>Ga0075012_10002533_pt1 | contig 17931 bp, 21 predicted proteins | sample All_14_2_FD_71474 | JGI IMG/M metagenome (GOLD analysis project Ga0075012, IMG submission 71474) | Freshwater microbial communities in response to fracking from Pennsylvania, USA - Allegheny Zone_MetaG_DW_15 | ecosystem: Environmental > Aquatic > Deep subsurface > Groundwater > Drilled... | reverse complement strand
CCTGAACATTTCCTACCGAGAAACGATCCCCATTGACGTCGACTTGCACTGTGAAGTCACCTGAACGCTTCACTTTATATTCGTCAATGAGTTGATAGGTCAGATCAAGCAAGGTGAAAAATGGCGAGTTTGTCTGCACGAACCCGATGCAGCGAAGATCGGGATATTCACGCGGAACGACGAATTCGAGTTTATTCTGTGCAACCAGGCGACCGTTGCTCACATGGATGTCCAGCTTGTGACCGCCGATGATCGCATACATATCAACGTATGCTGACCGACTGTCATCCGGCGACGGAAAAGCGACTTTTCCACCTGCAATCTGGATCGTCCCGGCGACCATCAATACCGAACCCTCTGCGACACGACCGGCGAGTTTCTTTGCCTCACGCGGCAGTTCAGGGCGCTCACCGAGGGCGAGCCAGGACTTGTCAACGTCCAGTTTTTCGGCGAGAAGTTGCATCTTGACCGGGCGGGGCAAGGACAACCCTGCAAAATATTTCCGGGCAGCCTCCTGTGACACGCCAAGCATTTCAGCAATCATCACCTGACGACCCTTGCCTTTCTCCGGGATGTGCGGAGAGTCGTCGCACGCCTTTTCCAGGCGAGCAGCAAAGTCCTTGAGAATCTTGTTCTCGGCAGGACTGCGTTTCGGTTTGTCGTCCATGTCGACCTCAGTAGTAATCGTTGTTGGAAACAACTATAGAGTGAGTCGGACAACTTTGCAAGTGTTTTTACAACGAATTGTTGATTTCGACCGATTTGGAAGTGATCCGTTTGCGGATTTTCTTGAGCCACTTGAACAACACCTCCTGTGCATCACGCTTCTCACGCAGTGCACCGACAACAGCTTCATCGAGTGTTCCTTCTGCAACAAGGTGGTGCACGATGACGACGAGCTTCTGACCCTGGCGAGCCAAACGACCGACGAATTGCTGGTAGAGTTCGAGCGACCACGGGATGTCAAAAAACACCATGCGACGACCACCGTGTTGCAAGTTCAGACCGTGTGCACCACTTTGCGGGTGCAGCAGGAGCATCGGGATTTTCCCCTTGTTCCACGCCTTGATGCAGTCACCTTTCTCGTCCATCACAACAGCTTTTGGGAATCGCTTTTGCAACCTGGCAAGTGACGACTCGTGCCAATACGCTACGAGGATTGGTTCGCCCTGTGCTTCCTCGACAATGGTTTCCAGCTTTTCCAACTTGTGATCGTGCAAGTGGTGAACGGTACGACGCTTCTTGAACTCGCCGTCTTCCGTTTCTTCCATGACCGTTTCGTAGATCACACCGCTCGCCATCTGCAATAACTTCTGCGACAAGGCTGCTGCCGTTTCGGCTTCAATCTCGGCACCGTTCGGCAGAGTGATCAGGTAATCATCTTCCATCCGAGCATAAAGCGACTTGAATTCGTCGCTCAGTTTCACCGTGTCAACGAGCGACAGCGGTTCCTTCAAGTCAAGGTAGTCCTCGGCCTTCATCGTGAGAGTGATGTCGGCGATCTTCTCGGCGATCTGCTGTTCTGCACCTGGCCGCAATTTGTACTGATGTGTCCACTGATTGTGAGTGAAATACTGCTCGCGGAACTTGCCGATAGATCGACCGAACCGCTCGCCCTGGTCAAGCAGGTAGATTTGCGCGAAAAGGTGCAGGTAGGTTTCTGCTGCCGGTGTTGCGGTCAGTTGGTGCATCCGCTTGATCAGTGGGCGAACCTTCTTCAATGCCTTGAAGCGGTTGGTTGTGTGATCCTTGAGACTGCTGGATTCATCGACAATCACCGTGTCAAAAGGCCAGTCTCGACCCCATGCGTCGACGAGAAATTCAACCTGCTCACGGTTGATAATGTGGATCGTTGCCGGGTTCTTCTTGAAGTGCTGACGAACGGCTTTCCGCGAGGCAATGAGTCGGGCTTTTGCGATACGGGCCTTGCTCGCTTCCGACTTCAGACCGAGAGCAACACGCTTTTTCAGCGCCTCGCCGACAACACCATCCCACAAGGCACGCTCAGATAATTCCTTCCGAATTGCATCACGCTCGGCAGCACCGGCATCGTTGACCGTCTTGACTACCTCTTCCTCGCGGATGTGAACGTAAGTCAGTGGTGCGGTGTGTCGCCACAACCCTATCTCGGTCGGCCATGTATCTGAAGCTACACGTACCGGGGCAATCACCAAAGCGTGTTCACATTCAGCCCGTGTGACCAGTTCGAGAATCAGGGAGAGGCTTGATACAGTCTTCCCCAATCCAAGGTCGATGAACAGGGCTGAAAACGGTGTTGCCAGCAGGAAGTCGACACAGGTGCGCTGATAGTCGTGCATGTCCTCGGGACCACGCACGACGTTTTCAAAGCAGGAACGGACGTACTGATCGAGTGCACCCATCACCAAAGCACCTCCCGAGCTTCATCCAGGTTATCGATGACGAACACCTCTGCACCATGACACCGCATTTCCCGGTGCCGCTTTACCTGCTGCGGTCGAGGCATCTCGCCTGGTCGCTTAAACTCAATGAAGATCACCCGACCATTCCGAATGAAGATGTGGTCGGGGAAACCGCGACGACCTGTTCGCATAACCTTTTCAGCGAACCAGCCTCGTGACCTGGCAAACTCGTGTGCCGGTCGTTCGATTTCGGATTCAAGTAACTCAGACATTCGGACTCCCTAGGATCAGGCGCTCGACACCCGCTTGCGCGGCGTCCTGCTGACACAACTCACAGATGTAGGTATGACCCTCAACGTAGATCGTCGAACCTAGCGCGTCAGCACCGGCCAACCGGATTGCGACTCGTTCGCCATGTCCGACTTGCTGGCAGACGTCGACGCACAACTCGTAACCGACACCGCTCGGTAGATCGCCACGTGGACAGACGGTTTGAGGGTTCAGGCAGTAGTTCGAGCCGACGTACCGACGACCCGACTTCGAAATCAGGGTTGCCGTGACGGTCTGTTTAGCGCATGGTCCAGTCATCACAACCCTTTTCCAGTACACCACGGCTTTTCGATTGCCCGTTCGATCCGACGCCCGATCCACCGCATGACGGGCACGGCCATCGAGTTACCTAGCGCCTTGTAGCGAGGTCCGTCAGGTGTTCCATTACCGTTGGGATGAATGTCGGTGTATCCGTCTTGAAAACCTTGAAGGCGTTCACATTCGATAGGGGTCAGCCGACGGACTCGCATGTGACCACCGGGTACAAACAGCGGCGCACCCTGATTGATGTGCTGGTCTTCAAGCCCTTGCTTTTCACCGAAATGGGCATTTAGCGTCGATGCGATTTCAGCAGGCCACTTTGCCAGCACCGCTGCACCTTGCGAGGTGGTAAGGGGTGCTGTGACGTGTGGATCAAACTTCATTTGATCAATTTGCGCGTTCCAGTTGAACGCGAGCTGCGGTTGTGCAACAGCAACCCCCATTGCACGATCAAGGGTGTGTACGACTTCTCGTTGTACACCTAGCCCATTGCTGCCGGTCTGCGCGAGCCGAATACCGTAAGTCGTAGGTGAGCCAACTATAGGTTGGACGTATCCACTGCACGACTCGTCTGTTCCTGGGAAACCACCTCCATCAGTGCGCGACGCAAGGGTTCCGGCAACACTTTCCCCCGCTTCTCTGCTCGGCGGAGTATTCCGGCGCACGCCGTCGAACTCAAAAAGTACCTGTGCGGGATGGAACCACTCTCTAGCACTTGCGACAACGAACACACGGCGGCGTCGTTGGGCCAATCCGACGTATTGGGCATCAAGAACTCTCCAAGCGACAGTTCTCGTTGGGCCAATGACACAACCAGAATCCGGCCATTTGACTCGCACCCCTCTCTTTCTTGGGGGATGCAGTTCTTCATCATTGCCGGAAAGCGCACCGATAAAGCAACCGAATGCGTTATCTTTCGTGTTGAGGACTCCTGGGACGTTTTCCCACACGATAATTGCCGGTTCTTTTCCATCTCTTACCCTTATTTCATCTATCTGATTTGCTAGTTCGACGTAAGTGAGTGTTAGTTGCCCCCTACTGTCCGAAAGACCTTTTCGCAACCCCGCGAGTGAAAACGCCTGACACGGTGTTCCGCCGACGAGTACATCAGGTGGATCGACATCTCCGAAATCGAGATATGTGCCTATTTTTGCCATGTCACCGAGGTTCGGTACTGTGGGGTAGTGATGTGCGAGGACTAGCGAAGGAAAATCTGGCCTTCGTGAATAGTCGTGTTCCGGGTCAAACTGCGAGAACCACGATGCTCTCCAACCCAATGGTTCCCATGCGACGGTCGCTGCTTCAATACCTGAACAAACGCTTCCGTAACTCAGGTTCATCACAGCACCCCCAAGTCGCCGAGCATCTTGCGAGACTGCGAGATGTACCAGGGGTAATCCAGATCGTCAGGAAGGCCGGATAACTCCATCATCGGCATTGCGTTGTCTGACATGGACACCTTGTCACCCTGCTTATCGCCGGTTGCGTACTTGATGCACGACGTACTGCGCGACGACCGATACCACCTGGCAACCTTGCCGAGATATTGCCCTTCGAACTCGGCACCACCTTTGACCCGCTGCACCGATAGAAACCTGCGAATGTCGGGACACCACTCGATAGTTTCATCAAGCGGCGTTCCTTTGGTCAGATATGCAATCACCGCGTCAATGCAGATGTGATTTTTCGGGTTCTTCTCTGCTGGCGAACCCTTCGACCCAACGAAGGCATATAGACCCTTCTGCTTGACGGAACCATCAGGTTTGATCGCAATATAGGAGTTCACCGATGCCGAGTGCAGGGATGCGTATTCAGCAAATTCCATCTCGAAGCCGGTGCGCTTTTCCCAATCACTGATAATGCTGTGATACAGGTCGACCTTGTTCTTGTGTATCCGCGACACGATACCGTCAGTGTTGGCGCTGATGACGCTGATCCCGGCAAGTTCAAGCGACTCAATAAGCATGAGCAACACGAGTTGTCCGGTGATCGTGACCTGTAGCATCAGCTTCGGCGAGTACAAGAATGAATACTTGCTGCCGAGCTTGCCGAACGCCCCGTTGGTCGTCACCTTTTTTGTACTGGCTTCCGTTTCACGGGCAATCAACTCAGTTTCGAGTTCAGCGAGCCTGGCTCGCAAGGTATCCTCACCCTTGATTGCTGCAATTTCTTTCTTGATTGCCGATGCCCGATGTTTCGCCGCAACTCGCTCATCACGGATTTTTTTGTAGATCGACAGGAAGGAGTAGCCCAAATGCTCGGGGTACAACTCACAGGTCAGAATCACGGCGGGGTAGTAACTCGCAACATCAGCATCTTTCAGGATGTACTCATCATCGGCGTAATGGGAAATGCGCTTTTCAGTGCTGTGCAGGCCGCCGATCCCCATCTTGTAGGTACTGCCTCCCATCTTGACGCGCAGTTTCTTGATTTCGGCAGGCATCTCGACACCAGACACCTTGATCTTCACTCCACCAGACCCATCGGACGGGTCGTCGGAACTTTCGTCGTCATCCTTTACCCGAGTTTTCTTGAGGCGGAATGTCGCACTGGTTACGATGTCGAACACTTCCTGCATTTGCTCGGTCTGGTACTCAAGGAACGATGGCGGGTCATATTTGAAGCTGTAGTCCGATGGGAACTCAGGCTTGTAGACAGAAAGACCTTGCCGCTCCAACTCACTCTTGATTACCGCTTCGGCGATCTGAGCATCCGACTTCGACCGAACGTCGACCCCGTACTGCTTGCTCATTGACTCCCGTAGTTCAATCTGCGGGGCGATGTGCCTGTACAGGTCAATCGTGGTATCAAGGTCATTCTCACAATAGATAATCGCTTCCTCGCGCTTACCTGGCGTGCCGTTAAACATGAGTTCGTCGGGGTCGAACGGTAGGTCTTGAATCCGCTTGCTGTGCAGGCGACCACCGTACAGTTTCAGGCCGACGTTGACGCTCGGTGCAGGCTCGATCAGGTCAATGTGATCAAGCCAATCGATTTTCGGCAGATTGAATTCGCGCTCGGTTTGCCAATGACGAAGTTGCCGACCGATGATCGCGTCGTTCATCTGCTTGAGCATCTTGTTCGTGACACCCTGACGCAGTGCTGCTCGCAACATCGGCACATCGTAGTTCAGGCTATTGAATCCGATGATCGTGTGATTCCTCAGAACCCGGATGACATTCTGCCTATCCAATGGATGACCGTCGTACATCTCGAAATAGCGTTTCTTTCCGCTGTCGACTTGCTTGAAGTAGACGAGGAACCAATCACCGACGCATTCGATGTCGAACACGCAGCGCGGCTTCACAGTTCTTCCTCCGCATCGAACATTTCGGCCTGCGCTTTTGCGATCCTGGCGCGGGCGATGTCGAGATATTCGGCTTCACGCTCGATGCCGATGAAGTCGAACCCTTCGAGCATTGCGGCTTTACCGAATGAGCCGCTTCCGACGTACATATCAAGCGTTGTCCCACCTTTCGGCGTGACCAAGCGCAGCAGCCATCGGCATACTTCGGTAGGCTTGACTGTTGGATGATCATTACCTTCATCCCGGTCTTTGCGGCTCGCCTTTGGATGGTAGAAAAAGCGGGCTGCACTATTCTCAGAATCGACCCGCGGCGCTATCCCACCACCTTCAGCCGTGACACGGCTGAAGCAATGACCTTGGGTTCGCTTCCCGGTAGTTCCCTGTTGACCTTTCGCACTCGGAAAAGCCGACACAACCTCGTCGCTTCCGTCATGGATCAGGTTCGCCGACCAGCGACCAGGCGGTATTACCGCATCGCCGACCCGCTGCTTCCATCCACCGTCATGTAGCCCAAGGGGTTGACCGTCATACTCGCCCGGTAATCGCTCGGTGACACGGTGATTATTCTCGAACTCAGCAGCGTCAACACCACCGGACAGTTCGACACGGCAAGCGTCAATGTTGATTGCACCTGTGCCGTGCGTCAGCACGTTCGCTGCAACAGCACCAATCAACGGCTTGCGGGCAACGCAGATCGGCTCGTGTGACGGCTTGAGGGCAGTACCCCACCCTTGCCATTTCTCGGCTTCGGGGGTTGCTGGTGCGGTTTCAAGTATTTCCACATTTCCGCTGACACCGTTGCGTGCACGATTCTGAAAACTTCCACCTCGAATGTCTGGTTGCTCGCGTTTCCCGACAACCTCGCGTTCAGCACCAAACGCCTTGTCAATCGCCTTACTGACATCCAGGCTTTTCGGAAATCCCGATCCGTACACCCACATGATTTGATCGCGTATCTCGAACCCGGCATCTTCGATATTGACGACCATGCGGTGATACGTGCGTGATCCAGAGAACGACAGGAGGTGCCCGCCTGGCTTCAGGACTCGCAATGCTTCCTTCCACGCTTCGACGCTCGGTACGTCGTAATCCCAATGCTTACCCATGAAGTTGATGCCGTATGGCGGGTCGGTGACAATCGAATCAACCGACGCATCCGGCAAAGACCGCATCACCTCGATACAGTCACCTTGGAATAGTCTGAAATGCACGGGAAAATCTCCAAAAAAGACCCGACGACAGAAGGGGGCAGACTGTCGTCGGGCAAAACCAACACCTCTTGGAGAGAGGTTTCAGGTTATCAACTTGCGTAAAACAAATCAACCGTTAGTTGATTTACAGGCCGTCGTCTTCACCCATGCCGTCATCATCGTCGTCGACAGTGTCCCAAACACCTTCGTCGGAGATTCGACCTTCGCCAAAAGGCTCATCATCACGCACGAATTGGACCGCGACGAGGTTTGCCAGCAGGCGCTTCGGGTAGGTCTTGCCGTTCTTCGCCTTGCCGTTGAAGTACCAGGGGCGAATCAGGATATTTGCCCAACAACCGCCGTAGATGCGATCAGCGATTTCGCGCTCGCTCATTGCAGAGCCATCACGGTTACGCACGCTCGGGCGGCGAGTATCCGACGCTTTGACGAGGAAATGACCCTCGTATTCCGGCTTGTCGGCGTCGTCGCCATTCTTGAGGAACCAATACTCGGTCTTCACCTTGGCATCGTTGTCGACCTGAATCTGGTTCAGGACTTTCTTGATCAGGTCTTTCGCTGCAGTGTGCGTGTCCTTCGGCAACATAGCCTCAAGACTGTATGTTTCCTTGGTGTTGCCATCGTCACCCTCGGATTTGAACGGGGTATCGAGGTGCGGGTAGGAGAGTCGCACGTTATCGATGCGGATAGTGCCATCGGAATACTGCACTGCATTGGTGACCTTAGCCACGACGGTACGTTCAGCCATTTTTACGTCCTTTCGTTTTCACGAGTTACGGTTTCACAGGGTTTCATCGAGGTTGTCAAAAGCCGTATCGGATGCCAGCTTGATTGCCGGCCTGCTGTCCGAGTCTGGAACCATTGACGGTTTACCGGGGGGCTTTCGCACCACGGAATGAAGAAGGTCGGGCAGTTGCTTCTTGCGGTAGCCGACCTTCAACAATGCTGCTTCGGCCTGGGCAGGAGTGATCATGCCGCGAGGGCGAATCACATCATCTGGCAGGCCGAGGAACTCAAGCGTGTCGACCGCAGACTCAGCGTTCGTGAACACGCGATTGCTTCGCCCTTCGACGACCTTGTATCCCGGCACGGTTTCACCTCGAAGGCAACGCGATTCAAGATCAGCGTATATCTCGGAGAACCAGGACTCGATCATCGGGCGGTAAACGATCAGCTTGGTTTTCTGATCGAGGGTGAGTTTGTTCGACCGTATCGGCTCAAATCCGAATGTACCGTCACTCAACTTGGATTGCACATCGGACATATCGTCGGATGTTATCGGCGACTCAAGGTCATCGAACGCACCGTCAACCAATCGGTCGATCAGCACGGCATGTGCAGCACAATCCTGTTTGATCTTGCACCACCGGCATTGCTTCTCGCCGGGGGTACGTGTCGCATCCTCACACCATGCAGCGTAAGCACGCTCCTTCAACCATGCAGCCCATCGCAACAACTCGGCACGGGTTATCTCCCACACGTCGAAATGACCGAGGCGAGGTTGCCCGATGCGAATCGTAATGGTCTGGAAGTCGAAGAGTTCGTCGTATTTCTTGAAGAACCCGTAGGCATACAGAACTGCCTGTGTGTTGTCCTTCGCGAACACCTGGACACCCTTACCCATCTTCAAGTCTGTGATGGTCATGTGACCTATCTCACAGGCGCAGTGATCGGCGGTGCCGCTTTGCTTTTTGAGCGGGGTCAGGTCGGAAAAATCGACCCGTGTTTCGACAAAATGCACACCTGGGAGGTAGATACACCAATCGACGTACTCTTCGACGAAACTCATCATTTCATCGGTAATTTCCACCTCGAAAAGCCGCTCACCTTCCGAGATTGACACCACCTCACCAATGCGGTGTGACGGTTTTTCACCTGTCTTCAGCCATTGCTCGGCAAGTTCGTGACCCACGGTTCCGTAGGCTGCATCCTCACTGGCACTGTCCGGTTTGAACAGGTTAGGTACAAGTGACCCCGAACAGTACGCCCACATCGCACTACCACTCGGCGAAAAGACCGAGTGTGCCCCGAAATCTTTACCTGCTTTTTTCAAAGCGGCAGTGATTTCAGCAGTGAAAGTGGACAAACTGTGATTTGACATGGTGATCAGTGGGTCGTCATAGGTTGGAGAAACTTCGATTCGGTAATGTCGAAATACTCACCTTCCTCATCATCGAACACCTGAATAATCCAGGCTGACGGGTCTTGCGGATGTATGCCGACAACGAGGCAATGCCCGAGGTCTTCGTGCATGTACTCAGCGCCAATTCGAACGTCAATAAGGTTCATGTTTGGTTGTCGGAAAGTTGGTTAGTCGGTCGGTAACGAGTTCAGGGATTCAACGAGTTCAGGGATTCAACGTGGTAGGTATTCGGTTACCAGGCTTTAGTGCGATGACGTATGTACGTCTATTGCTCTGCCGTTTCGGCTCGACAACATGCAAGCCTGGTAACCGAATACCCCTCGAAAGGGGTATTTCTGGCGCAACCTAATTACAGGCCGCCCTCGTCTTCGCCCGAACCACCGGCATTCGACAGTTCGTCATACTTGGCAACGGCAGCGTCATAGACAGCTTGGAACTTGGCCGGCTTGATTTCGGCCATCTTGTCGACACCACCGGCTTCCTTGATCACGACCTTGGCGTGTTCCATGCCGAACTCATCCTTGATCTTGATCAGGGCGGCGTTGACCATGTCCTGCGTGATCTTCGGGGTTTCGGCAGTGGCTTCCTTGGCGGGGCGACCACGACCCTTGGCCGGGGTTTCGGCAGCGGCATCCTTCGCTGCAGCCGGGGCTGCGGTTGCACCAGCAGCACGGTTCAGTGCCTCGGTGTTGGCGTCGATGGATTCCTTGAGGGCGGTCAGCAGGGCTTCGATGGACATTCTTTGTACTCCGGTTTGGTTGAAATAAAGGTCGTTGGTTACAACGCAAGACCGATTAAACAACTAACAGTTGAGTTCGTCAACAAATTTTTGCGCTGTTGTACAATGCCTGTGCCTAATGTTACCCTCGCGCCGATTGAATTTACAACAAGAGGTTGAGATGAGTAACGAACGCTCGGCGGAATTGAACCGCCTTATCCGCATTGCCGCTCTCAGCGTCGATCAATACGGGCGAATTTCCACCCTGGCAAAGCTGGCCGGCGTGTCGCCGAATGCGATCAGCAACGCAATACGGGTTGGTCGCTTCACAGTCGGACTCGCCAGTGCGATTGAATTGGCAGTCGGCCCCGAGGTTCTTTCACGCGATCAGTTGTGCCCGCCTAAGTCATCCAACTAGGAGTCGCCATGTCAGTCAGTCCGTGGTGGAAAACAGACGGTGTTCTTGGTATCCCGTTTCAAACTAAGTCGGCACTTGAGAACGAAATCAGACGAGTGATTGCAAAGTACCAGATCGGCGATAGGGTAGTTGGTCACGACGAGAAGTTCTTGATGTGTGTCCTGTCGCATCACTATCAGTGGGAAACTAAGGCGGGGGTCGGGGTTGCGCACCTTGAAAAGCGCAGGAACCACACCCCGTATGGGTCGAGTGACGGAATCTGGATCGTGCGGGTCGACGGGTCGAGCGTTGACATCAGTTGGAGAGTCCCAATCTCACCACCGACGCACGAGGCGAATGTCCATATCGCAGCCCGGTACGAAATTCTTGAGCAACGAAACGCAGCAGTCGTCGGGATCACAAGCGAATACCTTTGCCCGGTGTGTGGAAGGGCGATCCCTGCCGATGAGCGACACGTAGATCACACCCCTCCGCTCACTTTTGCAAGCCTTATTGATTCGTTCGTACTCCTTCATCAGGGCATGTCTTACGCAGACGTCCACCTTGACGAAAAGCACCTGTCCGAACTGAGGTTTTCAGACAGGGCGCTTGCCGAACAGTGGCAGGACTTTCATCGATCCCTCGCCAAATTACGAGTGATCCACAAAAACGAAAACCTGGCGAGGGTGAAATGAGTGATTTCGTATGGGTGCTTCGACATCCAACTAACAAGGTCACAAAGACCTGGCGGGCCGATGGCACCGTTGAAAACTACGCCGACCCAAAGTTGTTCGTCGGCGAGTCAAAACCCGTTGCGAACATCAGGCAGTTGTCGGCACTGCTGTTCGACCTTGAGGATGACCCACATGCTTGCGTGATTCGGGGTAAGTACAAAGGGTTTGAACATTCCAGACTCGCCGAGCCAGTAGACAGCAAGAAAGGCCGAGTGCTTCGGCGGAAGTCGGTTCACGACGACATTTCACATCACTGGGTGCTCGTCGACATCGACAACTATGAGCCGTTTGACTACGACCCGCTGCTTGAACCGATTGAGTCCGTTGACGAGTTCATCCGGTGTTGCCTACCTACGTGCTTCCACGGTGTTTCACATCATATCCAACTGTCATCGAGTGCAGGCCACCCGTCGAAAGACCCGTCAAAACTGAAAGCCCACGTCTGGTTTTGGCTCAAGACACCGTACTTGAGTGTGCAGCTACGCGAATGGGCGAAGGTCGTAGGGTTCAAGGGTGACAAAGCACTGTTCGACACGATCCAGGTGCATTACACAGCAGCCCCGTGTTTCGAGGCCGGTGTAATTAACCCGTTGCGTACACGCAGTTGGTTTGTCGATGGTGAATTCGGAGATGAGGTTAATCTCCACATCGATCAAGAGATACTTGATCGTGCGGGTGACGGTGCCGCCCCTGCGAGTAGGTATCATAAGTTACAAGAAACGTGGTCATCTGATCCCATCGTGAGCCTGCTTTACGAAAAAGGGATGGTGAAATCGCAGCGTGCTGACGGTGCGCTGAATATTGTCTGCCCACGAGAGAGCGAGCATACAGGTGAGTCGGGTGAAAGTGCGACGATTTATTTCCCGGCACACACGGGAGGGCATACCAATCATGCCTTCAAGTGTATGCACGATCACTGCAGAGGTGTTCCAACGTCGAGGTTTCTGGATGCGCTTGGTTACGATGATGCCGAGGATGTTTTCATATCACTCGATGATGAAGTTGAAATACGTCGCGAAATACCGCACCACAAACATCTTTGTACTGACCAGGCAAATGCTAATCGAATTGTCGAAAATTTTCGTGACCGCATGATCGCAGTTGCCGATTCTTGGTTCGCATGGGACGGTAAGAGGTGGAAGCGGGACGAGGGTGGCGTAATTGTCAAGGCAATGAACCTGTCAAAACTCGTCCACAAAGAGGCCGACAAGTTCATTGAGAAAGCCACGAAGGCCAAGTCGAAGGACAAGCAGGAACAGTTCGAAAAAATCGCCGAAAGTCTGAACAAGTGGGGTCAGAAGTGCGAAATGACAGGCACAATCAATGCTGCCTTGACGCTTGTGAAGAAGGTTCTATCGATCGAATCGTCGATGCTCGACCGCAACGAATTTCTGCTGAATGTCCGAAACGGGGTCGTCGATCTTCGCACCAAGAAACTCAAGCCGCATGACCCTGAAGACTTCATCACGCATTACATCGACATTGACTACGACCCCGACGCGATATGCCCCAATTTCGAAGAAGTGTTACGCCGGGTGATGATGGAGGAAGATCGCGGGGCATCGCCAATAACAGACTTCGCAAAGCGGTGGTTCGGGTACTGCCTTACCGGATCGACCAGGGAACAAAAGTTTGTCGTGCACTACGGCAACGGGCGAAACGGTAAAAGCACTATCCTAGACACCATAGCGAACGTGATGGGTTCGTATGCCGGGGTTGCCGCCCCGTCGCTGATGCTGTCGTCAGGTAAGGATCGACACCCCACCGAGATTGCCGACTTGCTCGGGCGGCGCATGGTGACCGCTCACGAATCGGGCGAGGGTGGTGTACTACGCGAGGACTTCATCAAGCAGTCCACGGGTGGCGATAAGTTGAAAGGTAGGTACATGGGGCGTGACTTCTTTGAGTTCTCACCGACCCACAAGTTACAACTCCTGACCAACTACAAGCCAATCATCAAGGGGCAGGATGAAGGTATATGGCGACGGGTTCTCCTACTACCGTATGTCGCCCGTTTTGGCACCGAGGAAGAAGTGACAGCAGGGGTCGCAAATTATGTCCGTGACACCGGAATCATGGAGTTACTGGCGAAGGAGCATCAGGGTATTTTGGCCTGGTTGATTGCGGGCGCTGCCGAGTGGTTCCGTGATGGTTTACAACCACCAGATGCCGTTATTGCAGCATCGCGTGACTACCAAATTGAGCAGGATCGGGCGCAGCAATTCATCAATGAAGTGTGCACAATCGGCCCAGATCAGGAGTGCTACCTGACAAATGGGACGGTTTCAGGCATCTACATCACTTACCGAAAGTGGTGCGAACTGAGTGGAATTCATCCACTTTCGAAGGTGAATTTCCTCAACAACCTCGAAAGAGTGGTGCCGTACTTCAAAAAATACGAGAAAAAAATTGAAGAAAACGGTCGACGACGAAAAGTTCTGTGCATCACAGGCATATCGTCAGTCGAAACATTCGAACTCTGATGGAGACCCGCCGAAAGGCGGGTTTTTCACGTTTACGCTCGAAATGTCACCTGTGTCACCTCAGTCACCTCACTTTTCCGATAGTCGGTCTGAATTTTTACCGAAAAAATGTGTTTCCGTCGATTACCGTGCGTTGCCGTTGGTTTTTATGTTGTCACTTCTGTCACCTGTAAACACCTATTTTCCGGTCGCCGTATACGAGAAGTAAATATATATAGAGTAGTAACCGGAAAACGCCTTGCAAGAGGTGACAGAGGTGACAAACCCGAAAACGCACTTTCCGCAGCACGGAATCAATTTTTTCACACGGCAACCGAATTTCCAGCACACAAACCCAACGGAAGTACCGATATGACGGTTTGTATGTATTACATAGTCGCTCTATCACTTTCGGCGCACTTTTTAGCAACGCGCTGCGCCCCCGCGACTTCCGAAAGCCTTGCGGGGAGTACCTTTTGGCCGTTTTACCGTTCGAAAGCCTTGCCGCACAACGGAATCCCCGTAGAGCGTACACAATCGCGCTACAGTGCATCAGTTAATCAAGGTATATAGGGCGGCTTAGGCGCACGCGTAATCGTGCAATGGTAGAATTGTCTACCCTATCCACGAGCCTGTTTATTGGCGGGGTGGACGTGCTATTAGTCGATAGTGCGGAAATACCGTAAAACAGGGTATTAGTTGGCCAGGTAGAGAGCATGGCCAGGTAGAGAGCATGGCCAGGTAGAGAGCATGGCCAGGTAGGGAGCATGGCCAGGTAGGGAGCATGGCCAGCTAGGGAGCATGGCCAGGTAGGGAGCATGGCCAGCTAGGGAGCATGGCCAGGTAAAACGGTGGACGCAAAAAAGCCCGCATCATGCGGGCTTGTCTGTTATGCAGTGCTACGGGTTAGTTATTCGTCAGGTTCGGCCATTGCCTTGCCGTTTTCCAAAGTCACAAGAAATCCGGCCAGTATCATCGCCACGCCCGCCAGGATATAGGCCGGAATTGTAGCGCCGTTAATCGCCAGATCACCGGCTTTGACCAGACCCGCCAGGATGATCGTCCACCCGCAAATTACATAAATCGTTTTCATGGTTGATTGATCACGTGGACGAATGCTGCATCGTTGTTGTAATAACCGATAGTTGAGACACGGTAGACGCGTTTTTCTGCACTCCGGGACACAATGGTAAATTCGAAATTCCGTCGACCTTGTGTCTTTGATCTGCGCCAGGCGTGCATCAATTTGGCAAGCCGTTCACGCGTCATTGTCCGGTCGACTATTGGTGCAGTGTTTTGCCATGCCCATAAAAAGTTTTGCGTTTTCATTTGTTGACCTCTCGACTATTAGTTGATTTTGTAACCCGGATAATTCCGGCTTTCCCGTTCGTCCACACATACGGTCAGTGCGATGTGATAGCCGTTCCTGCAGCCATAATGCAGGCAGCACATGCCGTTTTTATGGATTGATCCTGTTAGGAATGTACGGCCAGGTTCACGGGCTTCTCGGATAATCCGGCACGCTTCCCGATTCGCGTCGGCCTTGCTCCGGAAAAGCTGGAAATCCGGCGCAACAAGTCCACCACGTGAACAAATAACTGCGTAGACTTTCATTTTGTCACCTCACCCAGTTGCGAGAATCATTCAATGCTGCAGCCCGTGCACTCTCCCTATCCTGGAAAACGTCCACCCATTCGCCGCAAAAACGCAAAACATATCCCGGCTCTGCAGTCCCGTAATATTCACGATGGCATGTAAAACGCAGATCGGCGACGAAACACGGTTCACGCTTAATCAAGAATTCCGGATTAATTCGCATTTTGTCGATGGCTGCTGCCCGTGATTTAGCACGGCAAAACACTAGCACGCCAGGTCCACGCAAACAGTAAAGCCGTTCGCCGTTTGATTCGATTCCCCAGTATGCGCCGCCGTCGTCATAACCTCCAGAATTAAGGTGAACACGGAAAAGGGACAGAGATTTAAACGGAGGGAGGTTATCAGGCGAAATGCGCGATTCATACCGCCCCATCGGTGCGCCGTATTTGGTTGATACATTTTCGAATTGCATTCTAGCTCTCCGGATGATCTGAATTAAAAATATCACGGGCAAGATCAATGAACATTTTTCCTTGCTCTGCAGTCAGGCCGTTATGCTCTGCATACTTTTCAACAGTCAGATAATTGTTGAGAAAATCAAGATATGCGGTTATTAGAATATCTCGCATGATTAAACCCTTTCCCCATTTTCATCAAATTCATATTCATTTGCCCGGATATTCTCGTCGACACATTCATCCGAATTCTGATAGTCGACTTCGTTCCGCAATTGCCTATAAAGCCAGGACGACAAACGGTAGACAATGCTTTCCGCTTCACGCTCTGTATCACGGTCGACGGCTTGTTCGTCATAACGCGACATATAACGGCGGTAAACATTGTTCACATATTGATTTCCGCGACGTTCGGAACAATCAATCGCCAGGCGATAGAAAAAGCGTTTCTGCAGTGAGTTGAAATCAGCAAGAATCGACTGTAGAACCGTGTCGACTGGCGCATATTCCAGCAATGCTTTCATGCTTCCTTTCCGGTATGTCCACTTTCCCGTGAAAGCTGCATAATCACCCTGACAATATGCGACAGAATAGTAGACTTCAGGCTCTTGCCTTGTTTTACCGTTCATCAACGGAACGGAACGCGTCGACAATTCAAGCCCGATGATTTCCGCAATTTGGGTGAAGTCGTAAATGACATCATCAAGGTAATAACCGTCGTCTGTTTCCCTGTACCATTGACGGGCTTTTTCTTTCGCCTTATCGGTCAACTCGTCAAACTGGTAGACGGTTTTTTCAATTATGCGCGGCATGATCGTTTACTCCCCAAAATAGAATTGTTGGCAATACGTCAGCAAGTCAGAATGTGAAACACCGTCGATCAATTCACGCCAGGGCGTGAACCAGTCCTGATATTCAATCCGTGCCCGGCAAGGCTGTTTGTATTGATCCAGTTCACCAACAATCCGGACCGCCGGTCCACCCGTGCAGAGCAGAATGGTGAACTCTTCAGGTTCTAATGTTTCGCCGATTGATTGCCAGCCAGAGCGAATTTGAATATCTAGTGGGTCTTCCTGAATTCGTTCGCGGGCGGCTTCCTCGCTTTCGCAATCGCCGGCTGCAGTTTCAAGTTCTTCAAGTTCACCGGCGTTTTCCTTTTGCCATTCGATCATTTCGCCGTTTGCCGCGTCGACCTCGTCGGGCGTGCACGCATCAGTAATTGCGGATTGAAGGCTTTCCCGCTCATCTCGCAATTCTTGCAGCCGGTCGTAATCGCAATTCAGCGCGTCGACCATTTCGGAAATAGACGCCATTTGTGCACGGGCTTGCTGCATTGCGTTTTGTTCGTTTTCCTGTTCACGCTTTTCGTGTGCAATCCGGTATTCATCAGTCCGAGCTAATTCGAGAGCCTGGTTTATTGTTTCGCGGTCGTTCGCAGTTATTCGCCAAGTCTCTACGCTTGCCATCTTTTCGAGCTTTTGCACTAGGGTTTCCATTTTGTTGACCTCTCTACTGTTAGTTGATTTCGGCTGCAGACAATTGGCACGCCAGGCGGTACAAACCCCGTACACCATGCTTATCGGCGTAACGGGAAGCTGCGAAACGGCCGCATTTATTGCGAATTTCCACGGCCTTCAGAGCGTGCCAGGCTTGCAAGCTGATTTGATTAACAGACATTTGGTTCACCTCTCTACTGTTAGTTGAGCCTAGGTCGACTTGTTGCCAGGTACGTCGACCGTATGGCTGCAGTATGGCGACACACCTAAACTGCGTCAAATTAAGTTTTTGTTACAACCAACGGTTGATTGATCTAGTCGACAAGCTCCAGGTCGACAAGCTCCAGGTCGACAAGCTCCAGGTTGCCAGGATCCAGGTCGACAGGTTGCCAGGCCGACACACCGCCAGGCCGACACATCGCCAGGCCGACACACCGCCAGGC
>Ga0075012_10002532_pt1 | contig 17936 bp, 16 predicted proteins | sample All_14_2_FD_71474 | JGI IMG/M metagenome (GOLD analysis project Ga0075012, IMG submission 71474) | Freshwater microbial communities in response to fracking from Pennsylvania, USA - Allegheny Zone_MetaG_DW_15 | ecosystem: Environmental > Aquatic > Deep subsurface > Groundwater > Drilled... | reverse complement strand
CGATGCGCAGACCGCGCAGCACTTCGTCGAACAGCGACCGGATGGTGGACTCGCGAAACACTTTTTGTTTTTTCAGTTCCCGGGCTGTGATGATGAAATCCTGGAGGGACGCCCCCTCCAAGTAGTTCATGACCATGTAGACAGTGTCATTCTCACGGAAGAAATTGAGCACACTGACCACAGACGCGTGAGAGATCTGGGCCAACGCCCGACCTTCTTCGAAAAAGCTCTTCAACCCCAGCCGGTAAAGCGACAGTTTGTCGGGCTGCACCTGGGGAAGCAGTTCGCCCGGTGAACGGGTTGCCAAAGAGGCGGGAAGGTATTCTTTGACAGCCACCTGCTGACCTTGCGCGTCCAAAGCCAGATAGACCACACCAAACCCACCGGCTGCAAGCTTGCGAACAATGCGATAACCGCCAATGACCGTGTCTGGTGGAAGGGAAGCAGGTTTGACCTTTGACATAATCCGGTTGTGATGCCCAAGAATTACTTGACTGGGCCAGTTTCCACCCCGAGGGACACCGCCAATGGCAGTTTATAGCATGACCGGATACGCCACTTTGCAGAGCGGACCGGCCCCGGCAGATGTGCCACCGTCCCCTGCGCTCGGCATTGAGCTGCGCTCCGTCAACAGCCGCTTTCTGGACTTGACATTCAAGTTGTCCGAGGAGCTTCGAGGGGCCGAACCCGCCCTTCGCGAGATGCTGGGCAAGGAGTTGCGACGGGGCAAGATTGAGGTCAGGGCTTGGATAGAGGGACGCCACGACGCCTTCGCGCGGCTGCCCACCACGGCAGAACTGCAGAAGTTGGTGTCGATTCAAGATGGTGTCAGGGCTTGGCTTCCAACAGCAGCCCCACTGTCTGTGGCTGAAGTCATGGGTTTGACGCACAAGCAGAGCAGCCCCCCCTCAGGTTCACAAGATGATTTGGCCTTGTTGGCCGTCAAGGCCATTGCAGCCCTGAAAGAAGCACGGGCACGCGAAGGGGCCCGATTGGCCACGATGCTGAGTGGACACGTCGAACACCTGCGACAACTCGCAGGCCAGGCACGCCCCATGATCCCCAAACTCGTGGAGCAACAGCGGCTGCGCTTTTTGGAACGTTGGCAGGAAGCCTTGGGATCGGTCAGTGCGCCGACCGACAGCGAAGCCGCTCGTGACCGGGCATTGTCCGAAGCCACAGCTTTTGCCATCAGGATCGATGTGGCCGAAGAGTTGACCCGACTCACGTCTCATCTGGACGAAATTGATCATTTGCTGGCCAAGGGTGGCGAGTTGGGCAAAAGACTGGACTTTCTGATTCAGGAATTGCACCGTGAAGCCAACACGCTGGGGTCCAAGTCATCCAGCTTGGAGCTGACCAGGGTTTCGGTGGACATGAAGGTGTTGATCGAGCAAATGCGCGAACAGGTTCAAAACCTCGAATAACACAGATGGCCACGGCCAAAAAATAGGAATCACATGGAATACGCAGGCAACCTGTTTGTCGTCGCAGCCCCCAGCGGAGCTGGTAAGTCCAGTCTTGTCAACGCACTCATGGAGGTGGACTCCCGCTTGGCACACTCGGTCTCGCACACCACCCGAGCCCCTAGAGGACAAGAGGTGCATGGCCGCGAGTACTACTTTGTGTCCGAGGATCAGTTTGATCAAATGGTCCTGCAAGGGGCTTTCCTGGAATGGGCTCGCGTTCATGGGAATCGTTACGGCACGTCCAAACACGCGATCGAAGAGCGGATATCGCAGGGGGGCGACATCATTCTGGAAATTGACTACCAGGGCGCCATCCAGGTCAAGCAGATTTTTCGCAATGCCACCCTGATTTTCATTCTCCCGCCCTCGTGGGAAGAGTTGAAATCGAGACTGCAGCGGCGTGGAGAAGATGCCCCGGACGTCATCGAAACGCGCCTGCACAATGCTGCCAAAGAGGTTGGGCAAGTGCATGAGTTCGACTTCGTTATAATTAACGAGCGCTTTGAGTTGGCCCTGTTCGACCTCAAGTCCATTGTCCACGCTCAGCGACTCAAATACGCAGCGCAACGTCGCACCAAAGCCGACGTGTTCAGCGCTCTCCAGATCAGCTGATCTCCCTCTACCCCAAACTGCTCAAAATGGCCCGCATCACTGTTGAAGACTGCCTGGAAAAAATCCCCAACCGCTTCGAACTCGTTTTGGCAGCCACCTACCGGGCAAGAATGCTGAGCCAAGGGCATGCGGCCAGAATTGAAAGCAAGAACAAACCCGCTGTCACGGCGTTGCGGGAAATTGCAGCAGGCAAAGTCGGCATTGAAATGCTGAAAAAAGTACCCACCTGACCCACCCTGTCTTCTCCCGAAAAAGCACCTCTCGCAGGTGCTTTTTTGTTGGGAAAAGCAGAATGAAGTGCAACCTCATCCCTGACCCTCAATACCGCTAAAGTAGCGCAATGAACAGCCCCCCGATTTCACAGGTCAACAACCAGCTGGCAGCAGCAAATGCCGCTGCCGCCAGTTTTGCATTGCTCACCGCGCGGCTTGACTATTTGTCGGAATCAGACGTCGAAAGCGTCCGTCAAGCCTACCGCTTCGCAGACCAAGCGCATTTAGGACAGCTTCGGAAAAATGGGGATCCATACATCACACACCCCATCGCGGTGGCGCTTCAGTGTGCGGAGTGGAAGCTGGATGCCCACGCGCTGATGGCAGCTCTCATGCACGATGCGATGGAGGATTGCGGCGTCACTAAACAGGAGTTGATCGAGCGATTTGGCTCACCCGTGGCCGAATTGGTGGACGGCTTGACCAAGCTGGAGAAGTTGGAATTCGACACTCGGGAACAAAACCAGGCAGAATCTTTTCGCAAGATGTTGCTGGCCATGGCCCGGGACGTCAGGGTGATACTCATCAAACTGGCAGACCGCACCCACAACATGCGGACCATGGGCGACATGCCGCGAAACAAATGGGGGCGAATTTCTCGGGAAACATTGGAAATCTATGCGCCCATCGCCTACCGGCTGGGATTGAACGTCACATTCAGAGAATTGCAAGACCTTTGCTTTCGTTTTTTGCATCCGTGGCGCTATGAGGTTCTCTTCAAAGCAGTCAATCGATCGCGAGCGAGGCGCAAAGATTTGATCGTTCGCGTTCAGGATGAGGTGAAGAACGCCCTGACAAACCAAAAGCTGCAAGCCAGTGTCTTCGGTAGAGAAAAGACCTTGTACTCCATCTACCGAAAAATGGCGGACAAGCATCTGAGTTTTGCGCAGGTGACGGATATCTATGGCTTTCGCGTGATCTTTGAAAACCTTCTTCATTGCTACACAGCCTTGGGGATACTGCACCAGTTGTACAAGCCCCTGCCTGGCAAGTTCAAAGATTACGTAGCCATTCCGAAAGTCAATGGATACCAGTCGCTTCACACCACACTGGTAGGCCCATTTGGCACGAACATCGAATTTCAATTGCGCACCACGGCCATGGACGTGGTGGCAGAGTCGGGCGTGGCAGCCCATTGGTTGTACAAGGCAGTGGCGCCTGAAAGTGATGCAGCCAACAGACTGGGAACCCAATGGCTTCAGTCTTTGCTTGACATTCAACACGAAACCAAGGATGCCGCCGAGTTCTGGGACCATGTGAAGATTGACCTCTTCCCCGACTCCGTCTATGTCTTCACGCCGAAAAGCAAGATCATGTCCATGCCCAAAGGGGCCACGGTGATTGATTTTGCCTATGCCATCCACAGCGACATCGGAAATCGGGCTGTTGCAGCCAACATCAATGGTGAACAAGTACCACTGCGCACGGAACTCAACAGCGGGGACGTGATTGAAATCATCACGGCCACGATCCAGAAGCCCAACCCCGCCTGGCTAAGCTTTGTGCGTACGGGCAAAGCCCGCTCAAAAATCAAGCACTTTCTCAAAACCATGGCTCATGAGGAGTCTTTGGCTTTGGGTGAAAAAATGCTGCTTCAGGCTCTTCGGGTCGAAGGTATCGCTGACTTTCCCGCAGAAAATGGCCCTTATCACCACATCTGGGACAAACTGCTGCGCTCCACTGGCAATCGCTCACAGGAGGAATTGTTTGCAGACATTGGCATGGGCAAACGGATCGCCGGTATGGTCAGCAAAAAAATGGCCATGCTGCTGACCGAGAGTGGCTTCAAACCAGATGTGGTGCTGATCAGCCAAGAGAGGTACTCGCCTCAACAGGAAGGTATCAGTCAAGGCGTTGTCATGCTAGATGGCAGTGAGGGCGGGTCGGTTCAGTATGCGGCATGCTGTCACCCCATTCCAGGGGACTCCATCATTGGCTATCTGGGACGGGGAGAAGGACTGGTGGTGCACGCGGCGGAATGCGCCCTCGGAAAGAAACTGCTGTACAAAGACAGAGAACGCTTTTTGGAAGTCGAATGGTCTGACGAACCCACACGATCATTTGAAGTTGGGTTACTGGTGACAGTGGAGAACGGCCAAGGCGTACTGGCACGTGTCGCATCTACCCTTGCCTCGGCCGAGGCAGACATCACTCACGTCACCATGAGCGATGAAAGAGCACAGCAAACGACAGATCTGCGCTTCGCGATTGCCGTCAGAGACAGATCCCATTTGGCAGATATTTTGAAGGCGTTGAAACGGACGCCGTCAGTGCTCAAAGTTCAGCGTCAAGGCTCGACAAAGGGACGAGGCGTCTCGTAGTTGACAGACAACACTTCTATCAACTCCGTCCCTGTCGGGGTGTGCAAAACGATCTCATCGCCCACCTTTGCCCGCAGCAGACAGCGTGCAATGGGTGACACCCACGTCACTTCTGCACGCGCGCTGTTAGCTTCATCAACGCCCAGAATTCGCACCCTCACATTCTCGCCACTCGCTCGGGCATACACAACTTCAGCACCAAAAAACACCTGATCAGATCCATGGTGAATGCTTGGATCGACGATTTCTGCAATTTCGAGTCGCCGGGTAAGAAATCGAATGCGTCGGTCTATTTCCCTGAGCCGCTTCTTTCCATACAGATAATCACCATTTTCCGATCGATCTCCATTGCTAGCGGCCCAGTGAACGACTTCGACCACTTTTGGCCGCTCATCGTCAATCAGTCCCAGCAACTCGGAGCGCAAACAATCGTATCCTGCACGTGTAATGTAGTTTTTGCCCTGCGCATTGGCAGGCAGTTCGGGCATTTCGTCGTCTTCAATGTCTGCTTCGCGTGTGAATGCCTTGCTCACGACCACCTCTCGAATGCCATCTTGAATTCACGCTCTGAACGCGCGCGAGCAGTCCAATGCGGAAAATCAATCGAAAACTTCAGAAATTCAACGCTGAAAACCAAAAAAGCTTGCAAGTTTTGAACTTGCAAGCTTTTGAAATGGTGCGGCTGGCAGGAATCGAACCCACGACCCCTTGGTTCGTAGCCAAGTACTCTATCCAGCTGAGCTACAGCCGCTCTGAAGTTTTTATTCTAACACACACTGGTAGGGCGTGTAGGACTTGAACCTACGACCAAAGGATTATGAGTCCTCTGCTCTAACCAACTGAGCTAACGCCCCAAAAACCAGTATGGGATTGTAAACGTCTACTTTCCTTGGCTGAGGGCATTGCTGACAAGCTTGGATGTGATATCCACGATTTGAATCATTTTTTCATAGGGCATCCGTTGCGGCCCAATGACACCAAGCGTACCGACCACGGTGCCATCCACTTCATAAGGTGCGGACACAATGGCCAGATCATGATAGGGGACCACCTGCCCTTCACCACCTATATAGATGCGCACGCCCTCTGCCTCACTGGAGACCTCAAGCAATCTCATGAGCTGTGCTTTCTGTTCAAACAAATCAAACATCTTTCTGAGATTACCTAAGTCACTGGAAAAATCGCTGACGGACAAAAGATTCCGCTCTCCAGAAATCACCACCTCGTCCTGAGACTCTATGGCCTGAACGCCCGCATCAACAGCAGCTTGCATCAAGCCCGAAATTTCACCTCGCAAACAGTCTACTTCCGCACGAAGGCGCTCACGCACAACGTCCAACGCAAAACCCGCGTAATTGGCATTGAGATAGTTTGCGGCCTCTACCAATTGACCTTGTGTATGAGAGACAGCTGTGTGAACGACTCGGTTCTGCACATCTCCATCGGGAGCCACGATGATGACCAGCACACGCCTCTCTGAAAGACCCAAAAATTCGATGTGCCTGAACACCGAGGTTCGCTTGGGGGCCATCACGACACCAACAAAATGCGACAGGTTGGAAAGCAGCTGCGCAGCACTGGCGATCACCTTCTGAGGTTGATCGGCAGAAATAGCGGGGCCCGGCAACTCTCCAGACAACCCAAGAGAATCTCGACGAACCGTGAGCATCGTGTCAACGAACAAGCGATACCCCTTCGGGGTGGGTACTCGGCCTGCAGATGTGTGAGGACTGGCGATCAGACCGAGATCCTCCAAGTCACTCATGACATTGCGTATCGTGGCGGGAGACAAATCAAGCCCTGCAGCCTTAGACAGGGTTCTGGATCCCACAGGCTGACCGTCGGCGATGTAACGCTCAACCAAAGCTCGGAGAAGTAACTTAGCGCGGCTGTCTAACATAGGTCGTGAGTGGGTGGCTGTGTTGTAATTTGAGCATGAAATCCACCACCGCCTCCGCATCATTTCCGAGCAATGTTGAAACCGTCAGGTTTCAGAACGTTGCCATTGTGGGGAAATACCAAGCACTGGGCTCGCGCGCGGCACTGGACGACATTGCTCACTTCCTGCTGGACCAAGGTTGCGACGTGGCACTGGAACACGACACAGCGCTCAACACGGGTCTGACCCAGTACCAGTCGTTGACCATTGAGGAAATAGGCGCTCAATGTGATTTGGCACTGGTGGTTGGCGGTGATGGCACCATGCTCGGCGTTGGTCGGCAACTGGCCGGATTTGATGTACCCGTGATTGGCATCAATCAGGGTCGACTGGGGTTCATGACGGACGTCCGTTTTGAAGACTATCCCACCACCCTCGCGGGCATGCTGCGCGGACATTACGATGAAGATCCGAGGGCCCTCATGCAGGCAAGTGTCTGGCGTGACGGCGCATGCGTTTTTGAAACACTGGCAATCAATGATGTGGTGGTGAATCGTGCTTCTGCAGGCATGATCGAACTCAAAATCGATGTGGGTGGTCGTTTCTTGGCCAGGCAACGGGCAGATGGCCTCATCATCTCGTCCCCAACGGGATCCACTGCGTATTCCTTGTCTGCAGGCGGACCTCTGCTTGATCCAGCCATTGCTGGCTGGGTGCTGGTTCCCATTGCACCTCATACGCTATCCAACCGACCCATCGTACTCCCCTGCTCTCAAGAGATCGTGGTGGAAGTCGTTGGAGGCAGGGAGGTCAGTGCCAACTTTGACATGCAGACATTCACCAGCTTGATTCATGGCGACAAAATCCATGTCAGGCGTTCAGCTCACCAATTGACCCTGCTTCACCCTGTGGGCTGGAGTCACTTCGACACCCTTCGCAATAAACTGCACTGGAATGAAGGAGTGATTGGATCACTCCCCTGAATGCCCACCATGAGCCTGATGCGCATCGCCTTGAAAGATTTCGTCATCGTCAAACAACTTGAGCTAGACCTCACGCCCGGGTTCACCGCCTTAACAGGAGAAACTGGAGCTGGCAAGTCCATTCTGATTGACGCTCTCCAGTTGGCCCTCGGAGGCAGATCCGATACGTCGCTGATTCGATTGGGACAGGCCAAAGCGGAAGTCACGGCTGAGTTCTCTGTCACATCGGCGGTCTCAACTTGGCTAAAGACCATCGACTCCGATTCGGATGAAACAACTGTTCTCATTCGGCGCACGGTGGATGCCCAGGGACGAAGTCGCGGATGGATCAACAGCACACCAGCGACAGCTGCGCAGCTGAAGGAAATCGGAAGCTTGCTGTTGGACATCCACGGCCAACATGCTTGGCAAGGCCTGATGAGGCCCGAGACAACCCGTGAACTGATCGATGAATATGGCGCCATCGACACCGGTGTCTTGGGCCCACTCTGGCAAATTTGGAAACAAGCCAAAGAAGCTCTTCAACAAGCCAAAAATCGGTCTGCCAGCATCAAGACGGAACGTGAACATTTGGAGTGGCAAGTTTCGGAACTGGAGAAACTTCGACCGAACGAATCGGAATGGGCACAACTCCAAGAAGAACACGCCAGATTGGCCAATGTGAACTTCTTGCTTGAAGGTGCACAAGCCGCATCGGATTTGCTCACAGAAGCTGATGATAGTGTCGTCAGTTTGCTCAATAAAGCCAGCCAGCAACTTGCTCAGCGGTCGCACTTGGAACCCCAATTCTTGGCCATGACTCACGCGCTTGAGCAAGCCTCTGTGCTCATCGAAGAAACTGCACGGGACATTCACACCTACTCCAGACATACGGAAGCAGATCCGGAAAGACTGTCAGAAATTGACACCCGAATGGGCAACTGGATAAGTCTGTCCAAACGGCACCGTTGCGCCCCCGACCAGCTGCCGCAACACTGGACAGCACTCCAAAGCAGGCTGAATGAACTGTCCGAAGCCGGCGACTTGCAAGCACTGGAAAAGCGAGTGCGTCTTTGCGAAGAAGCGTACAGGAAATCAGCACAAGAAGTGTCGCTGGCCAGGCGTGCCTGTGCGCCCAAGCTGGCAGCTGAAATCACAACGGTCATGCAAAAGCTGGGCATGAAAGGTGGCTCATTTGATGTGAAATTCACGGCATTGGACAACCCTCAATCCAGCGGGCTGGATGCCGTCGAATTCTTGGTGGCTGGACATGCTGGCGCGGATCTGAGACCTGTCGCAAAAGTCGCGTCCGGCGGGGAGTTGTCCCGGATCGCTTTGGCCATTGCCGTCACCACAAGCCAATTGAGCGGAAGCCCGACGTTGATTTTTGATGAAGTAGATTCGGGCATCGGCGGGGCCGTGGCCCACGTTGTCGGCAAACTCATGGCTGAATTGGGCAAACATCGTCAAGTGCTTGCAGTCACCCACCTGGCACAAGTCGCCTCTTGTGCCGATCACCACATCAAAGTGGCTAAACACCAGGAATCGGAAGGGGTCATCAGCCAAGTGACTGTGCTGGATCACAAAGAAAGAGAACGAGAAATCGCCAGAATGCTGGGAGGTGTGAACATCACAACCGCTTCCTTGCTCCACGCCAAGGAAATGCTCGCATCATGAAAACACTCCAATTGGTACTGATCACGGGCATGTCTGGCTCAGGCAAATCGGTGGCGTTGGCCGCTCTGGAGGATGCAGGCTTCTATTGCGTCGACAACCTCCCACCTGAGCTGCTTGAAGCTTTCGTCAACCTTCAAAAGGGCGCCAGAAATCAAAAAGTAGCTGTGGCCATTGACGTGAGAAGTGCCACCGCTTTACCCGGACTGCCAGCAAGGTTGGAGAATCTGGTCAATTCGGGCGTCAACATGACCAGCCTTTTTCTGGATGCAACAGATGACACCCTTGTGCGGCGTTTCTCTGAGACCCGAAGAGGGCACCCCTTGTCCACACAAGGATCGACACAGGACGACCACGGTTTGCTGGAAGCGATACGCTTGGAGCGCGACCTGCTGGCCGAACTTCGTGAAAGAGCGCTTGTGGTGGATACCAGTCTTTTACGCCCTGCACGTTTGCTGAGTCAAATCAAAGAAATGGTGGACAACGCTCAGCAAGGTATGACGTTGGTCTTTGAGTCTTTCGCATTCAAACGCGGGATCCCAATGGATGCAGACTACGTATTTGACGTGCGCATGCTACCCAACCCCCACTACGATCCCGTTTTGCGCCAATTGACAGGACGTGACCAAGCAGTGATTGACTTCCTGGCAGACTTGGCAGAGGTTCAAACCATGTGCACGCACATCACAGCCTTTCTGGAACACTGGTTGCCTCAGTTGCTGAAAGACCACCGCAGCTATGTCACTGTGGCCATCGGATGCACAGGTGGCCAACACAGATCGGTGTACTTGGTGGAAACACTCACCCACGCCTTTTCCAAACGCTGGCAAGCAAAGAGCCGCCACCGGGAGCTTCAAGGCTGAACTGTCATGCTTGGCATCGGTCACAACCGCTCAAGCCCCCCGCCCTCTGCCAACCAACGAGCAATCGGCGCAGGAAGCCCCACTTCGCTGGCCTGGGACGGATGCACCCACCGACCTCGAAGGGCCGTCTCCTTATCAAAATGCCAGCCAGCAGGAACTTGGCATACCACAGGAGTCAAGACGAGATCCCTGTGGGTCAATGCATGAACAACCGGTTCCATTTCCTGTGCCGAGACGAGGTCGTTTTCATGGAGCTTCGCCAGAAGTTCTTCTCGGCTGAGAAGCACCGGGAAGCAGTACAGGGATGCCCAGATGCCAGAGGGCGCCCGTTTTTCCAGCCAACACTCACCGTTCGCGCGCCGGACGACCAAGAGAAACCAAATCTGAGTGGAGCGCTTTAGCCGTCTCGTCTTGCGAGGAAACTCTTGTGGACGGCCCACCTCCAGCGCCACGCAATCCTGAGCCAAAGGACAAGACGAGCAGCGGGGCTTGCTGCGGGTGCACACAGTGGCACCCAGATCCATCAAGCCCTGCGTGTAGCAGGCCATGTCTTTAGCAGACGCTTCTTGGGGCACCAAGTCTTGCACTTGGGCTTTCAGTTCGCGCTCCGTCGGCGAATGGGAGATGTCACCCGTAAACCCCAGCCACCGAGCCATCACACGTTTGACATTGCCGTCGAAAATCGAGGTTGTCTCACCAAAACAAAACGCGGCAATCGCAGACGCGGTGGACGGACCGATGCCAGGCAGCTCCTGCAAAACGTCACTTGAACGGGGAAATTCACCTGAAAACTCCCTGACCAGCGTTTGTGCGCAACGATGGAGATTTCTAGCCCGGCTGTAGTACCCCAAGCCACTCCACATGGCCAGCACGTCATCTACTGGTGCATAAGCCAGTGAATGGACATCTGGAAATCGCGACAAAAACCGGTCGTAGTACCCCAGCACTGTCAACACCTGTGTCTGCTGGAGCATGATCTCCGACAACCAGACTCGGTAAGGGTCACGAGTTCCTTGCCATGGCAATCCCTGTCGACCGAACTTTTGCTGCCACCAGACAACCGCATAAAAAACACGGCTGTCTTTTGCACACGCGGCTGAATCGCTCACTGTGCTGTCACCGTGGATGAGGTTTCCTCGTCATTTCGCTTCTCAAGCATGACTTGGGTCATGTTTTTCAGCTCGATACGCAGCTTCTGATACTCGTTTATTTGAACAGTCAGTTCATGTGTCCGTTCATCCAGACCACCCGCAGCTTCCTGAATGCGAGTCACTGCCTCTACCCGGCGGGCAAAATTCTTTCTGCGATCTCTCAATTGGCCATCCAACTGACTGGCTGCAGCCTTGTTCCACTGTTCAAGTTCATTGGATGCGGCCTCATAGACCTCGCGCAAACGAGTGGCCAAGGCCCGACCCAAACGCTCACAAAAATCATGCTGCGCCAATTTGAATGTGTGTCCCACGCTCAGGTACTGGACATGGTTCTGCTCAATTTCTGCCAACTGAGTGCGATAGACCTCCAAATCGGGGGGAGGGGTCATTTGCAGCGACATGCCGAATTCAGTGTTCAGTTGCACAAAACTGGCCGACAGCATCGTGTTGATCTCCCGTGCAATCTGGCTTGCACTGTCAAACAGGGATCTCAATCCCTCGAATGTCTGCGCATAGGTTTTTCGCACACCCAGTTTGAGTCCTGGTTCTTTCAGTCGCTGCGTCAATCTGGACACCTCTCGGCCCACCTGCGCATGGCTCAATGCCTCATAGAGATTCCCCAACAGCTTGAGGTGAACAGACCGCACCGCCTGTATCCGTCCCCCACTGTGCTCAAAGTCCTGTTGCTCTTGTTCGATGCGCGAACGCATGTGCCTGATGACAGAGCCATTCTTGCCACGCAAGCTCTCGAGTTCTTGAACTTGCTCGGTCAGGTCACGGGTTCTCGACTGGATCAACGTGCCGACCTGTGCAGACAAATCGCACATCCCAGCCGACACCGCGTTCAGCAACAACTGCCGACGATGCCCAATGACATCATCTACCAGCACCTGTTCAAGCTGAGGCAAGTGACTGGCTTCCAACAAGGCAGCGTCACCATGGATCTTTGCGACCAAACCCTTTTGAGCGGAAACCGCCAGCACCCGGGCAGGGTCCACATCCAGAATCGACGCAGAGTTCTCCTGCTGACGTCGAATCTGTGACTGCACTTCTTCTGTCGTGCTCAACTCGTCCCAGAGGGTGTCAATTTTGTTGAGAACCACCAAGCGACCACCCGGATTGTCCCCAGATGAACTCAAGTGTTCACGCCAAATGCGGAGGTCTGACTGAGTCACACCCGTATCAGCCCCCAGAATGAACACAATCGAATGGGCCTGAGGCAACAAACTGACCGTCAACTCTGGTTCGGCGCCAATGGCGTTCAAACCCGGTGTATCCAGAATGACCAATCCCTGGCGAAGAATCGGATGCGCAATGTTGATGAGTGCGTGCCGCCACTTGGGCACTTCCACGCAACCGTCCTCCCCGACCATGGGCTTGTCTGTCCCACCGTCGGATTGCCAAAAACCCAATCGGTTGGCCTCCTCGGGCGACACCCGCACAACTTCGGCCACTCTGGCCATGGATGCTGCAAGACCTTCTGCATCGTCTACTTTCAACAGCTCGGTTTCCCATTCGTGAGGGAGATCACGCCACTCTGCCAACGATCGGTTTTGCAACCGGGTATCGATCTTCAGAAGGCGCAGGCTGGGGGGCTGATCGGGGTCATAGCCCAACTCTGTCGGGCACATCGTGGTCCGGCCCGCGCTGGCGGGCATGATTCGCCGACCGTAGCCTGAAAAGAAGAGCGCGTTGATGAGTTCCGACTTGCCCCTTGAGAACTCTGCCACAAAGGCGACCATCACTTTGTCACCCTTCACACGCTGTCGCAATATCTCAATGCGGTCACCCACAGCACCATCCAGCAAATCGTGATTGCGAAGCCAATCGGACAAGCGCTGCAAGTCGGTCGAAAAACCACGCCGCCATCGACTATGTTCATCAAAATTCTGATTGAAATTCATGGATTGGGATACAGACATAAAGGCAATATACATCGCACGCCCATGCCCTCAGAAGCCACCAGCGTCAGGCAGCCTGACAGACAGCACAGAAATAAGTCGAGCGCTGGCCCTGTTGAATGCGCGTCACCGATACACCACACCGGAGGCACGGCAACCCCTCCCTGCCATAGACATGGGCATGACTCTGGAAATGCCCTTCCTGTCCATAGGCATTGGAAAAATCACGCAATGTGCTTCCCCCTTGGGCCACGGCTTGGGCCAGTACCTGACGGATGGCCGCGTGCAGAAGCCTCAAACGGCCCGGCTCCAAAGTCGACGGGCTGGAGGTTGGTGCGATACCAGAGAGAAACAAAACCTCACAAGCATAGATATTGCCCACGCCCACCACCACATCACCGGCCAGCAAAACCTGCTTGACCGCCATGCGACGGCGAGACATCTGCGTCACGAAAGAATCCACGTCAAAGTCGTCGGACAACGGTTCGGCACCCAGACGCCCCAGCAACCGGGTGACGACGGGATCGTCCATGCTTTCAGCGAAGACCACCGCTCCAAAACGCCTGGGATCGCGCAGCCGCAACGTCCCCGCAGATGTCTGCATGCAAAAGTGGTCATGCTTGGACGGTGGCTCAAGGTCACTCCCGAACAGCAAGCTTCCGGACATGCCCAGGTGAATGAGCAGCACCCCACGGTCCAGACACAAAATCAGGTACTTTCCCCGGCGATCCACAGTGACCACAGTCCGCCCTGCGAGGCGCGTCGGAGGGCAGCCCAAGGGCCAGCGGAGGGGTTTACCCAGTGTGGCGGACATGACTGTACTTCCAGCAATCCGGCCCGCAAAACTCCGGCGGGTCACCTCAACTTCGGGCAATTCGGGCATGGGCTGTCGGTGTGCGAAAAGACCTTGGGGAACAGGGGAAAGACGTTCCATTATCATGAGCCGATGTCCCTTTTGCGCAGTGCCAGCCCCATGCCCTTCACACTCACATTGCTTGGCAGACAGATGCGCCGACTCTTCCCATCGACCAGCCGCCTGGGCCATCGGAGCCAAACACTTGTCGCCAGTGCGCTGTGGCTCATGGCCATGACCTCTGGCGCACAAACCACAACACTTCCCGCCACAACCATTCAGACCTCGGATGTGGTGGTCGAGCAGGCAGCATCGGTCTTGGACGCAGAGCTGATGTACTTGGCCTTGCTCGGAGAAATGCAGATCCGGTCTGGAGAAGCCGGCACAGGCTACTCGCTGATTCTCGAAGCCGCCCGAAAATCCGGACACCCTGACTTGTTCCGGCGCGCAGTGGCCATCGCCTTGCAGTCTCGCTCAGGAGAGGCGGCCATGGCAGCTGGCTGATCGTGGGCCCACGCGCAGAAAAAATCACCCGAACCGTTGCGTATCATGCTCCAAGTCATGCTCAGCCTGAACCAGGTAGAGAACAGTGCCAACACATTGGAAGAACTTCTGGATGTCACACCCGACGCTGAGCGCAATGACCTGATCGACTTGGTGGGGCAGACCTACGCACGCGTCAGCGACCGCGAAGCAGCCTTGCGCGTCATGGTGCAGACCATGCGGCTGTGGCAACGGAATTCCGGCACGGCCAGCAGTGCCTGGGCGGCGTTGGCTCGTGTGCGTCTTGCTGCGGGACAGGCAGCCGAGGGCAGATTCGCGGCAGAACAAGCCCTGGGCACAGAACCCACCACACCCTCTGCAGGCTTGTTGGCGGTAGAACTGCTGGAAGCGAGTCCCGCATTGGAAGAAAGCAAGGTTCAGCGTTTTCTCGCCCAGTTTCCCTCTCAACACGTCGTGCGCATGGCTTACGCCAGGTACTTGCTGGGGGCCAACCGCTGGGAAGACGCTGAAAAGCAACTGTCCATACTGACGGTGAGTCAAGCTTCAGTGGCAGAACCTTGGCTCATGCTGGGGGCATTGCAACTTCAAAATGCTCGTCTTGACGAGGCCGAAAAAAGTCTGAAACGCTTTTTGACTCTCTCCACAGAGCTCGACAGTGAACGGCAAGACAGAGGTAATGCGCAAGCCTATATCTCTCTGTCGCAAATCGCGGAACAGCGCCAACAACTTCAGGAAGCCAAAGAATGGCTGGACAAGGTGGCTGGCACTGAAGATCTGCTGCGTATCCAAATTCGCCGCGCATCGCTTCTGGCCAGAGAAGGCAAGCTCGACGAGGCCAGAGCCCTCATCAGGGACACGCCGGAGCGACAACCCGGTGATGGCAAAACAAAAGCCCTGGCCGAAGCACAGTTGCTGAAAGATGCCGGACAGCTTGGACCTGCCTTCGAGTTGCTCTCAAAAGCCTCCGAAACAGCGCCAGACGATACAGATGTGCTGTACGAAAAAGCCATGCTGGCTGACAAGCTGGGGCGCTTCGACGACATGGAACGCATCCTACGCGGACTGATCAGAACAAATCCGGACAACCCACATGCCTACAACGCATTGGGATACTCCATGGCTGACCGCAGCGACCGGCTGCCAGAAGCGCGGGCGCTGATCGTCAAAGCACTGGAACTGGCCCCTGGTGATCCATTCATTACCGATAGCCTGGGCTGGGTGGAATTCCGAATGGGCAAACTGACAGAGGCAGAGCGCGTTCTGCGACAAGCACTGGCCACGCGCGCGGATGCTGAAATAGCCACCCACCTGGGTGAAGTGCTTTGGAATCTGGGTCGGCAAGACGAGGCCTTGACGTTGTTCCGTCAAGCCCAAAATCTGCAACCGACCAATGACACTTTGCGGGAAACTCTTCGCCGCCTGGGCATCAGTCTTTGATCCGGTGAGAGTTGATCACGTGCCCAAACTCCGACGTCTATGCTTGCTGCTCGCACTGGCAAGTCATTTTTTGATAGTAGGATGTTCAACCAAAAAAAGCATATCAGCCTATTCTGGCTCTGATATTGCCATGTGGAATGGCCGAATCAGCCTGCTCACATTCACCGTGCCACCCCAAAGAGTGACAGTTTCCTTCTTGCTGCAAGGCTCGCCGGAACGCGGCGAACTCGCTTTGTACAGCCCTCTCGGAAACACCATCGCACTCGCTCGCTGGTCCCCTGGCAAAGCCGAATTGCAGCAGGGCCCCACAGTGCAACAGTTTGTGGACCTGGATACCCTCACGGAGGCCATCAGCGGCAGTCCATTGCCCGTGGTCGCCATGTTCAGCTGGCTGGAAGGCCAAAACGTCTCGGCCAACGGTTGGGTCGCCAATCTGGATGACCTGCCAGCGGGCCGCCTGCAAGCGCGCAGAGAGTCCCCCGAGCCCGTGGCTGAAATGCGCATTGTCTTGGACCAGATCGCAGACTGACCCCCATGAATGCCCTGTTTGACGTTCCGGCACCGGCCAAAATCAACCTGTTTCTGCATATCACGGGTCGCAGGTCTGATGGCTACCACCTGATGCAGTCTGTGTTTGTGTTGCTTGATGTTTGCGACACGCTCGATTTCGAACTGCGTCACAGCTCTGCAATTTCCAGAGAAGACATCTGCCCAGGCAGTGAAAAGCTGCCTGCAGAAGACCTTAGCGTGCGCGCGGCCCGCTTGTTGCAAGCCGCCACTGGCAGCCGACAAGGTGCCCACATCCGATTGGACAAAAAAATCCCTTCACAGGCGGGGATGGGAGGCGGTTCATCGGATGCCGCCAGTTGTCTGCTCGCCTTGAACCGGCTCTGGAACACAGGACTCACCCGACCGCAATTGGCTCAATTGGCGCTCCAACTGGGTGCAGATGTGCCATTTTTCATCTTCGGACAAAACGCTTGGGCTGAAGGCATTGGTGATCAGCTCACGGCCATTGAGCACACACCACGCAGGTTCGCCATCCTGAAACCGCCAGTGGGATTGCCCACCGCCAAAATTTTTGGCGATCCGCACCTGAAGCGCAATACAGCGTGTGCTAGAATACAAGGCTTCGCAGATAACGCATTTTTTACCGATCAAATGAGCGGCAAAAATGACCTGCAACCCGTAGCCGAAGTGCATTGCCCTGAAATAAAGCAATGCACAGATTGGCTAGAATCACAAGGCCTTACAGGTCGAATGACGGGTTCAGGCAGTGCGGTATTCGCTCTTTTGGCCGAGCATCAGACAGCGCCAGCACCTCATCCCGAGTGGCTGTCCCTGACTTGCAAAAGCCTCAAAGAGCATCCGTTGAAAAATTGGGTGTCAGACTGAAAAGACATTCAAATTCAGCAGATAATGCGCATCGGTTTTCGGCACTCAACATCAGTTGTTTGCCTGCGTAGGGGAGTCGCCAAGTTGGTAAAGGCACTGGATTTTGATTCCAGCATGCGAGGGTTCGAGTCCTTCCTCCCCTGCCAAAATTTCTGCACAGATGTTTCAGGGCCACAATTCACAACAGTGGCCCCAGTTCACCGCTCACGCTGGAAAGCTCATGCAAGTTCAACCCCCTGATTTCATGATTTTCACCGGCAATGCCAATCCGGTGCTGGCCGCTGAAATTGCACACCATACCAGAACAACCCTGGGCGCGGCCAATGTGGGCCGTTTTTCCGACGGTGAAGTCACGGTTGAAATTTCCCAGAACGTCCGTGCCCGTGACGTTTTTGTCATTCAGTCCACTTGCGCCCCTACCAATGAGAACCTCATGGAACTCATCATCATGGTAGACGCACTCAAGCGCGCATCGGCTGAACGCATTTCCGCTGTCATCCCCTATTTTGGTTATGCCCGCCAAGACCGCCGTCCGCGTTCAAGTCGCGTGCCCATCACCGCAAAGGTCGTGGCCAACATGCTGCAGGCCGTGGGGGTGTCACGCGTTCTGACCATGGACCTGCATGCCGACCAAATCCAGGGC
>Ga0075012_10002530_pt1 | contig 17949 bp, 20 predicted proteins | sample All_14_2_FD_71474 | JGI IMG/M metagenome (GOLD analysis project Ga0075012, IMG submission 71474) | Freshwater microbial communities in response to fracking from Pennsylvania, USA - Allegheny Zone_MetaG_DW_15 | ecosystem: Environmental > Aquatic > Deep subsurface > Groundwater > Drilled... | reverse complement strand
TCCGCGCAACCACACGCTGCTGGCCAGCACGCCGTGGTACGTGTTCTTCGCGGCCATTGGCCTGGGCATCTTCGGCATTGGGCTGGGCTATGTACTGGCCCGCTTGCTCAAACAAGACCCAAACCGCAGCCGCACCATCTCGCTGGAAACCGGCATTCAGAACGGCCCGCTGGCGGTGCTGATCGTCACCCTCACGTTCACCGGCCCCATGCAGCAAGAGGTGCTGCTGATTCCGGTGCTTTACTCGCTGTTCATCGTGATCACTTCGAGCATTGTCACGGTGTTCTTCCGCCGCATCAGCGTGCGCGAAGCGCTGGCTCGCGACCGGGCCAAAGACGGCACGGTGCTGGCGGGCTAAAGTGGGCCCGGGCGGCCCAATTCTCTGCCCTGCATCAAAGCAACGGTCACTTCTCGGTGCTAGTCTCGTTCGCGATTTCATCACGACTTCAGCGAGACCAGCCTATGCACGACGAACTCTCCTCAGCGGTCCCGGTTGAAAAGCACCTGGGCGCCAGCAATGGCGACCAGTTGATCACCGGGTTGAACACGGCCATCCGGCAAGCGATCCGGGTGCTGGCGGTGCTCATGGTGATCGTGATTTTTCTGAGTGTGGCCGACGTGGCTTTTGTGCTCTACGAACGGCTGATGGCGCCGCCATTTTTGTTGCTGAGCCTGAACGACATCTTTGTGGTGTTCGCGTCGTTCCTGGCGGTGCTGATTGCGATAGAAATTTTTGCCAACATCACGCTCTACCTGCGCGACGACGTGATCCATGTGCGGCTGGTGATTGCCACCGCCCTGATGGCCATTGCACGCAAGGTGATCGTGCTGGACTTCAACACGGTTGCACCTGAATACCTCTATGGCACCGGCGCCGTGTTGCTGGCGCTGGGTGTGACCTACTGGCTGGTGGCCACCAAGGCCAGAACCTGAGGCCAAGGAAGGCCAACGCCCTGCCCACGAACCAGCCCATGAGCGGGCGTGCAACAGGCGCTCGTCGGCGACTTCAAAAACGCCGGTCAAGCACGGCACCCGCAGGGGCACCGGAAGAAGTCCAGGTCTTTGGCCAGCAAGGGCAGCGGCACCCGCCCAGCGGTCACTTCGCTGCCACGGCGAGTGCGGACTCGTTGAGCGGCGCCACCGACTTGAAGCCTGGCCTGGCAAACAGGTAGCCCTGCATCAGGTAGATGCCGGTGTCGTACAGGAAGTCGCGCTCGGCTGGGGTTTCTATGCCCTCGGCTATGACCTGAATGTCCATGTCTTCGCACAGCCGTACCAGACCGCGAACGATGCTTTGCCGCGCCCGGCTGGTGTCCACGCCGCGGATCAGGTCCATGTCAATTTTGATCAGGTCGGGCTGAAAGTCGGACAGCAGCTTCAAACCGGCGTAGCCCGCGCCGAAGTCGTCAATGGCCGTTTTAAATCCGCAGCGCTTGTACTCGCGCAGAATTTGCGCAAACCACGGGCCATCCTCCACGCGCTCGCCTTCGGTCACTTCAAAAATGATGCGCTCCAGCGGAAAGCCGTTGGCCTTGGCGGCGGCCAGGGTGGTGCGGATGCACACCTCGGGCTTGTAGATGGCGTTGGGCAAAAAGTTGATGGAAATAGCTTCCGGAAAGTCCAGTTCGCTCGCCCCTTTGATGGCCTTCACGCGGCAGGCTTGGTCAAAGCGGTAGCGGTTGGCTTCGTTCACCTGGGCCAGCACCGACGCCGCGCTCTCGCCGTTGGGCCCTCGGACCAGGGCCTCTCGGGCAAACACGGTGCGGGTGTTCAGGTTCACGATGGGCTGGTAGGCATAGTCAAACTGAAAACCCAACCCCTCGGCGTGCCCGCACTGGTCGCAGTCTTGTGCTGTGCCCGTCATGGGTTGAAAGCCGTCGGGGAAATAGGGTCTGGCGGAAAGCGGTGCAGAAGTCATGGTGAATGGCGCTGTTTGGGTTGACGGGTTGGCGATCACGCGGTGCGGGCCAAGAGAACGGCTGAAAAGCGTGCAAGAACCAGAAAACTGGAACAACTTTATAACCCAGGCCACCTAGAACCAACTGGTGTGGGATTGGCATCAGCCCCGGCGTGCCTTCACCGCTGCGGCCAGCTCGTTCAGTACATGCACCGTCTGCGCAAAGCTGATGCAGGCGTCGGTCACGCTCGTGCCGAGTTTCATGGCGAATGGAACTACCGCGTGCTGCCACGCAATCCGTTCGTTTGAATCAAATTGTTCAAGTTATTTTTGCTCGATTGACCAGCGGATTTTGGCTGGGCTATTTCCAGTTCCAATTGCTGGGGGGAAGCGCAGCGCCGATGCGTCCGTCATCCAGCCACACGCGTTCGCCCCTGCGCACCTGCGCCAACACCTGTGGCAAGGTACAAGCCACGCGCAGGTGTTGAGGGTCTGGCGGCAGATCGGGGTCCAGCGGTTGGGCACACAGGAAGAGCCGGTCACCCCGGTGCAGGCGAATGGCGGCGGGCAGCGGCGCGATACCGCCCGGGTAGGTGCTGCAGACGCGCCGCTCGTGCGGACCTTTCAGCGACAGCGGCGTCTCGGGCGTGATGTAACAGGTCTCCGGGCCTTCGGCCACGGCCCCGTGGGCACCGACGCTGACCACCAGCATGCGGCGTTTTTTGGACCTCCCATCGTGCAGGTGGATTTGCTGGCCTACGTGCAAGAGGGCCCCGAAACGCTGCCTACCGGCTCTTGCGACGAGCGGTCTTGCCAGTCCTGCCCAGTCAAACGGTGCAAGATGCCCAACACTTTGTCCACATTCGCCAACACATGCGACTCGGCCCGGCCCAACGAAGACTCGCCCAGCCAAGCCAGTTGGCTCTGCAGTGCACGCAGATCGGTGGCGCGCGGGGTCAAAAAATGCAGCAGGTTGCGGGCGCTCTCTGGCTGGTGGGGTGCCACAAGGGTCAAGGTGTCGGCAAAGCGCTGTTCACTCAGCAGCATGGCGCCACGCAGTGCCCACAGCTGCTCGATCAGCTGCAGACACACACTGCGGTCCCACGGGGCGGGTGTGGGAGGTGATTGAATGGTGAGACTCGGCGCTTGTTTTTGACCATGCCCTTTTTTAAGACAAAAGGGTTCGATTTCATGTCAAAGACACGAACCACCGGCACGGGAAGCAGCAAGCGTTTCCGTTGCCATGCTTGGGCATGCGGGTGGCACGAGCACAAAGTCCAGCGCCGCGCACACGGCCACGGCTTGCGCGGTGTTGCACTGCTCGGGCGTGGCGCGCGGGCTGTCGGGGTAAACCTCGGTGGTGGTGGTGTAGCGCGCACCGGTGACGCCGGCGCACAGGCCCAGCGCCTTGAGCGGGTAGCGAATGACACCACGGGCCACCGCTGGCGAGCCAATGATGTCGCCCTGGTCGTCGGTGGGCGCGATGTGGGTGACGCGCTCCACCGCGTTGATGATGGCCTGCTGAAACGCGGGCTGCGGGTTGTCGGTGTCGTCCACCAGGTAGAAGCCATCGGGGATGGTGCCAGGCTCAAAGGGCTCCCCGTCGCGCGCCGCCTTGGCCGGGCGGTACTCGCTCTCGTCGGTGTCGGTGGTTTCGTGCAGGTCGATGTGGGCGGCAAACTGGCCGCGCAGCGGTTGCACCAGGCGCATCAACGCGGCGGCTTCCTGGGCCGGGCTGGGGTCTTTGAAGGAACGGTTCGGGTCCACCGCGTCAAAATTCCAGCGGTGGATGCGTTCATAAGCCCACGGGCTCACGCAAGGCACCACCAGCAGGTTGATCCGGCCCACGTAGGCCTGGGCGTGCTGTGCCAGAAACTGCAGCGCACCGTGCACGCCGCTGGTCTCATAGCCGTGCACACCGCCCGTGACCAGCACACCGGGCAAGCCCGCCCGCCAGGGTTCGGGGCAGATGGCAAACAGCGGGTAGCGTTCATCGCCATAGACCACTTCACCATAGGGCAACGCCTCAAAGCGCGGGCGCAGCGTCTGCAAGGCGCACAACACGTCGTCGGCGTAGCTGCGCTGGTGCACTTGCCGCGCGCGCCAGGCGGCCACGTCGGCGGGGGTCCAGGCCTGGCCTGGGGAGCCAATGGGGTAAGCGGTTGGCGCGGTCATGGGAGGGTGAAAGGGGTTTGGCGGCATGGGTGCTTTGTACACCAGGGGCTGCGCGGCTTCAGCGCGTTTTCCAGAAAGGCGCGGCCGGGTTTCAAAAAGGTGAGGCCGGGGCAGCTCGCGCACCAGCACCAGCACGAGCTGCCCTGCAGCCCCCAGCGCTCGTCGGGTTTCAGGGCGCAGGTACAGCCGCAGTCATGGGCACGACACGTTTTTTTCACGCCACGTTGCAGCCGGTTTTGTCTGCCGTCACGGCGCCTTGCGTAGGGGCTTGAAACATGCGCGCTCAGGTGTGGTGTGATGTGGTTTGATCCGCTGTGAAGCCTCGCGGTGAATGACCGAGACACACCGCAGAAGGGCGCAGCGGTGCGGCCCACCGATGCCCACGCGAAAAAGGAGCAGCCATGCCACGCAAGCCAATAGAACCGACCAAGGCCCCCGCACACCGAACCGCGGGCGCTGCCATTGCGCAAGCCCTTTTGCCGTTCATGGCAAAAATCCCCGAGTCCCAAGAGCGCCCGAGCCAGACGCCCAGCGCAGACGCGCGCAAAAAGGCCAACGCCGCAGCGGCCAAAGCGGCTCTGGCCGCTGGCGCTTTGGCGCTGCCACCGGGCCCGCTGGGCTGGCTCACGCTGCTGCCCGAGATGGTGGGTGTGTGGAAGATTCAGCGCCAACTGGTGGCCGATATGGCCGCGCTGTACGGCAAACAGGCCACGCTGACACCCGAACAGGTGGTGTTTTGCCTGTTTCAGCACACGGCCGCGCAGGGCGTGCGCGACCTGGTGGTGCGCGTGGGCCAGCGCACGCTGGTGCGCCGCGCATCGCCCCGGCTGGTGGGCGCAATTTCACGGCGCGTGGGCGCCAAGCTGGCACAGCGCGCGCTGGGCAAGAGCATGGCCCGCTGGCTGCCGATCGTGGGTGCGGTGGGCGTGGGAGCTTACGCGTACATGGACACAGCGAAGGTGGCGGCCACCGCCATGGACTTGTTTGAGGGCGTGATCGAGGTGGAGGCCGAGGAAGTGGTAGACACAACCCCACCGGGGCTTGATGATGACAGCCCTGTTGACCACTCAGAGACTGCGCATTTTTCGGGCGTGTCCGAGCACGCCTCAAAACGTGCCCGATCAAGGCGCAAAGCACAGCCATAACAAGGCGATGGCGCGCATCTGCAACAACGAGCGGGAGTATTTTGAGGTCGGTGATTGGGCATGAACGAAAGACTCTCCGTCTCCGAACCCCACCTGAAAGGCCCCACCATGACCACCGGCACCGTCACGCTGCACCGCTTCTTTACCTCCCCGCCCGATCGGATTTACCGCGCCTTTCTGGACCCGGACGCCATGGCCAAGTGGCTCCCACCGCACGGCTTTACCGGCCGGGTGTTGGAAATGGATGCACGGGTGGGAGGCCGCTACCGCATGCAGTTCACCAACCTGGGCACCGGCCAGAGCCATGCGTTTGGCGGCATGTACCTGGAGCTGGTGCCCAACGAGCGCATGGTGAACACCGATGTGTTTGATGACCCCAACCTGCCGGGCGAAATGCGCACCACGGTCACGCTCAAGGCCGTGTCGGTGGGCACCGAGTTGACGGCGGTGCAAGAAGGCATTCCCGCCCTGATCCCGGTCGAGGCCTGCTACCTGGGCTGGCAGCAGTCGCTGCAGCTGCTGGCGCTGCTGGTTGAGGCCGAGATACCCGGCTAAGAACGTGTTTGCGGTCTCGCGCAGCCGCGCAGCCGCTCAGACCCCAGCCGCCAGGCCCAGCAAACGCTGATGCGCCTCGCTTGCACGGTCCAGTGGCAGGTTGCGCCTGGCGCTGAGGTAGTGGGCACTGAACACATCAAGCCAGGCGCTGAGCGTGTGGGCTGCATGCAATTCCCCGGCCATGGCCAGACACAGGGCGGCCACTTCGGCGGTGCAAAACTGGTCTTCGCGCGACGAGCGGCGCAGGCGGTAGCGGGACACCTGGGCAGGGTGCAGGCTGAGCACGGGCAAAGCGTCCAGGTAGGGGCTTTTGCGAAACATCTTGCGTGCTTCAGACCAGGTGCCGTCCAGCAACACAAACAGCGGGCGCTTGGTCACCCGCGTTTTGTGTTGAGGTGCCGGCTGGCCATCCAGGTCGGTCACCACCCGCTGTGCCTCGACATACTCCCCCGGAAACACCAGGTAGGGCTGCCATTGCGGATCGGCCAGCAGCGCGATGAGCGCCGGGTCCACCGCGGTGCGAGACCAGCCAAAGGCAAAGGTGTCGGCCACCAAATCGGCGATGAGCCAGCCGGTGTTGCTGGGCTTGAGCGCTTCAATATCGCCCATGATGAGGCACACACCCGCCCGCACAGCCACCTGCGGGCGCAGCGCGCACACGCAGTGGCTGGCGACCAGGCGGCAGCCAGCGCAGCGCCCCCCGCCCGAGCCACGGGCCAGAAAGGGTTTGGTGCTGGCGGCCAGGCGCACGCTGCGCAAACGCGAAACGGCGTGGCTCATGCGGCGATGCCGGCGGCGCGGAAAGATCGAACACAAAAGGGGTGCATGCGTTGAATGTAGGCGCAGCGCTGGCCTGCGTGTGGCGGGGCAGGTGCAGCCTGCGTTCTGTAAAACCTAGAAACGGCCGTTGGACAGGCCCTGACAGCGCCATCGGAGTGCAAGCGCACCCACCCACAAGCGGAGCCGGCCCGTGGGCAAAATTCTCAGCATTCACAGGCATCTCCAGCGGTTAGCGCGCGGTCAACTGCCGTTTCTAGGTTAAAAGGGGGGTTTAAAACACCCTGGCCGCTCACCATGCCGCTGCACCCCGCTCCTGCGTGCGTTGAATCGCCCAGCCTGCCCGCCTCCCACCCCCGGATTCACTGGACCGCGCCCGACGGCGCGGCCGCTTCGGCGCGCTGGCGCTCGGAACGCGGCGCCCCGGCCCCGCAGCGGGTGGTGATGGCCGACGACACCACCACCGCCGACACGGCTTACCGGCTGGCCTGCGCCGGCACCGCCCTGCTGTGGCTGGGTGACTTTCACAATGCCCGGCAACTGCTGCAAGCCATGGCTCGCCGCTGCGACGCCACGCCCGCCCGCAAGCAACGCAAAGCCGCCCAAACTGCGCCGGACAACCACACCGCGCCAGCAGGCGCCGAAGCGTTTCACAAGCACCGCCAAGCGCAGGCGCAACGGGCACGTATTCTGGGCATGGTGCTGCTGCGGTTTGAACCCGACCACACGCTCGCTCTGCGCCGTGCGCCCGACGTGCAACGGGCGTGCACCCACGCCTGGGGCGCCCCAGCGGCAGAAGGCGGCGACTCGGTGGCCTCTTTGCGCGAACTGCTGGGGCTGACCAGCGCCCAGGAGTGGCGCCGCGTGGGCGTGGAAATTCCCGCATTGGGCGCACCGCCCCACAACCGGGTGTTTCCGCACTACGGTGTGTTTTCACCGGCACGGGGTGAATACATCGACCTGGTGGCGCAAGCGCCTCTGCCGTGCGCGGCCACGGGTGCGCCGCTGCCGGTATTTGACATTGGCACCGGCACGGGTGTGCTGTCGGCCGTGCTGGCGCGCCGCGGTGTGGGGCCGATCACCGCCACCGACCTGGACCCGCGTGCCCTGGCCTGCGCACGCGAAAACCTGACGCAGCTGGGCGTGAGCGACCGCGTCACGCTGCTGCAAACCGACCTGTTTCCAGCCGGCCAGGCCTTGCTGGTGGTGTGCAACCCGCCGTGGCTGCCGGCCCGCGCCAGCTCGCCAGTGGAGCACGCGGTGTACGACGAAGGCAGCCGCATGCTGCGGGGTTATCTGAACGGTCTGGCCGCGCACCTGGCGCCCGCAGGCGAAGGCTGGTTGATCTTGTCCGACCTGGCCGAGCACCTGGGCCTGCGCAGTCGCGCCGAGCTGCTGCTCTGGATAGAGCAAGCCGGACTGGCGGTGCTGGGCCGGCTGGACACCCAACCCCGCCACAGCAAGGCGAGCAACGCCAGCGACCCGCTGCACAGCGCGCGTGCGGTCGAAGTCACGTCGCTGTGGCGCCTGGGTGCGTCGGCATTGCGGCAACCCCAGCAGGTCGCCACCCCGGGGTGATGCGGTCCAAAGCGCCCCTCAGAGGCCACTTCGCACAACGGTGTTGCGAGCCCTCGCAAGAAGCGATAAAAACCTCAGCATGTTCGGGCCTGGCGTGACTTAAGCCACAAAAGTGTTGTGGGTACACCACCATAATTGACCAATGCCTATTTCTGAAATTGCGGTCTGGTCGGCCATGCTGGGCGGCTTGATGACGCTGCTGGCGCTGACGCTGGCGGATACCCTGAGCAACCGCAACCGGGGTTCGCTGCGCAACCTGATTTTTGTGCTGATCACCGGGGCCAGTTGCCTGGTCATGACCGGTCTGCCTGAAGTGCTTTTTCCGCATCTGCCCGAGCGTTTTCTGATGGTGCTGAAAGCCAGCCTGGGGCCGCTGGCGGGGGCCGTCGCCCTGTACTTTCTGGGCAACTGGTTGGGAGGCATGTGGGAAGGTGCCCTGGTGCACCGGTTCACGGCCTGGGGCGGCTCTGCGGTGCTGCTGGCAGCCACCTTGATGGCCGCTGTGGCCAGCCAGATTGAAGCCGCCCATTTCCACTCGCTGCTGTGGGTGACAGCGGGCGTGAACATGGTGCCGGTGCTGCTGGCCATGCTGGCCGTCTGGCATGCGGCCAAACTGGGCGACCCGCTGGCGCGCTGGATGGGGCTGGCCATGGTCTGCCTGGCCCTCATGGTGTGCGGCATGTACCTGCGGGGCCTGAATGTGCCGGGCTTTGGCTTGCTCACCTGGGTGTTCACCGCCGCCATCACGGTCACTTTTTTTCTCATGGCCTCGGTGCTGGTGATGCTGCGCAACCGGGAAAACCGACAACTTGCCCGGCTCTCACGTATGGACCCAGGCGCAGAACCGGCCACCGGCCTGGCCACCGGTTCGGGGCTGCTGTCGCAAGTGGACCACGTGTTTTGGCGCACGGCCCGCCGCCAGGGCGAATGCACGGTGATTTGCCTCTACCTGAGCAACCTCTACGAAATGGCCGAGCCCTCCGGCCATGGCGCCGAAAACCAGATTTTGGTGGCCATGGCGGCCCGCATTCGCCGCGCGGCGGGGTTTCGGTGTGTGGTGGGGCTCTACCACCCGCGCTGCTTCGTGGTGGTGCTCCCCACCGATAAATACAACGCACCCGCCGACGAAACGGTGGAGCGGTTGCACGCCATGGCCACACAGCCAGTGCCCGTGCTGGACGAAGCCGATGCGTACCAGGCCTTCGAGCCCTGCGTCGGGTTGGGCGTGGTCACGGTGAACCCGGTGGGGGCGGCTTCCATGGACGTGATCAACGCCGCCGAACGCCGGGCCATGGCCCGGCTGGGCAGGCATTCCCCCAACGAGGCGGACCTGGTGACCGAGCCCATGGAGCTTCGCTGAGCCGGAAACGCTGGCAACGGCGCCGCAGCGCGGGAACCCGCCCGCCGCCCGAAGCACGCGGGCCAGCAGCCCATCAGGTGCGCGCCAGCCGCGCAAATGTTTTGCGAAATTTCGCCACCTTGGGCGCGGCCACCGCCATGCAGTAGCCTTGGTGCGGGTTGCGCTCAAAGAAGTCCTGGTGGTAGTCCTCGGCCGGCCAATAGTTCGCGAGCGGCAGCAACTCGGTCACCACCGGCCGGCCAAAAGCGTTGTCGCGTGCCAGCTCGTCCAGCAGCGCCTGCGCGGTCTGCTGCTGCTCTGGCGTGGTGAAGTAAATGCCGCTGCGGTACTGCGTGCCCACGTCGTTGCCCTGGCGGTTGGGCGTGGTGGGGTCGTGAACCACAAAGAAAATTTCCAGCAGCTCGCGGGTGCTGATCTGCGCCGGGTCGTAGACCAGTTTCACCACCTCGTTGCAGCCGGTGCGCCCGGTGCACACCGCCTCGTAGCTGGGCTGGGCCGCCTGGCCGTTGCTGTAGCCCGACTCCACATCGGTCACGCCACGCACTTCTTTGTAGACGCTTTCGGTGCACCAGAAGCAGCCGCCGCCGAGCACCAGGGTTTGCGATTCGCTCATATGGGTTTCCTTGTTGTCATTTCGTCGAGGTTGCCATGGTGCACCGCCTGCGCACTGGCGCGCACGGTGTCCAGAAAAGCCCCCAGCGCCGCCTGGTCTCGGGCGGTGCGCCACAGGCAATGCGTGTCGTACGGTGCCAGCGGCTGGGCCAGCGGCACAAACACCACCCCGGGCAAACCCGCTTGCTGCAAGGCCGCCGGCACCAGCGCCACTCCCAGGCCTTGCGCGATCACCGACACCACGCTCAGCCAGTGCCGCAGCTCAAAACGGGTTTCGGGTTCAAAGCCCGCGTCGGCGCAGGCGGCCAGGATGCGGTCGTGGTAATCGGGCGACACCGCGCGCATCACGATGGCGAAGGCTTCGCCCTCCAGGCGTTCCAGCGGCAACACCGCCTCGCTGGCGAGCGGGTGCGTGGCCGGCAGGCACGCCATGAACGGCTGGCTGGACACCAAAATTTGCGAAAACCCCGCCGGCACGCGTGTGGTGTGTACAAAACCCAGATCCAGCCGGTCGTGCACCAGCTCCGCCAACTGCTCGCTGGAACTCAGTTCGCGCAACACCAGCCGCAGCTTGGGGTGTGCTGAGCCAAAGCGGCGCAGCACCTGCGGCAAACCCCGGTACAACACGGTGCCGGCAAAACCCACGTGCAAGGGTCCGGCCAGCCCCTGCCCCACGTCGCGCGCCTCGCGCGCGGCCAGCGCCGCTTGCTCCAGCAGCGCCTGCGCACGCGGCAAAAACGCCAGCCCCGCCGCCGTGAGCGCCACGCCCCGGCTGTTGCGCTCAAACAGACGGGCGCCCACCGAAGCCTCCAACTGCTGGATGTTGAGCGAGAGCGGCGGCTGCGTCATGGCCAGGCGCTGTGCCGCACGGCCAAAGTGCAGCTCTTGCGCCAACACCGTGAAACAACGCAGGTGGCGAAATTCCATAAATATGCTTTTTATATTGATTAATCGTTAATCCATATTAGACAGCTATTCATGGGCCAACGACAATGCCCCACCTACCCACACACACCGACCACCGGAGACCCGCACCATGGCATCGAACAAAGCAAGCTTCAACTGGGAAGACCCCTTCCACCTGAGCGCCCAGCTCACCGACGACGAGCGCCAGGTGCAGGAAGCCGCCCGCGCCTACTGCCAGGAAAAGCTGGCCCCGCGCGTGACCGAAGCCTTTCGCCATGAAAAGACCGACGTGGCCATCTTCCGTGAGATGGGCGCGCTGGGCCTGCTCGGCCCCACCATCCCCGAACAGTACGGCGGCAGCGGCCTGAACTACGTCTGCTACGGCCTGGTGGCGCGCGAGGTCGAACGCGTGGACTCCGGCTACCGCAGCATGATGAGCGTGCAAAGCTCGCTGGTCATGGTGCCGATTTTTGAATTCGGCAGCGAAGCGCAAAAGCAGAAATACCTGCCCAAGCTCGCCACCGGCGAGTGGATCGGTTGCTTCGGCCTCACCGAACCCAACCACGGCAGCGACCCAGGCAGCATGGTCACCCGCGCCAAGACGGTGCCCGGCGGCTACAGCCTGAGCGGCGCCAAGATGTGGATCACCAACAGCCCGATCGCCGACGTGTTTGTGGTCTGGGCCAAAGACGACGGTGGCCAGATCCGCGGCTTCATCCTCGAAAAAGGCTGGAAGGGCCTGAGCGCCCCCGCCATCCACAGCAAGGTCGGCCTGCGCGCCAGCATCACCGGTGAGATCGTGATGGACGAGGTGTTTGTGCCGGAAGAAAACGCCTTCCCCGACGTGCGCGGCCTCAAGGGCCCGTTCACCTGCCTCAACAGCGCGCGCTACGGCATCGCCTGGGGCGCGCTCGGCGCTGCGGAAGACTGCTACTTCCGCGCCCGCCAGTACGTGATGGACCGCCAGCAGTTCGGCCGCCCACTGGCCGCCAACCAGTTGATCCAGAAGAAACTGGCCGACATGCTGACCGAAATCAGCCTCGGCCTGCAAGGCTGCCTGCGCCTGGGCCGCATGAAAGACGAAGGCACCGCGTCGGTGGAGCTGACCAGCATCCTGAAGCGCAACAGCTGCGGCAAGTCGCTCGACATCGCCCGCCTGGCGCGCGACATGATGGGCGGCAACGGCATCAGCGACGAATTCGGCGTGGCCCGCCACCTGGTGAACCTGGAGGTGGTGAACACCTACGAAGGCACGCACGATGTGCATGCGCTGATTCTGGGGCGGGCGATCACGGGGATTGCGGCGTTTGCGAATTGATTTTTCTGTCGCTCCAGAACATATACAGCGAGAACATCGGAAGCATCACGCAATACGGTGTCGAACCCATTCGGTAGCCTCCTCGAAGGAAGACATGACTCGGCACGGAAAGTCGCGCTCGATGGCTATATTCCGCTGTTTCAGAAGTGCGTGCATGGGCCCGTCGGTCAGGAGTACGTCACAGTAGCCTACCGCCGCTTCAGCATGATGAAAGTCGAAGATGTCGTTGGCGACCAGCTTCTGTTTGCGGTTCCAGCGCAAGGCCGCATGCAGCAAAGCACCAATCTGCAGAGTACGCAAAGCCCGCCGGCCAGCGGGCTTTCGGATGGCCGCCCGCAGGAGACCGAGACACTGTCTAGTGATCTCTTCCCGCTCTTCTATCGACGGCTCGGCAGCAGGGCCAAGAGCCTTCCTCGCCATATCGTGCAGCACATCGGCAGCGATCGGCGCCGCGAGTTCCAAAACGCCATTTATCTCGTCACGGTAAACCTGTGCGAAGCTCTTCATAGAAGGAGCATGTACCGCGCTATCGCGATTCAGCCGATTGGCTATATCGACGAACGACGAAGAGTGAGGCCAAGTGCTCCCAATAGTCCCAACCATCGTCGAAAGAGAAAATTCCCAAAGGTGGTCGAAGAACGCTTTCTGGATCACAAGTTGCTCATCTTCCGAGAAGGCCGTGGCTACCGGATGCTGGACACCCAGGATGTAAGGGACCTTTGTCCAGACCAAGTGTTCCAGTGGATGCACGCTGTGGCCGGCGTTCGCATGAAGGAAGTGAGCTACTTCCGTCGCCACACGTGTCGGCTCATGGCAGAGCGTGACGCCGCAGCTCAGTTCGTCGATCAACTCGGCAGTTGCACCCCGTGTGGTCAGGTCCGACTGTTTCATCAGTTCAAGGAACAGCGCATCGCTGATGGGACAGACCAGCCGTCCTGCAGCGACACCTGCCGCGAGGGCATCCAGAAGTTCCGACGCACCGGGTTGGCTAGGCACCCGCATACGCGCACCCCGTAGGTAAATCCAGAAGCACTTGTCGAGGTAGATGCGATCTCGTGCCATCACCCACTCACCAAGCTCGATGACTCGGCGTCGCACGTGTTCGTCGGCCGTAATCTGAGGTGTGGCGCGATGCAACGCGAATCGATCGGCAGGTTTGGAAGAGGTCACAGGATTTCGCGTTTCTTGTCACGCATTGGAGTTAAGTCTTGCCTTTGCCCACCCTCACCGCTTAAACAATCGCCTGAGCAACAGCGTCTGAAAATCCTGCGTCTGCCCGGCCACCGCGTACACACAGGTGTTGCCGTCGGTCTGGCGGTACAGGATGCGGTGGTGCGAACTCAGGATGCTTCGGTAGTCCGTCATGCCCACGCTGGCGAGCAAAGGAATCACCGGGCCGGCGATGAAACCCGAATCCACCTGAGCGAGCTGCGCAAAGATGTCGTCTTCAGCGGCCTGCCAGAGCTCGGGCGTCCAGCGTTCCAGCATGTAGTCCTGCAAATCGAGCAGGTCGGCCTGCGCGTCCGGCAGGATGACGATGGCCATGGCGTTCAGCGTTGCTGGCGCCGTTGGGCCAGTTGCGAACGGGACTCTTCCACCGAGAGCCCAAGACCGGCCAGACGGTCTTTTTCACCCAGCGCCAACAGCTTGAGCAGCGCAATCAGGTCTTCCTTGTCCTGGTACTGCCGCACGCCCTCGATCACCATGGCGGCCTCTCCGTTTTGGGTGATGATGAACGGCGCACCGGTGGCCGCCACCTCTTCAGAGATCTGGGCGGCGTGGCTCTTGAGGTAGGAAATGGATCGGATGTGTTCGCGGGCTTGCATGGCGCCTCCTTGGGGTGGACTGAATTTATCCCTGTATTTAGACCCAGTCAACCCTGCAGCCTGCGCCATAAACAATCTAACGAATTCGGCTCTGTAGCGCAGAAGCAGAAATACCTGCCCAAGCTGACCACAGTTGAATGGATCGGCTGCTTCGGCCTGACCGAACCCGACCACGGCAGCATGATCACTCGCGCCCGCCAGTACGTGATGGACCGCCAGCAGTTCGGCCGCCCACTCGCCGCCAACCAGCTGATCCAGAAAAAACTGGCCGACATGCTGACCGAAATCAGCCTCGGCCTGCAAGGCTGCCTGCGCCTGGGCCGCATGAAAGACGAAGGCACCGCGTCGGTGGAAATCACCAGCATCCTGAAGCGCAACAGCTGCGGCAAAGCACTGGACATTGCGCGCCTGGCGCGCGACATGATGGGCGGCAACGGCATCAGCGACGAATTCGGCGTGGCCCGCCACCTGGTGAACCTGGAGGTGGTGAACACCTATGAGGGCACGCACGATGTGCATGCGCTGATTCTGGGGCGGGCCATCACGGGGATTGCGGCGTTTTCAAACTGAAGGGGTCGCAACCCTTGCCAGAGAGGCTGAGCGTTTTTCGCTCATGCCCGCCCGACAGCGCTCAGCCTCTGAGGCGCGGTGTTGATGCAGCACGGCCACCACGAGAACCCAGTCGTCGCGCACGGCATAGCGCGGTATGGCGGAAAACGGCTGAAGCACGCAGCGCCGAATGCCACCCACATGACCGAAATGGCCCGTGCCAACCCAAGCGCTCCTGATTCGCCGCGTCGGCTCAATACGCACCAAACACCCGCGCCAAATCCACCGTGCTGCGCTGGCCCACGCTGGCAGCGTGCTGGTCCAGCCAGGCGAGCGCATGCTCACGGCCCAGGGATTTCATGTGTTTGAAGATGGGCAAGGTGGCCACCAGTTTGCTGTCTTGGCCCAGCGCGGTCAGTTGCTCTGACGCAGCCAGCACATGAAAACGCGCGCCAGCCAGCTTGTGCGCCAGCGGGCCGCGTGGCAGCCAACCGGCTTGCGCCTGCGCTTGGGCTTGGCATTGGCCCAGCAGCCGCATCTCACTTAAAAACGCGCTGTTGAACGCAAACTCCAGCGTGCGGTGGCGGATGCCGCTGACGCTGGTGGGCGTGTCGGCATGCATGAGCGGCGACAGCAGCACCAGCAACACGTCGCGGTGGACGGGGTCGTCCAGCAAAGGCCAGACCGGCGGATTGGCCGCGTAGCCACCGTCCCAATACGGCTGGCCGTCCACCAACACGGTATGGTGCAGCTGGGGCAAACAAGCCGACGCCAGCACCGCGTCAACACCCAATTCAAACTCGCGAAACAGCCGCACCTGGCCGGTTTGCGCATGCGTGGCCGCGACGAACAGCGGCACCGGGCAGTGGCGGCGCAGCCGCTCGAAGTCCACCTGGGTCTCCAGAATGTCGCGCAACGGGTTGGCGCCAAACGGGTTGAACTGCTCTGGGGCCAGCAATCGCGACCATTGCAGCATCAGCCGAACCGCTGGGGGCAGCACCACCCGGTCACCGTTGGACGACAGCGAGGCCATTTCAAACGGGGCGCTGGTGGCCACGGCGGACCAAAACTGGTCCAGCGCCTGGCGCGCGCCCTCGGTGCCACCCACCATCAGCCCATGCGCCAAGGCCACCGCGTTCATGGCCCCGGCGCTGGTGCCGCTGACACCGGCCACGGCCAGGCGTCCGTCTTGGAGCAGCGCATCGAGCACACCCCAGGTGAACGCCCCGTGTGCGCCACCGCCCTGCAAACCCAGTTGCACACCGGGCAGGGTGTGGCTGCGGCGCTGCAAGGCACGCAGCAACTGGCGGGGGTGGGGTATGTGCATCAGGCAATGCTCCGAAAGGTGGGGCCAACACCGCGCCCGGCGTGGGTCTGTTCGGGCGCGGCGGTGTGGCTGGGATGAACGGCAATTTAACCGTGTGGTGTGACCGAACGGCGGAGCGATTGATCGGTTGACCCGCGCAGTCCGTTTCACCCAAGCCACGACATGAAACCGCGTCATTTTCCGCCACGCGTCGTTGCATCCCCTTCATTGCGTCATGCCTTTGGCGAAACGGACCACCAGAAACCTGTCGGGCTTGGATCGCCGAGAGCGAAAACCGCAGGTTTCATCGACAGGTTCCTATGCTGAACCCGTCGCCACCTCCCGCAGCGCAGCCGCCACCGCTGAAACAATGCTCACCGCGTTGCTGGGGTGGGCAATGCAGTCGGTGCTCCAGATGGCGCCCACACCCGCAGCGCGCACCAGTTGTTCGGCGCCTGTTGCAAACAGCGCGTGTGTAACGGCCACATCCACCGACGCCGCGCCCGCTGCGCACAGCAACTGGGCGGCACGCGCCAGCGTGTGGCCGGAGCTGGCCACGTCGTCGATAAGCACCACGGCGCGGCCCGCCACCGGGAGGGCAGGCAGTTCAATGTCCACCTGCCGGTCGCCGTGGCGGGTTTTGCGGCACACGGCGTGCGCCCAGCCATGGCGCTCGGCGGCCACGGCCACCCATTGCAGGGCTTCTTCGTCGGGGCCGATCAGCAGCACGTCGCTGCGCTGGGCGGCGATGTGGTCGGCCAGCAGCGGGGCGCCGCTGAGCACCACCGCGTCGGGCACGGGCACGGCTTCTTGCAGCGTGGCCACGCGGTGCAGGTGCGGGTCCACGGTGATCACGGCGTCAAACAGTGTGGCCAAAAATGCGCCCACCACGCGCTGGCTGATGGCCTCGCCGGGGTTGAACGCGATGTCTTGCCGCATGTAGGCCAGGTACGGTGCCACCAGCGTGAGGTGTTGGGCGCCCAGGGTGCGCGCGGTTTGCGCCAGCAGCAGCAGCTCGACCAGTTTTTCGTTGGGCTGGTGCAGGCCGCGCCACACCACCACGCGGGGCGGCAGGCTGGCGGGCAGGCGCAGGCGCACCTCCCCATCGGGAAAACGGTGGCGCACCACCACGGCCAGCGCCAAACCCGTGGCATCAGCAGCGGCCTGCGCGGGGGTTTGTTCGTCTTCAAAGCACAGCAAACAACCTGCTGGGTGGGCTGCACTGTCGGCAGGTGTAAGGGCCAGGGTATCGCTCATCAAAACTCCACAAAAACACGGGGCACCTGCTCGGCGCTGCCGATGCTGAAACCGTGGGAACGGGCGCTGGCCTGGCGGGCAAATTCCAGGTCGGCGGGGTAACTGGCGTGCACGCGGTACAGCACATCACCCACCGCCACGGGCTCGCCCAGTTTGCGCATCAGGTCCACCCCGGCGCCCTTCACCTTGGGCGCACCGGCCAGGCGGGCAACCTGGGCGATTTGCAGGTTGTCGATACCGGTCACCACGCCCGCCTCGGCGGCCCGCACATCGAGCGTGAGCGCACCCAGCGGCGGGTGGTGGTGGTCAAAACCCCGCCCGCCCTGCGCAGCGATGATGGCCTGCATGCGCGCCAGTGCGCGGCCCGAATCGAGGATGTCGCGGGCTATTCTGAAGCCATCGCCTCCGCGCACATCGGGGCTGCATTCAATGATGCGGCCCGCCAGGCGCAGCGATTTTTGGCGCAGATCGTCGGGCGCCTGGGGGTCGTTTTCCAGCACCTGCATCACGTCGCGCGCTTCCAGCACCGGGCCCACGCCGCGCCCCACAGGCTGGCGGCCGTCGGTGATCACCACGTCCAGCGACAGGTGCATGCGCTGCGCCACGTATTCAAACAAGCGGCGCAGGCGCTGCGCTTCGGGCATGGACCGCACCTTGGCGGTGGGGCCAATGGGTATGTCCAGCACCA
>Ga0075012_10002529_pt1 | contig 17952 bp, 12 predicted proteins | sample All_14_2_FD_71474 | JGI IMG/M metagenome (GOLD analysis project Ga0075012, IMG submission 71474) | Freshwater microbial communities in response to fracking from Pennsylvania, USA - Allegheny Zone_MetaG_DW_15 | ecosystem: Environmental > Aquatic > Deep subsurface > Groundwater > Drilled... | reverse complement strand
CAGCAGCCCGTCCCGCCCTATGTCTGTACAAAAAACCTGCTGGACACCCGCAGCTGTCATTTCCCCCAAAAACTCGAAAAGGCCGATTTCAGTCTGTTCCAACCAGCCGCTGATGGCCAGTTTTTCGTCCCGAACATCCACGCCGAGCAGGATTTTTTCTGGACTGTATTTTTCCAACCACTTGAAAAACAGCGGTTTATCTTTTACCGCCACACTCCCGATGGCCGCCATTGCCGCCCCTGCCTCGAAAACCGCCTCAATGTCCGCATCCGTTTTGATGCCGCCGCTAAAGTCAATGATGAGCGAGGTTTCGGCAGCCACTCGTTGCAAGAGGTGCAGGTGTTGCGGCTTGCCTGCTCGTGCCCCATCCAAGTCAACCATATGCAGCCGCCGGAAGCCCGCTGCTTCGAACTGTTTGGCCACGGCCACGGGGTCAGTGGCGTAGTCGGTGCGCTGCGAGAAATCGCCTTGGCGCAGGCGGACGCAGTGCTTGTTGATGAGGTCCATGGCGGGGATGGTGGTCATTGTTTGATTTTTGAATTGTTTGATTGTTGAATTGACAGGAAATTGCGCAGCAACTGCTCCCCCGCCCCGGCACTTTTCTCCGGGTGAAACTGCACCCCGTAAAAATTCCGCCACTGCACAGCGCTCGTGAATGGGATGCCGTAGTCCATTTGAGCAATCGTCGCCTCGTGCAATTCCATCGCATAAGAATGAACAAAGTAGAAAAACGGATTGGGTGTTATATTTTCAAACAACTGATTATCAATGGCTTGAATGGTGTTCCAGCCAACATGGGGAACTTTCAAACCACCACCATTTGGTATTTTTTTCACCCTTGCTGGCACGATGCCAAGGCATTCTGTATCGTTCTCCTCCGAGTGTTCGCCGAGCAATTGCATGCCCAAACAGATACCCAATACGGGCTGCGTTAGGCTGCGGATGACCTCGTCGAGGCCCCGTTCCCGAAGGTACTGCATGGCCGTGCTCGCCTCGCCCACACCGGGGAAAATGACCCGCTCCGCTGACTGGATTTCTTCAGGGTCATCGGTCAAAATGGCGGCCACGCCGAGCCGCTCCAGGGCGTTCAGCACGGACTGGATATTGCCTGCGTTGTATTTGATGATGGCTGTTTTCATAAAAATCCGTGTCCAATCCGTGTCATCCGTGTTCCGTTTTTGCACACGGATGACACGGATTGGACACGGATTATGATTTATAAAACCCCTTTCGTTGAAGGCAATGCATTCCCCTCCTTCCGCACCGCCATTTTAATCGCCTTCGCAAACGCCTTGAAAATCGCCTCGATTTTGTGGTGCTCGTTTTGCCCCTCGGCCTTGATGTTCAGATTGCACTTAGCCGTATCGCTGAAGGATTTGAAGAAATGGAAGAACATTTCCGTGGGCATGTCGCCGACTTTTTCCCGCTTGAACTCGGCCTCCCACACCAACCAAGGGCGCCCCCCGAAGTCGAGGGCCACCTGCGCCAGACAGTCGTCCATCGGTAGGCAAAAGCCGTAGCGTTCAATGCCCCGTTTATCGCCAAGGGCCTTTAGGAACGCCTCGCCGAGTGCCAATCCCGTGTCTTCGACGGTATGGTGCTCATCAATATGCAGGTCGCCCAATGCCTTGATTTTCAGGTCAATACCACCGTGGCGGGCTATTTGCTCCAACATGTGGTCGAAGAAGCCGAGGCCGGTGGAGATGCTTGTCTGGCCCGTACCGTTGAGCTTCAGCTCAACCAAAATATCCGTCTCTTTCGTCTTGCGATGCACCACCGCCCAGCGATCTGTCCGCAGCAAATGCGCACCGATTTCATCCCAAGAATCCACCACAATTTCAGCCTGTTGCTCCCATTCCCCGAGGGGCAGCAAACCCCGGATGCCGATGGCCCGTGCTCCGAGGTTCTTCGCCAGCATGATGTCTGTGTGGCGGTCACCGACGACGTAACTATTGGCGAGGTCGCAGTCGCCGTTTAGGTACTCGGTGAGCATGGCCGTGCCAGGCTTTCGGGTGGGCAGGTTCTCATGTTCAAAACTCTTGTCCACATGGATGGCATCGAATGCAATCCCTTCATTTTCAAGGATTTGCAACAACTTGCCCTGCACCCGGTCGAAGTTTTCCTGCGGGTAAATCTCCGTGCTGAGGCCGTCTTGGTTCGTCACCATGACGAGCAGGTAATCGGTCAGCGTCCTGATTTTATGCAGGTTGCGGATGAGGCCGGGGAGCAAAACCATTTGTTCCAGTGTATCAATCTGGAAGGTGTCCGGCACCTCTTGGATGAGCACGCCGTCTCGGTCGAGGAATAGTATCTTTTTCATTAAGGATTGGAGGATTGAATGGTTGAAGAATTGAAGGCAGCCATTAGCGCAAGTAGTCGGTCATTCTCACTTGGAGTACCCACAGTAATCCGCAAGCACCCCTCGCAAAGCGGCTCCCGTGACCTGTCCCGAACTACCACGCCGTTTTGTTTTAAGTAATTGAAAATCAATGCACTGTCTTCCATTTTTATTAAAAGGAAATTGGCGTCGCTGGGGTAGATTTTTTCAACGAAATCAAATCCGACCCCCGCAATTTCCAGTCTTTTTCGCTCCGCAATGATGGTCGACACGGTTCCGTCAAGCCCCGTTTCAAATGCCGATAGGACGGCCCTTTGCGTGGGCAAGCCTACGTTGTACGGGGACTTCACAGTGTTCAAATAGTGGATGATTTCAGGACTTGCGAAGGCCATGCCCAGCCTTGCACCGGCCAATGCCCACGCCTTGGATAGGGTTTGCAGCACCACTAAATTTGGGAACTCAGCCAGCCGTTGCGACCATGATTTTGTGCCCTCGGCAAAGTCAATATACGCCTCGTCCACCACCACGATGCCTTGGAAATAGCGGAGCAAAAACTCAATGGCGGCGGGATCGAGGAGGTTGCCCGTTGGGTTGTTTGGGGAGCAGAGGAACAACAGTTTGGTGTTGGGCGAGGCAGCTTCCAGCATTGCTTGGGGTCGAAGTTGGAAGTCTTCGGTTAAAAGGACTTGCCGAATCGGCGTCCCATGGATGTCCGCTTGCACTCGGTACATGCCGTAGGTCGGTGGGCAGGTGATGGCCTCGTCCACGCCCGGTTCGCAGAAAATGCGGAAGAGCAGGTCAATGGCCTCGTCGCTGCCATTGCCGAGGAAAATGGACTCGACAGGAATGCCTTTTAACTTCGCAATGCGCTGTTTTACAGCGAGTTGCAGCGGGTCGGGGTAGCGATTCAGCGCCTCCCCGAACAGGTCGTGACCGTTCTCGTTGGCGTCGAGAAAGACGGAGGCCGTGCCGCTAAACTCACTCCGAGCAGAGGAGTACGGCTTGAGATTTTGTATGTTTTTTCGAACGAGATTTTGAATTTGCATAGTTGCTTGTTTGGCGTGATGGAACACGGATTTAATGGATTGGACACGGATTTTTATAGATTTATCCATCCGTGTCTCATCCTTAAAATCCGTGTTCAATTCCATCCAATCTAATTTTTACAGCTTGCGCATGTGCCTCCAGTTCCTCCGCCCTCGCCAAGGTGACAATGCTAGGGCCGATGCTCGCCATACCTTCCAGGCTGATGCGCTGGAACGTGATTTTTTTCATAAAACTATCCAGCGAAACGCCGGAATAGCTGCGGGCGAAGCCACTCGTTGGCAGCGTGTGGTTCGTGCCGCTGGCATAGTCGCCCGCTGCTTCGGGGGTGTAGTTGCCGAGGAAAACGGAGCCTGCATTGACTACTTTTTCAGCCATTGCTTCGGCGTTTTCGCAGGCCAAAATCAAGTGCTCTGGTGCGTAAAAATTGATAGCATCGAGCGCAACTTGGTGGTTTTCAAGCAATAAAAAAACACTGTGGTCGAGGGCAGCTCGGAGCATTTTTTGACGTGGTAGGGTAGCGACTTGTTTTTCAACTTCGTCAATGACCTGTTCCAGCACCGTTTCGGAAGTCGTCAAAAACACCACTTGCGAGTCAACATCGTGCTCGGCTTGGGAGAGCAGGTCGGCGGCGACGAAGGCGGGTACGCAGGTTTCATCGGCAAAAACCAGCACCTCGCTCGGCCCGGCGGGCATATCAATTGGAGTGCCGGACTGCTGCACGAGCAGCTTGGCGGCGGTCACGTAGCGGTTGCCGGGGCCGAAGATTTTATAGACCTGCGGGATGGTTTCCGTGCCATAGGCCATTGCCCCGATGGCCTGTGCACCCCCGACCTTGAAGATGCGTTGAACGCCCGCCACTTGCGCAGCGAACAAAATGGCAGGGTGAATAGAACCGTCTTTCGCCGGAGGCGTACAAAGCACAACCTCTTGGCAGCCAGCTAATTGCGCAGGTATGCCTAGCATCAAGACGGTCGAAAACAGTGGCGCCGTACCCCCCGGAATGTACAGCCCGACCCGCTCGATGCCCACGCTTTTGCGCCAGCAAACGACGCCGGGCATGGTCTCGATTTGGCGCACAGGTTCCCGTTGTGCAGCATGAAAAGTCTCAATGTTTTTGGCTGCCAAGCGGATAGCCGATTTGAGGTCGTCGGGCAGGAGGTTTTCGGCAGCTGCAATTTCCTCGGCAGTCACTTCGAGGCGGTCGAGTTGAACGCCATCGAAGCGGGCGGTGAAGCCTCGGAGCGCCTCATCGCCACTTGTTTTTACGCTTCGCAAAATCTGCGACACAGTGGCCGAGAGGTCTTCTTGGTCAATGGCTGGGCGCTGGACAAGTTGCGCAAGTTGCTGATTGTCAGGATATTTTGCGATTTTCATGTAATTTGTGATTTGTGATTGGTGACTGGTGATTAGTGACTGGGGCTCCCAATCACTAATCACCAGTCACCAATCACTAGAGTATCATTTTCTCAATCGGCACCACCAAAATCCCCTGCGCCCCGTTGGCCTTCAAGTCTTCGATGATGTCCCAAAAACGGTCTTCCTGCACGACGGAATGGACGCTGCTCCAACCCGCATCGGCGAGGGGGAGTACAGTCGGGCTTTTCATGCCAGGTAGGATTCGGATGATGTCGGCGAGGCGGTCGTTGGGGGCGTTGAGGAGGATGTACTTGTGGTTCTTGGATTGCTTGACGGCCCGGATTCGGAAGAGCAGTTTGTCAAGCAGGGCTTGTTTGTCCGAAGGCAGGTTTTGCGAAGCGACCAAAACAGCCTGTGATTCGAGGACGGTCTCGACTTCACGCAATCCATTGGAAATCAAAGTACTACCCGTGCTCACGAGGTCGCAGATGCAGTCGGCGAGGCCAATGCTAGGCGCTATTTCGACGGAGCCGCTGATTTCGTGGAGGTCGGCTTGGACGCCGTTTTTCCGAAGGAAATCACCCAAAATCTGTGGGTAGGAGGTGGCAATGCGAGCGCCTTGCAGGCTACCAACCCCCTCGTATTTGGCGGATTTTGGCACGGCCAGCGAGAGTCGGCAGCGGCCAAACCCGAGTGGTTCGATGACCTGTACCTGCTTGTTTTTCTCTAAAACGACGTTCTCGCCGACGATGCCACAGTCGGCCACGCCGTCCTCAACGTATTGCGGGATGTCGTCGTCCCGGAGGAAGAAGACTTCGAGTGGGAAGCTGTCGGCAATGGCCCGCAACCTACCGCCGCCGTTGGAGACGCCGATGGAGCAGGATTTGAGCAGGCCGACGGAGTCTTCGTAGAGGCGACCGGACTTTTGGATGGCGAGGCGAAGCATTGTTTGATTGTTGAATTGTTTGATTGTTGGTGCCGCAGGTTGCCTACGGCAATGACAATATCGGTAAAAACAAAAAAGGCTTGCCGGGCGAACCGACAAGCCTTTTTTGAGCATGAAAAATGGTCATTTCACATCAAAAAGCAAGACTGCTCGCCGGGTGCGGTGAGTAGAAATGATGATGATGTACGTGGATGAAATTTTTCATGATGGCGGCAAAGCTAAGGGGGTTTTTGTTTTGAATCAATCGTTGGAAGAAAATTTATGCCAAATGACCATTTTATGACTGTGGGGTTGTGTTGAAAATTCGAATGTGACCTAGGTTACCAATTTAAAGTGGCCATCTGTGTTATTTTGCACGATTATTTCTCTAGTTGGCTTGAGTAGTATTTTCAAATCCATATCGCAATCGTGCAGAAAGACCTCATAGAAAGTATTCTTCCTAAAGTTTTTCCTTTCCTCAGTTGGTGGCCAGAGGTGAACAAGACGACGCTGCGTGCCGACTTTTGGGCAGGGTTGACTGGGGCTGTGATAGTGCTGCCACAGGGCGTGGCCTTTGCGATGATTGCGGGCCTGCCCCCGATTTACGGTCTTTACACGGCGATGATTGTGCCTGTGGTGGCGGCGCTTTTTGGGTCGTCGAAGCACATGGTTTCTGGTCCGAATACGCCAATTTCGCTGGTGGTTTTTACGGCAGTGAGCCAGTTGGGGGCAGTGCCTGGTACAGATGAGTTCATTGCAAAAGCATTGACCATCACGCTGATTGCGGGCATGATTCAGTTGCTGCTAGGCTTGACCAGAATGGGCACATTGGTCAATTTTGTTTCCCATGTGGTGGTGGTTGGCTTCACGGCGGGAGCCGCCATCCTCATCATCGAGAGCCAATTGAAGCATTTTCTAGGCCTGTCGTTTCCATCGGGCAGGTCATTCATGGAGGTAATGGAGTCCATTGCATTTCACCTAAAAGATTCCAATTTATATGCGGTAGGCATCGGTATTTTCACCCTCTTGGTCACGGTTTTATTGAAAAAATACTACCCTAAATTACCCAATATGCTCATTGCATTGGTGGCCAGTGGTTTGCTTGCTTACGTTTTGGGTGGGGAGTCGGTAGGCTTGCGGATGGTTGGGGAAGTGCCCAGCCGTTTGCCAAAACCGTCGTTGCCGGATTTCAGTTTCCATGCCTTGACGGAGCTGTCGCAAAGTGCCTTTGCTATCGCCATTTTGGGGTTAATTCAGTCGGTGGCCATCGCCCGTTCCATTGCCACGAAGTCGCAGCAAATCATTGACACCAACCAAGAATTCATTGGCCAAGGTGCCTCGAATATCATCGGAAGCTTTTTTTCCTGTTATGCAGGTGCAGGGTCGTTCACCCGGTCGGGCCTGAATTATGAAGTGGGTGCCAAAACCCCCGTTTCGGCCATTTTCGCCTCGCTGCTTTTGATGGTTATCGTGCTCGTTTGTGCGCCACTGATAGGTTATTTGCCTGTGGCAGGTATGGCAGGCGTCATCATGGTTGTGGCCTACAACCTCTTGGATTTTAAGTTCATTGGAACCGTACTCAAGGCAAGTCGGCGACAGAGTGTGGTGTTGGTCATCACGTTTCTTTCCACCTTGCTTTTCGACTTGGAATACGCCGTTTACATCGGGGTTTTGTTTTCGCTCATCATTTACCTACAGCGGGTTTCCAACCCCAATGTGGCCGTCATGTCGCCCGACCCAGATTCGCACCGCCGCTTTATTTACCTTGAAAGAAAGGCGCTGAACGAATGCCCCCAGATGAAAATGCTCCGCATTGACGGTTCCATCTTTTTTGGCTCCATTGCGCATATCTCCCAGGAAATTAGGCGATTGGTGGATGAAGAAGCACCCGATGTGAAAAACCTGCTGCTGCTTGCACGGGGCATCAATTTCATAGATGTGGCTGGCTCGGAGTGGCTTTTGCAGGAGGCGAACCGCTGGAAGCAGAAAGGCGGTGGCTTGTTCATCACGGGCCTGAAACTGAATGCACAGGATACCCTCATCAGGGGCGGGTTTAAGGACAAAATAGGCGAAGACCATTTTTTTGTTTCCAAGGAAGAGGCTATCGAGAAAATGGTTGTCCGCCTCGACAATTCCATCTGTGCCACTTGCACGAAGCGCATTTTCCAGGAATGTGCTACCAAACCCGGCCCGCCGATTCCCGCTGAAACGGCTGCTGTGTAGAACTTTTTTTGTCGGTTTGGGATAATCTGCCCACTTTTGACCCCATTTTCAACAATTCATGGCAAAAAACAGAGCAGGAACCACCACCAGTTCGTTCGGGACCAGCGGCAGGGTCAACCACGACGCCTCCACGTTTTACAACTCACGGTTGTACTCGGAGATGGATGGGGTACTGCTAACGGAGTGGGAGGTCAACGAATTTCCGCAAGCACTTGAAAATCAAATACTTAAGGGTTCTTCTGAGTCAATGTCGGAAATCCCGGACGGCTCCGTCCATCTGATGATAACCTCGCCGCCCTACAACGCCAACAAGGACTACGACGAAGACTTGACCCTGAGCGAATACCTCAATTTCCTTCGAAAAGTCTTCACGGAAACCTTTCGGGTGCTAGTGCCGGGGGGCCGTGCCTGCATCAACCTCGCCAATTTGGGGCGCAAGCCCTACATCCCGCTCACTTCGCATATTGCCCTGCTCATGCAGGAAATTGGCTTCATCATGCGGGGCGAAATCATTTGGGACAAAGGTGCCAGTTCCACTTCCAGCACGGCCTGGGGCAGTTGGCAGAGCGCCTCGAACCCCATTTTGCGGGACGTCCACGAATACGTCCTCATTTTTTCCAAGGGCGACTACAAGCGGCATTTGACCAAAAAGGAAAAGGAGGTGAAAAAAAGCACCATCAGTCGGGACGAGTTTCTCGATTGGACAAAGACCGTTTGGCAAATGAACGCCGAATCGGCCCGCAGGGTGGGGCATCCGGCGCCATTCCCGGTGGAGCTTCCGAACCGCCTGATTCAATTGTATTCCTTCGAAACGGACGTGGTGCTCGACCCGTTCATGGGCAGCGGCACGACGGCTCTGGCCGCATTGCGAAGCGCCCGCAAGTTCATCGGTTACGATATCGTGGAGGAATATGTGGAGTTGGCGAGGAAGCGCATTGCCGCTTTGCAAAATCCCGCAACCCGCTAATAGAAACTTTTCATTTATTTTTTCCCAACCAATTCACGGTTTCCCTCAGCCCTTGCTCCAATGTCACGGGTTGGTAGCCAAGTTCCCGCTTAGCTTTTTCACTGGAAAGCTCCCAATTGTAGTGAAACCGTTTCACCCACGGCGGTGTCAACAGCGGTGCTTTTCCCGTCAGGTTTGCCCGAAATTCCATGACATGAGCTGCCAAATTCATCACGGAAAGCGGCAGTTTTATCATGCTCGTTTTTTTGCCAGCGATGCAGGACAACGTCTCGAAAAATTGGTTGAAGGAAGCGTTTTCACCACCGAGAATGTAGCGCTCGCCAGCCCTGCCATGCTGCATGGCCGCCAAGTGGCCGTTCACTACATCATCAATGAAAACATAGTTGCCGGAACTGTTGCCATCCCCAGGTAGCAGGCGGAACTTGCCAGCGAGGTACATTTTCACCATGCGGGTAACGCCGTTGCTGTCGCTGAGCAGGCCGGGGCCATAAACCCGGCTGGGGTTCACGGTGATGATTTCCATGCCCTGGGTACTCATTTGCTTGGCAGCGACTTCTGCCTCCGCTTTCGAACGGTCGTAGTCGGTGAAAAAATCCACGGTGCGGGGAGTGGCTTCGTCGCTGGGCAGGTTGCCCGTTTTCGGGCTGATGGTGCCTGCGGTGGAGGTAAAAACTACCCGTTTGGCACCAGCCTTGCGGGCCGCCTCGAACACGTTCACGGCGCCGTTCAGATTGTAGTCGTAAAAAGTCTGCGGGTTTTTGTCCCAAGGCTTCGCAAATGCAGCGACATGGAAAACGGCATCGCAGCCAACCACGGCGGCATCGAGGCTGGGCCGGTCAAGCAGGTCGCCTTTTTTCAAAATCACGTTGGACATTGCCCTCAGTTCATCTGCCTTTGGCTCGCTTCGATACAGCGCATAAACCTTGTGTCCTTCGGCAATGAGGCGTTTGGTGAGTTGGGTGCCGATGTAGCCCGTTGCGCCAGTGATTAGATACTTCATCTGTATTTTATTGCGGTATTGTTGTATTGTTGAGTTGCCATGAAAAGCAACTCAACAATACAACAATACCGCAATTCATCACTCAATTATCAATTTCTTCGCAAAACTGCCTTCCGCTGTGCGCACCTGCACGAAGTACATGCCCGGCACCACATTTGAAGTGTTCAATTTCACAAAATCAGTTCCCATGCCGCTGATGCTAACCGGGATTTTCCGGCCTTGCACATCAAGCAATTGCACATCCAATGCCTTGATTGTTTGCGAAGCAAAAACCAAGTTTACCTCGTCCGTAGCTGGGTTTGGAAAGAGTTGGAAACTGCCGCCAATCAAGCCATCCGTGCCACCGATGATGCCAGCATCCGGGTCCATTTTGAAGTAAAAACGAGGAGTGCCAGCGAAGCCACCGTTGCCGTCATTTACCGAGAAGGTGAAATAATCGTAAGCGGCGGCGATATTGGTGTTCGTGTAGGTCAAGTAGTTGTTGAAAACGTCGTTCATCGTGAAGTGGCCGCCTACACCGAGTGTCTGGCCGTTCAGCTTGATTTGGCCGAAGGCCGTGTTTTTCACGATGGTAAAATCGAGTTCGCTCCAATTGTTGTCGGCGTCGTTCACCACCAAGTGGCTGGTGTAAATACGGTTGGTGCCACCGGGCACAACGGGCAGCGTGTCGTTTTTCACGACAACGGGGCTTGCCGAACTGGCAGCGCCGCAGACTTCCAGCGTCCAATTGCTGAAGCTGCCGCCTTCGCCAGCGTTGTTGATGACCTCCAGTTCCAGCGTCCAGTCGCCTTGGGAGTTTTTACCATTGAACTTGGACAAAGCCTCGACGGGCTTGTAACTACCGTTAGGAGATGGGCAGTTGACGAGTGAATCCAGGGTTTGGTCGTTGAAAGCCGCATTGAGGGCGTTGCCGTTGCAGTTCGGAGCAGTAAGCAGGATGGCTTCCGTGCCATCGGGGCCTTGCAGGCGCACCGCGATGTGGCGCAGCGCCGTATGGGTCGCTTGTATTTTTTTCACGTTCACGTCGGAAATAGGCCCGCTCTGACTGATGTTGACCTTCGAACTAATCAGCGGGAGGCCAGTGCCGGGAATGACGATGCCGTTCTGGTCGCCTGCGCTGGCTACCTCCACACAGTTTTTCTTAGCAGTCTGGAAACTGAATGGGTCGCTGTAATCGCCTGTCGCACAAAGGTTTACGCCACGCACCCGCCAGTAGTAAACCCGGTCGTCGGCGAAGGTTTGGCTTGCCACGAACTGGTTGGTAGTAAGCCCAGTAGCGCTGTCAATGATATTTGTGAAACCGGGGTCATCTGCGATTTGGATGTCGTAGGTTTCGGCATTCGGCAACGCCGACCAAGTGAAAGTAAGCAGCGTTGACTGGGCGGCAGCGCCATCGGCGGGAGAAGTTGCAGCGATGCCGCTGAGGTTGGAGTCCACGATGTTGATGGTGAAAATACGGGTCTGGTCAGCTAGACCGGGCGCTGTTGCCACCACGTTGAAGCTGATGTTTCCTGTTACCGAAGCGCCGCTGGTGTTGATGGTCAGGGTGCTCGTTTGGCCTGCAGCCACGGGGTTTGCACTGAAATCGGCAGTGACGCCCGCTGGCAAACCAGTGACCGTGTAGGTCACGTTTTCCGAAAAACCAAGCAGGGCAGTTGTTTGCAGCGTCACCGTGAATTCATCGCAAGCCAAACCGCCTTCGGCGGGGTTGGTGGTCAGGATGTATCCTGGTTGCGCAGGTGCTTCGATGGTGAAATTTTGGTTGGAAAGGTCGAAGAAAATATTGTCGGCAGCCTCCACCTTGATGCGGGCGGTAGTGGTCGGCAAATTTGGAATCACGACGTAAGCCGAGCCATCATTGTCGCCTTGCGAAATCAAGGTAGTGGGGTAGGTGTAACCGCCGTCGGTGCTGATCAGTATGTTCACTTTTTTGCAGTTGACGGGTGCTGCGGTCGTGTTAGCCACGTCCCAAGTCACTTCCACGTAGTCGCCGACAGCCAGTGTTTCAGCGGTGTTCGGATAGGTCACGAGGAACGGCCCAGCGTTTTCCGTGCAGTTGAATTGGATTTCATCGTAGCCAAATCCGCCTGCGTTTGCGTGGTTGTCACGGACGGTGAAGCGGAAGGTCAGTACCCGGCTGTAGAAAGGCAGTACTTCCTGAATGTCGTTGGCATTGCTCAGGATGGTTTCGATTTTCGGGAAAATACGGGTCGTCGTCGTCTTCGGTGGGTATGAGCGGAACAGCGGCGACGTGCCTTCCGGCTGGCCGAGCGGAACCTTTGGCCCTAGGTCATATTGCTCCCAGCAATAGGTCAACGAGTTGGGTTCTTCCGCATCCGTGGCCGTTCCGGTGAGGGAAAACGGGGTTGATTTTGGGATATAAAAACCTCCCTGAATTGGGATGTTTGCGTCTGGTGTGGTGTTGTTGCCAGCCACGGTTTGCTTGCACTGCAAGCCATCGCCCGTGCGGGTGAAAGCTTGTATGCGCACCATCGAGTTGTTGTGGAAATACGGGTCGCTGGTCGGCTGGAGGTGGTTGGAGCCGCAGACGCCGTTGCCGTTGTAGCACATGATGGTAGAGCCGCTGCCAGGTTCGTAGGCCGTTTCGGGCGATTCGTTGTCATCATCGCATTTGTTGAACGTGTGCAAAGCGCTAAACTGGTGCCCCATCTCGTGGCCAACGATGATGTAGAAAAGGGCATCCGAGTAGGGACCAAATTTGCAGGAAGCAGCCTTTGCCTTTGGGAAAAGCGTCAGCGGATTGCCGTCGCAAACCCCACCCGTACTGGCCAAGCCGCCGCCATTGGTGCCGAAGACGTGTCCAATATCATAGCCATTAACCATGAATGCGGCGTTCAGCACGGGTGGATTTTGGTCAATCATCATGTCCGTGTTGCCGTTGGTGTAGGGGTCGGGGCCGTTGGCAGAGAAATGAAAAACCTCATCGGTGTTTGCAATCAGCAGCATGCGCACGGCTGCATCCCGCTCGAATACGCTGTTCACGTTGTTGATAACGCTGACCACAGCATCCATCACCGTGGCTGGTGTGTTGCCCTCTGTGGCGGAATATTCGTTGGTGGTGGCCACAGCGAGGCGGTAGGTGTAAAGGTCAACCGGCACGGCGGCACGCTCACTGGCCGGCGCCATGTTTTCGGCGAACGATTCCAAATCAGCCGCAGTGGCATGCGTTTCACAATGAAATTGCTGTGCCTCCGGCGTGTTGAAATTCACGTCTTTCAACCAAAAACTCAGGTAAACCTGCGCTTCAGGAGCGTTTGGCGTGATGAGTGCCGTACCTTCAGCAGTGTGCAGGATGGCGTTGAATCCGCTCGGCGAATAATCGAAACGGATGCTGGTGGTCGGGTGGTCAATTCCCTTCCCGGCAAAGGTTTTTATCATGGGGTACTTTGCGGCCAGCGCTGGCTCCATGATGGGGGATTCCCACACGGCGAAAGCCTCCAAGCTGCCGTCGGGCATGGGAAGCATCAGTTGTAGCGGGGCGTTTTGCGCAGCAGCAGTGAACTCCATCGGCGCTTGGCGCAGGTGGTTGCGCATGGCGTCGAGGTCGAGGGAGTGGGCCTGCCATGCGGCGGGCATGTAGGCTGGCTGGGCAAAATCGGTGCTGTTGCTTTTACCCCAGAAACCTGCTGAGGATTGCGCAAAAAGCGACAGCACGGCCAGCAGGGCAGTACACGTAGTCAGAATTTTTTTCATGCTAGATTGGATGTTTTGATGGAAAAGGCGGGCAACCCAACGGCAATGCTACACGCTGTTTCGCCAGCGGCAAAGCTAATGAACCGCTGCCGCAATTGATAATGAGGATGGGACTTAGGTTGCGTGACTGACAAAATGCAGCCGTCAGCTTGTCTTGGCAACGACGAAATTAGGCGAGGAATGGGTCAGTTCAGTGCTTTTTCTCGCCGACCCATAGCTTTTCCCCAGCGGGGATTTCGATTTTCAGGGTGTTTTCGGCTGGCGGTATCGGGCAACTGAAGCCGTCGGAGTAGCTGCACCAGGGATTGTAGCATTTGTTGAAATCCAAAATCGGGTTTTTCGCAGCCACTTCCGTGGTGGTAGTTTCCACGTACCGGCCTCCGCCGTAGGTGGTTTCCCCGTTCGTTTCGTCCCTGAACGGGATGAAAAGTTCATCGCCGAATTTCGGCTTGCCGTCCGGTGTAATGCTTTGAAAAACAGCGAGTTGCAATTTTTTTTCACCCAATTCGAATTGCAGGATGCCATATTTGACATACAATTTCGCTTGGCCGCTGGAAGTGGGCATGTTGAAGGGTTTTTCGTTGGGCGTGCGCTGAAACTTGCAACGGACACGGTACTGGACATTGGCATCGTAGAAGCGCAGCTTTTCTAGATCGGCTTTGGTTTTCAGCGGTGAACGTGGGTTTTCCAGAAAGCCCTTTTTCACTTCCTCCCGATGCTTAGCAATTTCCTGGGGGTAGCCATTGTCCAAGCGTTGGCCGAAGGCCGAAACTGCCAACAAAAACATCAAAGTCACCAATTGCAACTTCATAAGTTTCTGATTATTAATTTTTTATAAAAAATTAGAATTTATCGTCGTCTTCATCGTCGTCTTCGCTGTTCAGCATGTCGGCCAGCGAATCGTTGAAGGTCAAGGTCGCTTCCACGAAGCTTTTATTGATGACATTGCATTCCGAAAGGCCATGCAAGACTAGTTCCATAAACGTGTAAATCATGGCTTTCGGGATGTCCTGCGCCTCCACCAAACGGCGAAGCCCGGCCACTTTGTCCAGCTCCTTTTTGAAATCCTGGTCGGAGCAATCATTGAGCAGGTTGACAGCGTTTCCGCCTGAAAACCAAGCTTTTAGAATGCCGTAGGGGTCGCTTTCACGTCCTTTTCGGAGCTTGTCGGGGTCTGGGAAAAACTTCAAGAAAACTTCCTTGATGGAATCACCTATCAATTCCAGTGCCACGGCGTAGGGGCCTTCCTGCTCGCCTTCGTACACCAGTTCCACCTTGCCCGTGATGGCTGGTATCACGCCCCAAAAATCAGCGATGCGGGCCGTAGCCGTTTTCTCACCATTGATCAACATGCGGCGCTCGGCGGTGCTCACGAGGTTTTCATAGCCGCTGATGCTAAGTCGGGCGGAAACGCCGCTTTTTTCATCCACCAACTCGCTTTCACGGGCCGTGAAGCTGATTTGCTCCAGCAAAACCTGTAGAAGTTCCGGCACTTCCACCGATTTCAGTTGCTCAGGTGCCAGTTTCGCCTCCTGCTGCGTGATGCGCTGCGCCACTTCGATGGTGCGGGGGTAGTGCGTGAGAATCTGGCTCTCGATGCGGTCTTTCAGCGGCGTGATGATGCTGCCACGGTTGGTGTAATCCTCTGGGTTGGCGGTGAACATGAACTGGATTTCGAGCGGCAACCGCAGCTTGAAACCACGGATCTGCATATCGCCTTCCTGCAAGATATTGAACAGCGCCACCTGGATGCGGGCCTGCAAATCCGGCAGCTCGTTGATGACGAAAATGCTGCGGTGCGAGCGGGGGATGAGGCCGAAGTGAATCACCCGCTCGTCGGAGTAGGGCAGCTTCAGCGAGGCCGCTTTGATGGGGTCAACGTCGCCCACGAGGTCGGCGATGCTCACGTCGGGGGTGGCCAGTTTTTCCACGTAGCGGTCGTTACGGTGAACCCATTCCACGGGCGTGTCGTCGCCTTTTTCCGCCACCAAATCAATGGCATAACGGGAGATTGGCTTAAGGGGGTCGTCGTTCAGTTCGCTGCCAGCCACGATGGGCATCCACTCATCGAGCAGTTGGATGAGCATGCGGGCGATGCGGGTTTTGGCTTGGCCACGAAGGCCGAGCAGCACCATGTTGTGGCGGCTCAATACGGCCCGTTCGATGTCGGGCAACACCGTATCCTCGAAGCCGAAAATGCCCTCGAAAACGGTCTGTTTTTTCTTCAGTTTTTGGATGAGGTTTTGGCGAAGCTCGTCCTTGACGGAGCGTGGACGGTAGCCGGAGGCCTTGAGTTCGCCCAGTGTGGTTGCTTTTTTCATATTAAATTTGGATGGACGCTGAGGCCCGGGATTTCAAGTTTGGTGGATGATGGATTCTAAGGTTTTTGAAAATGCTGCGGGCAAAAGTGCAGACTTTGGGGGAAACACAGGGGAGGGGAGATTGTTTTGTTCCCAAATAAAACCTGTTTTCAGAAAATCCCCCGAAGAAATGGTCAACAATTTCGCCCCATCTGCGACACACTAACAACTGTCATCAAAATAAATTTTGCCCATCCCCTTCCTTTTCACTTTCTTTCGGGCAAAATTGGAATACATGAAAAACGAACTACAATCCTTAGACTACATTGTCTTTCTGATTTATTTCTTCATCGTGGCCGGATACGGCTACTGGATTTACTCCAAAAAGAAAGCAAAAGAAGCTTCTTCTGCCGACTATTTCCTCGCAGAAGGTGCGCTCACCTGGTGGGCAATCGGTGCCTCGCTCATCGCCTCCAACATCTCCGCCGAGCAGTTCATCGGTATGTCGGGTTCCGGCTTTGCAATGGGCCTCGCCATCTCCACCTACGAGTGGATGGCCGCACTGACACTGCTTTTCGTGGCGATTTTCCTCATGCCCGGCTACTTGAAGAACAAAATCTTCACGATGCCGCAGTTCCTCCAGCAGCGGTACAGCGGCACGGTGGCGACGCTCATGGCAGTGTTTTGGCTCTTCGTTTACGTCTTCGTGAACCTCTCGGCCATCCTGTATTTGGGGGCGCTGGCCATCAGCACGATTTCCGGGTTTAGCTTCATGACCTGCGTGATGTTTTGCGCCATTTTCGCCGTCATCATCACCCTCGGCGGCATGAAAGTGATTGGCTACACGGACGTGATTCAGGTATTCGTGCTCGTGTTGGGCGGTTTGGCAACCACCTATTTAGCCTTGGATTTGGTCGCTACGCAATTCGGTGCCGATGGCGCTTGGGCGGGTCTTGGCTTGCTGAAGGAAAAGGCGCCAGAGCATTTCCACATGATATTTTCCGAAGGGCAAATGTCCATGCCTGACGGCAAAGGCGGCCAAAAAGACGCTTACATGGACTTGCCCGGCCTCACCGTGCTCATCGGCGGCATGTGGATTGCCAACCTCAACTATTGGGGCTGCAACCAGTACATCACCCAGCGGGCACTCGGTGCTACGCTGCCCACTGCCCGCAAAGGCATTCTTTTCGCCGCATTCCTGAAATTGCTCATGCCCGTCATCGTGGTATTGCCGGGCATTGCCGCCTACGTGCTCCACAAAAACGGCCAGTTTCAGAGTGAAATGCTGGGCGAGGCAGTCGTCAATGGCGTATCGAACATGGTCGTAAAGCCAGACAAAAGTTACGGTGTGCTCATCAACCTGCTACCGCATGGCCTCATGGGCTTGTCTTTTGCGGCATTGACGGCAGCCATTGTGGCTTCCTTGGCTGGCAAAGCCAACTCGATTTCCACCATTTTTACCCTTGATATTTACAAGAAATTCTGGGGGCAAAACGCCACGGAAAAGCAATTGGTCGGCATCGGGCGGGTGACCATCGTGGTGGCGATGATTGTTGCCATTTTTGTAGCGCCTTTGCTCCGCAACCTCGACCAAGCCTTCCAGTACATTCAAGAATATACGGGCTTCATCTCGCCGGGTGTGGTGGCCATCTTCCTGCTGGGCTTCTTCTGGAAACGCACCAATTCCACGGCGGCGCTGGTAGCGGCACTGCTCACTATTCCGCTTTCCACCTTGCTTAAGTTTTTACCGAACTGGATGGACCTGTCGTTCCTTGCCCCGATGGGGCTGGCCGCTCCTGGCAAAGATGGCATTTACGAAATCCCATTCCTTGACAGGATGGGCATCGTGTTCGTCATTCTGGTGGCGCTGATGGTCATCATCAGCCTTAGGGATTCGAAGAGCAAGGACAACCCGAAAGCCATGAAAGTGGATTTCGAGGACTTCAAGATTGGCGGTTCATTTGCCGTGGGCACCTTGATTGTCATGTGCGTTTTGGCTGGACTTTATATTGTTTTCTGGTAAATTATTGCTTTCAAAAAACAAGAACGCCGTGACGACCGAAAACCGTCACGGCGTTTTTT
>Ga0075012_10002528_pt1 | contig 17953 bp, 14 predicted proteins | sample All_14_2_FD_71474 | JGI IMG/M metagenome (GOLD analysis project Ga0075012, IMG submission 71474) | Freshwater microbial communities in response to fracking from Pennsylvania, USA - Allegheny Zone_MetaG_DW_15 | ecosystem: Environmental > Aquatic > Deep subsurface > Groundwater > Drilled... | reverse complement strand
CAGTACAATAAAACTATTCAACCCACTTCGGGGTTGATCTGCATGTTAGCAATAACCTCCGGTTTCACCGGAGGTTATTGAAATTAAACTCCTTCGGAGTTTTTCAGCAGACCCTAATTAACTACTTGCTATGCGATAATTTGCTTTATAGCCGCACATATTCCTTCAATATCAATTCCACATTCATGGTGCAGCTCTTCGAGGGTTCCCTGTTCAATAAATCTATCAGGGATTCCTAAACGGTGAATAGTTGTATTGTTATAGTTGTTGTCGCTCGCAAATTCAGTAACGGCACTTCCTAATCCTCCAATAACCGATGCATCTTCGATAGTTATAATTTTATCTAAAGATTTAAAAATAGCATGAAGCAACTCATTATCAATAGGTTTCAGGAAACGTATATCATACAATGCTGCACTGATTCCTTTCCCGGCCATTAGCAAACAAGCATCGAGGGCTGTATTTCCGATAGGTCCGATTGAGATAATTGCCACATCTTTCCCTTCACGAATTGCGCGCCCTTTTCCTACCGGCAATGCTTTGAACGCTGTTTTCCATTGCGGCATAACCCCACGGCCGCGCGGATACCGTATCGCAAACGGCCCCATGCCTTCGAGTTGAGCGGTAAACATCATATTTCGAAGTTCTTCCTCATTCATAGGAGAACATATAGTCATATTTGGAATCGTCCGCAGGTAAGCCAGATCATAAACACCATGATGCGTGGCACCGTCTTCGCCAACCAAACCTCCGCGATCGAGGCAGAAAACCACAGGCAGATTTTGCAAAGCCACATCATGAATTACCTGATCATAAGCCCGCTGCATAAAACTGGAGTAGATATTGCAAAACGGAACCATTCCACTTGCAGCCATACCAGCTGAAAAAGTAACGGCATGTTGCTCGGCAATTCCAACATCAAAAGCACGTTCGGGCATTTTGGCCATCATAAGGTTAAGCGAACAGCCTGTGGGCATAGCAGGGGTTACACCTACAATTTTTTTATTCATCTCGGCCAGTTCAATAATGGTTTTCCCAAACACTACCTGGTATTTCGGTGGCTGATTTTTACACTTCGTTTCTTTCAACTCACCGGTTTCCATATCGAAAATGCCGGGAGCATGGAATAATGTCTGATCGCGTTCAGCCTTTTCGTAGCCTTTGCCTTTGACGGTAATAACATGTAGCAGTTTCGGACCCGGGATATTCTGTAAATCGCGCATCAGGTGGACCAGTTTTACAACATCATGCCCATCCACAGGCCCGAAATACCTGAATCCAAATGCTTCGAAAAGGTTACTTTCTTTTAGCAACGATGCTTTTACTGCGTTTCCGATTTGCTTTACAACAGCCCGCGAATTGGCGCCATAACGGGTTTTACCGCCCATAAGCCACCATATCTTATCTTTCAGTTTATTGTAAGCACGCGAAGTAGTAATATCAGTCAGGTAGCGCGAAAGCCCGCCAACATTTTTATCAATTGCAATTCCATTATCGTTGAGAATAACAAGGAGATTTGCTTTCGAAACACCGGCATTGTTCAGGGCTTCCATCGCCATTCCGGCAGTCATGGAGCCATCGCCGATAACAGCAATATGTTTCTGGTTTATATTTCCCTGAAGTTCTGCGGCTACAGCCATTCCTAAAGCAGCTGAAATACTGGTTGAGGAATGCCCGGTCCCGAATGCATCGTATTCGCTTTCGCTGATACGCGGAAACCCGCTGATGCCATTATAGGAACGGTTGGTGTAAAAAATATCTTTGCGACCGGTAAGTATTTTATGTGCATAGGCCTGGTGGCCGACATCCCATATCAGTTTATCAACCGGTGTATTGAAGGCATAATGAATTGCAGTGGTGAGTTCGATCACTCCAAGGCTGGCACCCAAATGACCGGGATTGCGCGAAATTACTTCGAGGATGAACTGACGGACATCTTTACATACTTGTGGAAGCTCGTCAACAGGGAGTTTGCGCAGGTCGTCGGGTGAATCGATATTTGATAACAGTGTGCCCTGTGCGGGTGTCATATTCAGTAATTTGGTGTGTAAAAGTAAGATTTTCCTGCTTAAACGTAGTTGTTAAAGGTATATTATTATGTTTATGGAATGTTAACAAAAAACCGGATCCAATAATTGGAATCCGGTTTTTTGAACGCAATATTGCATTTTTCGTGCTAACGAACTGAGCATTAACTTATCACATCATGAAGAGAATCTGCTAGTATTTCGATTCTCTTTCCTTTGCTTTGTTCATCCAGTCAACCAGCGTCGTTTTTCTGAAAACCTCTTTATCGGCATTCATTTTAGCCATATCAAGCCCGATATATTGCTGTGCTTTGGCTTTGGTTGTAATATCAGGATATGGCACTTCCTGGTTAAATCCTTTGCTTGCCAGCACTCTTGAAAGTTTTATGCGCGCTTCCTGTGCATATGTTATTCCGTTGGAAATTACCCGACCGATTTCGAGGGGTGCATGAAATGAAGCTCCATGGCTTGCAGCGGCAAAATCCCAGCGCCATTGCGATTTGCGGATATCCGAAAGTATGGCTTTCATTTCGGCTTCGGTAGCTCCGAGATCCCATGCCTTCTTTGCTTCAACATGTGCACGCACAAGCAACTCTTCAAGCTTGTCGCGGTTTTCAATTATTTTATCCTGACGTTCATACACATTTGCCAGTAAGGTTCCTTCGTCTTCGCGGTGACACACCTGGCACGAGTTAGCGATGTTGTTTAACGGACTTTGAATATGGTGGTCGGTAAATTTCTGACCGCCTTCGCTCTTATAAGGCATATGGCAATCGGCGCATGCAACTCCACGCTGACCGTGAATACCCATCATATACGTTTCGTATTCAGGATGCTGTGCTTTAAGCATAGGAGCTTTACTCAAGCTGTGTGTCCAATCGGTAAATCCATAGCTATCATAATATTCTTCAATGTCTTCAGCCGAAAATCCTTTATCCCACGGAAAAGTCAGATAGGCAGTACCTTCAATTTTCTTTTTATCAAAATAATACTCCACATGGCATTGCGCACAAACGAGCGAACGCATTTCCTGGTGTGTGGCTTTGGTAATGTCTTTGCCCTGCCGCTCGAAAGCTTCGATTAGAGCCGGACGGGTGATGGTAAGGTTCATCGTTTTTGTATCGTGGCAATCGGCACAGCCAATCGGATTTACAATTTCAGCACCTTTGGTATCCCAGCTTCCGTTATAAAATTCAGCAGGAGTCATTTTACCCAGCAGTCGGGTTACATCCGGACTTTTACAACTCCAGCACGTATTGGGCTGCGGACTTGGATTACCGGCGGAAGGCGCGCCTGTGCGAAGCGTATTGGTGATATCCTCAATAGCATAATAATGTCCGCGGCCTTGCTTGTAGTCCTTCGAAAAAGCGTACCCAGCCCATAACACAACCATTCGGGGATCGACTTCAAGCATATCAATTACAGCATTGCCGTTGTATTTGCTGCGGTAAGTGGTATCAAGTGTCTGAATGTACGATTGGTATTCGCGCGGGAAGTTCTTGCCCCATTCGGCATTGCGTGGTTCACCTTGTTTAAGTTCAACCATGGGTTTATACACGTATTCCTTTTCGGCTCTGCGGTTGGTTATTGATGAAGCCAGCATTCCCAGCAGGAATACAATAATTACTGTACCTGTAAACAGTAACCAGTAAAAGATCGGTTTGCGTTTTGTGTTTGCCATTGGATAAAAGTTTATTGTTTGTTTTGTTTGTCCATAAAATTACGAAGCCATTGCGGCACCGGGTTTTCGAGTTGCGGAACTCGGGCGTAAGGAGTTGCCGACAAGCTGTTAACCTTTCCGTGAGGCGTTTCACGGTGGCAGTCCCAACATTCGCGATTGGTGCGGGTGTGGAAATAATCCGAATTCACCACCGAAAGCATGCTCCGGTCTTCGAGCAGTTTTTCGTGACAGCGGATGCAGTTCTGGTGTACAACTTTACGCCCTGCTTCTTTAATTTTGATTACCTGAGGTTCGAGTCGCAAAGTAAACATGGTTGAATGCCGTAAGCCGTCCTTTGCCTTAAAAAAATATTTATTAAAAACGTTATTATGAGGCACATGACAATCGTTGCAATTGGCTACTTCGCGGTGCGAGCTGTGTTGCCACGAGGCATACTGCGTATTCATTACATGGCAGTTGATACAGGTTTCAGGATCGTCGCTCAGGTAGGAGCCCGCATTGGCAATTTTAAATGTATAAATTACCATCCCTGTAAATATGCCTAACAGAATAACAACCGGCAACATCCATTGGCCTGGTGGTAATACGCTGTAAATGAATTTCTTTATCATACTCTGGAAGTTTTATTTTTCCGATTTAAAAAAGCCTGGATTAAAAGTGAACATAATCCACGCCCAGTTTTGTGTATTATCGCGGTTACCGCCTTTCAATGCTTCGAGTGTTTCGGTCCCGAACATTTGCGAATAACCGCCTGAGATACTGATTTCGGGTGAAACAGCATAGGTGAGCATTAAATCAGCCTCGGTACCAAGCGACGAACTCATTGCTGCCGCCGGATCAGATGAACTCTTTACATCAGCGCCGGCCATAAAGTAATGCAACTGGAATTCGGCACTTAGTTTATTTAATTTATATATTAAAGGTACATAAATATCTACCAATCCAACAGCCTTATGTGAGCTTCCGGCATAAAAATAATCCATCCAGCCGTTAAATTTATGCCCGGTGGTGTATAGTGTTGAAAACTCATGATCTGTATCATCAGCTTCCACCTGACTGTTTCCGCTTAAAAACTGAATTCCTGCTCCGGCATTAAATTTCTTCGTGGCGGAATATATAACTTCACCACTGGCAAAGTAAGCCGACTTGGTTACATTCTTTGCATTTTTACCAGTCTGCAAATAACCGGCTGCATTCATTTTCAATTTACCGGTTTTATAAGTTATGTAAGGTCCGAAGGTTTGACTGTACCTAGTATTCTGAATAGTTTTACCATTTTCAATCGAATTTTGTGGCATTCCATTATTAGCAAACAGCAAGCTTACGCCAAGCTTTTCGCCTTCGTAATGACTCCAGAAATACTGTAATGCCTTATAGTTATTAACCGAGTAGAAATTGCCTGTATCCTTGTCAGCACTTTGATTGTAAGCAAACCCCAAATGCATGGCTATCTTTTTTACCGGCGAATATTTTACTAAAAATGCATCATGACTACGGCCTTGCTGTACCCAGTCGAGAGCACCAAACAAACGCTGATCGTCATAAGTTATAACTTGTCGGCCAGCTTTTAGCGAAAAGTTTTCGGTGACGAAAAATTCGCCCCACGCCTGGTGAAGCATCGTGCCGTTTACATCCGATTTGTTTGCTGTAGCTGCATCGCCCCATATCCGTATATCCTGAATGGACAGGACGGTTTTAAATGTTTTCGAAGTATAATTCAGATTCAACCGGCTACGTTGCGAGATGGCAAAAGCAGGATCAACATTATCCCCGATCAACGATTTGTATCCGTGCCTGTACTCTGCCCTCGGACGAATCTGAGCATTGATATCAATGGTTTGCGCTAAGGAAGTTAACGACAAAAAAAGAACCGAAAGAAAAAGTAAAAAGATTGATTTCATAATTTAAGTATATTAGTACTTGTTTTCCTGATTGCAAATATATAAACAAATTTAAAAACACATGCTGAATAATGATATTTTTATCCTTTCTAAACAATAAAAAACAAAATGCCGGATCATCTATTTGATAATCCGGCATTTACATATTAATTAGTTTTTTTATAAAAACCCGAGTTCCAGCATTCCCGACTCGCTGATCATGTTGCGGTCCCAGGGAGGTTCAAAAGTTAGGTTGATTTTGGCATCGGTAATGCCTTCCACATTTTTTACTGCTTCGTGCACATCTATAGGAAGACTTTCAGCTACCGGGCAATTGGGCGCTGTAAGCGTCATGGTAACATGAGCCACAAAATCGTCATCGACCAGAATAGTGTAAATAAGTCCGAGATCGTAAATATTTACCGGGATTTCGGGATCGTAAATGGTTTTAATAACCTGAACTATTCGCTCTGTGAGTATATCTTTTTCTATTTGTTTGCGCATGGGATGAATTTGTTAATTCGGCAATTCGGCAATTAGACAATTAGACAATTAGACAATTAGACAATTAGACAATTAGACAATGAAGTAATGAGTTGCTTTAGCAGTTTTGTATGTTAGTAGACTGAGAAATAATTGTCGAATAGTCACATTATAACATTGTCACATTAATTAACTGTTTTTCTCCTTCACCTGGTAGGCAAAAGCATACATTTTTATTTGCTTAACCATCGAAAGCAATCCATTGCTTCGTGTTGGCGAGAGGTGCTCTTTAAGTCCGATCATATCCAGAAAAGTAGTTTCGGCTTCTACTATTTCGGTAGGTGTGTGGCCCGAAAATACCCGTATCAGCAGGAAAGCAATTCCTTTTGTTATTACTGCGTCACTGTCGGCGGTAAAATATATCAGTCCATCCCGGTATTCGGAACTTAGCCATACACGCGACTGGCAACCAACAATCAGGTTGCTATCCGTTTTTTTTGTTTCATCTATCAAAGGGATAGCTCGTCCCATTTCAATCAGGTAATTATATTTATCCATCCAATCGTCGAATTGGTTGAATTCATTAATTATCTGATCTATAGTTTCGTTAATTGTCATTTTATAAACTGTTAATAAGCGTATTATGCAAAAAGGGTTTTAACCTGATGAATGCCTGCAACCAGCCGGTCAACTTCCTGACGGGTATTGTAAAAAGCCATTGATGCCCGCAAGGTACCATTAATTCCTAAAAAATCCATGAGTGGTTGAGTGCAATGATTTCCGGTGCGCACAGCAATGCCCATGTGGTCGAGGATTGTGCCGGCATCAAAAAAGTGAATTCCTTCGATCAAAAATGAAATTATTGCTGCTTTGTTAGCCGATGTACCAATAATTTTAACCCCTTCAATTCCCTGTAAGCTGGCGGTAGCATAATTCAGAAGATCAGTTTCCTGAGCTTTAATAAAATCCCAGCCGATTTCCTGCAGATAGCTGATAGCAGCACCAAGTCCCATAACATCAGCAACATTGGGTGTTCCGGCCTCATATTTATATGGTATTTCGTTGTACGTAGTCTTCTCAAAAGTAACTTTATCAATCATTTCGCCACCCAACTGGTACGGTTGCATTTTATTGAGCCAGGATGATTTTCCATACAAACCGCCGATTCCCATTGGCCCATACATTTTATGAGCCGAAAATGCATAGAAGTCACAATCAAGTTGTTGAACATCAACCGGCCCATGCGATAATCCCTGGGCGCCATCAACAAAAACAGGAACGCCCTGGCTATGCGACATTTTTACAATATCAGCTATCGGATTTATTGTTCCCAAAGTATTGGAGATATGACTGATAGCTACAATACGTGTACGCTCGGAAAGCAATGCAGCGAATTCTTCGAGGTTTAATTCACCTTCGGGTGTTACCGGACTAACTTTAAGTTGAGCACTTTTACGAGCACATGCCACCTGCCAGGGAACAATATTCGAATGATGATCGAGAGCAGATACTATGATTTCGTCGCCGGGCTTCAGAAAAGTTTCACAAAAAGATGATGCCACTAGATTTATGGCTTCAGTAGCTCCGCGGGTAAAAATAATTTCGCTGGGACTTCCTGCATTCACAAATGTGGCAAGCTGTTTCCTCACATCTTCGAATGCTCCTGTAGCATGCTGGCTGAGGTAATGTACGCCGCGATGAACGTTTGCATTGTCATTACGGTAATAATTACTGATAGCTTCAATTACGGATACGGGCTTCTGAGTAGTTGCAGCATTATCGAAGTAAACCAAAGGTTTGCCATAGATGCTCCGCGATAAGATCGGGAAATCGTCCCTGACAGATTGAATTTTTATTGTTGATAGATCAGTCATTTCAGTCAGGAATCAGATTTTTGAAAGATCAATGTTAAATTCAACTTTTTGATGCTCATGGGTACTGCAGTTCAATACGCATTGTTCGCATTGCGAAAGTTCGCCACGCAGGCGTTTCTTAACCATATCGTCCATACGCTGCCGCAATTCCGGGATCGAAATTTTGTTAATTACCTCGGCAGCAAAAGCGTACATCAGCAGTATTTTCGCATTTGATTCGCTGATTCCGCGCGAACGGATATAGAATAGTGCTTCGGCATCCAGTTGCCCAATTGTGGCACCGTGACTACATTTTACATCATCGGCATATATTTCGAGAAACGGTTTTGTATCAATGCTCGCTTTATCGGTAAGAAGTATATTTCTGTTGGTTTGAAAAGCATTTGTTTTCTGCGCATCGCGATGAACTTTTATATGACCGTTGAAAACCCCGCTTGCATGATCGTCGAGCACCCCTTTAAAAAGCTCGCGGCTTTCGCATTCAGGAGCTGCATGATTTATAAAAACCTGGTTGTCAACATGCTGATAGCGATCCATCAGATATAGTCCATATACCTCACTATTACTATGACTTCCGCTCATGGTAACATGCGAAAGATTCCGGATCAGCCCGCCATTCAGACTTATAGCATTGGTTGACAAACTGCTTCCTTCATCCTGATGAAAGAACATGCTGTTGATCAAAGTTGTATGATCGTCCTTGTTTTGAAGCTTATAGTGGTCGAGCGTTGAATTACGGCCAATTTTAACTTCGGTAACGGTATTGATAAAGGTTACATCATGATTAATAGAATCGTCGCATTGCACCAGGCGCAGGTGGCTGTTTTCGCCCAGAATGACCAGATTACGTGTATTCAGGAAAAGATTGTTTTTAAAATCAGTAATGTTAACCATTTGAATATTCTGTTCAACAGTAACATTATCAGGAACATAAATGAATATTCCGTCCTGCGACATGGCAGTATTCAAGGCAGTGAGCCCTTCGGAATTATCGTCAGCATATTTCCCATAGTGTGCTTCGATAAGCTCAGGATATTTTGTGAAAGCGGCAGCTAAACTACATATAATCAAACCGTTCGGGAAAACCTGAACCAGATTATTTCTATCGGCATACCAACCGTTAAGCTGAGTTACTAGTAAGGTTTCGAAATGCGGAACATCACATTTGAATATTTTATCAATATCAAGATCCGCTGGTGGTGGCAGGGTAAGAGCATGGTACTCGTGGTTGAGTGCCCTCGAAAGGTCAGTTCCCCGCCAGCGCTCAAGAGCTGCATGAGGGAACCCGGTTTTAATGAACGACTCAAATGCTTTTGCACGTTTCTGAGCTACAAAGGAGGTATCGTTCTGGGTAATTTCGGGCTGGTTGTCAGCAAAAACACCTTTCAGATACACTTTGAGATCGTATATAGTTTGAACTATTCCTGAATCCATAAGTTAATTCTGTTTTATTTTTCCTGAAATCAGGATTCATTTCTAATCCATTCGTAACCTTTTTCCTCCAGTTGCAATGCAAGTTCTTTGCCACCTGATTTTACAATTCGGCCATCGAAAAGCACATGAACCACATCGGGTACGATATATTCGAGCAGTCGCTGGTAGTGAGTAATAACCACGGTAGCATTGTCAGGACGACGGAGCTTATTTACCCCGGTAGCCACAATACGTAATGCATCAATATCAAGACCTGAGTCGGTTTCGTCGAGAATTGCCAGTGAAGGTTCAAGCATGGCCATCTGGAAAATTTCGTTCTTTTTCTTTTCACCACCCGAAAAACCTTCGTTCACTGAACGGCTGGCCAGTTTTTCCTGCAACTCGAGCAATTTCTTTTTCTCCTCCATGCGGGCAAGAAATTCGGTTGCAGGCACCGGATCAAGACCTTTGTATTTTCTCTGCTCGTTAATGGCAGTACGAAGAAAATTTGTTATCGATACTCCGGGAATTTCAACAGGATACTGGAACCCGAGGAACAAACCTTCGCAGGCACGCTCTTCGGCTGACAAATCCATAATATTGCGCCCTTTGAATATGATTTCGCCTTCGGTAATATCGTAACCTTCGCGGCCCGCGATCACATAAGCCAATGTACTTTTACCGGTACCGTTAGGGCCCATAATTGCATGAACCTCACCGGCTTGCACTTCGAGGTTGATTCCTTTTAAAATCTCTTTTCCTTTGATAGAAACTCTCAGATTTCTGATACTTAACATATTTTATTCTTTAGAAAATTTTAATTTTTGTGGTTGGGGTTTGGGGTTCAATTGCCTGCGGCGTTCAAAGTTCAATTGCCTGCGGCGTTCAAGGTTCAAATGCATTCGGAGTTCAAGGTTCAAGTTTCATGAGTTATGGCATTTTAGCTTCTCTCAAAATTATGGGGTTATAATCGCCTTGCCTCCCCACTCCTTGTCGCCTTGTCCCCTTGTCCCCATTCCACCCTGTCCCCATTTTCCCTTATCACCCCTCGCCTTGTCTCCCCTCGCCTTGTCGCCTTGTCTCATTTCGCCCATCGCCTTGTCGCCCCTCGCCTTGTCTCCTTGTCATTTCACACCTCGCCGCCCCTCATTTCCAATTACCCAACGCTTCCTTCCAGACTAATGGCAAGCAATTTCTGTGCTTCAACTGCAAATTCCATGGGTAAATGCATAAGTACTTCTTTGGCATAACCATTTACAATAAGGCCGATTGCACTTTCGGAACTTATGCCCCGTTGTTTGCAATAAAAAAGCTGATCGTCAGATATCTTTGACGTGGTTGCCTCGTGCTCAACAATTGAGGAATGATTTTCAGTTTTGATATACGGATAAGTATGAGCACCACATTTATCACCCAATAAAAGAGAATCGCATTGCGAGAAATTACGCGCATTTTCGGCACGTTTTATCACTTTTACCAGTCCGCGGTAGCTATTGTTACTTTGCCCGGCAGAAATTCCTTTCGAAATGATGGTACTTTTAGTGTTTTTGCCGAGATGAATCATTTTAGATCCGGTATCAGCCTGCTGGAAATTATTGGTTACGGCCACCGAGTAAAACTCCCCGACTGAATTATCACCCATCAGCACAACACTTGGGTATTTCCAGGTAATGGCTGAACCTGTTTCGACCTGTGTCCAGGATATTTTCGAATGACTGCCCTTACATATGCCACGCTTGGTAACAAAATTGTATATACCACCCTCTCCCTTTTTATTACCCGGATACCAGTTTTGTACTGTGCTGTATTTCACTTCGGCATCTTTCATGGCTACAATTTCGACAATTGCAGCATGAAGCTGATTTTCGTCGCGCATCGGAGCTGTGCACCCTTCCATGTAACTAACATATGCACCTTCGTCAGCCACAATCAGCGTACGCTCAAACTGGCCGGTATTAGCCGCGTTTATGCGGAAATAGGTTGAAAGCTCAACCGGGCACCGAACCCCTTTAGGAATATAACAAAATGAGCCATCGCTGAAAACCGCTGAATTGAGTGCAGCAAAGTAATTATCGTTACTGGGAACAACACTTCCCATATACTGTTTTACCAGATCAGGGTGGTTTTGTACCGCATCGCTGAAGGAGCAGAAAATAACCCCGTATTTAGCTAGAGTATCAGTAAAAGTGGTTTTAACCGAAACACTGTCGATAACAGCATCCACAGCCACACCACTAAGTTTTTTCTGCTCATCGAGCGAGATTCCAAGCTTATTGAAAGTCTCAATTAATTCAGGATCAACCTCATCGAGACTTTTAAGTTCTTTTTTCCTTTTCGGTGCTGCATAGTATATTATATCCTGGTAATTAATCGGCGGATGATGAATATGCGCCCAGGTTGGCTCAGTTAACGTAAGCCAGTGACGGTATGCGCTCAGTCTAAACTCAAGCATCCATTCGGGTTCATTCTTTTTAGCCGAAATCAAACGCACTGTATCCTCATTAAGCCCCACAGGAGCTGTATCCATTTCGATATCGGTAAAAAAGCCGTATTTGTATTCACCGCTGGTAACTTCTTCAAGTATGTTGTTCTGATCTTTTTCCATTTTATGGTGGTGTTCAGGCTCTTATTTATCTTTGGTTTAAATAAATTTAGCGGGCAAAGTTAGTAATAATACAAGTATCGCAATACTTCAATTGCCTATTCTTTGTTTAAAAAAACAAGCAGGATAATGATTTGTTTTACAATTTCGGAAAATGAATACCGAATTTGATTTAGCAGTTCTATCAGGAGTATCATACTTTTTTATCTGAAGAAAGAAAAACCACAGAGGCACTGAGTTCACAGAGAAAAACGGAGAAAAAATAAAAATTCTGGTATTTCTATATAATTCACACTTCCCTTGAGAAATGATTTTAAAAAATGAGAGAATTGGAAAGTTGAGGGATTATATGAAAAATAAAACTCCGTGCTCCTCCTTGTAATCCGTGTCTCCGTGGTAAAGAAAACCTTAATTTTGCCGCAAAATTAATTTCATGATCGATCCAGCACCCGTCAAACGAACTGAGCTTTCATCCTTAGGCGAATTTGGTCTTATAAAACATCTTACAGACACATTTGTATGTGAGCAGCCATCAACTATTAAAGGTATCGGTGACGATGCAGCAGTTATTGATTATGGGGAAAAAGTTACCCTTGTTTCCACCGATTTGCTTGTTGAAGGAGTTCATTTCGACTTATCGTATATGCCTTTAAGGCACCTAGGGTACAAATGTGCCGCTGTTAATTTTTCGGATATTGTGGCTATGAACGGCACACCCCGGCAGCTTTTTGTGGGCTTATCCGTCAGCAACCGCTTTCCTGTGGAAGCGCTTGACGAAATTTACGCAGGCATAAAACTTGCCTGTGAGCGATATCATGTTGATCTTGCCGGTGGCGATACCACATCGTCGGTTCATGGTTTGTTTTTATCCTTAACCGTTACAGGAGAGGCTGATAAACAGGATGTTGTGTATAGAAGCACTGCCAGAGAAAATGATCTGATATGCGTAAGCGGCGACCTGGGCAGCGCTTATATGGGACTTTTACTGCTCGAACGCGAAAAGAAAGTGTACGAAGCTAACCCTGACATGCAACCCGAATTATCGGGATACGATTATATACTCGAACGCCAACTGAAACCTGAGCCCAGAACCGACATTATCGAACTTCTGAAAAAAGCGGGTGTAAAACCTACTTCCATGATTGATATATCGGATGGTCTGGCTTCCGAAGTTTTGCATCTGTGTGAAGATTCCGGCTTAGGCTGCAGGATTTTTGAAGATAAAATCCCTCTCGATGCCATGACAATTGCTGCTGCCGAAGAATTTAACATTCAACCGGTTACAGCCGCTATGAACGGAGGCGAAGATTACGAGCTTCTATTTACCATTGCCATGAACGATTTCGAAAAAGTACGGGCCATCGAAGGAATCAGCATCATTGGCCATATGACCGAACCGAATGCCGGCACTTTCCTGGCCAGCAACAACGGGCCTTTGATTAAAATTGAAGCTTTGGGATGGAATCATATGCATGACGCGCATTAATAACGGGGGAGACGCTGCGATGGTGATAGAGAAGGGAGACAAGGAGAGGGGAGACAAGGCGACTGTAAACCCTTCAGCTTTCCAAATAGAGGAAAGTTTAAATGTTATAATTAGTTAAATTTTAACACAAAACTTTGTTCCATTGAACATTGAACTCCGCAGACATTTGACCTGTTGAACGCCGCAGGCAATTGAACATTTAACATTGAACCACACCTTCTTCTAACACTAACTGCGAATCCCAAAAACCTAAACCATCACCTTGGCCATCCGTTCCAGCCATATCGATAACATAATACGCGAGCTGCCCGACAGTCCCGGTGTATATCAATATTACGATAAGGATGGGAAAATACTGTATGTGGGCAAGGCAAAAAATCTCAAGAAAAGAGTTTCGTCCTATTTCAGGCGCGATGAATCCTTGATTGGTAAAGTAAGAATTCTGGTTCAGAAAATTGCTGACATTCAAATCGTTGTTGTTGATACAGAACTTGATGCATTACTTCTGGAAAACAACCTGATAAAGAAGTATCAGCCACGTTACAACGTGATGCTGAAGGACGACAAAACGTATCCCTGGATCTGCATTAAAAAAGAAGCTTTCCCCCGTATTTTCTCTACACGAAACAGAATAAACGATGGATCGGATTATTTCGGACCCTATGCTTCGGGTAAAATGATGCACACCCTCCTCGACCTTATCCGGCAGCTATACCAGATACGAACGTGCAGCCTTAACCTGAGCGCTGCAAACATCCGCACCGGTAAATACAAAGTGTGCCTCGAATACCATATCAACAATTGCCTGGGACCTTGCGAAAACTTACAGACCGAAGAGGATTACGGTCAATCGCTTACGGAAATACGGAACATTCTAAAAGGTAATATTTCAGCAGTTCGTCAGCATCTGGCCGGTATGATGAAAGAATACTCGGATACGTATCAGTTTGAAAAAGCGCATGTGGTAAAGGAAAAAATTGTTCTTCTCGACCGCTATCAGAGTAAATCAACTATTGTAAGTCCAAGCATTCACAACGTAGATGTTTTCTCGTATGTGGATGAACCAACGGCAGCATATATCAATTTTATGAAAGTGATAAGCGGCAGTATTATACAGGCACATACCGTTGAAATACGCAAAAAGCTTGACGAAACGCCCGAAGAACTGCTATTACTGGCTATTACTGAACTCCGCGAGCGTTTCGATTCGGATTCGCCCGAAATTATTGTTCCTTTCAAACCTGATGTTGAATTTCCGGGGGTTACTTATACCAGACCTTTGCGTGGCGAAAAGAAGAGCCTTCTGGAACTCTCGGAACGCAACGCAAAATACTATATGATCGAAAAGCATAAACAACTTGAACATGTTGATCCTGAGCGTCATGCAAATCGCATCATGGAGCAGATGAAAGTTGATCTCCGATTGAAAGAACACCCCATACGGATTGATTGTTTCGATAATTCAAATATACAGGGAGCCTATCCGGTAGCTGCCATGGTTGTGTTTACCAAAGGCAAACCCGACAAAAAGGAATACCGCCATTTCAATATTAAAACGGTGGAAGGACCAAACGATTTTGCATCGATGGAGGAAGTAATATACCGGCGCTACAAGCGTGTAATCGAAGAAAACCAGCCCTTGCCACAATTAATTATTGTTGACGGAGGAAAAGGCCAGCTTAGTTCGGCAATGGAAAGTATTAACAAATTAGGGTTGCACGGAAAAGTAGCAGTAATCGGCATTGCAAAGAAGCTGGAAGAAATTTACTATCCCGGCGATTCGCTTCCATTGTATATCGATAAAAAATCAGAGACGCTTCGTATTATCCAGCAGTTGCGCGACGAGGCTCACCGCTTTGGAATTACACATCACCGCAAGCGACGCGAAAAAGGAACCATCAAAACCGAACTTACCGAAATTGCAGGAGTCGGAGAGTCAACCTCAACGGTTTTACTTCGGAAATTCAGGTCGGTAAAAGGAATAAGGGAAGCATCATTAGCTGATATACAAAAGACTGCAGGACTGGCTAAAGGGAAGATTGTTTTCAACTATTTCCATCCCGAAATTTCCGATCAGGAGAAACAGGCAGGCAGTATTTAGATCTGCTTCTTCGTTTTTATCTTCACAATATCAAAAATTCCCTCTATTACCTCAAGGCCAGCGCGGTGTGCCAGGTCATGAAAAAGCACAGTGCCTTTCAAATCAGTGAGCACTACTTCAAGTTCCGAATCCACGCTTTCCTTTATCCTACGGCTCATTTTACCCGATTTTGGGGCAAGCAGTATACCGGATTGCTTCAGCGATGCAATAATTTTTAAATGATATTTTTTACTTCTAAAACTTACAGTGAGCTTTTCATTCGCCAGCCCCAGATCGGTAATCTCCGATTTATGGTAGGTGCTGAAAGGAAAGAACTTACCGTCGAAATACAGGAATCCAAGAAAGCCGGTAAAAAAGCTTCCAAGCCAGGGAATTTTGGCAATGCTCATCATGATGCATGCATCAGAGTTCTCAAAGTTATTGCTCTGTAACCAAATCCACGATTCGGGAAATGACTTGCCCCAGTCTTTTTCAATATATCCTTTCCCACCTGAAAAATCGATTTGTTTTTTATCAACAGTTATTGTTCCGTCGATACGATGTGTAACTGAAACCACGCCATGTTTACATTCCATAAGCGGCACGAACGAATACCAGCCCATAATTCCCGGCGCAAAAACTGAGGATGGATATTTCACCCTTCCTGAATAACTAAGCCTGCCGTCCACTTTTAGTTGAGGCGAATTGATATTCAGCACCATGCTGTCGGCCGTAAAAACCGAACCACCTACTTCGACCCTGAAATATTTTGTGCTGAAACTGAACTCCGAAACGGGGTATTCAATATAATTCGTTTCGCCTGTTAATCCATTAATTACCTGAATAAAAGCATGGGGATTATCGGTATGCAGCGAAATACCGGGAATAAAGGAATAAACCTGGTCAAGATCCTTCGAGACATGCTTAAAATACCAACCTTCGAAGTAATTGTTTTTTTTCAGGCTTCCCTGAAATAGTTCGGGCTTAAATACATTCATATGTTAGGCTATATGGAGAAAACAAAATAAAAAGAAAACAGTTTACACAAAAGGATAATACTTTTGTGAACCGAATAAAGTCCTGTTACAGGCAGGTATGTTAACGGATTTTCAAACTTCTTAATCCTTACCATGCCTACAGCAACATTAGCCAAAACGTATTGGTATCTAATAAGAATAATAAAGCAACTACCTACAGGGCAGCTGCTTTATTTACATTTTGATTTGGTAAACTTCGTTAAGATCATGCCGATAATGATCGAAAGCTTATCGACTATTTCACAAAACTATTTGGGCAAAACAGTGAATTTCAGTATAAAAAGTATTGCAAGTATCCATGCTAACGGATGAACTTCCTTTACTTTTCCGGTAGCAGTTTTTAGAATCGGGTGGAAGATAAGACCTGCAGCAATACCTGTTGCAATACTATATGTAAATGGCATGAGTATGATAACAGCAAACGCAGGAAGGGCTTCGGTGATATCAGAGAAATTAATCTTTGATACCTGCGACATCATAAAAACACCTACAATTATTAAGGCAGGGGCAGTTGCAGCAGCCGGAACAATACCAGCTATAGGAGCCAGAATAATTGCGAGCAGGAACAAAATACCAGTAACCAGAGAAGTTAAACCTGTACGGCCGCCTGCAGCTATACCGGCACTACTCTCAACATACGTTGTTACCGTAGATGAACCAACACACGAGCCTACCGAAGTTGCAATAGCATCAGCCATCATAGCTTTTTTCATATTGGGAACATTTCCATTTTTATCAAGCATTCCGGCGCCTTCAGCTGTTCCTACAAGAGTTCCGATTGTATCAAACATATCAACCAGAGTAAATGAAATAACGATAGCGATAGCAGTAAAAATTGAGCTCCAAAGTGATGTTGAGCCGTTTACATTAGCCAATGCTGCAAAATCGAATTTGAATAATGTTGGTGACAGCGAAATATTCCATGCTGCGAGATCGTGAGGCAACGAAGTCATTTGCAACGGGAAAGCAAGTACAGTACTGATGAGGATACCAATAAGTATGGAGCCCCTAACTTTAAATTTGTAGAGGATACCCGTAAGAAGCAAACCAAATATTGCAATTGTAGCACCCCGGGCAGACACAGCTTCAGCTGTTAATTTTCCTGCGTCCATTGCGCTGAATTTGCTGAAATCGACTAACGCTACAAAGGTTGCAGGATTATCTACGATAAGCCCGGCATTCTTGCAACCAATGAGTGCTATAAACAAACCAATCCCGACCGAGATAGCCAGCTTGATATTCTGAGGAATTGCTTTTACGATTACCTCCCGAAGGCCAAATAAAGTGATCAAGATAAAAATAATACCGGAAATAAATACAGCCGATAAAGCTCCGCCAAAACCAACAAGCGGAACAATTGAAAATGCAAAAAATGCATTAAGACCCATAC
>Ga0075012_10002523_pt1 | contig 17968 bp, 11 predicted proteins | sample All_14_2_FD_71474 | JGI IMG/M metagenome (GOLD analysis project Ga0075012, IMG submission 71474) | Freshwater microbial communities in response to fracking from Pennsylvania, USA - Allegheny Zone_MetaG_DW_15 | ecosystem: Environmental > Aquatic > Deep subsurface > Groundwater > Drilled... | reverse complement strand
GCTGCCGCGCTCGGCGTCTGGTGACGGACAATGCGGAAGTCGCCGGCGTATGCGCCGAGCATGAGGGCGCGACAATATACATTCGTGCCCGCCGTGGCGTCATCCTCGCCTGCGGTGGCTTCGAATGGGACGCGGAACTAAGCAAACAGTTGCTCCAAGGTCAACCAGACGGTGCCGCCAGTCCACCAGGGAATGAAGGTGATGGCCTCCGCATGGCGATGGATGTGGGAGCTTCAACAGCCAATCTTGATGAAGCGTGGTGGATGCCCATCATGAAGATTCCGGGCGAGGAATATGATGGACAACCGCTCAACCGCCTCGCCACCGCAGAATTGACCAAGCCGGGCTCGATCATGGTCAATCGGCAGGGGAAGCGCTTTGTCAACGAGGCCTGCAACTATAATGACCTTGGGCGATCCTTCTTTGTGTTCGACGCATCCCGCTACGAATACCCCAATCGCGAAGCCTGGATCATTCTGCACAGGCCCTATCTGGAGAAATACCCATTTCTAACGCGCTACCCAGGGGATCCGATACCGCCTTGGCTGATGTCGTCTGAAACGCTCGAAGGCCTGGCTGCGAAGATCGGAGTTTCTGTCGACGGCTTGGTCAAAACTGTACATGAATTCAACGAAAACACGCTTCTCGGAGAGGATCCAGCTTTCGATCGGGGAGCAAGCCTCTATGATCGGTATCACGGCGATCCGGCGTTGGAAGGGCCTTTTCGGACGCTGGGCACTCTGGAAACGGGACCCTTTTTCGCATGTCGTGTCTACCCGGGCGTTCTGGGGACGAAGGGTGGTCCACGCATCAATGATCGAGCGGAAGTCCTGACGCTCGAGGGGCAGCCGCTCCAAGGACTATATGCTGCAGGCAACGTCACTGCGCATATGACAGGACGTTCTTATCCGGGTGCGGGAGGGACGATCGGGCCTGCGATCGTTTTTGGTCACATCGCGGGAACAGAGGCTGCGCGCCGCCCGCGCTCCAATATCTAAAAACACGGGTCGGAGTATCGCAAATGCGTAATATCGTCACTGACGTAGTCGTAGTGGGGTCGGGCGCGGCCGGCGCCAGCGCTGCGCTTGCCGCGCGCTCAGAAGGGGTGGAAGTGCTCCTGCTTGAAAAGACCGACAAGCTCGGGGGAACCAGCGCTGTATCCGGCGGTGTTCCCTGGATCCCTAACAACCATCACATGGCTGCAATTGGGGCGTCAGATTCGCGAGAAGAAGTGCTGACCTATCTCTCTCGTCTTTCGCTGGGAAAGCATCATCAGGACCTGATTGAGGCATTTGTCGACACCGCCCCCGAAATGCTGCGGTTTCTGGAAGCCGAGTCTGATCTGCGCTTTCGCGCATTGCGGCTACCCGATTACCACTCCACATTCCCCGGAGGAATGTACGGGCGTTCAGTGAGTGCCGGCGTATTCCCCACAGCAGGCATGGGGAAGTGGCGATCGGCTTTGCGGCCCAGCGCTCATTTTCCAATTCCCATATCGATCGCCGACGTGGATGACGGTATCAACGTCCTGGATCCTGAACTGATCGGAGATCGCCTCGGCAAAGGCATGGTCGGCATGGGAGGTGCTCTCATGGCCGGCCTGTTCAAGGCCTTGATTGAGAAAGGGGTAGGGATCGCTGTCTCCACGCGAGTAACCCGCCTTATCGGCGATGCTTCAGCTGTGGTGGGGGTGGAGGCCGAACAGCTTGGTCAAGCGTTGCAGATCACTGCACGTAAAGCCGTTATCCTCGCCTCGGGAGGCTATGAATGGAACGGCAACTTTACGAATGAATTTTTGCGTGGGCCGCTTCAGGCAGCGCTGACGCCCCCGGGCAACGAGGGTGACGGTCTGCGGATGGCAATGGAAATCGGCGCATCGCTCGGCAATATGGCTGAGGCATGGTGGCAGCCATCGGTCCGAATTCCCGGCGAGGAATATGAGGGCAGGTCGCTTACCAGATTGACTGGCATTGAGCGATGCGGCCCCGGCAGCATCATGGTCAATCGCAGTGGGCGACGTTTCATGAACGAGGCGTGCAACTACAACGATATCGGCCGTGTGTTCCATGATTTCGACCCGGTGAGCTTCGACTATCCGAATCTGCCCGCCTGGCACATCCTGAGCCAGGACTACATGGATCGCTTTCCGTTTCTCACGCGCTATCCGGGAGACCCGATCCCTGCATGGATCACGCGGGCAAATACGGTCCGTGAACTCGCCGAAAAGGTCGGGATTGCTCCCAACGGTCTGGAAGCTGAAATCGGTCAGTTCAATACCGACGCGCGCCAAGGCGTTGACCCCCGGTTTGGCCGCGGTCTTGATCCCTATGAGTTTTACTGGGGTGATCAAACCGCATCAGGCGCCGCGAAAACCCTCGGACCTTTGGCAACAGGGCCCTTTTATGCAGTGGAGGCCTGTCTCGGAACGATCGGGACCAAGGGCGGTCCGCGGACCACGACAAATGCTGAGGTCATCGGATTGAACGACGATGTCATCCCGGGCCTCTATGCCGCAGGGAATGTGATGGCCAGCATCATGGGCATGGCTTATCCTGGTGCCGGTGCCACCCTGGGGCCTGCACTGACCTTCGGATATATTGCTGGAAGGCATGCTGCGTCGGTCGCCCAGCCAATGCGAACAACCGAACCAATTTGTTAGTGGGCATCCGCACGCGCCGTTGCTTGCCATTTGGCTCGCCCTGCTCATGGTTTTAACGGCAGGACGTCCTGCTGCTCCGTTCTTTTCCGGTCTAATGGTGAGGAGATATTGTCTTGGGTGTTTCGATTGAAGAGGTGAAGCGGGCATTTGAGGCTGTCGATCCCGACACTCCTGTCACCCAGGCCTCCTCGGTTCCTGGAAGTTACAATGCCATTACGCGTGAATGGCTTGAAGATGTCATCTGCCGCAACGTGCCAGGCGCCCAACTGCAGTCTTTCTCGCTTGGCGAGAAAGATGACGGCTCTTCCAACCGTCGCCGCATATTTCTGCAGTATAATTCAATCGGCGAAGCCGCTGGCCTCCCTTCCACGGTTTTTTGTAAAGCCGCTGAGACGCTAGGCAGCCGTATTATCCTGGCAATCGCGGAGACCGCCCTTGGCGAAGTGAATTTTTACAATCTGGTTCGACCGCGCCTGGATATCGAGGCTCCCAAGTCGCGATATGCCGGCTACGACCCGAAGACCTTCGCTTATTTTGTGATGCTCGATGACATGGCAGGCAAGGTCCATTTCGTTGACGAGCGTGATGAGGTGACTTGGGATCAGGCACAGGGGCTTGTTCGTACCCTCGCTCGGCTCCACTCCGCATTTTACGAAAGCGCGGAACTCGGAAACGCTGCGCTACCATTCAGCAGCTGGCCCGACTGCTGGAATAATATTATCAACGGCGCGCCGGATTTTGCCCGATTTTGCGATGAGGGGTTCGTAGCGGCCCGAACCGTTATGCCGGAGCGGCTCTTCGGCCGCCGCACAGAAATCTGGCCCGCTACTCTGCGATCCGTCGAAAGACACAATCAACTGCCAAAATGCCTGCTTCATTCCGATGTTCATTGGAAGAACTGGTATCGAACCGAAGCTGGCGAGCTTGGTCTGACCGACTGGCAACTGACGACTATCGGACATTGGAGCCGGGATTTCGTGTTTGCCACGGTGACCGCCCTTACTGTCGAGCAGAGGAGGCAATGGCACGCAGACCTCCTGAAGCTTTACATCGAGGAAATGCGGATTCGTGGCGTGCGTGGCCTGGAGTTCGATGACGCGCTGTTAAATGTTCGCCAGCAACTCTTCACTGCTTTGGCCTTCTGGACGATCACTTTACGGCCGACCGACGACATGCCCGACATGCAGCCCGAACGCTCCACCTATGAGTTTCTTCGCCGCATGCTGACGGCAATCGATGATTACGACGCGCTTGACGCGTTCGAAGAGGCCTGACGCTCAGCCTTAATCAAAATTCTGGAGAGACAAGATGGCATATGAATTGACGTTGCCCGCAGAAGGCGCGGCGTTTGTGATTGGCGGAACAGGCGGGGCAGGTGCCGCGGTGGTCAGAGCCTTCGCCAAAACCGGGGCCGGGATAGCTTTTACCTACAACTCCAACCGCCGAAAGGCCGATGCTCTTGTTGCCGAATTGGAAGGTGTCGGCGTCAAGGCAAAGGCCTACCAACTCGACATCATCGATCCCGCGGCCGTGAAGACGACCGTGTCCGAGGTTCTCTCGGACTATGGCACGATCCACAGCGTGGTATACGCTTCAGGCCCCATGTGGAAAAACGAATTGCAGCTGGCGGATGTCGAGCCCGCCTTTTTCGAGTTTCTCGTTCGCTCGGAAACACTCGGATTCTTCAATGTCGTGAGCGCTGTCATACCGCATTTGCGTCTGAACGCAGGTTCCATCACGGCTTGTACCACCTTTGGAAATGCTCGGCGCTTTGATCGTGACGGCCAGTCCGCGGTACCGAAGGCGGGCATCGAGAGCATGATTCTCTATCTGGCCGCTGAAGAGGCAAAGTACGGCATTCGCGCTAATGCGGTTCGCCTTGGCTGGTTCAATTTCGGGATGGGCGCTGTAGACAACGCGGAAGCTGGACTTGACGACCCGAAGCGCAAGATGACCGGTGGGGACGCCGGGGCCGAAGCTTTGGAGTGGATGTACAGCAGAATTCGGCTCTACAATCGGCCAGGGCGGGGCGAAGAGCTCGCTGGGATGGTGCTGTATATGGCGTCCCAGCAGGCCGCATACACCACCGGTCAGATTGGCTGCGTCGATGGCGGGATCTCTCTCTGACCGGTCGAATTTTCGAAGTCGAAAATGTCGCTTGCCTAATATGACAACGGTCGGTTAAGCCGTTCGTGAGCGAACGATAACGGTCATAATTGACGGCCGAGATTAATGAGAGCGGGATGTTTCAAGCGATGAAAGCGTGGCCAGTCCAGGATGATGCCCATGAAGGCTGACTATGTCGTGGTGGGCGCGGGCGCAGCCGGTTGTGCGTTGGCCAATCGTCTCTCGGAAGATCCGAGAAACACCGTCATTCTGATCGAAGCAGGCGGAAGTGACAGAAGTCCGCTAATTCACGCGCCAGGCGGCCTTATGCCACTGCTCATCTCCGGCAAGCATAGCTGGAACTTTAAGAGTACACCTCAGCAGCAGCTGAACGGTCGCACGATGTTCTTGCCGAGAGGGAAAGTCCTTGGCGGCGGCAGTTCGATCAATGGCATGATCTATGACCGGGGTACGCCGGGCGACTATGACGGATGGGCGGCCCTTGGTAACCAGGGATGGGCTTTTGAAGATGTACTGCCGTATTTCAAGCGGGCAGAGACATACCATCCGGACCCAAGCGCGGCTTTCCATGGCGCGAGCGGCCCCGTGCACATCAGCCGGCCCGGTGTCGAGAATCCCCTGGCCGAGGCATTTTTGAGAGCCGGCCAAGAGGCCGGCTATCCCTATAATCCCGACACGAACGGTGCTGATCGTCTAGGTTTTGGACCTATCGATATGTTCGTCCATCGCGGACGCCGCTCAAGCGCAGCGGTCGCCTATCTTCGGCCTGCCAAGATGCGCCGTAATCTGACGACCATCACGCAGGCGCATGTCATCAAGATCGTCGTTCAGGATGGGCGTGCCAAGGCCGTTTCTCTGATTGGCAGGTCGGGCGTGCAACAGATCGATGCTACCAAAGAGATCATAATCTGTGCAGGAGGCATCGTTTCACCGCAGTTGCTCATGCTGTCTGGCATTGGGGATGAGGCGCATTTGCGGGCTCGCGGTATCAAACCCGTCCTGCATCTCCCCGGTGTTGGCCAGAATCTTCAAGATCATCTCTCTGTGTATATCAAGCAGGCGGCGACACAGCCGGTTTCGATGTATCGGCATGTCAGTCCAATAAACGCGATGATCGCTTTCGCGAATTATGTGGCCTTTCGAAAAGGTCCTCTGGCCAGCTCCGGCATGGAAACAGTTGGTTATGTGCGGACCCGCCCGGATGTAGCCGAGCCAGACGCCAAATTGTCGTTCATGCTCGCAGTCATGAATGACGAACTGACAGGCCTGATGCCCCGCCATGGTTTTGCGGCCCATGTCTGTGTCGTTCGCCCGAAAAGTCGGGGAACGGTGACGCTTCTGAGCGCTGATCCGCTCGCAGCACCTGCCATTGACCATCGCTACCTCACCGACCCTCAGGATATAGTGGATCTGAGAAACGCGATCCGCGTCACTCGGGATATTTTTGGAAGACCGGCATTCGATCAATTCCGAGGCGAGGAGCTCCAGCCCGGGGCTTCGGTCGCCAGCGACGAACAGATCGATGCTTTCATCAGGCAAAATGCCAACGCAGATTATCATACATCCGGAACGTGCAAGATGGGCAGTGATCCCATGGCCGTCGTTGACGCGCAACTGCGCGTGCGAGGAATTGATGCACTCCGGGTTGCCGACACGTCGATCATGCCGACGCTTGTGGGCGGCAATACGAACATGCCAGCCATCATGATCGGCGAGAAAGCCGCCGATCTCATCCAAAATCGCTCTGCGCGTCCTACCACTATCTGAAGGAATCCAATAATGCCTGCAATTTACACGTATCCCAAGGGCGCGGCCGTGGTGTTCGGCGGGAGCGGAGGGGCAGGCTCCGATGTCTGCCGCGCGTTTGCCGCAGCAGGTTGCGATGTCGCGGTTCATTTTCACTCGGCGGAAGCCAAAGCGCAGGCGATTGCCGACGAACTGAAGCAGCATGGCGTTCAGGCTTCGATCGGCAAGGCGGATATTCGTGAGTTTGACGAGGTACAGGCGTTTCTCGCGGACGTGGTCAAGGCGCATGGTTCCATCCACACGATTGTTTATGCAGCCGGCCCGCACATCGATGTCCTTCCGATCCTGGAAAACACGCCCGATCGGTTTCGCTTCATGGTCGAATCTGAGCTGCTGGGCTTCTTTCACATCGCGCGCGCTGCGCTTCCGCACCTCAAGGAGAGTGTCGGCAACATCGTCGCCTGCGTCACGTACGCAAACCGCAAGGTTCTGATCAATGACGGCCAATCGGCCGCTCCCAAAGCAGGGATCGAAAGCTTGGTTCGTCAGATAGCCGTCGAGGAGGCAAAGTATGGCGTTCGGGCCAATGCCGTGGCTCTAGGGTGGCTCGATGTCGGGCAAGGGGCGCTCGCGCCCTCTGACCGCTCGAACGTACAAACCGAGATCGGTAAGGAGATGGCGGCGTTGATGGGCAGCATGGTTCCTCTTGGCCAGCGTCCGGGACGGGGCGAGGAGCTTGCTGCGGCCGTTCTCTTTCTTGCCTCGGAGCAAGCCTCTTTCATTACCGGACAGTCGATCTCTGTCGATGGCGGCGCGACCTTGTAAGTTAAGAATTCAGCACGGAGAGTCAGATTATGAGGTCGTGGAACGAGATCGTCGACGTCATCGTCGTGGGATCGGGAGCAGCCGGCGTATCAGCCGCTATTGCAGCACAGCATGGCGGAGCAGAGGCGCTCGTTCTCGAGCGGTCCGATAAATATGGCGGGACAAGTGCGGTATCCGGCGGCGTTCCGTGGATACCGAACAATCACCATATGCATGAGGTCGGCGTCTCAGACAGCCGGGATGCGGCGCTGACATATCTGAAGGCTCTGTCGACCGGTGGCATGGATATGGACCTGGCCGAGGTTTATGTCGATGAGGCGCCAGGTGTTCTACGCTATATCGAAGAGAACACGGAGCTCGTCTTTCGCTCCCTCAAAACGCCCGACTATCATCCGGAACATCCGGGAGGCACGATCGGACGATCGGTATCACCTGCGCTGTTCCCGGCGAACGAACTGGGCGAGATGCGCAGTCAGTTGAGGCCAGCGCCCTGTTTTCCGATTCCGGTCACAATGGCTGATATGGACGATGGTATCGATCTGCTTGATCCCGCGATTGTGGGGGAGAGACTTTCGAAGGGCTTGGTCGGAACGGGCATGGCGCTCATGGCTGGACTGATCAAGGGAGCGGTGGATAAGGGCGTTCAGTTTCGCCGGAACATCCGAATTCTTCGGCTGGTTCTGGAAGACGGCACCGTCGTCGGTGTCGAAGGGGAGGGGCCAGACGGTCCCGTGGCTATCGGGGCACGCCGAGCCGTTATCCTCGCCAGCGGCGGCTTTGAATGGAATCCGGAGCTTGTTCAGGAGAATCTGCGAGGACCTCTTGAAGGTCCTCTCAGCCCGCCGTTCAATGAAGGCGACGGCCTGATCATGGCAGGCGAAGTCGGGGCGCGAATTGCAAATTCCCATGAGGCCTGGTGGATGCCCATGTTCAAGATCCCGGGCGACGAATATGAGGGCGTGCAACTCAATCGCCTGACGGTGGGTGAACGCGCAAGCCCCCATTCGATCATGGTGAACCGCAAAGGCAAGCGCTTCGTCAACGAGGCGCACAACTATAGCGATGTTGGCCGGACCATGCAGAACTTCGATCCCGTCGCTTTCGATCATCCTAATCTCCCGGCCTATATAATCGTCGATAGCGATTTCATGGAGCGGTACCCGTTTGCGACACGCTTTCCGGGCGACCCGATCCCGGCCTGGCTGACGTCAGCATCCACCCTTCAGGAACTTGCGGCGAAGATCGAGGTCGACGCAAATGGTCTGGAAGAGACGGTCGCACGCTTTAACATTGATGCCGAGGCAGGGCGGGACACGGAGTTCAGCCGAGGCGAGAGCGTCTACGATCGCTATTATGGCGATCCCACCCGCGATGGTACGAGCAAAAATCTCGGTCCCATAGCCCGAGCGCCCTTTTATGCAGCGCGCGTGTATTGCGGAGCGCTTGGAACTAAGGGCGGGCCGAAAATAAGCGCGAAAGCTGAAGTGCTCAATGTCCGTGGAGGGCGAATTCCGGGTCTTTATGCCGCAGGAAATGTGTCGGCAGGGTTCACCGGTATGGCCTATCCCGGAGCTGGGGGCACGTTAGGCCCGGGTATGGTGTTCGGGCATATCGCCGGCCGTGAGGCCGCATCGTCGATCAATCGTTTTTGAGGGCAGGATGCCGGAAGTCGAACATAGCACACAAGTGACGGTACCTATCGGCACCGTCTGGAACTTCGTCGAGGATATGGGCAACTGGGCTCCGTTTCTGACCGGATATCAGAGACATGAGGTCATCAATCGCGATGAGTCGATATGGGTAGTGAAAGGTGAGCTGGGTGGACTGAGCCGGACGGCGGAATTCAAGGTGCATGTTACCGAATGGCGCGAGCCCGAACTGGTGACTTTTACGATGGAAGGGATACATGAACCCGTCACCGGCTCCGGAGAATTTCGAGCCTTCGATCTGTCGGCCGGCGAAAAGCCCACCTTGGTGGAGCAAACCAAAGTGCCGGAGACAGGAAACCTTCTGTCGCGCCTGTGGAGCCGACTGTCACGCTGGCTCCTGAGGAAAGCTACAAAGAGCAATGAGAATTTAGCCATCCAGGCCGCCAACCGCGAACCGATCAATGGAAAAACACAGATCATATTCAAGCTAAAGGTCAATGCGGGCGGGGCCACGGGTCCTGTCCTTAATCTGCTGCTGACACCAATGTTGCAGCCTGTCGCCGAAGATCTGGCAAACAAGATAGCTGAGGCTGTCGAAAAGTGATGGCTGGCGAGTGGCATGAGGTGCCGTTTATATTTAACGCAATGTAGGAGTACCGTTTTATGCTCAAGATGATTGCGCTAATGCGGCGGAGACCCGACCTCTCGCACTCCCAATTTGTTGATTATTACGAATCGCAGCATGCCCCGCTGGCGCATTCATTATTTGAATTTGAACGATATGAACGAAATTTCATCGTTCCGGCGACGCTGACGGGGGGAGCAGGCGAGCGTGTGCCACCATTTCCATATGATGTTGTCACAGAACTATATTTCAGGGATCGGGACCATTTGGAGGCGATGGGCCGAGAAATTGCAAATACCGATAAAGGGGTATTGCTTACGCGCGACGAAGAACGATTTCTCGATCGCACGTCTATTACTGCATTTCTAGTTGACTGTCGTCAGACGGCAACCTGATCTAGAGGCCTAGCGGGGCGGCAACATATCAATCTGAGATCGGACGGATCCGCCGATAGCTTTGGAGGTTTTGTCGTGCCTGGGCACTTTTAGGTCCGTGAAAGACTTGGCCAGCCTACTTTCTTCCGGATCGCTTTGCACATGTCGTCAGCGTCGATCGATGACAGGGGGCTTCACGACTTCCTATAGCGCTCATTCTTTTGCTCTCTCAGCGAAATTGGAGCGAAGCCGAAATGCGCGTGAAACTGACGAGAGAATGAGGCTCGCAATGGATAGCCGCAGCGGCGCGCGACATCCTCAACGGATAGAGCACTTGTTGTCAGAAGCTTATGGGCCATCTCCATCCGCTGTCGCGTCAGATATTGATGCGGGGAGAAACCAGTCGCTTCCTTGAAGATCGCGGCAAATGTCGAGCGCGCACATCCCACAGTCTGGGCCAGGCGATCAATCGTCCAATTTCTGTCAGGATATCGTTCCATGGCGAGAAGCGCTGCTGCTATTCGCCGTTGCCCGGTGGCGGGCAAATTCTGAGGCTCAATTGCCCATCTCAACTGATACATCGCCCTCATTCCATGGACGAACAGCAGGCTGGCCAAATTCGTCAGAAAGCTTGACGCACCCGGCCCTGCACACAGGCGCCGGAGTTGCTCGAGGTCCAACCCGAAGGCCTCGAGGCGAGGATCGGCCGCCTGCCGTGGCGTTCTCCACAGGGGTGGAAAAACTCGAATCGATTGTGCCGAAGGTGGCAGATAGCTGATGCGCAGCTTGAAGCTCAGCACCGTTGCGACAGTCGCTGGCGAGGGGCTAGGGACGCGATTATCCCAGGCGGTACTGGCCGGCCAGTGAAGGGCCTGATCACGGCTGGCAATGAAGCCACTGGCAGAAATGCGGTGGGGATGGCCATAATTGCAGTAGATGACGTCGCCCGGTTCAGCCAGGATATCGATGTCTTCGCCTTCGAAAGTCAGTTTGCCATCAAGGACGACGTGCATCACAGGCACGTCGGAATGCGTCACTGAAAGACGATCGCCTTCCTGAAGATCGGCAACTGCGGCGATCGCTTCCGCGACGCGGAAACCAAGCCGCGCATCGTCAAAGGCCGCGTCATCCCATTTAGGCCCGCTATTTTCCACCCGCTTGTGCTCTCCTCGAGGTCTTGAACTTTCTGCTTTTGAGAGCGCCTGTCAATTGCAGGGGAGGGGTCCGCATAATCTGCGGACCCCTTTGGCCGCTTACGCTTCCGCCAGCGCCGTCTGAGCGTCGATCAGACCGAGAGCCACCATATCATCGAGATACTTATGGATGAAGGCCTCGCTGAGACCTGCTACCTCTGGTCCGACGGCGACATCTTTCACCGCTGCCTGGTAGCGATCTGCCTGTAACCGCTCCGGTCGCGGATCATGCGGCGCAGCGAAGCTATGAAGAATATTAATCGACGTCTTTTGCTTCTGCTCTTCCGGTAGCTGGTTGAGCTTCTCCGTCAGGCGCCTGTGCCATTCGCCGTGATCATCGATACGGTCGATGCGATAGCCCGCGCTCTCAACCCAATCGACAATCGTATCGAGCGAAATACCATCATCCGCGTTGGTATTAATGACATTGAAATTGCTGAAGCCGCTGCTGGCAGACGCTGCGATCTGCTGGATCGAGGCCGAAACAAAATCGCCGGGCAGGCCATCATAGTGGGTCCTGGATGTTTGGCCGTCGGCCTCAAGCTTGTAGAAGGATTTTGGCGCCAAGCCCGTCAGGACAATGCTCATCAATAGCCGCGTGAACATATCCGGCACGTTAATTTGCCCCCTATATCCGGAGTGCGCGAGTATCATGTCGGGTCGGAAGATATTGACCGGTAGGCCAAATTCGTCATGGGCTTCGCGAAGCAACACTTCACAGGCCCATTTGCTCGCAGAATAGCCCATTGCGTAGGCATCTCGCAGCGGGAGCGATGAAATCTCGATACGCGGATCCGCATCTTCATCCTTTTCCTTCATCGCCTGGCTGGTCATAGGCACGCCAACCGTCGATATGAAATCGAAATGCTTTTTGCGGCCAGTCAATGCGAGGCGGATGAGCTCTGCCGTGCCGAGTACATTGGGTTCAAATAGATTCTGATAGCTCAGCACGTGATTTACGAGAGCGCCGCAGTGAACGACGCGGTCCACCTCGGCCGTGAGACGCGCTATTCGCTGATCATCGAGCCCTAGATCCGGTGCCGCGAGGTCGCCCGCGATTACCTCAAGATGGTCTTTGGCCAGACTGTCGAAATGCGTGACCAGCCGATCGTCCGCCGTTCCGATGGCCTCGCGTAGCCTTGCCATCGCATCTGCATCGTCCCTTGCGCGAATGATGCAAATCACTTTGCCGCCCTTGGTTGCGAGATGCTCCATCCAATCGAGGCAAAGGAAGCGTCCAAGAAAGCCTGTGGCGCCTGTCAGCAATATGGTCCGCGTATCGCCAACAGGGGCTTCAGCATCTGCCATGGCATTGAGCGTGTTGGCATCGAAAAAGCGATCGAGCTTGAGATCCGAAGCATTCACGGATGATGGCGCTTCGCCGTGGATGGAGACAAAGTCTGTCAGACCAGATTCGCCGCGGCGCGACCGTTCGATAAGGTCTGCTATACGTGCCGCGCTGCCTGCAGGGTCAAGAATGGTTCCCACCGGCACACTGACTTCGAACATTTCGTCGAGTAAGGTTGCCAGACCTGCCGCCCCCAGCGAGTCTCCGCCAAGGTCACGGTAGGATTGAGGATCGAAAGGATCGATCTGTGCGAGGCCCAGATTAGCCTTTATCGCGCCCGCGACGCGTTCGATTGTTGAGTGTTTGTCACCGCCCGAACGTAGCGTGGCAAGCTCGCTTTGCTGCTGCTTTTCCATCTCCGTGTACATCGCCTCAAGACGATCCCCATATTTCTTTTTCAAGTTCGGGCGAGATGGCTTGCGAGCACTTGTTAGAAGGCCGTTCTCATATGTGAACGGTTCCAAATCGATCAGCACATCGCGAGGTACTTCAAAAGACTTCAGTTCTGCTAACCTGGCTACAACTTGCATCTGCTTCATAACCATCGTGCGCAACTCGTCTTCGGAGGGAGTGCGCCCCAGCAAAGAGCTTGCATGTTCCACATCCGGTACGACTGCAGCCAACAGAAAAGCCCGGTGGGAGTTACCGTAGATGTACATTTGTTGAAACAGGGGGTTATCAGCGAGATATTTTGATTCCAATGGGCCTATGGCCACAAACTCCGCCTGCGACAACTTGATGACGTTGTTGCGGCGATCAAGCCACTCGATGTGGTCGCGGCTGCGCTGTTCCACAATGTCGCCGCTGAGGATGTAGCCATCTTCGTCGAAAATCGCTGCCGTGGCATCGGGCCTCTTGAAATAGCCCTTGATCTGGTGCCGAGTCTTGCTGACGAGCTCACCGCGCGGGTAGGGCTTGTCGGTTGTGTAGTAGCCAAGCTCCGGCACATCCTTGAGCTTGTAGTCAATCACGAAGCCCCAGTTGACCGCGCCATTGGCCGCGACGGTTCCCGTCCCCTGTTCGGTGCTGCCGTAAGCGTTGACCACCATGATATCGAAGCAGCTGTCGACGAAATCCCGAACTTCGGCCGCGGTGGGCGAACTGCCGATGGTGCCGAAGATCAACCGTCCGCCCAGATATGTCTCCTTCATGGCCTTGCGAACGATCTGATCGGCTTCCACGTCGGGCGTTCCAGCCATTACTAGCCTCTGCTTCTCCGACAGATAGTGATGGTAGATCATTTCAGCGAAGCGCGGCATGAACACCAGCTGAGTGGGACGGCTCAGGCGAATGTCCTCCAGCAAAGTAGACAGGTCGCTCTTGAGAGAGAAGTAGGCGATGCCGCCTTGTGCCAGGGCATTGTGCAGCTGGATGCGGCCCATGAAATGGTTGATTGGCGCATAGCACACGCTGATAGTTGGCCGATAGGCCGGGATTTCCGACCAGAACTGCTTGCACACGCCCTCTTGGATAAGAGCCCCTTTGGGGGTGCCTGTGCTCCCAGAAGTGTAACAGAGCATGCTCAGCGCATCATTTCCGTCCTTCGGACGCGGGATGGCGCGGTAGCTGTAGGCCTTGCCCATTGCGGTGAGTTCATCAAATGTCGCCACAGCGATCCGCCCGTTTGCCTCTTTTTCAAGCCGCTGTCGCGCTTGAGCGACCGCGCCGCGCTCATCGTCGTCCCGCACATCCAGGTCGACGATCACGAAGCTGCGAATGGTCTTCTGCTGGAGAGCATAATCAACGGCGATGTCGATATTCTCGACGCTGGCAACCATGCAGGAAGGTTCCACGTCATTCAGGATCTCAAGCATGTCTGCTGTGGGCAAGTTGGCTTGCAGCGGCACGCTATATGCGCCGACGTAGACACAGGCGAGGTCCACTGCATTGAGCTCGGCGCCGGTAAAGCCCATAAGCCCGACGAATTCTTCCGGCTGAACCGAATGGCCTGGATCATTTTGCCATACTGAGGCGATAGCCTCGATTTGCTCTCCCAATTGGCTGTAGCTGATCGTTCGATAGGAGGGGAGATACTCGCGCTGGGCCCGCCCGGTCGCCTTGTCGGTAACAATGCGGTGGTCGCGCACGCCCATCGCTGGCCGGTCCGCATAGCCGGCAAGTGCAACGGCAATAATTTCGCGGTAGCTGAGTTCGGGATCCTGCATCTTTGCAACGACGGCGGGGTCCGGCATGGTCGCCCCTAGTTCCTGGTCCTTTGCCGCAAGGTCCAGCAGTCGCTTGTGATCCCGCTCGGCTCGCGCTCCAAAAAGTCCACCGATGCTCATGTTCTGATCCTCTCGTTGCTTGTCTGCTGAGATGATAGCAAGCATGTGGCCGCCGTTAAGCGACAACTGTTGGAAGTGGGAAGCGTTTGCTCCGAACGAAGGCGTAAATCCTCTACCTTGGCGGAGAAGGGAGGATGGAGCGTAGGTGGAACCGTCGCCGTTGCATTATAAAGCAACATTTGTCATTTTGAGAGAAATGATGCTGAGAGGGTATGATGACAGGTGCTGAGGGTCTCGGATCTTGGGGCAGGATCGATAATGAATGTGGGGTCATTCGTGTCGATACGCAGGACTCTGTCGAGTGGGATGACGTCGCAGATGTTCTGATTGCGGGATATGGTGGAGCGGGGATTTGCGCGGCGCTAGAACTGGCTGAGGGCGGGGCGGATGTGCTGGCTATTGATCGCTTCGCTGGCGGCGGCGCGACCGCATTTAGCGGGGGCGTCGTCTATGCAGGCAATACACTGTATCAAAAAGCCTGCGGATATGAGGACAGCGCCGCCGAGATGCAGGCTTATCTCGCCATGGAAGTTGGCGATGCGGTCACCACCGAGACACTGCGGCGATTCTGCCAGCAAAGCCCAGAGAATCTCAGATGGCTGGAAGCGCACGGCGTGGAATTTGGGAGCACCCTCTATGAAGGGAAAATAACATATCCGCCTGAAGGATTTTTCCTGCAATTCTCCGGTAACGAAAAGGTCGCTGAATATGCGCGGGCAGCGAAGCCCGCTCCGCGAGGGCATCGGACAAAGGGGCGCGGCTTCACGGGCAAATATTTGTACGCTGCGCTGCGCAATGCCGCCGACGCCCAATCGATCCGATTTCGGCCCCACACTGTGCTTGACGCATTGATCTGCGACGCGGACGGGCATGTGGTCGGCGCTCGGATCAACAAGCTGCCGGCTTCGGCCTGGAAAGCGCACCAAAAACTTTACGATGAGATCAAGCCAACCGTTCCGTTCAAGGAAGTTCGCGCGGAGCGCAATGCAAAAAAGGCGCGTGCACTCGAGGCCGATCTCGGAAGTTTCGCTACCGTTCGGGCGAAGAAGGGCATCATTCTGGCGACCGGTGGTTATGCGTTCAATCTTGAGATGCTCGGTCAGTTCGCTCCCTCGCTCGCGGAGCATTATGCGTCGCTCATTCGGTTGGGGACGCTCGGCGACGACGGCAGTGCCTACCGCATCGGATCGAGCGTCAACGCCAAATTCTCCAAGGCGCAATCCATGTTTGTCGGACGCGTGCAATCGCCACCTTTGGCTCTGCTCGACGGCATTCTGGTCAATCGGTCGGGACATCGCTTCGTCAATGAGGCGGTGTATCTCGGAACACTGGGTCGCTCGATTGTAGACCAGCCTGGAGGAGAGGCATGGTTGATCCTGCCGGCCTCCTCGCTTCGAAAGGCTGTCCGCCAGATATTTACAGGGGGCATGCACGCATTCAAGCTGTTTGGGGCCCCAGCGCTTCTGAACATTTTCTTGGGCGGAACCCGGCGCGCTGCCAACGCTTTCGATTTAGCGCGCAAATGTGGAATCGATCCCGACGGACTTGCAGCACAGATAGCGCAATATGATTTAGCCGTGGCTGCAGGCGAAGATACCTCCTACTCAAAACTGTCGGACCACTTGCTGCCTCTATCCAACTCGCGCCTGGTTGCGCTGAACGTATCGTTGAGAAACCGCTTCACCTTTCTGCAGCTGATGACCTTGGGCGGGCTTGCGGTGGACGAAGCTGACGGGACCGTACTGGACGACAGAGGGCAAAGGATTTCAGGGCTCTATGCGGCGGGACGGGCGGCGGCTGGTGTGCCGTCAAACCGATATATAAGCGGGCTTTCTCTGGCCGACTGCGTCTTTAGCGGCCGGAGGGCCGCCCGGGCCTGCCTCGACGCGCCAGTCGCCTAGACCCATCAGGCGCCTCTTTGACCCGCGTCTGCCTGCTAAAGCGCGGTGATATCCTTCTTGACTGACGTATGTCATTTATGGTTAGATACTCGCCATCAGCATCTTGCTGATCTGTTCCGTGCACGCCTTCCGCGCGTCTGTCTCGCTTTGCGAAGTCAGCGGACGGATGTCCGGGCTGCGTTATTTCGGCAAGATAAGGTGAAAGTAGGAGACCCATGAACCAGCACGTGCACCTTTCCACCGGTCAAACGCGCACCCTTGAGGGCTCGCGCTATTTCGACAAGACGTTTGCTAAGCGCGAATGGGACTCCGTCTGGACCAAGAGCTGGATGGTGATCTGCCGTGAAGATCAGATTCCCGAGCCGGGTGACTTCCATGTTGAGGAAGTGGGCACTGAGTCCATCCTTGTCGTTCGGCAGGAAGACGGGGGCGTGAAAGCCTTCTACAATGTTTGTCAGCATCGCGGGAACAAGCTGGTTTCGGTGTCGGAAGGGTCGATGCCGAGCTTCACCTGTGCATATCATAGCTGGAAATGGTCACTCGACGGGGTTTGCATCAGCGCGCAGGATCCCGAAGATTTCGCTGCGGGCAACCCATGCGGGCGCAAGCGCCTCGCAGAGCTGAACAGCGAACTGTTCGCCAGCTTCATTTGGGTGAACATGGACCCAAATCCCATTTCGCTTAAGGAGTATCTCGCGGAGCTGTACGAGCCGCTCGCGACTTATCCGTTCGAGAAGATGCACTGCACACAGCAAATCTCCGTCCGGATGCCCTGCAACTGGAAAATCATCTCGGACAATTTCCGGGAGACCTACCACATCCCGACAGCGCATCCTGAGGGGCTCTATGTCAACGAGCCCTATTATCAGATGGCGATCATCGAAACGCTCGGCAACGGTCATGCCCGTCTTGTAACGCCTGGCAGCCAGCCTTCACGTTATCTGCCGGATGGCAAGCTGGCGATCGACGACTATCTGATTGAAGATCTTAAAACCTGGGAACTTGATCCGGAGGATTTCAAGGACAAGCCGCTTGAGATCCGTGAAGCTATCATCCGGCAGAAGCGGAAGCTGGGCGAAGCGCGTGGCCATCAGCATTATGATCGCATGGAAGATGCGCAGCTGACTGACACTTTTCTCTATTCGATATTCCCGAACCTTACGCTGACCTGTTTCTCCGATGGTATGCTGTTCCTGCGCGCGCTGCCGCATCCCACCGACCCGGAAAAGTGCACTT
>Ga0075012_10002521_pt1 | contig 17998 bp, 9 predicted proteins | sample All_14_2_FD_71474 | JGI IMG/M metagenome (GOLD analysis project Ga0075012, IMG submission 71474) | Freshwater microbial communities in response to fracking from Pennsylvania, USA - Allegheny Zone_MetaG_DW_15 | ecosystem: Environmental > Aquatic > Deep subsurface > Groundwater > Drilled... | reverse complement strand
CTATTGATTATCAATTAATTAATTTTTATAAAAATTTTCAGAGCCATAGCTAGATTAGTTGCGCTATACATATTCCAGGCACCCAAACTAGGCCAGCCAAGTGGTGCCAGGAGGACCGTTTTGCGAGCACCCAAAAAATGGCCAAAACCGCGCCACCACTATATAAAAGTACACGACAAAACCCTCGGGCAAAAAAGCTATTTTTACCTGACATCAATACCCGCTGCCTTGAAACGCATGTGCCACTTACTATTATCCTTTATGTTGCTGGCCCACGTAAATGGGCAGGCCCAAGAGGGCGCCAAAGGCAAGCTACTGTACCAAAACAACTTAGCAACAGCAACGGACACTGCTGGCTGGGTGATGGAAGGCCCTGCCGAATTGACCTATACCGATGGGTGGATGCACATGCAGTCGCCAAACGAGGCAGGCCACCATGTGCTATGGTGCCCACAAGAGTTCCCTACCGACTTCGTGGCCGAATGGGAGGTGCAAAACCACCACCCCGAAGCGGGCTTGTGCATTGTGTTTTTTGCTGCCAGGGGCATAAACGGGGAGGATATATTGGATACCTCGTTGCCGGCCCGCAATGGCGTGTTTACGCAATATACCAAGGGCGCTATAAACAACTACCACATAAGCTACTATGCCGACGGCGAGAACCAACCCGACCGAGGTACCGCCAACTTGCGCAAAAACAAAGGTTTCCGCAAAGTGCAGACCGGCGCGGCAGGCATACCGCTCAACTCAGTGGCGGTGCATACCGTGCGCCTAACCAAGTACCAAGGCCACATAACGCTATATATTGACGACCGCAAAATAATAGACTGGACCGACGATGGACAGCAGTATGGCGAGGTATTGGGCGGCGGCAAAATAGGCTTCAGGCAAATGAAATGGACGCATTTTGCCTACCGCAACTTTAAAGTTTGGGAAGCGGTGCCACAACCTTAACGAACCGAAATATCAGTAGCAATTGGTATACGCAAGCCATTGCTGCAATGGTATTTTTACACCATAACCAATCCCAACTACCATGTTGAAACATAGCTTAGCCTTTTTATTGGCAGCCCTCTTAGGTTTAAGCGCTGCGGCGCAAACCACCGCTGTGCTGCATAGTGTATGGATAGCGGGCAAATTCGGGTTTGTGGATGCGTCGGGAAAAGTGGTGCTGCAACCTAAGTACTCGCTAGCTGGCCGTTGCAACGAGGGCCTTTGCCCGGTAGCCATCGGCGACAACGCATTGAATAGCAAATGGGGCTATATTGACCAAACCGGCAAAACATTAATAGCGGCCACCTACATGGGCGCCAGCGAATTTACCGAAGGGCTGGCAGCCGTAAACGTGGGCGGCAAGTTCGGCTACATTGATAAAACCGGCAAAATGGTCATCCAACCTCAGTTTCAGGTGGCTTATGCTTTTAAAGATGGCTTGGCGGCCGTGCAGGTAAAAAACTTGATGGGCCTGATTGACAAGACCGGCAAATGGGTAATTGAGGCCAAATATAGAGAAGTAACGAGCTACAGCGACGGCCTAATTGGCGTGTGGCCCGATTTGCAAAGCAAGTGGAGTTACATTGACAAAACAGGCAAAACCGTGATTGAAGCCCAATACGAGCGCGCCCACGAGTTCAATAGCGGACTGGCCCCAGTGCGATTGAACGACAAATGGGGTTTTATTGATAAAACAGGCAAGTATGTAATTGAGCCAAGCTATACGGGCGCCCGTGCCTTTTCGGAGGGCCTGGCCTGCGTGCAGGTTGATTATGCCAACTGGGGCTTTATTGATAAAACGGGCAAGCTGGTTATACCTGCTCAATTTGACCGCGATGCCCGCTTTTGGCAAGGCTTGGCTTGGGTTGAACAGGGTAGCACGCTGGGCTACATAAACCCCAAAGGCACTTGGGTTTGGAAAGGCACAAGGTAAGCACTGCCATTTTTAGACAAACGAATATTGCGAAATTGTCGGTTAGGCAATATGGGGTGGGCTGTGCCGTTATTGGAACAAATAAAAACTACGAACATGTTCAAATACATCGGAATGGTGGCTATTGCAACTACCCTTATGTTTGCCACGGCCTCTTGCACCAAAAAGCATTGCGTAACTTTTACTGACGTAAACGGCAACGATTGCTGCGAGAAATGCTTCGCAACCCAAAAAGGCCTTGAAGATTTTGTAGCCACTAACACCCTAAACTGCCCTGATGTTTGTGATTGATTAAACCACTCAGGTAACCAAAAAAGAAGAGTCCGCAACGAAAGCTGCGGACTCTTCTTTTATCATTGTACTTTGTACATTGTACCTAGTACATTAGAAATACCTAGGGCTTTTCAGCACCGACACTTTCTCTTGGAAACCTTTGAATTTGGCAATAATGGTCAGCTCGTGCGAGCCACTGTTGTTGGTGCGCAATGCGCCAAAGTTGAAATCGTATGAATAACTGGCCAACACGTTTTTAACAATGTACACGCCTAACAAACCCGAAACCGCATCGGTAGTGCGGTAGCTGGCACCTACTACTACGCGCTTGTTCCAGGTAGCATTCAGGTTTACATCCACTTGAGAGATAAAACCTGCACTTCGGAAAAACACGGCTGGGCTTAGTTGCCATTTTTCGGCCACCTGCCAATCGTATTTAGCGTAAGCGTAGTAATGGCGAGGGGTTTTCCAAAGCGTTGAGTTACCGAGCGATTGTTGCAAGTGCGAGAACGAAACACCTACGGTTAGTCCTTTGCCAGCAAACTCCACTCCTAGGCCAATATCTGGTTTGGTTTGGCTAATGCCGGTATCAAACGAAGTTTCGTCGCCGGTTTGTTGGTAGCGCAATTCGCTGCCCCGCACATAATTATTGGCAATGCCCACGTTTATGCCCGCCGATAGGTACATCCTGTCGCCTAGGCGCTGGCGGTAGGCATATCCCAAACGCACGGTGGTGGTGCGTTGCTTGCCTATAATGTCGTTTACAACTGTTAGGCCAACACCACCCTTTATTTTGGGTATGTAGCCATACGCGTTTAGCAACTGCGACGATGGGGCATCATCGAAGCCAACCCATTGTTGACGGGCCAAAAGCCCAACAGTGATGCCCTCGTTATTGCCCGCAGTAGCTGGGTTATACAAATTGGTATGGTACATAAAATGCGTAAACAGGGCGTCGTTTTGGGCATAACCCACAAACGGCAAAAGGCTTAGTATAGTTAGCAGTATCCTGGTCTTCATGGCTCTTATTGGTTAACTACTTTAAAAGTGGTTCTGCGGTTTTGCTGGTGTTCTTCTTCGGTTTGCGCCTTTTTTACGAGCAAGGCGGTTTCGCCCCATCCTTTGCTGGTAAGGCGGGTAGGGTTTATGCCTTTGCTTATTAAGTAATCCAACACCGATTTGGCGCGTTCTTCCGACAGCTTGAGATTGTACGTATCATCGCCTCGTTCATCACTATGTGAGTTGATTAGCACCTGCACATCCGGCGAGTCATCCAACAACTTCACTAGCTTATCCAAACTTCCCAACGACTCGGGCCTGAGCACCGCGCTATTATAGTCATAATAAATATCGTCGATGGTAATTTCGGTTTTAGGGATTCGCATCAAAGCAAAATCGAAATCGTAGCCAGTACCCTTCGAAAAGTCTTTGCTATACAATTCGCCTTGGGTAGTTAGCTTTTTGCTATCGCCAAAGTACTCTGGCAAGCTCACGTTTATCTTATAGTCCACGTTTTTGTCCAGTACAAAGCTATAGTTGCCATTGGCATCGGTTAGGGTGCTATCCAATGAGCCATCGCTACCGGTAAGATAAACCTTCACACCTTTCAATGGTGTTAAACCATCTACATCCTTCACATTGCCATAAACGGTAAGGTTTATAGGTGTTGTAAAGAACGAATAAACGTCATCGCTACCCTTACCACCATTTCGGTTTGACGAGAAATAACCTTCCGATTTGTCCTTGTTGAACACCATCAAAAAGTCATCAGCATTAGAGTTGAACGGCGCCCTTAGGTTGCTTGGCTTGGTCCACTGTCCATCGCGCTTTACCGATACAAACAAATCCAATCCACCCATTCCAGTAAAGCCATTAGAGGAGAAGTACATAGTGGTATCGTTAAAATACACGGGGTAAGCTTCGTCGTACTCGGTGTTGAACACTTCCACATTTACAGGCTCGCCCCAACCTAGGCCACGTCGCTCCAGCAGCCAAATGTCGCTACCGCCCTTTCCATCAGCCTTACGGCTTACTACCCACATCCAATTGCCATCTTTGCTTACCGTTGGGTGCACCATCTCTACTTGCTCGCCAGGGAAATTAATGGGCTCAGGCGCATTCCATAATTTGGTAGAAGCATTGTAGCTGCTCTGCATTATGCGGCACTTCTCGCCTTTTTCGCCGCTGCATTGGGTAAAATAGGCCATTTTGGTATCAGTGCTATACGTAAACACGCCGTCGTTAAACGAGCTACTAATGCCATCCAATTTGGTTGGTTTATCCCACGTTTTACCTTCTTTGTTATAGTTGGCCAAAAAGAAGTTTGAGAAACCCTGCCCGTCAACCATGTAGGTTTTGTCGTTGCCACCATCTTCCATTCGCGAAGAGGTAAATACTACTTTATCTTCAAAATAGTAGGCCCCATAATCGCTCATTGAGGTATTGAGCAACTGTTCGTTGATGACGGTAAACAGTGATGGTGGGTCGTTTTTTACACTCAAAGCAAAATCAACATTGGTCTTCAATCGCAGTCCATCTTTATCGTTTGGCTGCGTTTCCAAGAATTTGTCCAACGCTTTTTTAGCTTCGCTGTACTCACCAAGGTTTAACAATACCCTACCCTTCTGAAAGTGTAAGTTGGGTTGCTCGTATTGGGCACCTTGAGCTTTGTTATACCAATCCAAAGCCTCTTTATAGTCGAGTATATGGCGGTAGCATTCCGCTACATTAAAGTACACCTCACCATTGTTGGCAGTGTTGCGGTCTTTTTCCAAATGCTTTTTATACAAATCAATGGCGGCGTAATACTCCTTGTGCTCAAAGGCTTTGTCTGCCAGTTCTTTTCTCGATTGCCCCCAAGCCGCACCTACGGTAAGTAGCATCAGTATGATGATAGTAGTCGATTTCATAGCTAGTTGCAAGATTAATAGTGTACCAATACAGATCCCTTCAATACCTTATCCGTGTCCGTTATATCTGGCACGCGCACAATGTAGAAGTAGGTACCTGGCGAAACCCGTTCTCCGTTGTAGTAGCCATCCCAACCATCAAAACCATTGTAAAGCTCTTGGCCCCAACGGTTGATAATTACCAGCTCAAAACCTTTCAAGAAGTCGTCGTTGCGTCCATCGCCATTCGGGGTAAAGGCATTGGGCAGGTCAGTAACCGTAACGGTCAATTCCACTTCATTACCTACACAACCTCCATCGGTTACAATTACCGAAACAATATCACCATCATTGAAAGCACTGCTGCCCCAAGTATTGATGCTATCCAATTGCACCGAAGTACCGTTCAAGAAAAACTCGTACCTAGTGTAGTCGCTCGGCTCAACGGTAACCACGAGTGCTTGGTTAATGAATATGCTGTTGTCAGGGGCATCGCTGGTTAAAGTTGCAGATGGCAATTGCGCTACGTTAACAGTAACCGCTACCCTACCCGTTAAACTACCGCAGCCGTTGGCGTTAGTGGCTTCGGCATAAAAAGTAGTGGTGTTGGTCAATGCGCCAGTGTTCAGGGTATTACCCGAACCTAACAACGTACCGCCAGTTGCAGCATTCCACCAAGTAATGGTTGAGTTTGGCGAAGTTGCGGTAAGCGTTGCGCTTTCGTTGTAACAAACACCCCCGTTGTTGCCGGTAATAACTGGAGCAACAGGTGCTGGCGATACCACAATAGTAACCGGAACACGGCCACCGCTGTAGCGACAACCCAAATCGTTTATCACTTCTACGTAGTAAGTGCTAGTGACAGTAGGACTCACCGTAAGTGGTGAAACACCCAATGAACTGCCACCCGTTGGTGCGCTAAATATGTTGTAAGTAATGGCACCACCAGTTGAACCAGTTGCGGTAATCGTTGCCGATTCGCCTTCGCAAATGGTATCGCCACTGGTAATAATGCTAGGTGCTGTTGGGCTTGCATTAACCGTAACATCAATAGTTTGGGCAGTTGAGTTGCCACAAGCATTGGTAGCTATTACACTTACTTGGTAAGGGCCACCGCTAGTAGTCCAATTTACGGTAATGCTATTGCTACCTTGTCCGGTGGCGATGGTACCTCCGCCGCTCAGTGTCCAAGTATAGCCTGTTGCATTGGTAACTGCTCCTACGCTGTAAGGCTCAACACCTGGGCAAATATTGGCCGCTCCAGTTATGCTACCCGGTTGAGCGGGTGCACCTGGAGTAATGGTTACATTTAGAGTTGATGCAGTGCTGGTGCCGCAAGAGTTGGTGGCAGTTACGGAAACCGTATAGTTACCCGGTGTACCAGTCCAATCGATAGTAGCATTGGTGGTACCTTGGCCCGATGCTATGGTGCCACCGCCACTTATACTCCAAGTGTAGCTTGTAGCATTGGTTACGCTGGCTATAGTATATGCCACACCATTGGTATTTTGGCAAACACTATTAGTACCTGCAATGGCACCAGGTGTAGCTGGTGGGCCAGGTTGCACGGTTACATTATAAGTTGCTGCCAAGGCATTGCTTCCGCAAGCATTGGTGGCATTTACGCTTAGTGTGTATGGTCCGCCCGATGTGGTCCAGTTAACCGCCACTGTAGCGGTACCTTGACCATTAGTGATGGTTCCACCACCGCTCAATGTCCAAGTATAGCCTGTTGCGTTAGGTACTGAACTAATGGTATAGTTTTCGCTGCTAGGGCACGGGTTGTTGTTGCCAGTAACGGTAGCTGCACCCAAAACTGGCGGGCCATCAACGGTTACATCAAAAGTATTGGATGTGCCATTGCCACAAGCGTTTGAAGGGGTAACCTCAATGGTATAAGGGCCGCCAGTTGCTGTCCAATTGATAATAATGGTTCCAGTGCCTTGTCCAGTTTGAATGGTACCACCACCGCTAACCGTCCAAGTGTAATCGCTTGCGCCAGTAACGCCACCAACGGTATAGGTTTGCGGGCCTGGGCAAGGGAAATCATTACCTGAAATAGTTGGAGTGCCTGTTGGTGCACCTGGTGTTAAGTTAACCTGTACCGATGAGGCGGCGCTGCTGCCACATTGGTTTTCGGCAGTTACCGAAACGGTGTATGAACCAGAAGCCGAAGCCCAGGTAACATCGATGCTTTCGGTACCTTGCCCGCTGGTAATAGTACCCGCGGCGCCTACCGTCCAGGTATAGCCAGTTGCCCCCGGTATGGTAGGTATGCTGTAGGTTACCGAACCAGGGCATACCCCCAACGGACCAGTTATATTGCCGGGTGTTGGTGGGCTGGCAGGCAACACGGTTACGCTATAGGTAGCTGCACTGCTGCTGCCGCATTGGTTTTGGGCCGTAACTGAAACCGTCCAAGTTCCGGCTGTTGTCCAGTTAATATTTACCGTTTGGTTGCCATTGGTTGCAATGGTGCCTCCGCCGCTTACGCTCCAAGTATATCCACTTGCTCCTGCTACCGCGGCAGCAGTATAGGTTTCGCTGCCAAAACAAACAGGCGTGTTGCCCGTAATGCTGGCAGGTGCTGCTGGGTTGGCTGGCAATACGGTTACTTGCAAATCAGATGAACTACTGCTGCCACAAATATTGGTAGCAACTACGGTTACTGTGTAAGGTCCACCAGGGGTTGCCCAGTTAATGGCAATACTGTTGGTACCTTGCCCGCTGGCTATACTACCACCACCGCTTACCGCCCAAGTATAGCCTGTGGCACCTGCCACAGTTGCAATACTATACGATTGGCTACCCGCACAAACGCTTGCTGAACCGGTTATTGCGCCAGGAACCGGAGGAACCGATTGAGAAACGGTAACCGATGTGGTAGCCGCGCTGCTGGTGCCACAAGCATTGGTAGCAGTAACCGATACGGTATGGGTGCCCGATGTGGTCCAATTTACGGTAAAGCTGGTGCTATTGGCGCCCGATACTACCGAACCGCCACCACTAATGCTCCAAGTATAGCTATCGGCACCAGCAACTGCTGGTATAGTATAGGTTTGGTTGCCCGTGCAAGCAGTATTGGTTCCTGTTATTGGGCCTGGGGTTGTAGGTGGCGCGCCGGCAACGGTTACGGTTATTGGCGTAGCATTTACGCTTCCACAGCCGTTTGATGCCGTAACTGATACGTTATATGTACCTGCAGCAGTCCAGTTGATAGATGGGGTGCGGGTACCTTGTCCAGAAATAGTGCCGCCACCACTAACACTCCAAGTATAGGTGGTAGCACCGGCTACTACTGGCACGCTGTAAGGTTGGCTACCTACGCATACGTTGGTAAGGCCGGTAATGGCACCAATTGTAGTTGGTGGACCAGCTTGAACGTTTACTTGCAAAGTTTGTGCAGCACTGGTTCCGCAACTGTTGGTGGCCGTTACCGAAATAGTATAGGGGCCACCAGTAGTGGTCCAGATTACACTAGCCGAAGTACCGCTACCAGTTATAGTACCACCGCCGCTTACGCTCCAGGTATAACTGGTGGCATTGGTTACCGCCCCTATGCTATAAGCCTCGGTGCCCGGGCATGGATTTGTATTGCCCGCAATTGCACCGGGTTGTGCTGGTTGAGGGTTGCTTACCGTAACCGATAAGGTTTGCGGGGCACTGGTACCGCAACTATTGGTTGCAGTTACCGAAACTGTATAAGTACCTGGTGTGGTCCAGTTTACTGACGCGGAAGTTCCGCTACCAGAGATGGTTCCACCTCCACTAACGCTCCAAGTATAGCTGGTGGCGTTGGTTACGGCTCCAATGGTATAAGTTTGGTTTCCAGGGCAAGCAGGGTTAGGGCCTGAAATGGCACCCGGCTGTGCTGGTGTTGCTGGCAAAACGGTAATAGTAACGGAAGGGCGGGTTGCACTTACACAACCCGGGTTGGCCGTGTCCTCTGTCTCTACATAATAGGTAGTGGTTACGGTTGGGCTAACGGTTAGCGGGGTTGTACCTAGCAAAGTACCGTTGGTCGACGCGGTGTAAACCTTATACACCACATTGCTTGAAGTTCCGGTGGCGTTTATTTGGGTTGAGCCGCCTGGGCAAAAGTTGTTATTGGTGGCCGTTACACTATTGGCCGCTGCTGGTCGGTTGCAAATAATAGTGCGGCAAGCAATAGATGATGCGGTACTTGGCGAGGTAATAACCATTGTAAGCGAACTTGCCGAAACAGATGTTGTCGTTATCGGGTCGAAGCTGGAAAGGCCAGGTGTAAAGCTTGCCCTAGATAGGCTCAAATTAGCCTCTGGGCAACCTGTATTATTGAGTAAGCCATTCTTATCCGCCTTTATCAATTCATAATCGTAGCCACCGCTGCCGCCAGAGCCAAAGCCTGTCGAAATCATCATGTACGACGAGTCGGTAGCTTGTATTCCTTCCGGCAGCAACGACACACTCAAAAAGGATGTTGAGGTAGGTGAGTAGTATTTTTGGAAAATCAAACTACCGTTGGATGGGTTGATTTTAAGAATAAACGCTGAGAATACCGGAGGAATGTTGAAACCAATATAAGTACCAAACATGGCGTAATTGCCATCATTGGTTTGCACAATATCGGTACCGAAAGCTTGATCAAAGCTCAAGAAACCAAAGGAATATCTGCTTCCGGCTGTTACGCTTCCGGCCGAACTCATCCTAATGTAATATGGCCTACCATTATCGCCGCCCGATATCAGCACTTCACTTCCGCTGAGTGCCTTTATTGACGAGCCATCTTGGCTATTGCCCCCACCATATCGATATGACCATTGACGCGTACCCGATGTGTTTGTTTTGATAACCACCGCATCGGTAGGGCCATCGTTGCCACTCTCATTTACATAACCCGTAAAAATATATCCATCCGATACTTCTGCCACATCCACTAAAGAGTGGTCATCAACAAACGCAGTGGTATAGAAAAACACATTGCCCCATTGCAAAGTGCCGCTTGAGTTAACCTTAATGCAGTACATATTAGTGGAGTCTTGCCTAACCAATGCACCTGCGCCATCGGGGTCGGCACCGGTAATGCCTCCAGCTACTACAAAGCCGCCGTCGGAGGTAGGTATTACCCTGTTTCCAAAACTGTTGGTATTGGCAACTTGGTAGGTATTGGCCCACGTAACATTGCCCGCAGCATCGGTGCGCATCAACATCAAATCGGAGCCATTTGAGCCAGTAACAATGTACCCGCCCGAAGCGACCCGCTTGATATCTTGAAAATCAGTTGCCACGGATAGCGCATTATAGCGCTTTGACCATACCACCGTACCAATATTGTTTACCTCGGTAAGGGTGCCCGATATTGGGATAAAACTGGTATTGGTGCCCGCAAACACCACATTGCCCGAGGAGGCCTGAACCAAGCCTCCAGGCAAATCCAACAACGAAATATCGTAATTGATGCGGTAAGTGGTTTGCTGGGCATGCAGTGCAAAAGTGCACAACATTAATAACGGCAATACCCATGTGGTAAAGCCTCGTCGATAATAAAGGGCCATTTTCATAACCTGGTCTCGTGATTCTGGTTGGTTAGTTTAATTAGTTCGGTTGTTATTGTTCGCTGATTTAGCGACAGGTCATAGTGGTTAAGTTCAATTACTTTAAAAGCAGCACACTGCCTTTTGAGCGCTGTGCGGGTATTTGCAAGTTCAAAAACTCTACATAAAGGTCCCATACATATACCCCGTCTTGCGCGTTTACACCTTTGAGGGTTCCATCCCAACCCATGTTCATGTCGTCCGTTTCAAATACTTTCTCTCCCCATCGGTCGTGCACCCTGAAAACAAGGCGTCTTACGCCTTTGTGATATACATACAGTATGTCGTTTGTTCCGTCGGCATTTGGGCTGAAAGCATTGGGCACAATAGCTATGTATTCGCCCGGCAATACCGTAATGGTTACACTATCGGTAGCCGTGCAACCCAGCGCATCGGTATATACCAGCACATAGGTAGTGGTGCTATCCGGCGAAAGTGAGGTCGTTTGGCAATTGTCGCAAGCCAAATAATCGCTTGGGGTCCATAAATAGCTACCACCCGCCGAACCGGTAACGGTGGCCGTTAGTTCAAGCACACTTTCAAATTGGATGATGGTGGTATCTTCTCCGGCATCAACGGTTATAGGTGCAGCCACAGTTACCACAACATCATCGGTGGCGGTGCAGCCGCCTGCATTGGTAATGGTAACGCTGTACGTGCCGCTAGCGGCGGCAGTTATACCTTGTGTGGTATCGCCGGTAGACCAAATGTATGCACCCGCCAACCCAGCATCCAGGCCGATGGTTTGTCCGTCGCATAGGTCGATATCATCACCCAAGTTAACGCTTGGCGGAGCAGGATTGGTTAACGTAATGCTCAAGAAAGCCGAGCAATTCGACACATCGGTAACAGTAACACTGTAAGTGCCCGCACCAAGGTTTACCAAGGTATCGGTACTAGCACCTGTCGACCATGTGGTAACATTTGGCGGTGTGCCACCGGTAACATTTATACCCACCCAACCATCAGTGCCCCCTGGGCAGGTTGGGTTGAAACTGCTAGGGGTAAGCACTAAAGTGTTGTTGGCTTCATTTACGGTAAGCAGCAAAGTGGTATCACAGCCATTTACGTCGCGGGCAATAACGGTATAGTTTCCGCCGCCAACGGTAAATACATTACTCGCACCAAAGTTGCCACCGTTTAAGTTGTATTCAAAAGGGGCAGTGCCTGTGGCCGCGTTAACCGTAACGGTTATACTTCCATCGGCAGTGCCACAACTGGCTGGGGTGGTAGTTGCCGAAGCCGATAAGCTACAACACTGTCCACCGGCAACTATGTTTACCTGTGCAGTGCTGATGCAACCATTAGCATCTTCAACCGAAACCGTGTATGGGCCTGGCGCCAAGCCCGTAATGCTAGCGCCTGTGGCTAAGTTGCTCCAAGTGTAGGTTAATGGTGCAGCGCCACCGGTGGCGGTTACCGTTGCGGTTCCATCGGCCGCTCCCGCGCATGATTCGTTGGTCGAAGAAACTGTGAGCGCAGCCCCACCGGCATCGCTAATGGTAATAGTGCTATCCAGTTGGCAGTTGGGTTGGCCGTTATCGGTTACCGTTACAGTATACGTTCCGGCTGCGAGGTTATTAATCAATGCCGTAGAAGCACCGTTGCTCCAGATATTGATAAACAGACCCGTGCCCGATACATTCGTTACCTCAATTGAGCCATTGCTTTGGCCACAGCTAGGGTCAATTACATCCAAATCAAATGCTAGGTTGCAACAATTAGGCCCAGCGGGCACTACAATAAAGCCCGTGGCTTGGCAGCCTAAACCATCGGTAACGGTTACGGAATAGTTACCAGCGGCCAAGTTACTTAGGTCTTCGGTAGTTTGGCCATTGCTCCAGCCAACCGTGCAAGGTGCGGCCCCGCAAGTTATGGTCATATCAACCGAGCCATCGCTTGCGCCCAGGCAGGTTTCGGCAGTGGCCGCTATATTGTTGATTACTGGGGCATTGGGGTTGCTCAACAATACGGTAGTATCTAGCTGGCAGTTCGGGTATGCATTGTCGGTAATGGTAACACTATAAGTTCCAGCACCAACGTTCAATAAATTTTGACCTGCCGAGTTATCGCTCCATAAGAAGGTATAATTGCCCGAGCCGCCCAAGTTGGAAATGTTAATAGCACCATCGGTATTGCCGCAGGTAGGGTCGGTGGTAGTGATGGTATAGCTCAGATTGCAACAGTTAGGCCCCGCCGCCAAACAAACTTGGCCAAATGCCTCGCAACCTAATGCATCGGTAACCACCACCGAGTAACAGCCCGGTGCCAAATTGGTTGCAGTGGCGGTAGTTTGTGCCGGCACAGTATTCCACAAATAAGTGAATGCACCCGTACCGTTACTGGCCGTTACAGTAGCAGTGCCATCGTTTTCACCTAGGCAAGTCTCGTTTGTTGAGGTAATGTTATCTACCACTGGGCCATTGGCACTGTTCAAGGTAATGGTGGTATCGCGGTCGCAACCTTGGGTAACGTCGGTAACCGTCACGCTGTAGGTACCCGCGCCAATATTTGCCAAAGTATTGGTGGCACTAAACCCACCGCTCCAAGCATAAGTATAATTACCACTGCCGGTAGTTACGTTTACGGTTATGCTGCCATCGAGGCCAGCACATGTTGGGTTGGTACTGGCAACCGAAATAGCCAAGTTGCAACAAGGCGGGCCTGCAGCCACGCTTGTGCTTCCGGTAACGGAACAGCCGCTGGCATCAGTTACGGTTACGGTATAGTTACCATCGGCAAGGTTATTGATGTTGGCACCCGTGTTGGCGGGTGTCCAACTGTAAGTAAGTGCTCCAGTTCCGCCACTGGCGTTTACCGCAATACTGCCATCGTTAAACCCAGCGCAGGTTTCGGCGGTAGGGGTAATGCTGTTTATCACTGGCGAGTTGGGAGAAGTTAGCGTAATGGTTGTATCCTTAAAACAATTGGGCTGACCTGTATCGGTTATCCTTATGGCATAGGTGCCAGCAGTTAATCCGGTGCGAGATGCACCTAATACACCGCCGGGGGTCCAAGTATAGGTATACGGCCCGGTGCCCTGCGTTACGTTAATATTGATAGCGCCATTGCTTGCGCCACAGGCCGGATTAGTAGCCGTAGCCCCAATAGTTAGGTTGCAGCAACTCGGCAATACGGTAACGGTTACTTGGTCAGTTACAGTTACACAACCTGCCGTATCGCTGGCGCTAAGGGTATAGGTTGTGGTACCAGTTGGGCAAACCTGCGGGGTAAGGGTTGTTGAGCCCGTCATGTTGGTGGTGGGGCTCCAGGTTATGTCAGCTGGATAGCTTATTTCTGGGTCGAGCAAAGTAATGTTCCAGTTAAAAAAGAAACCGGTACCTAAAGCTGCGCCATTCAAGGTTACTCTCAAACTCCAAACACCGTTTGCGGTGCAACCATTAAGATTGGTAAATGGCTGGTTCGGCGCAAAACCACCCGTATAAGGCGGCGAACCGGTGGTTATATTTGGCCCTCCTGGTACAAAACATAAATTAGTGATGGTATTACCGGCACTAATAACGTTTTGTGGAAGCAAGGTAAGCACCGTGCCATCAGGGCAAATTAATTCATATCTAAGATTCCTTGCCGTGATCGTAACAAAGGTGGGCGGAAACACACTAAAATCAAGTCCCGAACCAAAATAGGTAAGAGACCCAATACAAACCGATTGGATTGTTACAGGATTAATAGTTGGGTTATTCAATCCTGTAACGTTGATGTTGATTACAGCAGGAGTGCCTGGTGCCAAAACTTGGAACTCGTTATTAGCATATGTTCGAGTTTGCTCAGGGCTTTTTATCACTTTAGCCGTAGCATTTAGGTTGGCACATGTACCTGGGCAAATGCTGGTATCGTTACCAGCGTTAATGTCAATGGTTGGGTTTACTACGGTAAGTGTAACCGTATCGCGGCAAGTTGTGGTGCCATTGGTCATCAGCACAAAATAATTAGTAGTGGTTTGTGGGCAAACCCTGTTGGGGCTTGCACCGCCAGAGTTGCCTTGTCCGTAAGAGTAACCATCGTGCTGCCAAGTAATATTATAGGTAGGGTCATTGTAATAAATGGCCACGTTATCTATGCCCCAGTGGTCATAATCTGCTCCAGAGTCGGCATCTTGAAAAAACCGTATTTGGGTATTGGGACCCAATGCAGCAGGGGGCAATTGAAAACACCAGTTGTTCCAGTTTACCAAGTCAGGGTCGTTGCCTCCATTAGGATCAAAATAGAATATGGTCGTCCATGTGTTGCCACCATCGATAGAATATTGCAAAAACACACCCTCTTGCGGCTCGTCAGGGCCTTCGCAAGGGGCGTTGTTGCCTTGCTCAGCAAACAACATGTCAAAACAAACCGTGGCACCTGAAGTAGCGGTGGTAAAATTATAAGATTGGGTAACCAGTGAGCGCGGCACTGCCGATGCGCTGCCCATCCACAAATGCGTGGTACCATCAACCCCACCAGGACTACATGGATTGGTAAAAGTAGCCTGCTGTGTAAATGCCCAGCCAGAAGGAGTACCACTATTGAACGTTTCGTTGAACACCTGCTGGCCTTGGCCACGGCCAAAAGCAGTAAGCACAGCGCAGTCTCCGCAAACACTATTACTGGGCGAAATAGATGCAGTAACCTCGCACTGGCCAAATGACTGCGCACACGCAACTACAACAAACGAAACGATTATCAGGATTCTTGAAACCATTGGGTAGCAGTTTTTTAAGGTTGGGTCACTTTAATGTTCACCAATTCAAATGAAGACATTACTGATTGCGAAGTGCCATCAAGCATTTTCACAAAAATTGCCAGCCTATTATCTTTTAGGCTGCAACTGCCTTCCAGTACTTCTTCGGGCTTCAAGGTAACTGCAAAGGTATTCTCGGCGCTGGGGGCAGCGGCCGGTTTATTATTGTATGATACTTTCTTTTGATAACTTACCTGTTGCGCACTAGCCGTTAGGTTTGTAAACCTAAAGTGTACGTTCTGTTTGTGTATGCCATCCTCTGGGCGATGACAATCACTATAGCGATATTCTATGGCTACTTTCCCGTCGTTATACAGTGAAGTCCAATCTCCTTGGCCGAATGCGGCAAAAGCAGTAGCGAATACCCCAATATAGAGGGTGAGTAGCAGTTTTAACATGGCAGTATGTTAGTTAGTTAGGCTAAAACACCTAGTGGCAACTGTTAGCGGTTCGTTAGCACAAGGTTAATTTTGCGAGAAGTTAAATCATATTGCCAAAATATCCTAATGAGCGTTAGGCAACTTTATACACAACCCATGCCAGCAATTTACTGCAACCCTTGAAAACACTGCACTTTAAGGCAAAAAACCTGTTAAAATTTATTTCATTAAAAGGCCACAATCAATGGATAATAACCAAGCGATTTATTTTAGATGGATTATTGTTTCACAAATTGCCTAATCATGGCACCTTCGGCAGTAACCACCTGAATAATGTAAATAGCCGGCTGCAAATTGCCCGTGTAGATGCGGTAAGTGCTGCCACCCGCCGAATTGCGCACATCAGCAAGCGTGATTGCCTTGCCAGCGATATTAAACATTTTTACTTGGGCATCCCCTGGGTTTTGGCTTTCTACATCAAACTCTATCCAATCGTTGGCAGGGTTTGGCCGTATATGCGATACAAACTCGGTAGGTGCGGTAGAAATAATGGGCGCAACTGAGGTTGGCAAGTTGCTCCGTTTCCAGTGCCCGGCACCATCTTCCATTACCAATCGTTGGCCTAAGGTTTCGGTGGTAGTTTCGGTTAATATAGGCGAATACCAATACTCTGCCGTAATGCTGTCTTTATTAATATTGAGTACTCCATAACCATGCTGCACCACCTCCATAAATACATGGTGCGGGTTGGCCCCCTTGCTGATTTGCACGGCTGCCTCTACCAAAGCTAGCGAAATACCCATCTCATCGAAATTGCCACGGGTAACACTGGTGGGCAAAAATTCGGTACCTACCGCGCCCACCCCTGTACGGGCGGTGTATTGCAAGCTATCAAATGGGTCAATGGCCAGGTCCATAGCCAACGATAAGTGCGCATCGCCACTAATGAACATGTTGTTTCTCCTATCCAAAGAATCGAACAAACTAAACAAACGCCTGCGGTCTTCTACATAACCATCCCAGCTATTGGTACTAAAGAAATCGCCATCGCGGGGTATTTGGGGTATTTGCGGTATACCGCGGGCATACCAGCCACCCACCATTTTTTGGCTGCCCAGTATGTTCCATTTGGTGGTTGAGGCCAGCCACGAATTGATAAACCAATCGTGTTGCACGGTGCCCAAAATACTGGTTTCGCCGGGGGCAATAGTATCCCTGTCCCGAAACAACAAAATATCCAGCATGTGCAAGTCAAACAAATCGCCAAACTGAAAGGCCCTGTATATTACGGTAGGCTGTGTGGTATCGGGCATTCTAATCGGTACCCATTCGGTAAAGGCTATACTGCCGTTAAGCGGTGTGCTCTGGTTCACATCGTGGTTATCCCAGAAAGTTACCCACGGAAACTGCGCCTTGGCATCGCGCAAATCTGGGTCAAGCAAGTAATATTCATGCCTATCCCTCCATTCATCTACAGTGCTAGGGTCAACGGGAGGCGGGCTTGGCACGCGCACTTGCTCGTCAGGGTCAACAGTATCATACAAATAATCGCCCAAGTGTATCACCACATTAATATCATTACGCCCAGCCAAACGGGCATAGCCATTAAAGTAGCCCGAAAATATACTGCTGCACGACAACACGGCCACCTTCATACTATCGGTGCTGCCTTGCGGTGCGGTTTGGGTGCGCCCACGGCGCGAAGTAGCCCCATTTGGCGACTCAAAACGATAATAATAAACTGTGTTAGGCGTAAGGCCCGTGGCATCTACCGTTAGCGTAAAATCGCGTGCAGCGGAGGCAGTGCCGGCGCCATTGGCCACTACATTGGCAAAGGCCGTATCGGTAGCTATTTCCCAAGTAAGGGTTATAGGGGCTGCTGTGGCGCTATCGGGTGTTATACGTGTCCAGAGCAAAACAGCGTTGGGCAATGGGTCGCCGCTAGCAATGCCATGGTAAAACGGTGCATGGGCAGTATCGCCAAACATGCGGGGTGGGTAGACGGTTTGTGCCTCAAGCGAGCTCAAAGAAAATGAAAAACAAACCCAAAATAGGGCAACTTGTAGCAGGGATAGTTGGTAGCGCATATTCTAAGATAAGCAAGGAATGTATAAAACCATTGGGATAGGGCATTTATACAAACATTTTATTTTTTTACTGATGACTATGATAGGGTAAAGGTTCTCGTTTGCAGATAGAGATAGACGTGTTAGCGC
>Ga0075012_10002516_pt1 | contig 18010 bp, 16 predicted proteins | sample All_14_2_FD_71474 | JGI IMG/M metagenome (GOLD analysis project Ga0075012, IMG submission 71474) | Freshwater microbial communities in response to fracking from Pennsylvania, USA - Allegheny Zone_MetaG_DW_15 | ecosystem: Environmental > Aquatic > Deep subsurface > Groundwater > Drilled... | reverse complement strand
TTTAGGATTTTTCCCGTTTCCAAGGTTCTCCTCCCACTAAGTGTGAATTCCCAATTAGTAATTTTTATATTCATATTATTTTAATGCTTTATTACCGTATTGTATAGTATTAAATTAACCTGAGAAATCAGTTAAAAATGAGTGTGTATCAGATCAAACATTTGTTGAAATCATATCGTTGAGAGAGAGGTAAAGGATTGGGTTCAAAAAATCATGTTGAAAAGGGAAACAACAGGCTGGACTAAAGAGCATTGAAAATATTGTTGGACTTGTTGAAAGGGAAGTCAAGGAAAGTAAGCCCCCCTAACACGAGAGAAATCGGTGGAGAAGGAGAAATTAAAGATCTCGGCAGAATGCTTGAACCAGTTACCTTGGCGCAAAATCAGCCCTTTCAAATATCGGTCAATGTCTCTCCATCTAATGCAATAGAGAGATTTCAATCTTGGAAAATGAGTGACATTTCTATTTTAGGTTAATACGAATTCATAAAAACTTGACGAAAACCCAACCTTGTTTTAAGATACTTTCACCTGCATTTTCATGTGTAGGGGATTATCAAAGTGATAATCATCCAAAAACACCGCCATATATAGGCAAGAGTGTTCAAAAAACAAGGTTTCTCTCACATATACGGGCAAGAATAATCACCCATTGTGAGGCTAACTCATAAGCCCTTGGTCGAGAGTTCAAATCTCTCCCTCGGCACCACCGAAAACCCGCGCCACTGCGGGTTTTTATTTTTTCAAAATTAAGTCTAGAAGTTCTTGCTCTATGTTTTGCCACGGACGAGACAAATCAACGCTTTCGACCCGCATGATATGTTGTTCAAGCTCGATTTTTTCGGAGAGTTTATTTTGATTGACTGCTGGGTATAGCAATATTCCCTCAGCAGACTTGTAATTCTCAGATAGGTTCTCTTGTGTTCGCAGATAGGCATAAAGTTGATAGAGATGAGATGAATCGAAGGTCTGACTTCCCCACTGGTTTTCGATGAGGCTTTGAACGGTGAATTTGGTATCCAAAATAATAACTCGCCCGGTTTGGATTTCTTCCAGCACGATATCAGGACGTAAGGATGGCATGAAGCGGTTTTGAGATTTTGCATGCCAATCCAATTGCTTTTGCGCTGAGACTTTCCATCCGTGCAGATGGATGCGGTAGAAGTTGGCGACAAAGCGTTCGTAGATATTATGAAGGACCAATGCCTCGCGTTCAAGTTCCGGTAGACGAGATTGTCCTTCCTGGTCAGAAGGCATTTGGCGCATAAGGATCAACTCACAGATGGCGAGCATAAGACGGTAATCGCCATCATTGCGGTTGACTTGTTGCCTGCGAATGAAGTCGAGTTTGAGTTCGATCAGGTCTATGCCATCAAGGGCGCGGACTAAAGTTCGAAGGGTGTGACGTAATTCATTCGCCTGTTTCGGGTTTGGACCAAACTCACCCACTTGCACCAAACGTGCCAAGGTACTGCGAATGATTTGGTTGATCGGGGCATTCGCACTGTATTGCTGGAAGTCGCAATAAGCTTGACCCTGTTCAAAGGTTTGATGTTTCAAGCTTTCGGCAAAGTCGATGCGACCGCGGATACCGCGAATGGATTGATGTTCGTTCACATAGCTTCGTCCCAGTCCGATACGTAACCGTTGTTGAACAAGCTTTGCTAAAACAGAAGCAAGCAATGCATCGAGAGTCGGCGCATCTTCGGCAATGTCCATGGACCAGTGACGTTGGATCGAAATATCATTCCACGCGTAGAGGCACATATGCCAAAGGTTACGGATCGGGATGCCGTACTCTGTGTAATGGATGGAATCAGGCACGGGCAAGGTCGAGCCGATGGACGTCATCAGTCAAGCAGTCTCCGCTCGGCTTCATCCGCTTTGGCGGGGTTATCGAACCAGTATTCCTTCAACAAGGGCGTGATCTCGGTGCGGACGATGCCTTGATACCAAGCCTTATCCAGTCCGGCAAAGTTATCGCCTTTGGGGCAGAAAAAGCTGTGACCGATTTGATAATTTTCGCCGAGCAAAGAATCTTCTTTGATCTGTTTGTTGAGCGCGGACATGCGTTCAATGATGAGAGTAACCAACGCAGGCTGCATGGAACGTTCGAGCAACCACTGACGATAAAGGTCGCTTTCGTATTGTGGCGTTAGATTGACAAATACGAAACGACGACGCAAAGCGTAATCGACCATCGCGAGTGAACGGTCGGCAACATTCATCAAGCCGATGAGATAGAGATTGGGCGGGATGTAAAAGCGCGGTTCGTTCTCGTGGCGATACACCAAAGGAACTGCAAATTCAGGTTCGCGTTTATCAGCTTCGATGAGCATGAGCAACTCGCCAAAAATCTGGCTGAGATTGCCGCGATTGACTTCATCGATGATGAAAACATATTCGCGGTCCGGGTCGTTGATGGCGCGTTGACAGAATTCATAGAAGACACCGTCCTGCAATGCAAAGCTGCCCGCCTTGCCCTCCACGGGACGATAACCGCGCACAAAATCGTCGTAGGAATACGATTGATGGAACTGCACCATTTCAATGCGTTTGTTATCCACTTCTTCCATCAAGGCATAAGCGAGTTTGCGGGCAATGAAGGTCTTACCCACTCCAGGCGGACCTTGCAGAATCATCGCCTTCTTCGATTGCAAGCGTTCCAAAATTTGAGCGAGTTCGGTTTCGGGCAAAAAGACGCCAGAGGCAACAAGGTCTTCAATACTATAAGGTAGGTTCATGGATTCTATATCCTTGTTCGTTGTTTTACCTGTTTCATCAATAATGCCCCAGAGGTTCACCCACCAAGCATAATCTTGATCTTTTCCGTACCAAACAAAATCGCGTAGTTTGGTGGACAACTCCAAATATTTATACTCTGCATCCATGCGCAAGTGCCAGAGCGTGCTGCGATTGGTATAGAAATACCAATCCTTCTCTTGGAAGTTCTGTTCCCATTCCACTTCGACAGTTCTACCATCTTTGTGATTCGCAACAATCGTGCCTATGGCTTTGATGGTCATACGTGAGATGGTCTTGTTCTTGTTGTCGAAAGGCAAACCCTTACGCTGCGTAGATGCGGCTTTGATGGCGATCTTATCGCCCACTTGCATCGCTTGCACATCTGCGATGAAGCGGTTGATGTAGCCGTTCTCCCAAATGCCTTCTTCTAAAAAGCGCTCGGTTTGGTCGGCAGGGTCACGGTCAGACCAATAAGCACCGACCAACCAATAGTTGACATCCTCTGTGCGGTACGGTTCTTTCGAGTCGGCGATGATCTTCGCACGCTCGCTGCCGATACCCCAAGCCTGCAACGAAATTTCAGGGAAAGATTGTCCTTTGAATTTCTTCATTGCATCCGCATAGAACTTGGCATTCAATCCTTCAGCAGGAAGTTTGATCTCCAAATGCTCGCGGTTGTTTTGGTCGAGACTCAAAAAAGTATTCGCGCGAATCCAAAAGAGTCCCATCGTGAGGTTGACATTGGTCTGCTTGACGGAAAGCGCCTCATCAAATGCCTTGAGGAATTCCTTGTTATTCAGCGGCTTTTCCCCCAGCCCAAGCTGAAAGACTCGCCACAGTTTTGCCACATCGCCATCTTGCCGTGCATTTTGATAGGCGATGAACCAAGACTTCATATTATTGAGAATTGGAATCCCATTGAAATCTTCAGGTACATCATGAGAGAGCGAGAAAAATTCTTTCATTCGCGCGAGGATGGCTTTGCGTTGATCCTGCCGGATGCCGCGGTTGAATACGCCAAAGAACGTGAACGGATCGATTTCGCTCAACAGAAAACGCGCACCGTCAGTGTTCTTGTCGTTCAACGGCGTGATGACATAGCCTTCCGTCCGCAGGTTTTCGAGGAACGCAATCAACTCGCTTTGCCGGTCTTGCCAACCCGCGAGCTTTTCTGCCAACTCTTGATAAATGGGAATCCAGCTAAAGTTTGGCGACATGTTTAGATTATAAACGCCTGCTTCGTCATTGCGAGAAGGGTGATTTGCCCGACGACACTTGCGCCGCGCGCCTGTGTGGTGAGCAATCCCCAATAAAGTCTGAGATTGCTTCGCCGCAAAGACCGCGGCTCGCAATGACGGATGGACTAAAACCCAAACAAGAAGGTAAGGTCATTGACGTTCGTGCCCGTTGGACCGGGTTGGAGAAAATCATCAAGTACTTTGAAATAGGAATACGCATCGTTCTGACTCAGGAAGGCTTGAGCATCCACCCCAAGCCTCTCCCCTCGCTGATGGCTTTCCCCCGTCACCACCGCACCCGCCGCGTCGGTGGGACCGTCTTCGCCGTCAGTGGCGAGGGTGATGAGCATGGAGTTTTGGAGTCCGTTCATTTCGATGGCGGCAGCGAGGGCGAGTTCTTGGTTGCGTCCGCCTTTACCATGTCCGTGTAAGGTGACTGTGGTTTCGCCACCAGCGATAATACAAAATGGACGTTCATAATTGAGGTTGAAATGTCCACACAGTTCTTTGGCAACGTCACGGGCTTCGCCTTGCCATGTATCACCGAGGAAGTGAGTATGAAAGCCAAGAGATTTTGCCATCTCTAATCCAGCTTGAGCGGCAAGTGAATTGCTGCCAACTAAAACATTTTGCACTCGCTCAAATAATGGGTCATTTGGTTTTGGCGTTTCTGGTGCGGTTTCTAAAACTCCCAAAATTTCTACTGGGACTTTATCCAGCAGGTCATATTTTTCCAAAATATTCAGTGCATCTTCGCGAGTGGATGGGTCTGGCGCGGTGGGACCGGAGGCAATCGCTTCGAGCGGATTGCCGACAACGTCTGAAAGAATCAAGCTGGCAATTCGCGCTCTATTCACAGACTTGGCAATGCCGCCACCCTTCGCACGGTCGAGGTGACGGCGCAGGGTGTTGATCTCATCCACGCGGGCGCCACAGGCGAGCAATAATTTCGTCAGCGTTTGGAGGTCTGCGAGATTAAGTCCATATTGGGGAGAGGTCATCAAAGCAGAGCCGCCGCCGGAAATCAGGCAAATGAGCAGGTCACGTTCGGTGAGGGAAGAGGCGAGGTTTAAGGCGGCATTGCCAGCGTGAAGACTCGCTTCGGTTGGGACAGGATGTCCGCCGGGCGAGACGGTGAATCCGCTGGCAGGGAAAGCAAAGGTTTGTTTTGGAATGAGCAAGCCGCGGTTGGGATAAGAGCCGAGTACATCCAACAATGCAAGCGACATGGCTTCTGTCGCTTTCCCCAAGCCAAGCACGGTCACATTGTCAAACTCATTCAAATCATATTTTTGATGATCAATGAACAATAGATTCTTTTCGCGATGCATGAAACGTCGAATCGCATTGCCCGGCTCAACGGCATCGATGCAGGCGTTCAGAATTTGCTGGATGTCGTTTCCGCGAGGGTGAGTTTGCAAAGTAGTAGTGGAAAAATTGCGCATGTTTCGATTATCATACCGCAAAGGAGATGCAATGCGACCCAAGGTGTTCGTTTCGCGAAAGATGCGTGATGCAGGTTTGAATTTGGTGCTTGAGTTTTGCGATGCAGAAGTGTGGGATGAAGAGATGCCGCCCTCACGCGATGTGCTGCTAGAAAGAGTGCGCGGTGTGGATGGGTTCCTGAGCATGCTCACAGACCGTGTGGATGCAGAATTGTTGGATGCGGCTGGACCACAGTTGAAAGTGGTCAGCAATCATGCGGTGGGGTTTGATAACGTCGTTGTGGCGGATGCAACAGCGAGAGGAATTCCGGTTGGCAATACGCCGGGAATTTTGACCGACGCTACTGCTGATATTGCATTTGCTTTGTTACTCGCAGCAGCAAGACGCATTGTGGAATCAGAAAAATATATCCGCGAAGGGAAGTGGAAGACTTGGCATCCATCTATGTTATTGGGCATGGACCTTGCGGGAAGAACGCTGGGATTGGTGGGGTTTGGTCGCATTGGACGGGCGGTGGCAAAGCGTGCGGTTGGTTTTGATCTACGAATCATTTTTTACGACCCAACGGCTGAACCGGAGTTTGGCGCTGTAAAAATGAACAGCTTAGAAGAATTATTGCATGAAGCAGATTTTGTATCGGTGCATACGCCGTTGAATGAGTCGACGCGGCACATGGTGAACGCCGACTTTCTCTCGAAGATGAAACCGAATGCGGTCTTGGTCAACACCTCGCGCGGGCCGGTAGTTGACCAAGTTGCTTTGTACGAAGCATTGAAGGCGAAGAAAATTTTCGCAGCCGGGTTGGATGTGACCGACCCCGAACCGTTGCCATTGGTTTCTCCCCTGTTGACTTTGGATAACTGTGTCATCGTTCCGCACATCGGCAGTGCCAGCGAGCGGACTCGTGATGCAATGGCGAGACTCGCGGCGGAGAATCTTATCGCTGGTTTGAAGGGCGAACGTTTGCCGCATTGTATTAATCCCGAAGTGTATGAAAACAGACGATAGACCACGGACGATGGATGATGGAAAGTTCCATGGTCAATTGTCAATCGTCTAAAAGAGGCTGAATGAATCGGACTAAGAACGCGCGAGTTTGCATCATTGGGGCGGGACCTTCCGGCATTACCGCCGGGAAGAATCTCATTCAGGCGGGTGTAACTAACTTTGTGATCTATGAAAAGAACGACCAAGTCGGCGGGAATTGGGTCTTCAATGACAAGACCAAACACTCATCCGTGTATGAAACGACGCATCTCATCAGCTCGCGGCGTTACTCGGAATATTTCGATTACCCTATGCCCGCGGACTATCCCGATTATCCGTCACACACACAGATGTTGGCGTATTTTCAAGGCTATGCCAAGCACTTCGGCGTGCTGCCTTATATTCAATTCAATACCGAAGTGAGCAAAGCCGAAGAATTGCCGGATAAAACTTGGCGCATCACGCTAACTGATGGCAAGGTCGAGATCTTTGATTTTCTACTCATTGCGAATGGGCATCACTGGAATCCACGCTACCCGAATTACGAAGGTGAGTTCACAGGAGAGTTCATCCACTCACATGAATATAAACGTGCCGCACCATTCGCGGGCAAGCGCGTGCTCGTCATTGGTGCGGGCAACTCAGGATGTGACATCTCCGTAGAGACCGCGCGAGTTTCGGCGTTCACAGCCATGTCCATGCGGCGCGGACAGTACATCGTGCCCAAGTTCGTTTTCGGTCAGCCGCCCGATGTGGTCAATGGTCGTTTTCATTGGCTGCCATCATGGATTCGTCTGCCCTTCTTTTACCTCACTCTCAAACTTGCCATCGGCAATTACGAAGATTACGGTTTGCCCAAACCCAAGCATGGCATCTTGAATGCGCATGTTACCAACAACTCAGAAGTTCTTTACGCCATCCGTCACGGAAAAGTTCACATCCGCCCGGATATCAAGCGCTTCAACGGCAAACAAGTGGAGTTTGTTGATGGGCGCATCGAAGAATACGACTCGATCATTGCCGCTACTGGATTTAAGATCTCGCTTCCTTTCTTTGACCCAAACCTGCTCTCCATCGAAGAAGGCGTTCCGCCGCTGTATAAGAATGTCTTCCACCCCGACCACCCATCGTTATGCTTCATCGGTCTAGTTCAACCACTCGGCTCGATCTGGCCACTCTCTGACCTGCACGCCAAACTCGCCGCGAATTACATCATCGGCAATTACGATCTACCCAAGGATGTACGTCAACGCATTGCACGCCATATCGAATATATGAAGAAGCACTACGTCAATTCGCCGCGCCACAGTGTCGAAGTGGAGTTCCATCCGCACATTGCTGAGTTGAAGCGCGAGATTCCCAAGTCGGCGCCGGAGTGGGAACAGAGAAGCGTCAGATAATCTCAACCTCCATCGAATATAATTCGCAACGTGGAACAGCAACAACAAGCCTCTGAAATTGAAAAGAAAATCTCCTCGCGATTTCCGCGGTGGGGAATTTTCCTTTCGGTCTTTACGCCTCTTTATATTATCGTTGCCATAGCCATTTTTAATCTGGGGGACTATCTGGCTGCGATAGAAAGCCATCGCTTCCTTTTCCTATTTGGGCTGATCCTGATCTACACCATTAGCAGCATTTCCTTTCTTTACCGTCCATCCCCCGCCAATCAGGTCATTGACAACGATCCAGAAGCGGAAGCTTCCCAAGCTTACAGAAAATCTGCGCCGTTATTGACAGACGAGATCGACATCCTCGTCGAGACAATGTCCAAGATGCAGAAAACCCTAAAGAGAAAGAACGCGGAATTGGTCGAAAGCCGTGAAAAAATGCAGGAACTTGCACGCACCACCCTGCGTGCCCAAGAAGTGGAACGTCGGTATATCTCACGCGAACTGCATGACCAAGCCGGGCAGCTGCTTGTCAGCTTGCGTTACTCCGTTCAATCGCTCATCTCAGACCTCCCGCCCACAGAGGAAGTTCCAGAAACGCGCTTGCACAACGACCTGAGGACACGGCTCTCTTATATGATCATCCAGATCGATAAGACCCTAAACACGGTCCGCGCCCTTTCGCACAAAATGCGCCCAGCCCTTTTGGATGTCGGTGACATCAACCTTGCAATGCAGGAATATTGCAACGAGTTTCAAGAAGGGAAAAGGATCAACATCGAATACAAAGGTTCTGCCATACCGCATATCACAGAAGACACTGCCATTGCCCTGTTCCGCTTTCTTCAAGAGTCACTTACCAATGTGCTCAAACATGCAGAAGCAACCCATGTGTGGGTTACCCTCACCAGCGAAAATGATTGGGCGCAAATGACAGTGGAAGATAACGGCAGGGGCGAGCTGACAGCTCCAGGTCAAAAAGGGATCGGTATCATCGGTATGAAAGAACGGTTCCACCTTCTGGGCGGCACGGTAGAAGCGCATCCCAGTAAAAACGGCTTCATCATTACTGCTCGAGCACCGCTGTAGCCGCATAGGCAGTTGTACTACCTCCCCGTCAGAGCAACAAAATCCCAATATACTCAAGCCTTGTAAAGGTTTGAGCGTTCATGATCTCCCCCATCAAGGTCGCAATTCTCGAAGATCACCAAAGCATCATTGACGGCTATCAACTGCGGTTGGATGATGCCAGCGGCATAAAAGTGGTGGGAACTGCCTCCAACGGCGAAGAACTAAACTCCATGTTATTGCATCAACCCGTCATTGACGTGCTCATCATGGATATCACGGTTCCATCATCCCCTTTCAATGAAACGCCAATCCCAATCCTGCAATATGTTCCCCAGATCCTTAAGGGCAAACCCAACCTTAACATCCTGATCATTTCCATGCACACGCAGGCATCCCTGGTGAAAGCCTTGGCAGATGTTGGCGTCAGCGGATACATCTTCAAACACGACAGCGACTCGATTCGCAGGCTTCCTGCCATCATTCGTTCGATAACGTCAGGTCAGAAATACTTTAAAGACAACTCGCATGGAGAGATCCACACCGAAAACGCTTCCAAACAAATTCTGACCAGCCGCCAATTGCAAGTGATCACCTTTTGCGCAACAAACCCAGATCTATCAACTGAACAGGCTGCAATCGAATTAGGTATTGCCAGTTCAACCATCCGCAACCTGTTATCAGAATCGTACGAACGACTCAATGTTCATACCAAAGCCGCAGCCATCGCCAAAGCCCGCATGTTGGGGCTCATTCCATAACCTTGCAGCCGAGCGCGAACCTCTGGAGGGGAAACGCCTCGGGAATAATGGAACAGTTGAGCACGCTGTTCCAAAGGGGTCTCATAAATCCGCCGTTGACGGCGGATTTTTCTTTCTCAATTTATAATCGCGGCATGCTGTCTGAACCCATCATCGAAATCAACAAACTTGTCCGCGCAAAAAGACGAACCATTGCCCTCATCGTCGAACGGGATGGCAGTCTCACTGTCCGTGCGCCGAGGCGGGTCACCATACAAGACATTGAGCAATTCATCCATGAAAAAACAGATTGGATATTGCGCTCGCGTGAAAAAATCAAAGCCATTGTGGAAATCCCTAAAAAGCAATATGTGGATGGAGAGCACTTTCTCTTTCTAGGACAGGATCACGAACTGCGCCTCGTTCCACCTCAGCGGACTGCTCTACAATTCGATGGTGGATTCACGCTGTCAACTTCTGCGCGAGAACGCGGCGAGCAAGCGTTCATCAAATGGTACAAAACTCAGGCACTCACTGTCTTCACCGAGCGTGTGAAGCACTACGCCGCCCTGCATGGACTGATGCCCAAGCAGGTAAAAGTCAACTCGGCAAAGACCCGCTGGGGTTCCTGCAGTGCAGACGGCACCATCAACTTCACCTGGCGGCTGGTCATGGCTCCGTTGGATGTGATTGACTATGTCGTCTTGCATGAGTTGGCTCATTTGAAAATCAAAAATCACTCCCCGCGATTCTGGAAGTTGGTAGAATCACTTTGCCCCGATTTCAAACGTCACCGCAAGTGGCTCAGAGAACATGGCGAAAAATTAACTTTGTAGGTCACGACCTACAGATCCATATTGGAGATCTTATATGCTGCCCGAAACCCTCATCGAAGTCCGCGACCATACTGAGCCTGATTACAAACCCCTGATCGATTATCAGTCGTGGCGCGTGGCGCTGATGAACTATACCGATGACCTTACCCCCGATAAGATCAACCGCATGCAAAAGCATACCGAAACAGATGAGGTCTTCGTGCTCATGAACGGACGTTGCATCTTATTTATTGGTGAAGGCGAAGAAGCGGTGACCAAAGTCCATGCGGTAGATATGGAGTTGTATAAACTCTATAATGTCAAACGCGGGGTTTGGCACTCCCATACCTTCAGCAAAGACGCCCGCGTGTTGATCGTGGAAAATCGCGATACCGTCGTGGAAAATTCGCCGTTTGTGGGGTTATCAGAAAGTCAGTGCAAACAAGTGGAAGAGTTGGCAAAACAATTGTGGAAATAACGATGTAGGGGCGGGGTTTCCCCGCCTTTTTTTGGTAATAAGAAACGTAAGGGCGAGGTTATCTCGCCCTTACGTTTTACCCAAATTCAAACGTTGGCATACCCTCATATTTCGTTTCAACTTTGAACAACCCGCCAGAGAGCGGGTATTTATTTAAGTCCGCTTCGCTCATTCCCTTCCGTGCGGATGTAACATACAACTCGTTGCGACTCTTTCCGCCAAACACCGGGCAGGATGATTGCAAGGCAGGTATTGAAATCTGTTCCAACAATTGCCCTGTATTCGGGTTCCAGCGTGTAACTTGTGCCCCACCCCACATGGCGATCCATAAATTGCCCTCGGTATCCGAGGTCATGCCGTCTGCCCAGCCAAGCGCTTTGGGGACGTCGAACGCTTTCCGTCGATTTGCGATCTCGCCAGTTTTCACATCATAATCGTAAGCGCGGACTTCACAAGTTGGCGTATCAATATAGTAGAACGTCTTATGATCAGGGCTCCATGCCAAACCATTCGAGATGGTCACATCACGGATCAATGTCTGCATGGAGGTGCCGTTGAATGAGTAAACACTGCCTGTAGGACCAGACTCGTTCATATCCATAGTACCGGCGATGAAGCGACCAGTGGGATCACATTTACCATCGTTGATGCGGTTTGTGGCAGGTTCGTTCAAAGTGACGAGAACGGTCTGCTGGGAAGTGCCCAGGTCAAAGTCTACGAAAGAGGCGCGTTTGCCTACGATGAGATGTCCATTTTTGGTTGGGGCTAGGCATCCAATATAGTCATCCAACTCAGCAAGGAGTTCTGTGCCTGCATAGATCTTTTTCTGAATGATGTCAACCCAAAATAATGTTTGGGTCTTTTCATCCCATGCAGGACCTTCACCCAACGTACACTTGGCATCGAGCAGGAGTTCGACCTTCATTAGAACCAGTTCCTTTTGTAGAAGACATAGGTCGCAAGAGCTGTCAGCCCTAATGACAAACCGATGACGGTAAGAAATGCATATGGCTGACCTTCGCCGGGGAGCGCGACGTTCATTCCGTAGAACGATGCGACGATGGTCGGCATGTTGAGGATGATGGTGAGCGCGGCGAGTGCTTTCATGACCACGTTCAAATTGTTGGAGATGATCGACGCGAAGGCATCCATCATGCCGGAGAGAATTTCGGTGGCGATGCTGGTCATTTGAATGGCTTGCTGATTTTCGGTGAGCACATCTTCGAGCAGGTCTTGGTCTTCTTCGTAATAGTTGAAGAGCTGGGTCTTTTGTACGCGTTCCATCATCACTTCATTTGAACGAAGCGCGGTGGCGAAGTATGTAAGGCTTTTCTGATATTTGAGCAGTTCAAGCAATTCGCGGTTCTGCGTGGATTTTTGCAAGCGGTCTTCAACGGCTTCGGTGGCGCGGTTGATATCGCGAAGCAAGTTCAAATAGCGCACAGCCGTTTCAAGGAAGATGTAAAGAGTAAGGCGGTAGCGCTTGCCAGTTTTCATGAATCGATGCTTGCCGTTAGTCAGGGCTTTGAAGACATCACTATCGTAACGACAAACGGTGATGATCTTATTACCAAGGATCATGATGCCAAGCGGAACGGTGTTATAAGGAATATCGCTATCGGGTTGATAAATGGGAATGCGAAGAAGGATGAAGGTGTAATCTTCATCACGCTCCATACGAGCCATTTCATCTTGATCGAGGGAATAATTAATATAGTCCATCTCCATCCCCCAGTTGACCAATTTTTCCATCTCATCGGGTGTCGGGTCTACAACATTGACCCATGCCCCGTTTGCAATGGTATCGAGCTTTTCAAGCCCGTTCTCGGTGGTCTTGTAGATGTTCAGCATGGCAGCCTCCTTGCGTGAAATAGTCACGCAAGGGCGCGCCGCGCACCTACGTGACGGTTATTGATAAATTAAATGCGTGCCATCCACCTATACTTGGCGGATTACTATCAGAAGAACCTAAATCGCTTTCGTCAGTGGTATACATGATTTTCAACCGCGCCCATTTTACGCCCGTTGATGAAATTACACAACCGATTTTTTGGATGAAATTCTCGCCTCTTTATTGGACGATGGATAATGGACGACAGACCATGGTTCTATCGTCCATTATCATTTTTTATACCTGTCCTAAATGCATCAGTGCCTGAAATAGCACCGCCACATGCAGGGCGTGTTTGAATTTTCCTTGCCGTGCAAGTTCGATCAGCTCTGCTAATGGCACAAGATGGACTTCGATCTCTTCGGTTTCGTCGAAATGCTGTTCACCGGTCAATTCAACATCGGTAGCGAGATAACAAAAAAGTGTGTTTTCCTGAATCGCCGGGTTGGGATAAATGCGCCCCACCTCGATGAAATTTTCAGCCGAATAACCCGTCTCTTCCATCAGCTCACGCCGCGCCCCCTCCAGCGGATTTTCACCTTCATCCACTACGCCGCCGGGCAGTTCGAGCAGGTTTTCCTGCACCCCATGGCGGTATTGTTTTACAAGGACAACCTCATTATTTTTCGTAATAGCAACCGTATTTGCCCAACTGCGAAACTCAAAAACGAAGGGTTCAAAAGTCTTGCCGTTGGCAACTTCCACGGTATCCACCCGAAAGCGTGGATAGATATGGCGAGAGCTAAGGATCTTCCAAGGGGTAAGGGACACTGTCATTCCTCGTTTTCTTTTGCGACTCTATTGATCTCATCTAAACTTGCGCCGCGGGCTTTTTCCAACCGCTCAAACCGCTTTGAGAACTGACTCATCGCGTAGTTGACGAAGTCATCTTCCTTCAAACCGAAAGGGACAACCTCATAACGCGCAAAGGCATCACCGATCACACCAATAGCGGAAGGTAAAAGCATGTTCATTTGCATTTGCATGTTATCCCATTCGTCAGGGTGTTCTGCCATGAGGCGTGAGAGCAGGTACACGCCATAAGCAATGTGGCGGGACTCGTCCTGTTTGAGCAATGAAATCCCTTTACGTAAGCCGGGGCACAGGTCATTGCGTTCCAACATGGTGAAGAAGGCTTGATAGCCAGTCTCAGCCAGCACGCCTTCGACGATCATGTTGTAGGTAACAGAGGCTCGGATCTGGCTGGCAGGTGACGGGTCAGAACGAAGCGCGTTGAGCGCCTCTGGCAAGGCTTCATAAAAAAGCTGGCGGTAGTTATCGCCGTGGAAGCGCGTCAAATCCATGTCAGCATTTGCCACTTCATCCATAAAGCGACGGAAGAAATCAGTGTGTTTGGCTTCTTCAAAAAGGAAAGTGGTGAGATACATTTCCTCTTCGATGCGTCCTTCTTCGGCGATTGCCTGAATCAGCGGAAGCAGATCAAGCGTCACCGCCTCCTCCCCTGCCACGAACATGGAGAGGAGTAACAAGCATAGGTCTTTCTCTTCCTCAGTGAAGCCTGCCCAATCCTGCTTATCTTTGGTCAAGTCAATATCCGATGGATTCCAAATACCAAGTTTTTTCGCCTTTTCGTACAGACGCATTGGCGGCAGATCGCGGTTCAATCCGCGGGTGGTCGTGGCAAATGAGGTGTGTGTCATGTAGATTCCTTTATTCGATTGGGAACCCGATCGCGCCATCACATGGTGCGCCAGGCTCCGGGTTTTGTGGTCCATTTGCATAATACGCAATGAACTTCTCAATGCGGTCATCGGGCAGAGAATCGATCACCAATTGAATGGTCCATGCAGTGAGAATGACTGGTTTGACCTGATTTGAGTATGGGCTCATCAACACAAAATCATTCCCTCGCACCAGACTCCTTAAGTATTCTACATCTTCTGCAGGTAAGCTTGAAGAATACGTCAACCAGACAGCGCCATGTTCAAGCGAATGCAGAGCATTTCCCAACTCTACAGGCTGGTCGTAAATGCCGCAATTCTGCCATGCGGAATAATGAGCCCCAAATGCGGGTGGAATATCACTGTTTGGTACTTCTACAACTTCAATGTGGTTGTGATAATACGATTTATCAGGAAAAGTTTGCACACCATCAATACCACTGCTATTTGGAAGCGCATCGCGATCGGGAAAACTGGTATCTGGCAACATCGTATCGGATGGGTCTTCTACATGCGTTTCTTGGGTGGGGTTTAGGATCGGTGCCAATGCCTTACATGCCAGTGCGGGCAATATCAACATAACAATCAACAATAATGCTTTTCGGTTCATTCTCTCTCCTCGTCGGTTAATAATATCAAACTAGTCAATTATAATTTTCACATGCCAATCACAACAGCCTCAGTACGCACCTATTATGACGAGAACACAGAACTCTTCTTGAAATTCAGCGGACACAAAAAAGCGCAAAATATTCACCGCACTTTGTGGATGCCCGATACCAAATCGATTGAAGACGCACTCAACACATCCAACGCACTGATCTTGAAAGAGATCGAATCTGTCGCGCCGACCGAAGCCCGCATTGCGGACCTCGGGTGCGGCGTGGGCGCGAGTCTGTTCTACATCCACCCGCGCTTGCAAAACCCCGCCCCCGCTCTCGGATTAACCCTTAGCCCTGTGCAAGCAAGGCTGGCGCAAGAATCGGCGAATCAACTCGGCTTGCAAGACCACATCCGCTTTGTCGAAGGGGATTTCACATCTGTTCCATTAGCAAACGAATCGCTCGATGCGGTTTATTCAGTGGAAGCGGTTTGTCATGCCGTTGATCCGGAAAAATATTTCAAAGAGGCTAGCCGCTTGCTTCGCAAAGGCGGCAAGCTCATCCTTGTGGATGATTATCAGGCAACGCATTCGTTCAACCCCAGCGAACAAAAATGGTTCGATGCTTATATAAAAGGCTGGTATGTCCCCGGCGTGCGGACGGTGGCACAAACCATGTCTTTTGCACATAAATATCAACTCAACCTTGAACGTAACCTCGAACTCACGCCCTACCTTCGTCTACGCAATCTCCCCAATTTTCTCGCCAGCACCTTGCTCTTTCTCGGTGAAAAACTACCTGTCAAGCACGCCATCGTTCCATCCATGTTGGGAAGTATGGCATTGCAACAGTGTTTGCACATGCAGGTGGTGGAGTATCGGATGTTGGTGTTTGAAAAAAAATAACCGCCAAGAACGCGAAGGGCGCGAAGAAATTGAAGAGCTCTTCTTAGCGTTCTCAGCGCGCTTAGCGGTTTAAGCAATGTCCAAAACCATCACCCTTCTCACCAGCGGCACCCGTGGAGATGTCCTCCCTTACATTGCCCTTGGAAAAGGTCTGCTTGTAGCAGGTTATAACGTCCGCATTGCTGCGCCACGTGGGTTTGCATATTTCTTCAACAACGAGGGCGGGGAGACCCCACCCCTACAGTTTTCGCCATTTGACGGCAACCCCACCGACCTGCTCATTGAACTGGGTGACTCTACGCCGATGACGCTCGGCACGAATCCCATCCGTTCCATTCAAGCCACACGCAACTTCCTGCAAAAAGCCCGCCCGTTGTATCGTCACATGCTGCATACCGCCGCCCAAGCCTGTCGCGGCTCCAACCTGCTCATTCACGGCTTGCCTACCATCTGGGGCGCACACATCGCCGAAGGGCTGGGCATCCCCGCCGTCCGCGCGAATTTGCAACCGCTCACCCCCACCCGCGAATTTCCGTCTGCTTTGCTTCCGTTTCGCTTTTCTCTTTTGGGAATTGGGAACTGGCTCTCGAATTGGGCTGTGACTCAAGCCACCTGGCTTTCGTGGCGCTCGGAAATAAATCACGCGCGTCACGCGGACTTTGGGCTGGGTCCTGCCCATCTACTTGACCCTTCCCTCCAAGCGGACTCACACCAACCGCTCACCCTCAACGCCTTCAGTGAACAAGTCGTACCTCGTCCTAAAGATTGGAACTCAAAACAACTGGTGACTGGCTACTGGCGGCTGGCTTCGACACAATGGGAACCACCCCAAGCCCTCCAACACTTCCTCGATACCTCCCCCAATCCCATCGCCATTGGCTTTGGCAGCCCCGGCACGCAGGGATATTTGCCCATGCTAGAAGAAGCGCTGACAATCGCAAACGCCCAAGCCGTGTTGACTCTCCCAACCAAATGGCACGCTGACGTGAAATCCAAACACATCTTCCCCATCGAATACGTCCCGCACGATTGGCTATATCCACGCGTGAGGGTCGCCATCCACCACGGCGGCGCAGGGACCACGTCCGCGAGTTTGCATGCGGGTATTCCCACCATCACCCTGCCATTAGCGATTGATCAATTCTTCTGGGGTGAGCGGATTCAGAAATTGGGTGTGGGCTTGTCCATTCCGCAAAGGAAGCTCAATACAGAGAATCTGGCACAAGCGATTTTTGAAGCGTTGCACAATAAGGAAATGCAAACTCAAGCCAAAACTATTAGAGAGTCTCTAAACAAAGAAAATGGTATTGAAGTTGCGGTAAATCAAATCCGCAAACTGCTATAAAAACTCCGAAGGAGTGAAACGATTATAGAAATTGGGGTCAATAAAACAAAACCCCGAAGGGGTGACATGATTTTGCAAGCCCATGCCATCCCTTCGGGATTAGATGACCGATCAAAAAATTATTTCTAGAATCATTCCATCCCTTCGGGATTGTTTCTTTGCAAAGCAAATATTGCTACAGCCAATGCAAATGCTGAAAACACACTCCCCAACCAATACGGCGCGGAGATGGCGATGATGTCGAACGAAATCCCTGCAAGGGTCGGACCAAAAATATTTGTCAGCGCCAGCAAGGTTTGATTGCCACCCATCAAGCGACCTTGCTCATGTTCAGGGACGCGTAATGAAACAAGCGCAGTCAGCGATGGGATGCTGATGCCCGTCCCGAGCGCGACGATGGCGACCGCAGGGAAGATCATCCACGCGGCAGGGACGAATGCCATGCCCGCCAAACCGATCACCATAAAGGTTAGCCCGGCGGGAATCAGTTTGCTTTCGCCAAAACGTGATTGCAATTTGGCGAATAAAAGTCCCTGCACGATCACGCCACACAAGCCGACATACAAATAGAAATAACTATTCTGAGCAGGACTCCAACCGAAGCGAGTGTTGGAGAAAAGCGGGAAATTCGTCTGCAAACCGGCAAAGGCGAGGTTGAGCAGAAAGAGCACAACTAGAAAC
>Ga0075012_10002515_pt1 | contig 18011 bp, 8 predicted proteins | sample All_14_2_FD_71474 | JGI IMG/M metagenome (GOLD analysis project Ga0075012, IMG submission 71474) | Freshwater microbial communities in response to fracking from Pennsylvania, USA - Allegheny Zone_MetaG_DW_15 | ecosystem: Environmental > Aquatic > Deep subsurface > Groundwater > Drilled... | reverse complement strand
TGCCGTTGGCCGCGCCGCGGTCGCGCAGGACGGTCTCGACGACCCCCACGCAGAACGGGTCGCCCGCGGCCTGCTCCTTGTCCAGCGGCCGGGCCGGTTTTGCCGCGTCCAGCGCCGCGGCCGGGATGCGGTACACGCCGCTCTGATACGCGCCTGCCACGTTGAAGAACGACTCCGTGAAGTAGAGCGCGCCGTCGTGCCAGCGCAGGGCGTTCGGCAGCTTGACATGCTCGACCACCGTCTCGATGCGCTGCGGCTCGCCGTCCTTGATCACCACCCGCAGAATGCGCGACTGGTAATCGCGGTCCGCGAAATACTGCGCGTCCGCGTAGTAGAGGTTGCCCTCCGGGTCGAACGCCAGCCCCATCGGATAGGCCGCGTGTGTTTTCGGATGCGGTTTGCAGGGCACGAAAACCGACCATCGGCCCGTCGCCCGGTCCATGCGCCAGATGTGTCCGGGATAAGTGCCGTCCACGCCGTTGACGGCGGAGAGATACACGTTGCCCGCCGCGTCCAGCGCCAACCCATCCGGCGTGTTGAGCACGTCCCCGAACTGTTTGAACAGCTTCGGCCGGCACCCCGCCTCGCCCTTGACCCACGGCTCGGCTGCCGCAACCAACGCGGCACCCAGTAGCAGCACCATTCTTACGATCTGTTTCATGACTGTTTCTTTCCCTCCGTGTTCCTAAAAACCTGATTCTGTCACTCCATCGGCTCCGCGATGACCTCGCCGGCGAGCTGCTTCTTCTGCTCCGCAACATCGAACGTCCCGTAAAACGCGCCGTTCGCATCCATCCACGTGTTGAGCCGCGCCCACTCGTCGGCCGTCAGCTTCACCTTGCCGTGTCCGGCCTCCAACATCTTCGCAAGCGGGCTCGCCAGCGCGCCGAAACGCAACGGCTCCGTCAAGGGCTCGTAGTTGCTGTTCGGGCGCCCCCACCCTGAATAGGACACATGGCCGATCAACGCGTTGAACGACCGGGAGGCCCATCCTTCGGACGCGCCGGTCAACACCGGCCGCTTCGGTTCTTTGCCGTCGTGACACGTCACGCAGTGCTTGTCGAGGACCGGCTGCACCAGGCGCGGATAGCTGAAGGGCCGCGAGCCCTCTGGCCCCGGCGCGATCACCGAAGGCGCGCGCCGAACCGCCAGCGCCTGCGCGCGCGGCGACTCCTTCTTCATGCGGTGCTCATGGCAACCGATACAGGTTTCCGTTTCGCCGGGCTGCAGATAGATGAGGCTGCGCATGGTCTGCACCGCGCGGCCTTGAGCGTCCAGCGCCTGCAGGTAAAGCGGCGTGCGGGCCGGCGCCTCGAAATAGGCCGAGCCGTCCGCCTCCACCGGCACGGTGCCCAGCACCTGCCTCCCCAGCGCGCCGAGTCCCGCCGCGACTTTGGGGCTGTCGATGTTGGGCGTGGTCTTGAGCAGCACCTGAAAGATGCGGAGCTGCGTGATCGGGGTGTTGGTCGGAAGATAAGGCCAGCTCTCCGTCACGTTGCTCAGAAAGAACGTGCCCACTCCTTTCTCGCGACGCGTCCCGTCGTACGACGAAGCGACCTCAGGCGGGGCGACGCGCCGCGCCAAAGGACGAGCCCACAGGCTCGAGAGGTTGGGGTCGCGGTAGAGCAGCTCTTTGTTGCCGGAGGCGTCGCACAGATAAATCCCGAACATGTTGGGAACGTTCGGTCCCGCCTCGCCCACCAGCTGATCGAAGCTGTAGGAGGCGAAGAACAGCGTCTCCGAGAGCGGCCACGGCGACTTGTAGCAGTGGCCCGGCCAGCGCCGCTCCTCCTCGGTCGGGGCTTTCTCCATCCACGTCTCTCTCAGCGGACTGCTCCAGTAGCCGCCCGGCGGCGTGTCAAAATCATAAGGCGCGGCGGGATTCGGGCCGCGCGCCAAAGGCGCCTCAGACTCGGGAAACCTCACCTCCGGCGTGAGACGCTTCAGCGGCTCACGACCGTCCACACCTTTCGTGGTGTCCACCAGGATGATCGAGCCCGCGCTCATGCCATGGTGCGGCGAAGCCGTGGCCATGACCCTCGACGAGCCCGGTATCGTCCGCGCCTCCCAGATGCCTGCCGGGTTCCAGGTGTTGTTGCCGAAATAGATCCTCACGTTGCCGCCGTCCGGACGGACCGACCAGAGCTGCTGATACAACACCGCGTTGCGGTCCACATAATCCCAGCGCGTGTAGATCACGCGCCCATCGTTCAGCAGGCAAGGGTCCCACTCGTGGGTCTCATGGAATGAGATGCTGCGGGGATTCTCGCCGTTCGCCCCCATCCGCGCGAGGGTGTACACAAAGCAGGGGCCGCGCCCGCACCGGTGATAGCCGCCGCGCATCGTCGAAGAGAAGAGGATGTCTCCGGAGGGCAGACAGACCGGGAAAAAGTTGTCGGTGTCCCCCTGCGTGAGCGCCCGCACCGCGCCAGTGGCCAGCGTGAGCTCGTAGATGTGGTAACGCAGGCCCTTCGTCTGGTCGTTGAAGCCCCAAGAGACGGGAGCCGCTTTCACGGGGCAGTAGGCGAAGAGCAATTTCTGCGCATCGAAGGCGAGCTCCGGCGTCATGAAGCTCCCGGCGGGAAGCGCAGCCGGCGTGAGCTCGCGCGTGCGCATCGTGACGCCGGGTTGCTCCAGCACGAACAGCCCGCCACCGGGCTGGGAGCAGTACCCGTACATCTGGGTGAGCTGATGGCTCATGATCGACGGCACGTGCTTCACGAAGAGCAGAGGCGTTTTCGCAAAAAGCGGCTGTGCGAACATGAGCTTACGGCGCAACCGGTGCGTTGCCGTCCAGTATGCCTCCCACGCGGCTTCGTCCGCCGCTGCGGCAGGCTGCTTCGCGCGCAACGCCGCCAGCTCGGCCGCGTCCATGCCTCCTGCCTCCATGTGGCGCAACACCCGCTCAGCCGCCTGAGCATAGGTGTGCGCTTCGCGCGGCGTGCCGACACCGTCCTGCATGCGCCAATCCCATTCGACCAGCGCGTCGGCAATGACGGGTTGCGGGTCGGGCGAGCATGCCACCGGCTCGCGCGAGAAAGGCCGCCGTTCCGGCACGAAGGTCAGCGGCTTGCCGCCGCACGTGAAGCGGGTGAGCCGCACCGCGCCCGCTCCCGCCGTCGCGCGGATCACCACGGCATTCGACTCCGCCTGACAGGTCAGCGATTCCCCCGCCAACGCTTCTGCCTTGAACCCGATCTCCCTTAACGCCGCAGCACCGGCATCAAAGCCCACCCTCACCTCATCGCCCTTTTTCAGCGACGCCGTCAGCCGCCAACCCTCAGGCACCGTCCCATGACCGGTCAACACGATCTGCGCGTCAAGCGTTGGGCGCTGGGCGTTGGGCGCATTTCCAGCCCCTAACGCTTCCTTCTCCGCTCTTCCAGCATCATAGAACCAAACCCCCGCCGCCGTCGCATGCGCGGGAACAAGCGGTTTGCCGTTCAGCGCCAGCGACACGCAGGCCGCTTTGGCGGACGGCGCGTCGATGACGAAACGGTACGCCGCCAGCGAAGCCGCATAGTCGGTCGCGTGCCCCCTGTCCTTCTGAAAATCGTTCAGGACAAACGGATTGCGCGCCTGCACGGCCTTCGCCAGTCTCAGCACGCTCTCGGGCGGCACGGACGTGTCCTTGCCTCCGGCCGTGACGGCGAACGGCATGGTGAAACGCTCGGGATAGTTCACGGCGCTGCGCGTGCGGAACTCGTCCGGGACCGCCGTCTTCGTGCCGCCGAACGAGGCCGCGATGGCGTCTTGAAAGTTCGTGTACGCCACATGGTCGGCCAGCCCGTTGAGCGCGACCACGCCGTCGACCAGCTCCGGATGCAGCGCGGTGAAGGTCAGCGCGCTGCTCGCGCCCATCGAACCTCCCGAAAGGATCATCCGTTTGACGGCGAACTGTTTCTTGAGGGCCCCGATCACTTGCAGCAGGTCCGCTTCGGCGGCAGGCCCCATCCACGAAGTCTTCGCGCGGTAGTCGGGCGAGATGAAGATCATGGCGTTCTGCGCCGCCGCGTCGCGCGCGGCGCGGGCCTCGCCGCGCGACTCGCGGATGTACTGCCAGCGGTCCGAGCCGTGGCCGTGCAAGCAGATCAGCACGTCGTGCGGACGCGCGGGGTCGAACCCGTCTGGCAGTATCCGCACGTAGCGCTGCTCGCTGCCGTCATATGCGGCGGTGAACGCCACATCATTCGTCTCAGAGGCGCAGGCCGTCCCTACGGCCAGCGCGAGAATGAAGCACCTTATTTTGTTTTTCATCGTGTGCAACGCTTTCCCCTATTGCATTTTGATCATTGTGCCGAACGACACAAACTCGTACGCGCCGATGTCCACAATGCCGGAATAGCGGTCGAGTCGCGACCGGCCGTCCAGGTCCGTTGCGGGTTCCATCCACGCCCCGTTCAGACCGGCATCGACGCAGGGCGACGCCCCGTTCAGCCGGCAATCGCCACCCGCTGGGTCGCGTACCAGCGGGTTCGCCGCGAGGTTTCCGCCACCCATCATCCCGTTTGTCACGGAAGAGCAACAGTTGCCATAGATTCCGCCAGACCACTCTGCGTTGCTGAGTGCCTTGTTGGCATACGGGATGGTGTTTTGTATCGACGAACCTGCATGCGTCAGCATGCCACCGGATGATGTCCCTGTACTATTGGTCACCCGATTCCCGTAGACCGTACAGTTCTGAACCAGCGACGATAAATTGAGATGCACGCCGCCGCCCACATACAGAACGCCGTTTCTGATCTCGGCCCGCGCTCTATTTGCGGGCGGAGGGATCACCCGGAACCAAACGGTTTCCGACACCACTTCTGCTCCACCGGAAATCAGCGTGGCGCTCGCCGTGTACTTTCCACAGGGCAGCGCTCCGAGCCGCACCGCATTCACGAAGACCAGCGGCACGACCTCGGTGCTGCGTACGGGCGCGGCGAAAACCAAGCCGAAAAGACACGCGGCGAACCATAAAAATGACCACGGGCTAAAACGCATCCGCTCCTCTTTCCTCTTACTTGATCAGGCCAGCTGTTGTTGGGTATCCATTCTGCTTCCCGCCTATCTGCCCTTAACCTCCAGCGTCTCGAGATCGACGTCCACCCAAAGCGCCGAATCATGGTCGCCGCCCGGGATTTCGACATAGTGGAAGTCCGGCCTGACTCTGAATGCTAACGCAATCTTGCGCGTCTCAGCAACGGGAATCAACGCGTCGTTCGCCCCTATCGTCAGGACGATCGGCATAACCAGCTTGTCCGCGTTGGCGAGCACGGATCGCTGCCGGTACACCTCCGGCAACGCTTCGGGCGTTCCGCCGTAGGCGGCAAAGGCGGTTGCAGCCAACTTCTGCAGCACCGGCAGAGAACTCTTCCGCGCATAATCCAGCCGGGCAAAGATGTCGCACATCCCCAAGGCGATCACCCCGTTCACCCGTTCGGGATGAACGCAGGCGTACGCCATCGCGCTCGACGCCCCGCCCGAGCCGCCGAGCAAAACAACTTTGCCAAACCGGAGCGTCCGCCGACAATCGTCCAGCAGATCGGTAAAGTCCTGTGTGGCCGCAGGGCTCATATAGGAGGTGCCCCGCATATTGATTGAAAGCAGCGGGTGCTTCCCGTTCAGGATGCGCGTCAGCCAAAAGGACCGGATGTCTTTGCGGGTAAAGACCTGATCGCCCGTGGAGAAGGAACCGTGCAGATAGACGACGGCGTTCTTTGAAGGATCGCCAGGCGTGAAGAGCGCCCAGTCTTCCTTGCCGTCGAACGCGCTGCGGTACGTGATTTTTACCGTCCCTTCGGGATAAACGTTCGTGTCTGTCATCGGCGTGTGTGCGAGCACGCTGAACACGGGCAGCGCAGCCCCCGCGCCATACACGTCCGGCGCGGCAAACAGGAGCCCCATCGCCAGCATCGTCGCGCACCTCTTTACAAGTTCAATAGGGTCATCAGTCCGGACTATTCTCATGGTGACTCGGCCTTTCCTCCCCGCATCAGAAGAATCGTTCCTTTCGACACACCTGAATGCCGATTCATGAAGCCGGAGGGCCCAAGCGCCGCGCCGGTGATCTTGATGTCGTCCAGCTCCCCGGTGTACGTATAACTCGTGTTGTTACGCGATCCGACATAGAGCATGGCGTTGCGAAAGGCCGCAGCCGTGTCGTTGGTCCATGCGGCATACGCGGGCTGCGCGATGCCATCGACATAGAGCGTGGAACGATTATCGCCGGTTTTGGTTGAATCGTAAACGATCCCAACGTGGTGCCAACGCCCGTCCGCCACAACATTCCGGGGCGAAATGTCGAGATTGAGTTTCGTTCCGGATGCGGTGCAGAAACCACCCATCACACAGCCGGCGTTGTTCGCTTCGTTGACGTCGATCATGAACGCTCCCGGGCTCTGCCAATACAAGGAGGACTGCTCGATCAACATCATGGGGGCGGCAACGGCGGCAGTGCGCATGAAAAGCTCCACGGTCAGATCGCGGTAAGGGCTAAAGTCGATGGTGTTCGCCGTGTTGAAAACGGACTGCGCACCGGTGAGACGCGCAACGGCATTGGTAAAAACGACACCGCTTTGCACTAAAACGTGATTGTTTCCAGACGAGTCCGCCAACGGCGCGGATGGATCGAAGCGCCAGTAGGCGACAACGGGCGGCGCGTTGTCGGAGCGCGCTTGGAGAAACTGGTTGGTGTTCAACGCCGCAGCGGAGATGCGCACATCGTCCAGCTCGCCGGTAAATTTGTAAATGTTGTTCGCTCGTGAGCCCAGATAAAGGGTGGCGTTGCAGAACCCAAGAAACGTGTCGTTCGTATACGTGCTGAGGGTCGTCTGAGGAACACGGTCGAAATAGAGAACCTTCCGGTCAGCGCCCGTTTTAGAGAAATCGAACACCATGGCGACATGATGCCAACCTCCGTCTGAAAGAGCACCCGCCGCCGTTCTGTCGATATTCCATTTTCCGCCGCACTGGTACGAGCTGAAAACCGCACCCGGCATGCTGCAATCGTTGGCGTCAAAGAAAAATCCGCCGTTCACGCCGGTTGTGTTGGCGGAATGTTCAAGAAGCATCATCAAGGCGTTGGTGACGGCCGTGCGCACAAATAGCTCCACCGTGAGATTCGTGCAGGCCGAAAGATCGAGCGGCGTGACCGAGCTGAAAACCGTCTGCGTGCCTCCGAGCACCGCCACCCCGTCACTGATCGTCACTCCGGCGTTCGCGAGCGCAGGGCCGTTCCCCGAAACGTCCGTGAGTCCGTTGTTGAAATTCCAGTGCGCAAGGACAGCCGGTGGAGATGCGGAAGACACGGCACCGGTATTGGCGACGAAAAGATATGCGGCGAGCGACGCCGCATAGTCAGTCGAATGGCCCCGCAGCGCGTCGTAGTCGATCCGCACATGCGGATTGTTGGTCTGAAGCGTCTGCGCGAGCTGCATGACGCTGCCGGGAGGCACGGTGGTGTCCAGTCCGCCCGCCGTGACGGCAACCGGCATGGTGAACCGTTCGGGATAGTAGAGCGCGCTCCGTTTGTGGTATTCTTCCGGCACTTCGCTTTTGGTGCCGCCGAAGGAGGCCGCGATCGCGTCCTGAAAGTTCTGGTAGGCGACGTGATCGGCCAGACCGTTGAGCGCCACCACGCCGTCAACCAGTTCCGGATGCAGCGCGGTGAACGTCAGCGCGCTGCTCCCGCCCATTGACGCGCCCGTAACGAGCACGCGCTTGACCTTGTATTGCGCCTTCAGCAGCCCGATGATCTGGAGCATGTCCGCCTCGGCGGCAGGCCCCATCCAAGACGTCGTGGCACGGTAATCGGGCGAGACGAAAACCATGCCGTACTGCCGGGCTATGTCGCGGGCAGCGCTGGTCTCGCCACGGACGACGTTGACATATTGCCAACGGTCGGAGCCGTGGCCGTGGAGGCAGATCAGGACATCGTTCGACTGGGCGGGATTGTACCCGTCCGGCAGAATCACGACGTAGCGCTGCGTGCTTTGGTCGTAGTCCGCTGTGAACGGCACGTCGTTGGTCACGGCAGCAGCACGAGCGACGCCCGCGAGCGCTGCGATTCCCATACCTGCCAGCGCGGTTCTGAGCAACGCGCACGGTCTAGCCGTCCACAAACTATCCTTCATTATCCCGCGTCCTTGTGACCGTATCCGAACAATTCAAAAGCTGTCATTCATGCGAGCCTTACTTCGCCCTGAGCACCGTCCCGCCCGAGTACGTTCGCTTTTCCATGAACTCCGCCGTAGAGAGTGCCGCGCCCGTGATCCGGATGTCGTCCAGTGCGCCGCTGAACCGGCTGGAGCTGTTCGCCCGCGAACCGATGTACAGCGTCTCGTTCAAGAAGAAGGTGTCGGCATCGCAGATCCAAGCAGCGGTCCGTTTCCCCTGCTGTACCCGGTCCACATATAGTCGGACGCGGTCGTCGCCTTGCCGGTCCGGATCGTACACCAGTGCTACGTGATGCCAACGGCCGTCCGAGAGCGCACCCGCGGCCGCCGAGTCGATGTTGTACGCATTGACGCCAGGCATCGAGAAGCCGCTTTCCACCTGGCCTAAGTTGAACTCGTTGATGACGGCGACAAAGCCGCCGCGGCGGGTGCTGAAGTTTCCCGAATGTTCTAAAGTTTGCATCAGGTTCGTGGCGGTCGTCCGCACGAAGTACTCCACGGTGAGGGCGGTGTAAGGGCGCAGGTTCAGAGTCCAGGGTTTCGTGCTGAAAGCCGTATGCGTGCCGTCGAAAACTGCGGCACCGTCGCAGAACGCCACACCGGTGTTGGCAAGCAGGTGCCCGTTTCCGGAGGCGTCACCCAGCGGCTGCGGTTTTGAAAAGGGCCAGTAAGCGATCACGCGGGGGAGTTCAGTCGAGGGGGCCCTGAGGAACTGGCCCGGCTGAAGCGCCGCCCCGGTGATCCGGACGTCGTCCAACTCGCCTTGGTACTTGTAGGTGGAACCGTTTGCGCGAGAACCGATATAGAAGGTAGCGTTCCGGAAGGAGACCGCCGTGTCGTCCGCATACCCTCCGAACGTCTCTTGCATGAGTACGCCATCGAGATAGAGCATGGAGCGATTGGCCCCCGTCTGGGTTTTGTCGCACACCAAGGCGACGTGGTGCCACTGCCCGTCAACCGCAGATTGGACAGGCGTCGTATCGAGGTTGAACTTGAGAGGCGAGACGGAGTTACAGAACCCTCCGACCACCCGGCCCGGGCCACCGACGCCGTCATTGAGGTCAATGAGGAACGCGCCGCTGTTGCTGAAAAATGACGTCGTGTGCTCGAGCAGCATCATGATTCCGGTGTTCGTGACGGTCGTCCGCATGAAGCATTCCACCGTCAAGTTGGTATAGGGTGTCAGGTTGAGTGTGGCGGCCGTGCTGAAGGTGAGGGGGCCGCCAGAGAGCGACGCCACCCCGTTGGTGAAGGTGACACCGTTTCCGACCAGCGCGTTGCTATTGCCGGAAGCGTCCGTCAGAACCGCCCCCTCGTCGAACCGCCAGTAGGCGATAACCGGCAGTGTCCCCGCCGATCGGGCTTGCAGGAATTGGTTTGTCGCCAACGCGGCGTTCGAGATCCTGACGTCGTCCAGCTCTCCGATGAACTTTGTCGAGCTGTTACCCCGCGAGCCGATGTAGAGCGTGCCGTTGCAGAACGCGGTGGCCGAATCGTTGGTCCAGTTGAGATAGGCCCCCTGTGCGACACTGTCGAGATAAAGCATGGAACGGTCAGCCCCTGTCTTGGCGCCGTCGTAGACGATGGCGACGTGGTGCCATTGTCCATCGGAAACGGCGTTGGTGGGCGTGATGTCGAGGTTGAGCTTAGGCCCGGCGGCAAGCATGCAGTACCCGCCCATCACCGTTCCCGTCCCGGTTTCGTTGACATCGACCATGAACGCGCCGGTGTTCTGCCAGTAAGGGTTGGACTGCTCGACTATCATCATCCCTTTGTTTGTCGAGGCGGTCCGCATGAAGAACTCGACAGTCAGGGCGCTGTTTCCCGTCAAGTCGAGCTTGCTGACGGTGTTGAAGCTCGTCTGCGCTCCGGAGAAGACCGCCACGCCATTGCTGATGACCACCCCGCTGTTGGTCAGGCTGTGGCAGTTCCCCGAAACGTCCGTCACCCCGTTGCTGTCCGAGCTGAAGTCCCAGTAGGCGATAACCCCGGCAAAACTGTCTGAGGCCAAGCCCAATAAGCTTGTGACGGCGACCACGACTGTTCGTCTGTACCATTGTTTCATCGCTCCACTCCTTGCTGTTATCAACCACTCCTTTTGCCGCCCGGCAAAAGGACACCTGCACATTCACAGCGCCCTGCTTACACCGAATCCCTCGCTTTCCATTTTCCGTTCCAGCCCAGTTTCGCGCTGATGCGGTCGGCGGCCTCGCGCACCTGTATGCCGCGGCGGGCGAAATCTTTCACGGGCAACTGCGAGGTCAGCCCCGAGAGGCAGAGCGGGCCAACCGGCGTGCCTGTGCGGTCAAAGATCGGCGCGACCACACAGTGGTTGCCTTCGGTCATCTCTGCGTGGTCAATGGCGTACCCCACCCGCCGCACCTCTTTCAACGCTTTCAGCACCGCTGCGCGCGTCAAGGGGGTGTTCGGCGTCAGCGCCTTGAACGTGGCCTGATCGAGATAGGCGTTCAGCCGGTCCTCCGGCCAATACGCGAGAATGCATTTCCAGCCGCCGGCATGGAGCATCGGCACACGGAGCCCCTTCTGCGCCACATACCGCGACATCGCCCGGCTTTCGGCGCACTCCAGCAGCAGCCCCTCGAATTCGCTGGTGTGGCACCCGAGCATCACCGTCATGTCCGTCGCGTCCCGCAGCGCGGTCATCTCCGGCCACGCCACGTGCGTCAGGCTGAACTCGTCCGACCCCGCGACGCCGATATCCAGCAGCTTCAGGGAGAGCCGGTAACGCCCGGACGCCTCGTCGCGGAAGAGGAAGCCGTTGTCCGCCAGAGTCATCACGATCCGATACACCATGGTGGTGGAGCACCCCGACGCCGCAGCGATCTCGTTGCGGTTCATCCCGGCCGGATGCTTCGACAACAATTCCAAGATCACCAGCGCCCGGTCCAAGTTCGGCACATGATAATTGTTCGTTCCCTGCGGCATACTCCTACCTTTCAAAATTTGACTGGTGTACTATAATACATATTCCAAAAATGTGCGCAATGCAAAATTTCGGGTGCGGATGCCATGGGGTGCAAACACAGCTCATTGCCGTGCGCGGGCGTCCTCCCGCACCGAGCGCGGCACGCGCTCGCGCAGAGGCGGCCCGTGATCACGAGAACGAACAACAAACCAACGGAGTCCCCGTTAAGCAGGGATCCTTAGACCATGCATCCGGCAACGTGGCGGTTCTGCGGGAGGAGGGGCGCAAGAGAGAAACCTCCCGTACTGCATCGGCCGGGCGCGGCTTTTTTTCGCCCGGCTTCAGGAAAGAGAGGTCCGGGGAGCTGGCCCGTGCGGAGACCGAGACGCTCTTGCCGAAGAGCTTGCCGCGCGCTTCACAAACCAGCATGCGCGTGTCAATAGAGGCGTATCAGCGTGCCTTTGGGCACGAGCACCAACTGGCCGTCCGCCGTGACGGACAACGTGACGCTCTCGCGCCGCACGCCGTTGACGTACACGGTCCATGAGCCCAGGTTGCCGCGCCCCTCGATCGCGCCGACGACCAGCGGCAGCACCAGCCCCGCAGGACCGCCGGCGGCATTTGCGATCATGACCGTACCGCCCGGCGCGACCTTGAACACCGTCATCGCGCCCGCATCCAGCATGTTGACGTACAGCAAGCTGACGGCGTCCGCGCCGTCGCGGTAATCCAGTGTCGCACCTCCGCGGACTTCCACCGCCATGCCACCGCCCAGCACCCCGGAGGCACCGGACGTCACGGCGCGAGCGGCCAGCGTGAACGCCACGCCGCCATTGTACCACGTGTAGCGGGGAACAGGCGCGTTCGCTGCCGCACGCGTGTCAACCGTCCGCCAGCTCACGCCGTCAGGGCTGCTCTCCAGCGTCCAACCCACAGGGTCGCGCTCCGGCACGTCGTTCGCCGTACAGAGGTTATACTCCGTGATCTCCGGCGCCGTCTCGGCCAACCGCATCACCACCACGCGGTACGTAGCGGGATTGCCCGGCGACATGTAATTGTTGATGAGGCACCACTTTGTGCCGGTTGCATCGTCGAAGAGCTTGTCGGGTGTCTCCGTCGTGGGGTTCCCCAGCGCGTATGCCTCCGGACACGCGAACTGCCCTGGCTGCAGCGTTGAGACGCCAGCCCCCTGTGTCAAACCGAGGTTGCGCCGCACGCCGTCGGCGCTGTACAGCGCGAGCTCGCTCATTTGCGTAACGTTCGTCGCGCCCTTGTTCTCACGGAGGGTACAACGGAACCAACGGTCGGCCGTCCCGCCGAAAACCGCCAGCGTGCCCTGCCGCACCGAAAGCGTGCCGCTGAAGGCATTGGACCCGCCCAAATACCATGTGCCCCCTCCGGTCTTGACGAGATTGCCGCTCCCCTCGACGCGCCCGAAATAGGTGTTGGTCACCCCGGCCGGGGTGCCGACGGTCAGGTCCGCGCCGTTCACGGTTACCGTCCCAAAACCCGTCAACCCCGCGACGGTCTCGGACACGCCGTCTAGCACCAGCGACGCCCCCTGCACCACATTCACCAGCGCGTTGTCGTTCACCACGTCCGCCGTGTTCACGGAGGAGACCGGAAAGCCTCCCGCGGTGACCCACGCGTTGCGCGTTGCCGTGGCGGAATACCCCGTCTGGACATCAAGATCCACCCAGGTCACGCCGTCGTAGCTTCCCTGCAGCCGCCACGCTGCCGGATCGCGGTCCGTCGAATCGTTGCCGGTCGCCCAGTTGTAGTGGGTGATGCGTTGCGCGCTGGCGAAATTGATGCGTAGCCACACCCGCTCCTTGTCCGCCGCCGAGCGCGACGCTTTGGCGCGGAAATCGAGCCACTTGTTGCCGGTGGTCGTGCCGACGTTCACAATCCCGTCCACCGCCTTTTCCGGCATCTCGCCCGAAGGGAACGCATTCACCTCCGCCGACGTCCCAATGCCTCCCGTCGAATCGTACGCGATGCCGACCCGATTGGGCGTCACGTTCACACCGCCGTTGTAGAGCGCGATCTCAGAAAGCTGCATCGCATTTGCCGTGACCGGATTTTTCACGCCCTCGACTTTGAACCGGTAGAACGGGAAACCGTCAGCACGTGTCAGCCGCACCGTGCCGGCCGACACCGTCAGGTTGGTCGGCACCGCCTGGGCAGCTGCCAGCGTCAGCGTGCCCGCTCCCCGCTTGTCGAGCGCGATTGCGCCACTGAGCCACGCACGGTCCCACGTCGCATCCGAGCCGTCTGCCAGCACTCCCAGCGAGGCGGGAGCGTTGGTGTTGATCACCAGTCCCAGCCCGATCAGGCGGTTGACCGTGTCACTCTTGCCGTTCAGATCCAACAGAGCGCCGGAGGCCAGTTGCACATGCCCCGTACCCGGGCCGTGCGGGATCTGATTGTGGTCGCCCAGTCGCAGGACGCCCGCCTCCACCACCGTGTCGCCCGCATAAGCCACCTGGCTCGCCGAGAAAGTCAGCCGCCCTGTGCCGAGCTTCTTGAACCCGCCCGCGCCGTAAATTGAGAGCGTCCCCGCGGGTTTCGCGACCGTCACGCCATATCCCTGCGTGTCGATGGTCGCGTAATGCCCCGGGTCCGACACCACCTGCAAGGTGCCATAGGGCTGCGCGGCGTTCAGAAAGTTGCCGCTCGACGCGCGTGCCCGCAGAAGGCCCCCGCTGAACTGCACCGTCGAGACCGAATCATCGTTCTTGTACACATCGTTCACTTCCGCCACGCCGCCCGGCAGCAACCGGGCCAGCCCGGCCTCCACCGTCTTCGCCGAGCCGTCTACCGGCCACCACGAGGTCATGTAGAGGCTGGCGCAACGCAGCAGGCCGTTGCTGACCGTCACCGTGCCCTGCGGACGCAGATTGCGGACAACGCTCGGATTGCTCGCGACGCGCAGGTGGCTGTTCACGATGAACTGCCCGCCCGCCACCGCCAGCGTGCCTGTGCCGCCGTCGAGTCCGACTAACGCCTCTCCGCTAACCGTCACAATTCCCGTCGATTGGTTAAACACGCCCGCGTAGCCCGCGCCGCCGCCGACCTGCAGCTTGCCCACCGTCACCGTTGCGCCGTTGGCGCTGAACACGCCGAAGCCGCCTACCCCCACGTCCAGCAGGCTGCCCGCCATGAACCGCCCCGTCGCGAAGGACAGTTCGGCGGGCGTGCCCGCGCCGGCGTCCGCGAGCGAAAAGTTCTGCTCCTGCCGGTAGCCGCCGTCCGTGATCACCAGCTTGCCAGCATCGGCCGATGTGAAAGTCCGGTTGCCCGCGAAATTGAACGTTCCCGCGCCTTCGACCTGCAGAGCCGAGGCCTCCAGCGTCGTGTTCGACAGATTGAGCGTGCCGCCCTGTCCGATCAGCCGGAACGGGGCACCGACCGTACCCGCCGAATGCGTGAGGGTGTTGCTCAGCAACGGCGACCCGGTGAGCGGCCCGCCCAGACGGTCATCATAGTACATCGCGTTGAGTGCTGTCAGGTCCAAGTCCCCCGTTCCCACCGCCACCGTATACAGCATCCGGTCGCTCCCGCTGCCCAAATAAGTGATCTTGCCGATATCCGACTGCGACCGCACAACGAAGTGCGCGCCTGCCGACACGGTCACCGTCTGTCCCTCCGCCAGCGGGCGCCCGAGGTCGAGCGTGCCCTCAAGCACCTTCACCGCACCGGTGAAGGTGTTGCATGACTCCGACAGCCGTATAGCCAATGCCCCTGCGCCGGTTTTGACGAACCCGCCGTTGCCGAGCGCGCCGCCGCCGGTCTCGCCGCGCAGTGTCAGCACGGCATCGTAGGGCTCGGCCTGCGGGTTGACGGTCACGTTCTTTCCGTTCGTGTCGAACACCGCGTCCTGACCGTCCGCAATCACGAGGTCCATCACTCCTCGGCCAACAATGAAGTCGGTGGCCGCCGTTTTCGCGCGCAGCGTGCCGCCGTTGAAAAGGAACGTCGAAGACGCGCAGTCATTCTTCTGGATCTGGGAGGTTTCTACCACACCGCCCGCGTTCAACGTGAGACGCGCGAATTCAGCATACGGCGGCGTCAGGTTGGTCGGGAAGAACCCCGTGAACTCGAAGATGTCCGCATTCAGCACCCCGGCGATTTCCGCCGTGCCCCGCGAAAGCAGCTCGCGCTGGCCCTCCTCGTTGCCCGCGAGCCGGATGTGGCTGCCGCCCGTCACCGTCAGCGTCGAGCCAGACGCCACCGTCAGCGCACCCGTGCCTCCAAGATAGCCGATCAAGAAATACCCGCTGCCGGTCTTGGTCACGTTACCGCCGGAAAGGCTGAGCACGCCCTCCTCGCCAGCGCCGCTGCCCACCGCCGTCACGACCGACCCCGTCACCGTCACGCTGCCGCCCGCTGCAAACGTCAGCGTCCCGTTGTCCGTGAACCGCACAATGTTCGCCTGCGCCGATGAGATCGTGACCGACTCGCCTCGGCCAATCACCGGCGAACTGCCCGCAGACCACTGAGCGAGGGAACTCCATGCCCCGAGAACACACACGGCACCAACAACCCATTCCGCACGCCTGAACTCCATGACCTGACTCCTTTCCCGAGAATCACCACTACCTAGAAAAAGCCTATCCTCATGCTCCGCGGCAAGCCCTATAAATCTTTTCTTCCGGACTCAACTTTGCAGCCACTCACATCCCATCATCCTGACCAATTTGAAGATGTCCCGGCCGCATGATTGGCACCTATTATGCTAATGAGATGAAAGACGTCAACCCCAAAAGAAAGCGGCCCAGAAACACGCCGACCGGAGATTTCCTGTCGAGTTGTGTTTGAGGCGGACAAGAAGCGTGGTAAAATACGGCCCCATACGGAGCTGTGGTGTAAACGGTGTGGACACCCGTGCGCGATATTAGACCATATACGAAGCGATTGTGTGTGACTGGTGCGCTCCTGAGCTGGCTGTGCCTGCCCTGCGGGGCTGCGCCTGCCGCCGACGCGTGGTCCGAGGGCGAAATGGCGGACGGCACGGTCCGGGCTCTCCGGATGAGGGGCGACGAGTTTTTCAACTGGACCGAAGACGACCGCGGTTACGCGGTCGCGCGGGGAGCGGACGGGCGCTGGCAGTACGCGCGCCGCGCGAGAGGGCGCTGGGAACCGGCCGGCATGACCCCGCAGCAGCGCGGCCGCGAAGGCCGGGCGAGCGACCCGGCCTCTTCGCCACTCCTTGCCGCAACGGCCGACGGCACTTCGACGTCCGCCGCGGCTCCCTCGCCCGGGACAGCGGCCGGCACGCTCGCCGCGCCCCCCTCTCCGGCCCCCCTGCTGGTGATCCTGGTCTCTTTCGCGGACAAGGCCATCAGCACCACGGCCAGCGCATGGGCCGACAAGTTTTTCGGAGCGTCCGGCAAGACGGTCAACACCTACTACCTGCAGGCCTCCAAAAACCGCTTCCTCTTTAACCCCGCCACCGAGTCCGAAGGCACGGCCAACGACGGCGTGATTAGCGTGACTCTGGCGATCAACCATCCGAACACGGCCAACACCGACGACACGGTACGGTCGGCCGTGAAAACAGCCTTGCAGGCCGCGGACCCTTACATCAACTATGCGGGGTTCGACTCCAATAACAACAACAGCCTCTCCACGCCGGAGCTTCATCTCGTGCTGGTCTTCGCGGGATACGAGGCGGCCTATTCGTCCGCGTACACCCCGCTCCTCTGGGCGCACCACTGGTCGCTTTTCTCGCCGGTGACCGCTCCGCTGCTGGACGGCGTCTATGTGGCGGGCTCCTCCTACGGCGGCGGCTATGCGGCCGTGGGCGAATTCCACAGCACGCACGCCGCGACGATCGGCGTGATCTGCCACGAACTCGGCCACAACCTCACGCTGCCGGACCTCTACGACACCGACGGCACTTCCGACGGCGTGGGCGCGCACTGCCTGATGGGGGCTGGCAACTGGGGGCTCGCGCCCGGAGACAGCTATCAGGGCCAGACACCGGTCCTGCCCAGCGCCTACTGCCGTCAGGCGATCGGCTTCTCGGATGTCCGGGTCGTGACCGGCGAGGCGGTGACCAACACGCTCCTTCAAGTCTCGGACAGCACCAACCTGACGGACATGGTGAGGATCAACACGCCGAACAGCCAGCAGTTCTTCCTGATCGAGAACCGGCAACTCTCCGGCTTTGACGCGGGGCTCTACATCTATTTCAACTACACGCCCTCAGGCGGAGGTTTGGCGGTCTGGCATGTCGACACAAGCGTGACGGTCAACTCCGACGACACGTGGCGGCTGGTGGATCTGGAGGAGGCGGCCAATCCCGTTCTGGACGTGTACGGACTGCCCCAGGGGCGCCTTGAGAACTACTACTACGCCAACAACGTGACGCGCTTCGACGAGACCACCTCGCCGAACAACGTCCTCAACGGGGGCGCGGTCAGTCTGGCGCGCATCTACAACGTCTCGGGCGCGGGCGCGGCGATGACCTTCACTTCGGACGAGGGCGCTTCGCTCATCTCGCTTTCGGGCGCGCTGGACGTCAGCGCCGCACAGGCGTTAACCACGGGCACACCCGCGTGGCTCTGGCAGTCCGCGACCAGCCATGACGGCTCCGACGCGGCGCAGAGCGGGTCAGTCAGCAAGTTCTCGAGAACCTCGTACATGTCGACCGTCGTCACCGGCCCTCTTCAAGTCGCCTTCTGGTGGATGAACGCGGGCAGCGGCACAGAGACCCTGAGGTTCCTGGTCGACGGCGTGCTGCAGGCCTCGCTCTCGAACACCGGCTCGTGGACCCAACAGGGCCAGATGATCGGCTCAGGCTCTCACACGCTCCGTTGGGAGTACTACACGTCCCGAAGCAACGGCTCCTCGAGCGCGGGCTTCGTGGATCAGCTCACGCTGATGCCGCCGTCAGCGGCATCAGCGTGAGCTGATCCACG
>Ga0075012_10002514_pt1 | contig 18012 bp, 8 predicted proteins | sample All_14_2_FD_71474 | JGI IMG/M metagenome (GOLD analysis project Ga0075012, IMG submission 71474) | Freshwater microbial communities in response to fracking from Pennsylvania, USA - Allegheny Zone_MetaG_DW_15 | ecosystem: Environmental > Aquatic > Deep subsurface > Groundwater > Drilled... | reverse complement strand
TTTTTATTCTACAGAATTTTTATCATTTTTTTTACTAAAAAACCAGTCGAAACCGTCAATAATTTTGTCAATCAGGTTTATTTCACCTTGTTCGAAAAATGGCATAAACATTGCCAACAATTTCCTACTTCCCGTACATCCTATTTTGGTCTTATTCTGAACAAACAAAAAACTTGAACAAATGAACAAGGTTCGGCTACTTTTTACATTTCTAGCACTTACCCTTTCCTTCCATTTTGCCACCGCACAAGTCTATCTGAAAGTTGAGCCAATTGCTGGCACCACTGACACTTATGGCGTCTATGCCAGGATTTGCGGTAGCGTTACCCCCAGTGCAAATACCATCACTGGTTCCGGCCAAGTCACCATCAAATTCCCGATGGGTAAGACATTATCTGGCTTGACCTCCGTGGCAGGCACTTGGGCACAAAATGCAATGGTCGCAAGCCCTGCTGAATCTCCAGGCAAGGTGTATGTCTCAATGGGTTTCCTGCAAGACAGCCCGCATATCCTATTCATGCCCGATTCGGAGTGCTTGCTTTTCACTTTCAAACTGACTGGCAACGCCACTGGCCCAATTGAAGTCATCACGAATTTGATTGACCCTTTCGACCATTTGCCAAACTCCGTAAGCTCCAATCCAGGCAACGAACTGACCGTCCTAGACTTCGGCGTTCAACCACTTGGATTATACACTTATAAGGGCAACTACACTGGCACTTCTGTTTCCTGCACTGATACACCACCACAGGACACGACTACGCAAGACACGACTATCATCACCCCGCCGGGCGATACGTCGAATCAAGACACGACCATCATTACACCGCCGGGCGATACGTCGAATCAAGACACGACCATCATCACTCCACCAGGCGATACGTCGAACCAGGATACGACCATCATCACCCCTCCGGGCGATACGACGCAGCAAACTTCTGGCGTGCGTAATTTGCAAAGTGAGACTGGCCAATTCACCCTGTACCCCACACCAGCTTTTGAATGGATAACGGTCAAATTCTTGGATAAAGCAATAGAAAATGGCACCATCAAACTCTACACTTTGAACGGTGTGCCGCTGGGCGAAATCAAGCGAGGCCAACGCTCTGACGTGACCTTGAATGTCAGCGGACTCACATCTGGCTTGTACTTGATACGGTACGACAAGGATGGCAAGACCTTACAGCAATCCAAATTTCTAAAACAATAACTTTAACTTTAATTCTAAAAACAGAAAAGGGCATTGGCTTAGCCAATGCCCTTCGTTTTTTTGTCCAATTTCCATTAACGATGTACGGAGAAGGTGGTAGTCTTGAAACCTTCTTTTCCTACCATTTTCAATAAATATATGCCGTTGGGGAAGTTGCTCACGTCCATGATGATGCCATCACCAGATTGAACCTCCTTCTGCCAGATTGCAGCGCCAGTTGCATCGAAAACCATGATTTGGCTTGCCTTGAAATCACCTTTAACATCAATGCGGGCATTGGCGGAAGCCGGGTTCGGCGTTATCACGATATCGCCTCCGTTCTTGAGGATTTCGTTGCTGCCAGATACCACGTTCACCGTCACAGGAACCCTGTCCGAAACGCATTCGTAGCTCTGCTTCTGGACTTTCCAATTGTAGAAATAGTAGTAATATTTATTGCCCAAGAAATCGTCGGTAATCTTGCCAACCGTGCCGATGGGGTATGGGAACTGCGTGGCAGCGCTTGTGTTCCTGAAGAGGTTGTTCTGCACACAGCGCAACGAGTAGCCATTGCCGACAGGCACATAAAAATTCAGCGTAAGCTCGTAAATGCCAGAGTTCAAATCGAATGTGTTCTCATCCATCAACACCCCGTTCCCATCATACAACTGAATCGTGCGAAGGCCAGAGGGTGCAGTTGCTGGCACGTACACCGTCACGGTATTGATTGTGAATTCTTCCCAAGCATCAAAAAGGTTGTAGGAACCCTGTGTGGGGACGCCCCCAGTCCCGTTGTTGTTTTCTTTTCCACCAGTCTGAATTTCGCCGGGATAAACCGTGTGCGACTCAACGTAGTAGGTCGTTGTTGAGTTCAAATTCGGGGTCTGGAAATCCTCGCCCGTGCCCACCAGCAGGCCATTGACGGGGGAATCGTACCATTCCAGGCCAGGTCCAGCCGCCGTCAGTTCGGCGGATTCACCCGTGGAAATGCTGGCGTCCGCCGTGATTGGCTCACTAGCATCCAAAACTACCACCTGCACTGGGGCGGCGGTGATTGGGTCTCCGACGCAAAATGCATCCGTGGAAACGGTGTACTCGCCAGAACTTGTTACCGTGATGCTGGAGCCAGTTTCACCGGTTGACCAGACGGGATTTGCCCCACCTGTTGTCATGTTCAGCACCACCGAGCCGCCTTCGCAAAATACGGTTTCGCCTGCGGCGGAAACGACTGGGGTGATTTCCTGTTGTACTTCCACATGCACGGTGTTTGTAAATCCAATGCAGCCGCTGGTATCTTTCAGCATTACGCTGTAATTCCCTGTGGACGTGACAGTTATGGATTGCGTGGTAGCGAAATTCGACCATTCGTAACCGAAGCCATCAGGGGCGGTCAGCGTCACGCTTTCGCCGGGGCAAATAGTCGTTTCACCACTGGCCACTAGCGCTGATTGCGGCAGCAAACAATCGGCTTCGGGGACGTTCAAGGTCGTGTTGATGCTCGGATTTTCCCAAACCGTGCGGATACCGGAAGGCCATTTCACCACCACGGAATCCACCGAAGTGGCTTGGCCAAGGCCGAAAAATGCCGTCAAGGAACTCATGGGGCTGAAGCTCTGCCCACTACGCACTTCCCGGATTTGGCGTCCCCAAGCGCCGTAAACCTCCACCCGTGCGCCAATGCCGTTTTTATTGCTGGCGATACCCATCGTGTTGATTTTCAACCAGTTATTCGCATTTCCACCATTGAAATAAATCGTACTACCACTCACCACATCCAAAAAACCATCATTGTTCAAGTCACCAAACCCGCCACCCGAAACGGGTAGGTTTTGACCTGCAAAAGTCAGGTCGCCCTTGTTGAGGTACAGGCGGGTTGCCATTTCGGAGAGGATGTCCACCCAGCCATCGTTGTTGAAGTCGCCGGAGGAATTCTCCCATGCACCAAGGTCATTCGGGTTGATGCCCGTTGCACCCACGATGTCCGTGAAGGTGCCATCGCCGTTGTTCAGGAAAAAACGGTTCTGGAAATCGTGGTTGACGATGAAGGCATCGAAGTCGCCGTCGTTGTCAAAATCCTCGAAGACCGTGCTCCACGACTGGGCGTTGTCGTCCACACCCGCTTGAGCCCCGACCTCTGTGAAGGTGCCGTCACCGTTGTTACGATAGAGCAAATTCGTGCGGTCAATATCGCCAGGCACTGCCCCACCCTTGCACTTTGTGATATAAAGGTCAGCATCGCCGTCGTTGTCGTAATCCGTCCAGATGGCGGCATAGTTGCCGGGCCTATCGGCAGTGACGATGAGGCTTTGGTCGAGTACCATGTTGCCCGTCCCATCGTTGCGGTACGGGTGCGACTGGTCAATGTCGTGACAGACGAAGGCATCCAAATCCCCGTCGTTGTCAATATCGGCCATGGTGGAGCGCTGGCTGAAAATGAATCCTGGCATCGAGTACTCGACGTATGCCGTGCCCTGCGCATTGGCCCGAACAAAGGAGACACCGCTTCCATCACCAAATAGCAGGTCGTTGTAGCCGTTGTTGTCAAGGTCTCCAGCGCAGATGCTCCACGAGGGAACGTGTACAAAATTGATGGGAAACGAGGTTTGCGAAAAACTGCCGTCGGGTTGCTGATAGTCAATGTACATGCCGCTGGCAGTCACCCGCACCACGTCGTCGAGGTGGTCGTTGTTCATGTCCACCACGCAGTCGTTGTAGGCAAAGCCGGACGTCGGGGCCAGCAGGGTGCTGTTCGGTATCATCACGACTGCCTCTTGCGCATTGATTTTACCGAAGGCAAAAAAGAGAGAAACCAGGAGGAATTTGTTTTTCATATTTAGATTTTAGATAGTTTCATTGTAGTGCCGGAACTGGCCCCGGCCTGCCCGCCATGTTATTTTAACGCACCACCACTCGTTCCACTTGCACTTGTCCATTGCGGTTTTTGTACTGGGTTAAAAACACGCCTCGGCCTGGCAGTTGCAGTTCATAGTTGCCCATTTTTTGAGGGTAAAAAGCCACTATTTGGCCCTTCAGGTCAAAAACCCGCAACTCGTGTTCACTGGAAGACTGGACGAACAAACGCCCGTCGGAGGTTGGGTTCGGGTAGATTTTTACGAACGGCTCGCCCCGCCTGTCCTTCACGCTGCTGGGCAGTGGGTCCACCAGCAATTCCGAGGCTTTTACGAGCATGGGCATCCGGTCGGCAGCGTTGAACATGCTGCGGAAGGTCTCGATTTCCGGCGTGGTTTCACCAAACATTTCATCCATCCATTTTGGTGGCAAGGGCTGGTAAAAAACCTTCGCACTCACATGCAATGGCCGCCACTCGCCGTGCATCGGTATGTGGAAATACACCACATCAGTCCCGCTGCCCTCCACGCCATTTTCATGGTTGAAATCGGGGTCGGTGAGCGCAGCGCCCGCAATCAGCGTCGTATCGTAAGCCGAGTGCAACTGACTGAAACCGAGCGGTGCCAAGCGGTTGTCCTTGATGGGCTGGTCGGCCCGTTCGAGGACGGTGGTCACGTCCCCGTTCACATCGCCCATCACCATTTCGTAAATCTGCACCTCGTCCTGAGCACTAATCACCTGATAATGAGGCTCGTACGTGGCGTTTTGGCCGAACACCTCGTACTCCTCGTCCATTTTGCCAGAAATGAAAACCGTGTCGCCGCTCTCCGTTTCCACCATAAATTGGATGAACGCACGACGGGACGGATAGCCCGACGGGAACTTGTGGCCCGCAAGGTTGGTGAGTTTCACGGCAAACTTGGCAGTGTCCAGCGTCCGCTCGATGAATTGCAGGTCGAGTAGCAGGGTCTTGTTTTGGAGCATGGCCGTGGTTTTGCCCAACACATCCTGAAACTGCGAAGGCCCGGCCGTGAGACCTAGCGGTTCCACGTTATCACGCAGCAGGCCGAGCATCGTGATGTTCCCGCCAACCAGTTCATGCAGGAAAAACGGGCTTCGTGGCTCCGTCATCGCCCCTGTCACGAGGCGCACCGGCCATTTGTCTAGGCTGGGCATGTGGCAGCCCTGGCATTCCAAAGAGTCCTGATAGGCGGAGTTCAGCCACTCGTGGTAAGTGGCCTGTTCCACAAAATCATTTCCCGTCGCATTCCCTTGAAAATCAAGCGTTTGGGTTATGAGCGTATGGCAAGTGGCACAGGCCACCGACTTGCCCATTTTCGGTGAAAATTGCGGCTTGTAGCCCGTTTCTGTCAGCATCGGGCTTACAAGCGGCGACATGTAGGGGCCGTAAACATTCTTAAAAGTGTCAAACTCCAGCAGCCCACTGAACTTCGTGCCCAACCCTGTTTCCAACTGCATGTGGCAGGCCAGGCAAGAAACGCCATCCTCGGCAATGGAATCGCCCACCATATCGGCGATGCCGTAGTGGAGCGCACCCAGGTGTTTTGCGTTGAAATTGCCCATCGGGGCGTGGCAGGCCGTGCATTTATCCTCGATTTCGGCTTTGTGCTGTGGGTAGAGCAGCACTTCGTGGCTCACCTTTGCCCGCCAGAACGGGTCTTTAGCAGAATTGGCCATCATCGTGGCCCGCCAGTCGTCCACCACGTTCACATCGTCGCCGTTCAGGTCAACGCTGGCCACGCCGAGCGTATCGTAGCCGTGGCATTTTTGGCAAACACCGCTGCCCGCAAACAGGTAACTGAAGCCGCCCGGCAGGGTCGTGTCCGACATGAGCAGCTGAAAATGAGCAGCTTCCTCCTCGCTGTGGAACCGGCGGATTTCCTCGTCCCGCTCCAAAGTCAGATTGGACAGCAGCAGCGGCAGCATGATGACAGGAAGACAGACAAGTAGTGTGTTGCGGTATTTTTTCATCAAAAATTGGGTTGATGGGCAAAGCTACCGCAACTCGAACAGAACACCCGCAATGATTTTTGAAAAGAAATGGAAGCTGGGTTTCAAAACGGCATTTCACCTTACCAGCACCACATCCCCCTTCAGCACCTGCGAGGTCCCGTCAGTGAACTCCACCTCAGCAAACCACACGAACACCGAAGCGTCCATCAATTCGCCCCGGTGGCTGCCGTCCCAGCCCGCCGCAGGGTCGTCCGGCTGGAAGTCGAAGTAGCGGTACACCGACTCGCCCCAGCGGTCGAAGACCTGGAAGGAGCGGATGCGCTCCACCTGCCCCGGCCTGGCGTAGATGGTCAATAGGTCGTTGATGCCGTCGCCGTTCGGCGAGAAGCCGCTCGGAACGTACACCGACTTCGTCCGGTCAACATAGACCGTCAGGCCGTCCGAGGCAAGGCAGCCCTGGCCGTCCACGACCGTGATGGAGTAGCCCGTCGTCACCAGCGGATAGACCTGCTGGCCGGGGCAGGCCGGGCACTCCACGTCGCCCACGCCCGACCAGTCCACCTGTGCCAGCGAGTCCCAAGTGACGCTCGCCAGTGCCTCCAATGCCGTCCCGTCGCCCAGCTCGATGAGGATGTCCTCGCCCAGTTCCACTGACAGCGGCACGGGTGCGTTGACGGCGACCAGCTCGGAGGCCGAGCAGCCGTTGGCGTCCAGCACGGATATCTCGTAGGCCCCAGCCCCCAGGCCGCCGAAGGTGCCCGACTGCTGGAAGCTGCCGCTTGTTGTGCCCACTGGCCGCAGCCGGTAGGTGTAGGGCAGCGCAGCGCCCGTGGCCGTGGCGAAGACGGCGCCGCTGTTGTTGTCAAAGCAGTCCAGCCCGGTGACCGAGAGGCCCAGCATCAGCGGCCCCGGCCCTGCCAGTCCCACGGAGGCCGAAGCAGTACAGCCGTTGCCGTCCGTGGCCGTCACGGCGTACTGGCCGGGGGCAAGCCCCTCCAGCAAAGAGGAAGCTGTGCCGTTCTGCCATGAATAGCTGAAGGGAGAAACGCCGATGGCGAAGGCCTGCGCCCAGCCATCGGCAGCTCCCACGCAACTGACCCCGAAGCCGTTGAAGTCGGAGGCAGTTAGCGACAAAATGGGCGGCGGCGACCATGAGACGGTCGTCGTCACCGTGCTGTCGCAGCCCTGCCAGGTGTTGAGGTTCTGGACGAAACTGCCTGCCTGCGTCGGGTCGCAGGTTGTGGAAGCGAGGCTAGTCGTTGCCGATGGCAAGAGCGTCACCGTCGTCGTCACCGTGCTGTCGCAGCCCTGCCAGGTCACGAGGTTTTGGGTGAATGTGCCCGCCTGAGATGGGTCGCAGGTCGTGGCCGTGAGCAAGGTCGTTGCCGATGGCAAGAGCGTCACCGTCGTCGTGACAGTACTGTCGCAGCCCTGCCAGGTCACAAGGTTCTGGACGAAAATGCCTACCTGCGTTGGGTCGCAGGTAGTGGCTGTGAGGTTCGTCGTTGCCGAAGGCAAAAGCGTCACCGTCGTCGTGACGGTGCTGTCGCAGCCCTGCCAAGTCACAAGGTTTTGGACAAAAATGCCTGTCTGCGTCGGGTTGCAGGTGGTGGCAGCGAGCGAGGTCGTGTTGCTTGGCACCAGGCTGATGGTCGTGACGACGAGGCTATCACAGCCGTTCGAATTGGTAAAAAGCTGCTGCGTCATGCCCACGTCGGCGAGGTTGCACGAAGTGCCGAAAATGGCCGTCGTGTCGGAGGCCGAGTAGACAATCGTCGTCACGACGAGGCTGTCGCAGCCGTTCGTATTGGTGTACAACTGCTGGGTGGTTCCCACGTCGGCTGGGTTGCACGAAGTGCCGAATATGGCCGTCGTGTCGGAGGCGGAGTAGGCGATGGTCGTGACGACGAGGCTGTCGCAGCCGTTGGAATTGGTGAAGAGCTGCTGCGTCATGCCCACATCCGCAGGATTGCACGAAGTGCCAAAGATGGCCGTCGTGTCCGATGCCGAAAAGGTAATCGTCGTGACGACGAGGCTGTCGCAGCCGTTCGTGTTGGTGAACAATTGCTGGGTCGTTCCCACGTCGGCAGGATTGCACGAGGTGCCGAAAACCGCCGTCGTATCGGAAGCGGAAAAGGCAATCGTCGTGACGACGAGGCTGTCGCAGCCGTTCGAATTAGTGAACAACTGCTGCGTAGTTCCCACGTCGGAGGGGTTGCACGAAGTGCCGAAAACCGCCGTCGTGTCGGAGGCTGAGTAGGCAATCGTCGTGACGACGAGGCTGTCGCAGCCGTTGGCGTTGGTGAGCAATTGCTGCGAGGTGCCAACATCGGCGGGGTTGCACGAAGTGCCGAAGATGTCCGTCGTGTCAGAGGCCGAGTAGGCAATCGTCGTAACGACGAGGCTGTCACAGCCGTTCGAATTGGTGAAAAGCTGCTGGGTGGTTCCAACGTCCGCCGGGTTGCACGAAGTGCCGAAAATGGCCGTCGTGTCAGAAGCGGAGTAGCCTATCGTCGTGATGACGAGGCTGTCGCAGCCGTTCGAATTGGTGAAAAGCTGCTGGGTTGTTCCGACGTCGGAGGGGTTGCACGAAGTGCCGAAAATGGCCGTCGTGTCAGAGGCCGAGAAGCTAATCGTCGTGAAGACAAGGCTGTCGCATCCGTTCGAATTGGTGTACAACTGCTGGGTGGTTCCCACGTCCGCCGGGTTGCACGAAGTGCCAAAGATGGCAGTCGTGTCGGAGGCTGAAAAGGCAATCGTCGTGACGACGAGGCTGTCGCAGCCATTTTGGTTCGTGAAGAGTTGCTGCGTGGTGCCCACATCAGAGGGGTTGCACGAAGTGCCGGAGACCTGCACCGTGTCGCCGGGGAGGTGGGTGACGGTCGTGACGACCACGCTGTCGCAGCCCGACTGGCCAGTGAGGTTTTGGGTGAAGGTGCCGACCTCCGCCGGGTTGCAGGAGGTGCCGGAGATGGCCGTAGTGTCCGTTCCTCCGCCGCTTTCAGGCACGGTGGCGCTGGCCGTGGCCGTGCAGCCGTCCGAGCCTGTCACGGTAACGGAGTAGGCCCCTGCGGGGATGTTGGAGATGTCCTCGGTGGTGGCCGTGTTGCTCCACGAGTAGGCGTAGGGCGGGCTTCCGCCGCTGGGCGTCAGGTTCACACCGCCGTTGTCCTGGCCGCAGGTGGCGGGGGCCACGGCAGTAGTAGCGGTGGGGGTGTCGGTCTGGTCGGTGACGGTGAAGCTGCCAATGGCGGTGCAGCCGGTACCAAGCCCGACGGTCACGCTGTAGGTGCCTGGGGACAGCATGGAGATGTCCTCGGTGCTCGATGAAAACGTTCCATCGGGGTTGGACCAGTCGAAGACATAGTTGCCGCCTAGCGGTGATGAAGGCGAGGGTGTGATGTCAACGGAGCCGTTTCCAGTACCGCAAAAAGTATTTGCCGTTATTTCCCCTGCGACGGTGATGTTCAAAATATTGTCGGCCACAGTGGCAGTGGCGGTGGCGGTGCAGCCGTTTGCCCCCGTCACCGTCACCGTATAGCTACCTGGGGGCAGACCATCAATGTCCGCTGTCGCCCCCCCATTGCTCCATTGGAACTGGTAGGGCTGCATACCTCCTGAAACAGTGGTGCTCACGGCCCCGTTGGAGAGGCCGCAATAGGCGGGGCTTGAAAGGGCACCAAGGTTAGGGGGTTCCGCCACGTCGTCCACGGTGAAGCTGGCCGTGACGGTACAGCCATCAGTGTCGGTGACGGTGACCAAATAGTCGCCCGGCGAAAGGTTGCCGGGGTCTTCCTCCGTCTGGCCGCCCGACCATTGGTACGCATAGCTTCCGGCAGGGTTAGGCTCAAGGTCAATGGCACCGTTCGGGCTTGCGCACGAGTTCACGTCCGTGACGGTTCCAGCCACATCGAAACTGGGACCGTCAAAAACAAACCAAAGGCCGTTTGCGGTACACCCATCCGAGCTGGTGACGACCACGGAGTAAAGGCCAGTGGGAAGGCCGGAAACGTCCTCGGTGGTGGCGCCGTTGCTCCACAGAAAGGTGTATGGCGGCTCGGCGCCGGAAACTGACAGGTTGATGGCGCCGTTGGGCTGGCCGCAACTCGAATTGTCAACGACGGCGGTCAGGTCAGGGGAATCTGGGATGTCAGCGATGGTTAGATTCGAATGGTATTCTACGCAATTGCCTAAAGTTACTGTTGCACTGTAGGCTCCAGCAGATAGGTTGTGTATGGATGGGGTGGTCACGCCGTTAGGATAAATCCAGGCAAAGGGCAGGTTTGTGGTTGGCGTTATGTCTATTCCCCCATTTGGATTATTGGGGTCGCAGGAGGTATTATCTACATAACCCGAGTATTCAAAGAAAAGGGGAAAATTAAAAACCGTCATCGGATTATAAGTTTCCACAAAATAGGTCTCAATGAAGGTATCACCTCCTGCGTCCGTAATTGTCACGGTGTAGCTCCCGCTAACCAGATTGGAAACATCCTCCGTTCCTGCACCATTGCTCCAACTGAAACTGTAAGGTGGAACGCCCCCGCTCACGGTCAGGTCAATCACGCCCATGCCAAGCCCGCAGGTATCGGGAATGATGCTTGCACTGACATCTATGGGCAATGGTTTCGAGCTTTTCGGTTTGAACTTGTTCATACATCCACCAACAATCGTCGGGGTGACGAGATTGCCATTAGGTACTGGGGGGCAGATTTCCTCATTTGCCCCACTAGGAAGCTGGTGGCAGTATTCCGCTACGGCTAAAAACTGATGTGTAGAAGCAATTAATAATGCGAAGGTGTAGAGCATTCTTTTCATTGGCCAGTTCGGTAGGTGGTTCAAGTTCGAATGCGGCTTTAAGTGGTCGTTGTTGCGCTAATATACATTAATTGATAGTAATCTGTATGGTCACACACCCAAAGCCGGTGTAGGCTGTTTGTGAAACAGCATTTTTATTAAGGATTCATTCCAGGGTTAACCAACAATGCTCATTAACTTGTCCAACATTTGCGTATATGCTTTACCAAAGGGGAGCATTCTCCGAAACATAAAAGCCATTTACTGCATCAGCGTCACATCGCCCATGAAAAGCTCGGTGCGGCCATCGAAATACTCGACTTCCGTCCAATAGACAAAAACGGCGGGGTCGAGGGGGCGGCCATCGAGTTTCCCGTCCCAGCCGAGGGGTTCGTTGTTGGGCTGGAAGTCGTAGCGCTCGAACATTTTTTCGCCCCAGCGGTCGAAGATGAGGAGTGACTTTATTTTGGTGACCGTCTTGTCGGTGTAAACAGTGAAGAAATCGTTGAGGTGGTCGAGGTTGGGCGAGAAAGAATTTGGGATATAAACCTTGCTGTTTTTCTGCAAAATGACCCGCACGAGGTCTTCCGCCACGCAGCCGTCCTTGTCCATTAGTTCGATGCTGTACGTGGTAGTAGTGGTGGGTTTCACCCAAGGCGTCAGGCAGTCGGTGCAGGAAAGGAATTTTGGTTGACCCCATGCAAAGGTGAAGGAGTCCACGAGGTTCGTCAGTGCTTGCAGTTGCACGCTGTCGCCGTAGTCGAGGTAAATATCGGGGCCAAGCTCGACCAAGACCTGTTCTTTTGGTTCAACGTAAATGGCCGTGTCCAATTTGCAGCCATTGGTATCCCGTACCACGACTGGGTAAATACCTGCGGCGAGGTTGTATTCGTTCACGTTTGGCTGCCACTCGCCGCCATTGAAGGAAAACTCGAAAGGCGGGGCAATGCCCGTGATGGACTCCAAGTAAAGTGTCGCATCCGTTTCACCGAAACAGGAAATCGGCTCGCCGTCCAGCAGCAAATCCCTTGGCCCCGGCACGATGGTCAGCAGCACGGAATCGCTCAGTTCGCAGCCATCGGGATGCTGGATGGTGAGCTTGATTTGGGTGGTGGTGTCAGGCGTAAAATTGCGGAAAGGCCCCGTTTCGCCATCTTCCCAGATATAAACACAGCCGATGCAATCGCCCGGCACGGTGGCATCCACTGATATCACCTCATCGAGGCAATGCTTTGGCTGGTCGTGCAACTGTGGCGGCGGGAAGGCGCAGCCCGTACGGATGACGTAGAGGTCGTTGGTGTTGTTGCCCCGTGCATCGTCCGATTTATAGGGAGGGTTAATATCTGAATTGGAAATGCCAGCGAGGATGATGCCGTAGTCGTGGGCAGGCAGCACATATTTTGCACCGTCGTCAAACACACCGCCGAGGGTTTCGTCCCAGAGCCTGTTGCCGTCTTTGTCGAGCATCAAAAACCAGTAGTCCTTGCCGCCGATGACGGAGGCTGTTTTGTTGACGCCGTCGGGTTGGGAAGTTGATTCGCCAATCACCTGCATATTACCAAGCGGGGTTTCCGCCACGCAGTAGCCGATGTCGGTTGAGTTTCCGCCAAAGGCCATGTCCCAAAGCTTGGTGGGGCCGGTCGGGCCATCCGCAAATTTCACCAACCAAACATCATCGCTCCCAAAATGCTCGGCGGTCTTGTTGCCGGACATTTTGTCGGAGGTGGATTGGCCGATGGAAAAATAAGTGCCGTCGCTGGATTTGCAGATGCGCTGGGGCAGATCCTCCTTGTTGCCACCGAAGGATGCATCCCAGATGATGATGCCGCTGATGCTGCACTTCACCAGCCATACATCGTTCAAGCCGTAAAATTGGGCTGTTTTTTCAAAGCTGGGGTTGGAGCGGGTTGGGCCAGCTAGCAGGATATTGCCGTCATTCATTAGCACGGCATCGTAGATTTCATCGAGGCCATCGCCGCCGATGGTAAAATCGGCAAGTGGCAAGCCGTTTTCATCAATTCGGATGCACCAAAAATCACCGAAGGCATCGTGCGCATTGGTGGATTTTTCAAAACTGGCGGGGGAATTGGAAGTGCCAGTCAGCCAGTATTGGCCATTCGGTAGTTGTACGATTTTGCGCAGCTTGTCGTCGCCGCTGCCGCCGTAGGCTCTGTCCCATTCCTTGTTGCCGTTGGCATCAATTTTTACCACCCAATAATCGTGTCCGCCCCGCTGTGGCCAAGTGCGGCTGCCGCCAACGCCCGAAATGGACTCGCCACCCAACAGGTAGCCACCGTCTGGCGTCTGCACGATGGACCAGAGCCTGTCCTGCAAGGGGCCGCCGTAGCGTCCATCCCAAGTCACGTTGCCCGCTCCATCGGTTTTCACAATCCAGTAGTCGCCCGTCGGTTCGGGGAAATCAACAGCATCGAAAGTATTGGTTGAAACCTCGAAGGCAGGCGTGCGGGAAGTAGTGATGCCGCCGAATAGGTAGCCGCCGTCGTTGGTGAGTATTGCCGACCCCATTTCCTCATAACCAGTGCCACCGTAGGTTTTGTCCCATTCCAAGGTCAATTGGGCCGTCGTATCGAGAGAAAGCAGCAATAACCCCATTGTGATAAATGAGCAAAAACGCAGTGGTTTGTTCACGTAAAATGGAATCATAATTCAGTGTTTGTTGCTAATTGGGGGAAGTGTCCTAAATGTTGGAAAAAACTTGAATGGAGACCCAGAGTGGAGTTGACCGAAAGAATGAAATCCAGAATTGAGCGGCTAAATTAAGCCAATATGCCGATTCAACCAAGTTTTAGCCCGAAGTTGAAGGGCAAAAAACAATAGTTTTATCAATTTTACCGTATTTCAGTTAGAACTCCACTTTCATTTTTTCCACAAGCAATCAAGCCTCAGTCTGTCAATGTACTGGAATTGTTGGTTTTTTCTTCTGGTAAACTGGTTACGGATTTGAACCGCACTTTCAGTTCATATTTTTTATTCATGCCTTTAATCACCGGGGTCAGCATCGTGTCCATCAATTCGATGGCTCGCTGCTTGGCCTTGTCCATCACATCCGTTTCGAGTGCCTCCCGGCGAAATTCCCTGCGCAGCAAATCCATGTTTTTGTTAAAATCCGCTTGGTCAATCTCCCGCATCCAGCCGATGTCCAGTTTGTCAATGCGGGGATAAACCTCGTGGCTGAGTATTTCCGGCTCCGGCAGCGTCACCGTCACGATGCCCGCTTTTGAGCTGAGATTGATTTCGAAAAACTTGTCCAGTTTGAAGCCTACCTTCAGGATGCTGATGGCGGACATTTCCATTTCCGTCGAGGACACATCCATGCCGAGCACCTTAGTCTGCTTGGAGGTGCCAATACCCTTCCGGTCACGGATTTCCATCGTGCCCAACTCTGCAATGGTCTTTTCTACTCGCTCTTGCAGCACGCCCTTCGAGAGGGTAAAATCCTGCACCGTTGCCCGTTCCTTCAGCCGGGCAATCATCGGTTGCAGCCCCTCGGTCAGCGCCACGCCGCAGGGGGTATCCACTTGCGAGCCTTTCACGTAAATCTTGCCCTCCTGCGTCGGTAGCAGCGTGCCCATGATTTGGTTTATCAAAAAACAAGTGTACTTCGAGGCCACTTCATTCAGCACGTCAACTGCCCCTGTCATTTGGTTTTGGTACCAAGTGTTGTACAGCGATGATGACGAGTCCTGCATGGCCAAGAAGTCGTTGAACATGAGCTGCTCGATGTAGGGGTGGTGCTTTTCGTATTCTTGCCGCACCCGTATTTTCAGGCTGTCGGACAAGTTCATCCGGTTGGCGACATGGTTCAAAAGCGAGAGATTGAAGTCGTGGATGAGCGCATCGAACTCCCGGCTGTACCGTTCCGGGTTGGCCAGGATGGGCAGGGCATTTTCATAGTCAATATCCGCCTTGAAATCGGAGGGCACGTACTTGATTTGCACCTCCTGCGGAATGTTCGTGTAGTTTTTCCCATCGGCAAAATAATAACGGTAGGCGATGAAACCCAGCAAGCCGACTGCCGACAGGAAGACCACTAACCTGATGGGGTTAAAGCGCTCACCCTGCGGCCCGTTTTGATAGTTCGTACTCATCAATTCTTGTTTTTATATAAACGGCTTACTGCCACGATGTTCAATCGTCGGGAATACGACGAAAACTCATGCCGAAGTAACCTCCCAGGCAGCACAAATCAGACACTGCCCGTTTTCAAGGCGTATTGTTTCTCGATACTGATTCATGTGAAATGAATCAATTCTGAATGAAGGTTAGTTAATGGCCGTGCCAGTAGGGCATGGCATTTTTTTTATGGTGAATGTCCAATCACTCAAACTCGTAATCACCTTCCACCTTCCCTGAGAAAATAAGCGTAGTCAGTTGGCAAAAACTTTTCCACGCCCAGTTGGCGGCCCATCGTGATGAGTTGGCCACGGTGCAGGGTGGAGTGGTTCATGCAGTGGTGAATCATCTCGAATGCCCGCTGCGTCTGCGGCCCGTAGCTGAGGGTGGTGAAGGCCATCGTTTTTCCAAAAAAATCCGCTGATTGCGAGGCCACGAAACTGTTGAAACGCTCCGAGATTTTAATCAGGTTTGCAAAAACCTCCATGTTGGTCCCTTCGAATGATTTGCTGGGAAATGAAGTGGGTGAATTGCCGTGAAGCCGCTCCAGCCAGAGCGTTTCGGCATCCCAAATATGCAACAACGTCTGGCGCACAGACGGAAAACTGCTCACGATAGTGGCTTCCAGTTTTACGTCTGGCAGGTCTGAAAAAACCTCAACCATGCGACGGTTTGCCCAAAGGTTGTAAGCGGTGTAGCTATCGTAGATTTCTTTCATGTCCGTATTTTTTGATGTAAAAATTTGGCCGAAGGTAGGAACTTGCGGCGTTTTTAGGGAAGAAACAGACCACCACAAAGCGCCAGTTTGGATATGATTTTTGAAAAACAGACCATCAATTGCCGGGGCCGACTGCTCGACCTCTCCCACCCCATCGTCATGGGCATCCTGAACCTGACACCTGACTCGTTCTTCGATGGCGGCAGGTACTTGGACGAAGCTGCGATGCTGCGGCAAGTGGAGAAAATGCTCGCCGAGGGTGCTACCATCCTCGACCTGGGCGGCATGTCCAGCAGGCCGGGCGCTGTGCTGATTTCGGAGGAGGAGGAACTTGGCAGGGTGCTGCCAGCCGTGGAAGCCTTGCTCCGACGCTTCCCAGATGCGGTCATTTCCGTGGATACTTTCCGTTCAAAAGTAGCCAGCGAGGCAGTTGCGGCTGGCGCCAGCATCATCAACGACATCTATGCCGGGCGATTTGATGAAAACATGTTTGAGACGGTGGCGGTGCTCGGTGTCCCCTACATCATGATGCACATGCAGGGCGACCCCGACAACATGCAACAATCGCCCGCCTACGGCGATGTGGTGAAAGATGTACTACATTTTTTCATCAAAAAGCTGGGGAAACTGCGGGCACTCGGCGTGAAGGACGTGATTGCCGACCCCGGCTTCGGCTTTGGCAAATCCGTTAAGCACAACTACCAGCTGTTGAACAACCTGCATATTTTCCGCATGACGGAACTTCCGATTTTGGCGGGCATTTCCCGTAAGTCCATGATTTGCAAGGTGTTGCATGTAAATCCTGAACATGCCCTAAACGGTACAACGGCACTGCACATGGTGGCTTTGCAGCAGGGCGCACGAATCCTACGGGCACACGACGTGCGGGAGGCAATGGAAACCATCCGCCTCTGGCAACAGTTGGAAGCGGTGAGGCATGTGTCATAATTTTTTGAAAATCAATTTCTTATAAAAAAAATATAACAACTTAGAAGCCCCTGACTTGCATAAGCATTAGGAATAATCTTTGAATTGTGGAACTTTGCCAATCTTTTGAATAAACCACCACGCCAAATTGGAAGAGCAGCAACTCACAGAAAATATCATCAAAAAAGTAGCGCTGCGTTTTTTTAGGCACTACTACAAGTTCCGGCTCCGGCACGAGGACCAGCCCGTTGTCGCCCAATACGATTTGGAGGGTGTCGGCGGTATCGTAGCCGATGGTTTTTACTCCTTCAAAAAGCCGGATGGCAAGACTTTCACCGCCACTTTTGAGGCCACTTCCAAAGTATCCTCGGACGAAGTAAGTTTCAAACCCGACCAGCGGATGCTGCTTTGGGACGGCATAGCCGTTGCCAGCTTTGTGACCGTCCTGGTTGCTTTTTTGAATTACAAACTCAATTTCCATATCCTGGACAACACCCGAATCGGTGAGCGATTGGGCTTAATGCTGATAGTTGCCGGGCTAGCCTTCGGCATTTTTTATTTAATCGCCCGCAATTTCCGCCGCTACCGCTACATCTACGCAGTCGAGCAGTTCAAAAAATACTTCGCCGACGAGCAGTGGATTGCCCTGGCCGCCGATGCATTGGAGGACAAAAACCCCCGATTCATGTGGGAACTCAAGCGCCAATGCACCTTCAATGGTGTTGGCCTGCTCACGGTGGACAAAAACCTTGACCCCAAAATCGTCATCACGCCGAGCCGCCACGATATTTTTGCTGGCAAGCGCCAGCGCATCGAGTTCATGTCGCAAAAGCAAGCTTTCGATATGGACAAAAAAGGAAAAATCGAGCTGTTGCCGAGCCTGTTCGGGCTGGTTTCGAAAAAGGACAAAACGGTTTTGCGCTTTCGGAAAAGCACCACCACACAAGTGTCAATCGTGGTTGGGAGCTTGGCACTGCTAGCGGTCATTTTTGCCAAGGAAATGGAAAACCCGAACTTCCGGGTGGTGGAAAAGGAGGAATACACGCAGAAAATCGCTAAGTCAAAATCCAACAATCTTCCTGAACCAGAAGCCTTTTCCACTGAGGACCAAACTGAGGTCAAATCAAAAAAAACGAGGACGGACGACTCGTTTTGGAGCTTGCGCAATTCAACGGAAACCACCCCTATCCCAGCAGAATCGGCCTTGGCTGAAAACACGTCTAGGTCGGCTGGGGAGGAAGAATTCACGGAACGTGGAGGTGGGGAAATCATCTACGACTGCTCCCGTTTCTACAATTTTGATGGCAAAAAATACATCGTGGAAGTCGGTGAAATCTCGGAGTTCAAACTAGCTACCGCCACCGTGAAAGCAATTCGTGACCGTGGCATCTTTTCCGCAGCCTTGCTCAAAACCTGTTTTACGGAA
>Ga0075012_10002513_pt1 | contig 18012 bp, 16 predicted proteins | sample All_14_2_FD_71474 | JGI IMG/M metagenome (GOLD analysis project Ga0075012, IMG submission 71474) | Freshwater microbial communities in response to fracking from Pennsylvania, USA - Allegheny Zone_MetaG_DW_15 | ecosystem: Environmental > Aquatic > Deep subsurface > Groundwater > Drilled... | reverse complement strand
GGCGGCGAGGAGTTGGGCGGCTTGCGCGCGCTGGCGATGTATCACCGTCGTTATGTGGTGCAGGGCAGTCCGGCCCTGCTCGATGCGCTGTCCGCTGATGCGGTGGATGCCGCGCTGCTGGGCGCTTGAAAACGGCTGCCTTCCCTCGTGGAAGGTGGCCCGGTTGCGATGCCTTGATGCCCGATGGGCATGAGCATCCGCATACCGGACCAAATCGGAACCGACAGGAGAACCCTATGACCCCTGACACCTTTCAGGCGCTGATTGCCAGGATTACCGCCGAGATTGCCGGCAAGCCGGTCGATGCGGCGCTGGCCGACTTTCTCAATACGCGCTTTCCGCCAGGTAGCGCCGAGTTCGACGAGATTGCCGCCGCCTGCAAGCAGGCCGTGGCAGATGGCTGGATGTGCGAGCGCGAACATGGCGGAATCAAGTACGGACGGGTGATCAAGCCCTGTACCGCGCTGGCTGGCTACAGCGTGGATGTGGTCGAGATGCGCGATGTGGTGGGGCCGCAGCATGCCCATCCGAACGGCGAGATCGACATGATCATGCCGCTCGAGGGGGACGCGAAGTTCGATGGCCACGGCGCCGGCTGGTTTGTCTATGGCCCGGGCACAGTGCACCGGCCGACGGTGTCGGGTGGTCGCGCATATGTGCTCTACCTGCTGCCGGATGGCGCGATCGAATTCACCCGTCAGTGAGGCAGCGCCCACCCCATTGAACACCTCCCGTACCGCATCGACACCGGCAGAAAGACCGGGCGGGCGGGGGCTTGCAGGACCTAGAGGAGACACAACCATGCCCACCCTGAGTGTGGCGGACCATCGCAGCAGTCCGCCCGTCATCGACATTCCGCGCCGCTACAACGCGGCTGACGATCTGATTGGCCGCAACCTGCAGGCCGGTCGCGGCAGCAAGATCGCCTATATCGACGATTTCGGCAGTTACAGCTACAACGAGCTGGCGCGGCGCGTCAATTGCTGCGCCAGTGCCTTGCGCGAGGTGCTTGGCCTGCGCCAGGAAGATCGCGTGTTGATGTGCGTGCACGACACCGTGGAGTTTCCCACCGTGTTCCTCGGTGCGATCAAGGCCGGTGTGATTCCGATCGCGGTCAACACCCTGCTGACCGCGCACGACTACGAGTACATGCTGACCGACAGCCGCGCCCGAGTGGCGGTGGTGTCGGCTGCACTGCTGCCCTTGTTCGAGCCCTTGCTGGGCAAGGTCGATACGCTGGAGCGCATTGTCGTGGCGGGTACTGCCAACCCGGGCGAAGACAGCCTCGCGGCGCTGCTCGAAGGCGGAACGGACGATTTCGACGCGGCCCCAACACTGGCCGACGATGCCTGTTTCTGGCTCTACTCTTCAGGCTCGACCGGCGCACCCAAGGGAACGGTACATATCCATTCCAGCCTGATCCAGACTGTGGAGCTCTATGCCCGTCCGGTGATCGGCATTGCCGAGAGCGATGTCGTGTTCTCCGCGGCCAAGCTGTTCTTTGCCTATGGTCTGGGCAACGGCCTGACCTTTCCGCTGGCGGTGGGCGCTACCGCGGTGCTGATGGCCGAGCGGCCGACACCGGCGGCGGTATTCGAGCGCTTGCGTCGGCACCGGCCGACGATCTTCTACGGTGTGCCCACGCTGTATGCGTCGATGCTGGCCAGTGCGGACTGTCCGACTGCCGACGAAATGCGCCTGCGCGCCTGTACCTCGGCGGGCGAGGCGCTGCCGGAGGAGATCGGCAAGCGCTGGCAGCAGCGCTTTGGCGTGGATATCCTCGACGGCATCGGCTCTACCGAAATGCTGCACATCTTCCTGTCCAACCGTGCCGGCAGCGTGCGTTATGGCACCACCGGCAAGCCGGTGCCGGGCTATGCGGTGCGCCTGATCGACGACGAAGGTATGGAGGTGACCGAGCCCGGCGTGCCGGGTGAGCTGCAGATCAGCGGCCCGACCGCGGCGGCCTATTACTGGAACAACCGCGAGAAGACCCGCGCCACCTTCCAGGGGCCGTGGACCCGCAGTGGCGACAAGTACCAGATCGATGCCGAGGGTTACTACATCTATGCCGGACGCAGTGACGACATGCTCAAGGTCAGCGGCATCTATGTGTCGCCGATCGAGGTCGAGTCGGCGCTGATTGCCCACGAGGCGGTGCTGGAGGCCGCCGTGATCGGCGCCGAGGATGACGACAAGCTGATCAAGCCCAAGGCCTACATCGTGCTCAAGCCCGGCCTCGAGGCGGACGATGCGCTGCGCGAGCAGCTCAAGGCCCACGTCAAGCGCCTGCTTGCACCGTACAAGTATCCGCGCTGGATGGAGTTCGTCGATGAGCTGCCCAAGACGGCCACCGGCAAGATCCAGCGCTTCAAGCTGCGCGCGGCCACCGCACGCTGACCGAAAGGGAGCCGACACATGACTGCGATGACGCTTGCGATCGACATCATCAAGGACGAGCACAAGTCCATGGGGGCCGTGCTCAAGGGCCTGCAAGCCCACCTCGAGGCGGTGCGCGAAGGCCGCGACAAGCCTGACTACCCGCTATTCCAGGCAATGTTCGACTACATCGAGACCATTCCCGACCGGGTTCACCACCCGAAAGAGGATGAAACCCTGTTCCGTCTGCTGCGGCTGCGCACCCAGGAGGCGGATGTCATCCTGGACGAGCTCGAAGGTCAGCATCAGGTATGCGCCAACCTGCTGGCCTCGGTGCGGCGGGCCATGGGGGCAGGGCGCGAAAGTGGCGACCTGACGGCCTTTGCGCGCAGCCTCGATGCCTATGCCGAGTTCCTGTGGGAACACATGAGAAAAGAAGAAGAAATCGTCCTGCCGCTGGCCGAGCGTCATCTGACCAGCCAGGACTGGGAAGCAATCCAGGCGGCCTTTCAGGCCAACCGGAGTCAGGCCTGGTAAGGCCGGGGCGGTGATCATCACCGCCCGTTCATCCAATAACAGGAGGAGACATCCATGAAACAAGCACGTCGCAATGCAGTCCGCACCCTCGCCGCCCTGACCGTGGGCGCGCTGCTGCCGATCGGCGCCGCCCAGGCCGCCGAGAAGATCAAGGTTGGCCTGATGCTGCCCTACACCGGGACGTTTGCCGCACTGGGTACCGCGATCACCAATGGTTTCAAGCAGTATGTCGCCGAGCAGGGCGGCACGCTGGCCGGCCGCGAGGTCGAGTACTTCGTCGTCGATGACGAATCCGATCCGGCCAAGGCCACCGAGAACGCCAACAAGCTGGTCAAGCGCGATCAGGTCGACGTGCTGGTCGGCACGGTGCACTCCGGCGTGGCGCTGGCGATGGCCAAGGTGGCCCGCGACAACAAGACGCTGATGATCATCCCCAATGCCGGCGCCGACGAGCTGACCGGGCCGCTCTGTGCCCCGAATGTGTTCCGTACCTCGTTCAGCAACTGGCAGCCGGGTTACGCCATGGGCAAGGTCGCCGCCGAGAAGGGGCACAAGACCGCGGTGACGATGTCGTGGAAGTACGCGGCCGGCGACGAGGCCAGCAACGGTTTCGCCAAGGGCTTTGAGGCCAGCGGTGGCAAGGTGCTCAAGCACCTGACCCTGCCTTTCCCCAACGTCGAGTTCCAGGCCCTGCTGACCGAGATTGCTTCGCTCAAGCCCGAGGCCGTGTATGTGTTCTTTGCCGGTGGCGGGGCGGTGAAGTTCGTCAAGGATTATGAGGCTGCCGGCCTGAAGAACAGCATTCCGCTGTACTCCAGCGGCTTCCTCACCGATGGCACGCTGGCGGCAATGGGCGGTTCGGGCGAGGGCCTGCTGACCGCGCTGCATTACGCTGACGGGCTCGAGAATGCCAAGGACAAGGCCTTCCGCAACACCTACGCCACCACCTACAAGCTGCAGCCGGACGTCTATGCGGTGCAGGGCTATGACGCTGCGCAACTGCTGAAGGCGGGGCTGGATGCGGTCAAGGGCGGCAAGCTGGAGCAGCCGGCCATGATCAAGGCCATGGAAGCCGCCACCATCGACAGCCCCCGCGGCGCCTTCACCCTGTCGAAGGCGCACAACCCGGTGCAGGACATCTACCTGCGCAAGGCCGAAGGGCAGGAGAACAAGGTGGTCAGCGTTGCTGCCGCCAAGCTCGCCGACCCGGCGCGCGGCTGCCGCATGTAAGACCGCGTCCGCGGCGGCCGGCCATCATCGGTCGCCGCGGGCCCCCGAATCAGAGAGACCGCATCCGGGCAGCTCGTGCCCGGAGGGGAAGGCGTATCCATGGATTTCACCATATTCCTGATCCAGATCCTGAACTCGCTCCAGTACGGCTTGCTGCTGTTCCTGGTGGCCAGCGGCCTGACGCTGGTGTTCGGCATCATGGGCATCATCAACCTGGCGCATGGCAGCTTCTACATGATCGGCGCCTATCTGGCGTTCGCGCTGACCAGCCTGACCGGCAACCTGATGCTGGCCATCGTGCTGGGTCTGCCGCTGGCTTTCATCTTTGGTGCCTTGCTCGAGTGGCTGCTGTTCGCCCACTTGTACAAGCGTGACCATCTTGAGCAGGTGCTGCTGACCTATGGCTTGATCCTGATCTTCGAGGAGCTGCGCAGCCTCGCCATTGGCGACGATGTGCATGGGGTCAATATCCCCGCGCTGTTCTCGGCCTCGATTCCGCTATCCGACACGCTGTCGTACCCGGTCTATCGCCTGTTGATCTCGGCCGTCTGCATTGCGCTCGCAGTGGGGCTGTGGTGGCTGATGCAGCGTACCCGGCTGGGCATGATGATCCGTGCCGGCAGTCATGATCGCGACATGGTCCAGGCCCTGGGCATCGACATCAATCTGCTCTACCGCACCGTGTTTGCGCTGGGTGTGGCGCTGGCCGCGCTGGCCGGCATGCTCGCGGCGCCGATCTCTTCGGTATACCCGGGCATGGGGGGCAGCGTGCTGATCATCTCTTTCGTGATAGTCGTCATCGGTGGCATCGGCTCGGTGTGGGGGGCGCTGATTGCGGCCCTGCTGATCGGCTTTGCCGACACCTTCGGCAAGGTGCTGGTGCCCGAGTTTGCCGGGCTGGCGGTCTACCTGGTCATGGCCATCGTGCTGCTGTGGCGGCCCGAAGGCATTCTGAAGAAAGGATAAACGGCCATGAATCCCCGTATTGCACTCGTTCTCAAACTGGCTGCGCTGGTCGGGCTGATCGTGTTTCCGTCCTTCGGCTCGAGCTTCTACACCGAGATGGTGGCAAAGATGCTGATCCTGGGCATCTTTGCGATGAGCCTGGATCTGCTGGTGGGCTTTACCGGGCTGGTCAGCCTGGGTCACGCGGCCTACTTTGGCATTGCCGCCTACACGGTGGCCTTGCTGACACCCAAGTACGATCCGGCCAATTTCTGGATCGCACTGCCGGCGGCCGTGCTGGCCGCGGCGGCGGCGGCCTTTGTCATCGGCCTGTTCGTGCTGCGCACCAAGGGCATCTATTTCATCATGGTGACGCTGGCCTTTGCCCAGATGGTGTATTTCATCTTTCATGACACCGCGCTGGGGGGCGGCTCGGACGGCATCTATGTGAACTTCAAGCCCGACGCCACCATCGCCGGCTGGCAGCCGTTCAACCTCGACGAGCCCTTGCAGCTGTATTACTTCGTGGTTGCGGCCCTGGTGGCGGTGTTCGTTTTCCTGACCCTGGTGCTGCGCTCGCCATTTGGCAAGGTGCTGGTCGGCATCCGCAGCAACGAGCACCGCATGCAGTCGCTGGGCTACGCCACCTTCCGCTACAAGCTGGCGGCGTTCACGCTGGCGGGCGGGCTGGCCGGTGTGGCGGGTTTTCTCTACGCCGTGCTGTTCGGCTTCGTGACCCCGGAGTATCTGTCCTGGCACCAGTCGGGCAATGTGCTGATGATGGTCATCCTTGGCGGCATGGGCAACCTGGCCGGTGCGGTGATTGGCGCCTTTGCCTTCATCGGCCTGCAGGAGATGTTTGCCGACTGGACCAAGCATTGGCAGCTGCTGATGGGTGGCGTCATTGTCGCCGCGGTGCTGTTCATGCCGGGCGGTCTGTCAGCCCTGCCCGGGCGGGTATTGAAAAAGCTCAACCAGGAGAGCAAGCATGGCTGAGGCCGATCTGCAGATTCGCGGCACGGCGTCTGCCGCACCGGCCGCACAGGGCGATGTCCTGCTCGTGGCCGACAAGCTGACCCGCCGGTTTGGCGGGCTGGCGGCCAATCAGGACGTCTGCCTGAGCCTCGAGCGCGGCATGCTGCATGCCCTGCTCGGCCCCAATGGCGCCGGCAAGTCCACCTGCATCAACATGCTGTCGGGCGACCTGCCGCCGTCCGAAGGGCGCATTCTGCTGCGTGGCCAGGACGTCACCCGACTGAGTGCGGCACAGCGTTCGAAGATCGGCATCGGCCGCAGCTATCAGCGCACCAACATCTTTCCCGGCTTTACCGTGCTGGAGAACTGCCGCCTGGCAGCGCAGTCGCGCAACCCCCGGCCGTGGAAGATCTTTACCGATGCACTCGGGCTGACCGACACCCTTGAGCGGGCGCGGGCGGCCATCGTCGAGGCCGGGCTGGCTGGCCGCGAGCAGCGTATCGCCGGCACCATGTCGCATGGCGAACAACGTCAGCTCGAGATCGCGATGGTGCTTGCCACCGATGCCGAGGTGCTGTTGCTGGACGAACCGCTGGCCGGCATGGGCTCGGAGGAGTCGGCACAGATGGTCGAGTTGCTCAAGCGACTGAAACAGAACCGCGCCATCCTGCTGGTCGAGCACGACATGGATGCAGTGTTCGCGGTGGCCGACACCATTACCGTGATGGTCAATGGCGTGGTGCTGGAGTCGGGTCCGCCCGAGCAGATCCGCAACAGCGCCGACGTACAGACCGCTTATCTGGGAGATGGCCATGTCTAATGTCCTGCTCGAAGCCCGGGAGCTTCATACCTACTACGGGTCCAGCCATATCCTGCATGGTGTGGATTTCTGCATCCACAAGGGTGAAACCCTGGGGCTGATGGGCCGCAACGGCATGGGCAAGACCACGCTGATCCGCTCCATGCTGGGTCTGGTCAAGCCGCGTCATGGCACGGTCAGTGTGCGTGGCGATGTGATGACGGGTGGGCCGACCCACCGTATCGCACGTCAGGGCATCGCTTACGTCCCTGAAGGCCGTGGCATTTTTCCCAACCTGTCGGTGCGCGAGAACCTGCAGATGGCGGCGCGTGCCGGTGTCGACGGTCAGCGCGACTGGACCTTCGAGCGGGTGATGCAGACCTTCCCGCGGCTGGCCGAGCGCATCAACAATGGTGGCGGGCAACTGTCCGGCGGCGAGCAGCAGATGCTGACCATTGGCCGCGCGCTGATGACCAACCCCGACCTGCTGATCCTGGACGAGGCCACCGAAGGCCTGGCGCCCCTGATCGTGCGCGAGATCTGGCGGGTGATCCGCGAGATCCGCGACAGCGGCATTGCCACCGTGATTGTGGACAAGAACCACGCCGCGGTCACCTCGATCACCGACCGCTCGATGATCGTGGTCAAGGGGCAGGTGGTGTTTGACGGGGCCAGTACCGAGGTGCGCAACAATCCCGAACTCATCCAGAAGCATCTGGGGGTGTGAGCGCATGATCTACGAACGCGCCAAACGCATCCGCTTCGCCCACTGCGATCCGGCTGGCATTGTGTTTTACCCGCGCTATGTCGAGCTGTTCAACGAGGTGGTCGAAGACTGGTTTGCCGAAGGGCTGGGGGTGGATTTCCATGCCCTGCACGAGGAACACCGTCTGGGCATTCCCACCGTGCGGCTCGAGGTGGAGTATCTCGCCCCCTCGCGTTACGGTGATCTTCTGCATTTTCGCCTGCGGGTGCGCGAGATCGGCAACGCCTCGCTCAAGCTCGAGATCGGTGCCTATGCCGGCGAGCAACTGCGCGTGCGCGGCCACCTGAAGGTGGTCATGGCCTCGGCCGAGACCCTGCGGCCGGTGCCGATCTCGGACGATTTCTGGCGGCCACGGTTTGCCGCTTTCTTGAACGATGCGGGCTGAGTGCCCGCCGCTGCCGAACGAACAGGATCAATCGAACATGGATTACAGCCGCTATACCAGTCTGCAAGTCGTTCGCCACCCCGGCGGCGTTGTCGAGGTGGTGATGGGCCGTGACGGCAAGCTGCCGGTCGCCGACCATGCCGGTCATGGTGAGCTGGCCGACATCTGGCGCGACCTGGACCGCGACCCCGAAGTGTCGGTGATCATCGTCCGTGGGCAGGCCAAGGGCTTTTCCGGTGGCGGCACGCTGGAGCTGGTCGGCGACATGGTCGAGGATTTCGAGCACCGTGCGCGGGTGTGGAAAGAGGCGCGTGACATCGTCTACAACATGATCAACTGCTCCAAGATCATCGTGTCGGCGATCAACGGTCCCGCCGTAGGGGGTGGCCTGGCCGTGGCGCTGATGGCCGACATCTCCATCGCCGCCCGCGATGCACGCCTGATCGACGGTCACACCCGGCTCGGCGTCGCCGCCGGCGACCATGCGGCCATCATCTGGCCGCTGTTGTGCGGCATGGCCAAGGCCAAGCTGCACCTGCTGTTGTCCAGCGAGATCAGCGGCGAGGAGGCCGAGCGTATCGGTCTGGTGTCGATGGCGGTGGACGGTGAGGCGCTGATGCAGACGGCAATGGAGATCGCCGGCAAGCTGTCTGCCGGACCGCAGACTGCGTTGCGCTGGACCAAGCACAGCCTGAACAACTGGCTGCGTCAGGCCGGCCCCATCTTCGACAATTCGGTGGCACTGGAGATGCTGGGCTTTACCGGCCCGGAAGTGCGCGAGGGTCTGGCTGCGGTGCGTGAGCGGCGTAGCCCGGTGTTCCCTGCCGGCGCGCCGTTTTGAATCGGTGTTCTGAATTCGAGGAGACAGCATGCGTGCATTGATCTGCCAGGCTTACGCCCCGCTCGACGCGCTGAAGGTCGGCGAGCTGCCCGAACCCGTCCCCGCGGCCGGCGAACTGAGCATCCGGGTGGAGGCGGCTGGCATCAACTTCTACGACACCCTGATCGTACAGGGCAAGTATCAGGTCAAGCCCGCCCTGCCGTTTTCGCCGGGTGGCGAGGTGGCAGGCACGGTGGTGGCGGTGGGTGAGGGCGTGAGTCACGTCCGGCCCGGTGACCGGGTCTGCGCCTTTACCTCCTATGGGGGCTATGCCGAAGTCTGTCGCGCCCGCGCCGCGCAGACCTGGCCTTTGCCGGACGCAGTCGATTTTCGCGCCGCGGCGGCCGGGCTGGTGACGTATGGCACGGCCTGGTTCGGCCTGCATGATCGCGCCCGTATCCGCGCTGGTGACACGGTGCTGGTGCTGGGGGCTGCCGGCGGCGTGGGCCTGGCCGCGGTGCAGATTGCCAAGGCCGCGGGCGCACGTGTGATTGCTGCGGCCGGCAGCGCCGAACGTCTGGCCTTGTGCCGCGCGCACGGTGCCGACGTGCTGATCGACTACACCACGACCGACCTCAAGGATGCCGTCAAGGCCGCCACGGGCGGGAACGGGGCAGACATCGTGGTGGATGTGGTCGGCGGTCCGTACACCGAAGCGGCACTGCGTGCTACCGCCTGGCGTGGCCGGGTGCTGGTGATCGGCTTTGCCGCGGGTGAGATTCCGCGCATTCCGGCCAACCTGCTGCTACTCAAGGGCTGCGAGCTGTCAGGCGTGTTCTGGGATGAGCTGATGCGGCGCGAGCCGGCTGAAGCGGCCCGACAGGTGGCCGATGTGCTGGCGCACTGTGCCGATGGCCGCCTGCAACCCCCGGTCACCGCGGCCTGCGGGCTGGAGGGCGCGGTCGATGCAATGCGCAGTCTGGCTGCACGCAAGGTGGCTGGCAAGCTGATCGTGCTGCCACAGGCCGGTCAGGGCGATGACCGGTCCTGAAGCGTACCCATGAGCACCAACCCATCACCCTGATCTCATCGATCCGGTAAGCATTCATCACAACAATTCCATTACCCAACGGGCACCCCCGCCCACAACGGAGAATCACCATGGCTCAATATCAGTGCAGCGCCTGCTACTTTCCCTATGACGAGGCTACCGGCCTGCCGGAAGAGGGCATTGCCGCCGGCACCCGATGGGAAGACGTCCCCGAGGATTTTGTCTGTCCGGAATGCGGTACGCCCAAGTCGAACTGGATGGAGTATCAGGCCGGGTGATCAGGCTCGCCTGGTCGCTCGCCGCTGAGGAGGATCCCGCGATGAGTCACAACTTCGAAACCATCCAGTATCGGGTCGAGCAGGGCGTGGCGCGGCTGACGCTGAATCGGCCTGAACGCCTCAACGCCTTCAATACCCGGATGCATGCGGAAATCCGCAGCGCCCTTCAGGCCGTCCGCAGTGGCCGCGAGGAGGGCTCGGTGCGGGTGCTGTTGCTGACCGGGGCCGGTCGAGGCTTTTGCGCCGGGCAGGATCTGTCCGACCGCCAGGTGTCGGCCGACGGCGAGGCGCCTGATCTGGGGCGTTCGATCGAGGACAACTACAAGCCGCTGGTGCTGGCGCTGCGTGACCTGGCGCTGCCGGTCATTGCCGCGGTCAACGGCGTTGCGGCTGGGGCCGGGGCCAATCTGGCACTGGCCTGCGACATCGTGGTGGCGGCACGCTCGGCGAGTTTCATCCAGTCTTTTGCCAAGCTTGGCTTGGTGCCGGATACCGGAGGTTCGTGGATCCTGCCGCGTGCCCTGGGACCTGCACGGGCACTGGGCCTGGCGTTGCTGGGTGACAAGCTGCCTGCCGAGCAGGCCGCGGCCTGGGGGCTGATCTGGCAGTGTGTGGATGATGAGTCGTTGATGGCAACCGCCGATGACATCGCTGCGCGACTGGCGGCAGGCCCCACGCTGGGCTTTGCACGGACCAAACAGGCCATCTGGTCGTCCTCGACCCGCGATTTCGAAGCTCAGCTCGATCTCGAGCGCGACTACATGCGCGAGCTTGGCCGTTCGTCGGATTATCGCGAAGGGGTGGCGGCTTTCATGCAGAAGCGGCCACCGGCATTTACCGGGCGCTGAGCCCTTGCGGGGGCTGATGGACATCGTGCCCACCGCAGGTTTTCACCCAAGCAATCCCTATTCAATCAGGAGTCTGACATGGCAGCGCTTGCCACCACGATCAGGGTCGCAGTCATCGGTGCGGGTGCCATGGGCAGCGGTATTGCCCATGTCGCTGCACGTGCCGGGCATGTGGTCTATCTGTATGACATGAATGCCGACGCGGTGGCGCGCGGCAAGGCCGGCATCGAGAAAGACCTGCGTTTCCTGGTGGGCAAGGGCAAGCTTGCCGAGGCGGATTGCATGGACACGCTCGAGCGGGTGCGGGCGACCAGCCGGATCGAGGATCTGGCCGATGCCGGCCTGCTGGTCGAGGCCATCGTCGAGAACCTGGAGATCAAGCAACAGCTGTTTGCCCAGCTCGAGGCCATGACTGCGCCTGAGGCCATCCTGGCGACCAATACCTCGTCGCTGTCGATCACCGCGATGGCGTCGACGCTGAAGCGGCCGCAGCGCCTGGCTGGGCTGCACTTCTTCAACCCGGCGCCGCGCATGGCGCTGGTGGAGATCGTTTCCGGTCTTGCCACCGACCCTGCGGTCGCGACCACGCTGTACGACACCGCCAAAGCCTGGGGCAAAGTCCCGGTGCGAGCCAGTTCGACGCCGGGTTTCATTGTCAATCGGGTGGCGCGTCCGTACTACGCGGAGGCCTTGCGGATACTGGCGGAGCGTGCCGCGACACCGGCTACGCTGGATGCGATCCTGCGCGAGAGCTGCAACTTTCCGATGGGGCCGTTCGAGCTGATGGATCTGATTGGGCATGATGTGAACTACGCTGTGACCCGTTCGGTGTTCGAAGCCTATTTCGGCGACAAGCGCTTCACCCCCAGCCTGATCCAGCAGGAGCTGGTGCTGGCAGGGCGGCTGGGGCGCAAGTCGGGGCAGGGCTTCTACGACTATCGCGAGGGCGCCGACCGTCCCCAGCCGGTGGTCGAGGCTGCTTGCGAGGGGGCTGACGAGGCGGTGGCGTGCGGGGAGCTTGGCATTGCCGTGCCCTTGCTCGCGCGCCTGGAGCAGGCCGGGGTGAAGCTGAAACGTACCGAAGGCCCGGGCGAGCTGCGCATTGGCAATGCCCGCCTGGCGCTATCCGACGGTCGCACCGCCACCCGGCGTGCAGCGGAGGAGGGGACGCCCAATCTGGTGCTGTTCGATCTTGCCCGTGACTATGCAAGCACGCCACGACTGGCGCTGAGCCGTGCGGATCAATGTGGCGACGGCGCCTGGAATACGGTGGTCGGTACCTTGCAGAGGGCGGGGCTGGCGATCAGCCGGCTGGACGATGTGGCCGGGCTGCTCGCCTTGCGCACCGTGTGCATGCTGGCCAACGAGGCAGCCGATGGCGTGGCGCAGGGGATTGCTTCGGCACATGACATCGATACCGCAATGCGCTACGGCACCAATTATCCCGAAGGGCCGCTGGCCTGGGCGGATCGCCTGGGGCCCGGCTTTGTCGTGCGGGTGCTGGGGCATCTGCGCGAGCATTATGGCGAGGAGCGCTACCGGGTTTCGCCACTGCTGCAACGTCATGCGCAGGCGGGGAAACCGCTGTTCTAGGAGGTTGTCGGACTTGAGCGATCGTAGCGAGCCGAGTGGGAAAACGAGGACAGATTCGGCCGTTTTTGAGGCGCATAGTCATTCTATGCAACGAGAAAACGGGCGGATATGGACCGTTTCTCCCGCTGGCTCAGTAGATCAGCCTCAAGTCCGGCAGCCTCCTATGCGAAGCGGATTGTTGCCTGTTGTGAACACTCATTTTTCATCACGGCAGGCGTGATGCCGCCCGTTTAAACTCTTCGAATCGACCGAGACCACCGCAGCAAGGATCGCCAAGATGTCTGCCCCCACCGTAGCCCGCCGCGGCCCCAATCTTCCACCGCTGGATGCCGCTGCCCGTGAGGCGGTACGCGCCGCCCTGAATGGCGAGGTGCCGCGCCCCGATCGTCTGATCGAATACCTGCATCGCTTGCAGGACGCGCACCGCGCCTTGTATCCGGACCATCTCGCTGCGCTGGCAGAGGCGCTGGGTCTGGCTCGCGCCGAGGTCTACGAGGTGGCGACCTTCTATCATCATTTTGACGTACTGGCCGAGGGTGAGGCGGCTCCACCGGCGCTGACCGTGAGGGTCTGTGATTCGCTGACCTGCGCGATGCAAGGTGGGCCCACGCTGGCGGCGGCACTGGTCGAGCGCCTGGGGGCGTCGGTGCGGGTGCAGCGTGTGCCCTGTGTCGGCCGCTGCGACAGCGCGCCGGTTGCCGTGGTCGGACAGAGGCCGGTTACCCAAGCCAGTGTCGAAACCGTTGCTGCGGCCGTGGCTGCGGGCGACCATGATGAGCCCGCGCCTGACATCATCGACTTTGCCGCCTATCGTGCCGCTGGCGGGTATGCCTTGTACGAGGCGCTGCGTGATGACCGACAGGACGGCGAGGCGGTATTGGTCGCGCTGGATTCCGCCATCCTCCGTGGCCTGGGGGGGGCCGGTTTTCCGTCGGCGCGCAAGTGGCGAACGGTGATGGCTCAGCCGGCGCCGCGCAACATGGCGGTGAACATCGACGAAGGCGAGCCGGGCACGTTCAAGGATCGCCACTATCTTGGCCGCGATCCGCATCGCTTCCTCGAGGGCATGTTGATTGCTGCGCATATCGTCGGCATCTCGGCGATCTGGATTTACATCCGCGACGAATACCCGGCGCTGCGGCGGATGCTGCTGGCTGAGCTGGACGTCCTGCGTACCACCTGGCCGGACCTGCCGCCGATCGAACTGCGCCGTGGCGCGGGGGCGTACATCTGTGGTGAAGAGTCGGCGATGATCGAGTCGATCGAAGGCAAGCGCGGCATGCCGCGCCTGCGCCCGCCTTATGTCGCCGAAGTGGGCCTTTTTGGCCGGCCGACCCTGGTGCACAACCCCGAGACCTTGTGGTGGGTGCGGGATATCGCCAGCTGGACGCTGAATCAGGGTACGGCCTGGCTGGCCGGGCGTGGTCGCAATGGCCGCCAGGGCTTGCGCAGTTTCTCGGTGAGTGGGCGGGTAGCCCGCCCCGGCGTAGTGGTCACCGATGCGGGCATCACGCTGCGTCAGCTCATCGACGAGCATTGTGGCGGCATGCAGCCCGGGCACGAGCTGTATGGCTATTTTCCCGGCGGAGCGTCGGGCGGCATGTTGCCGGCACGCCTGGCCGATGTGCCGCTGGACTTCGACACCCTGGCGCCCTATGGCTGCTTCATCGGTTCGGCGGCAATCGTGGTGTTCTCCCAGCACGATCGGGCACGTGCCCTGGCGGAGAACGCGATGAATTTCTTCGCACATGAATCCTGTGGCCAATGCACGCCGTGCCGGGTAGGAACGGTGAAGGCAGCCGGACTGATGACGGCTGCGCAATGGGATGCGCCGCTGCTGGAGGCCTTGGGCGATGCGATGGTGGATGCCTCGATCTGTGGCCTGGGCCAGGCCGCGCCCAATCCGGTGCGTTCGGTACTGCGCTATTTTCCACACGAGGTCGGGGTGACGTCCGCAACGGCTCAGGAGGGTGAAGCATGAGCGCGAGCACGCTGACATCTGCCGCACCGGTGGTGGAGTTTGAGTTTGACGGCCGCAAGCTTGAGGCCTTGCCCGGCGAAACCCTGTTGCTGGCCGCGCGCCGCGCAGGGGTCGAGATTCCGCATCTGTGCTACACCGATGGCCTGCGGGCGGACGGTAACTGCCGCGCCTGTGTGGTCGAGATCGAGGGTGAGCGGGTGCTGGCTCCGTCGTGCTGTCGCGCCCCCAAGCCCGGCATGAAGGTGCAGTCGGCCAGCCCGCGCGCGCGTCACGCCCAGCGCATGGTGCTGGAGTTGTTGCGCGCCGATGTGCCGGCAGCGGCGGAAAAGCCCGATTCCGAACTGTCCCGCTGGTGCGCCCGGCTCGGTGTCGAGTCCAGCCGTTTTGCGCCGCGACAGCCGGTGGCCGAGGATGCCAGTCATCCTGGTATCGCCGTCAATCTGGCGGCCTGCATCCAATGTACGCGTTGCGTGCGCGCCTGCCGCGAGATCCAGGTCAACGATGTCATCGCTTACGCCCATCGTGGCGGCGACTCGAAGATCGTGTTCGATCTCGACGTCGCAATGGGGGCTTCGTCCTGCGTGGGCTGCGGTGAATGTGTGCAGGCCTGCCCGACCGGGGCGCTGGCGCCTGCACCGGTGGCCGAAGCGGACCCTGTTGCGGTGTCCCAGGTGCGGCAAGCGCTTGCGTCCGAGACCCGCTACACGCCGACCCGCAAGGTCGACTCCCTGTGTCCCTACTGCGGTGTGGGGTGCCAGCTGACCTACCATGTTGCCGGCGAGGGGGCCACGCAGCGTATCGTCTTTGCCGAAGGCCGGGATGGTCCGGCCAACGCCGGCCGGCTGTGCGTCAAGGGGCGTTATGGTTTCAGCTACAGCCGCAACCGTCAGCGCCTGACCGTGCCGCTGATTCGCAAGCCCGGCATTCCCAAGGGGGTGAATCTGGATCCGGCCAATCCGCTTGCCGCTTTCCGCGAGGCCAGCTGGGAAGAGGCGCTGGACTTCGCTGCGGCGGGACTGGCCCGCATCAAGCGCGAACATGGGTCACAGGCGCTGGCGGGATTCGGCTCGGCCAAAGGCAGTAACGAGGAGGCCTATCTGTTCCAGAAACTGGTGCGTACCGGCTTTGGCACGCACAACGTCGATCATTGCACACGCCTGTGTCATGCCTCGTCGGTGGCGGCCTTGCTGGAGGGCATTGGTTCGGGGGCGGTGTCGAATCCGGTGCGCGACGTCGAGTTCGCGGATCTCGCCATCGTCATCGGTGCCAATCCGGCCGCCAATCATCCGGTCGCGGCCAGCTTCATCAAGAATGCTGCCGAGCGCGGCATGAAGCTGGTGATGATGGATCCGCGGCGCACGCCACTGGCGCGCCACGCCTGGCGCACGCTGCAGTTCCGCCCGGATGCGGATGTCGCGCTGCTGCTGTCGATGGCCTGTGTGATCATCGAGGAGGGCCTGACCGATGCTGCCTTCATCGCTGCCCGCACGACCGGTTTCGAGGCTTTCCGCAGCGCAGCCCTGCAGTATCCGCCGGAGCGCATGGCACCGCTTACCGGCATTGATGCGGCCACCGTACGCGAGGTTGCGCGTGCGTATGCGCGTGGGCCGAACAGCCTGATCTTCTGGGGTATGGGGGTGTCACAGCACACCCATGGCACTGACAACGTTCGCTGCCTGATCGCGCTTGCGCTGATGACGGGCCAGATCGGCCGTGCCGGCACAGGCCTGCATCCGCTGCGTGGGCAGAACAATGTGCAGGGTGCGTCGGACGCCGGCCTGATTCCGATGATGTTGCCGGACTATCAGCGTGTCGCCGATCCCGCAGTGCGAGCGCGCTTCGAGGCGCTGTGGCAGACCCCGTTGCCCACCGAGCCCGGCCTGACCGTGGTCGAGATCATGGATGCCGCCTGTGCCGGGCGTATCCGTGGCATGTATGTCGAGGGCGAGAATCCGGCGATGTCCGATCCCGATCTGGCCCATGCCCGCGAGGGGCTGGCGCGGCTGGAGCATCTGGTGGTGCAGGACATCTTTCTGACCGAAACCGCGATGCTGGCCGACGTGGTGCTGCCGGCTTCGAGCTTGTACGAGAAGACAGGCTCGTTTACCAATACCGACCGTCTGGTGCAGTTGGCGCAGCCGGTGCTGCCGCTGCCGGGTGAGGCGCGGCAGGACTGGTGGATCATTCAGGAGGTGGCGCGTCGGCTGGGTCTGAACTGGCACTATGCCGGGCCGCACGAGATCTTTGCCGAGCTGACCCAGGCCTTGCCAAGCTACGCCGGCATCGAGTGGACGGCACTACAGGTCGAGGGCGCGGTGGTGTCGCCCAAGCTGGCGCCGGCCTTGCCGTCGCAGCCGGTGCTGTTCCAGACCGATTTCCCTACCGCAGATGGCCGGGGACGCTTCGTGCCGGTGCAGCCGCTGACTGCAGCCGAACTGCCCGATCGCGACTATCCGCTGGTGCTGATTACCGGACGTGTGCTCGAACACTGGCATACCGGCAGCATGACCCGTCGGGCGACGGTGCTCGACGCGCTCGATCCGTCGCCGTGGTGTGGCATGCATCCGCAGGATCTGGCGTCAATCGGGCTTGAGCAAGGGGGGCTGGTGAGGCTGGAGACCCGCCGTGGCAGTATCGAAGTCGAGGCGCGCGCGGACGAGGGCGTGCAGCCGGGCTCGGTGTTCATGGCCTTCTGTTACGCCGAGGCGGCAGCCAACTTGCTGACCCAGCCAGCGCTCGATCCCTACGGCAAGATTCCCGAGTTCAAGTATTGCGCCTTGCGGGTGCGTGCGGTGTTCGCGCACTCATAAATGAAAACCCCCTGCGACCGTTTGACCGGATCACAGGGGGTAAAGGCCGCAAGAGTGAATCAGGCCTTGCGGCGACGTGCGGCGTACAGACCAACCAGGCCGATACCGAACAGGGCCAGCGATGCGGGTTCGGGGATTTCAGTCGTCGTCAGGCCAGACGGATCGCGTACCCAGATACTGATATGGGAGATCCCGGCAGGCTTGCCACCATTGTTGATCAGCGTGCCGCTGACGTCGAAGGTGCCCGACCAGTTGACAATGGGGTCGTCAGGGGTCTGAGCAGGCTGGCCGAACAGGGCCGGGTTGAAGTTATACACCGCAAAACCGTTGCCAGCCTTGAAGACGATGGAGAACTGGTCGATCCAGTTGTCGCCAATCGCTTTCGCAGCCCGTGCGGCAGCGGTTGCATCAGGCGTGAAGGCCCAGGTGCCGATGCCCGCACCGGTAATGGTTGCGGTGAAGAAGGTGCTCAGCACGATATCGTCAAAACCACCGATGGAGCTGGGCGAGAAGGCCCAGCTGTTACCGCCACCTTCATATTTCCCCAGCATGATCCAGCCCGGATCGTTTGCCGTGCCGTCACCTCTCAGGTCCTGCAGCGGGTACTGATCGGAG
>Ga0075012_10002512_pt1 | contig 18013 bp, 22 predicted proteins | sample All_14_2_FD_71474 | JGI IMG/M metagenome (GOLD analysis project Ga0075012, IMG submission 71474) | Freshwater microbial communities in response to fracking from Pennsylvania, USA - Allegheny Zone_MetaG_DW_15 | ecosystem: Environmental > Aquatic > Deep subsurface > Groundwater > Drilled... | reverse complement strand
ATATTAACCCTTTCAAACACAATTGGTACTACAAATCAATAGCTAAGTGGAACAACTTTTCAAGTTTCTAGAACAATTTCAAGCAATTTCCCAAGAAGCCAAAGCGGAAATTCGTAAGATTTCCGCGCCGATTACCATTGCTAAAAATACAGAGCTACAATCGATTGGTAAAACGTGTAAAACGATCTATTTTATTAAAAAAGGCATCGCACGCATTTATTACCTGAAGGATGGAACCGATGTTACCGATAGTTTTGCTTGGGAGAATCAATTGGTTGTACGCGTAGAAAGTTTGTTCACCAACAAACCCAGTTCAAAGGCGATACAAGCCATCGAAGAAACGGAAATCATCGCCATTGATGCTACGAAGCTTTTTGCCTTGTACGATGAATTCCATGAAATTGAACGCCTCTTTCGGAAAGTGTTTGAGGCGAGTCACGTGGAGACCATCAATCGCATCGAAAGTATCCAGTTTCATTCAGCGGAAGAGCGCTACCACAATTTACTGCATGAATCACCTGAAATCATTCAGCGTGTTCCCTTGAAATACGTTTCCTCTTATTTAGGCATTACCCAAGTGAGCTTGAGTCGCATTCGCGCCAAAGGCTAAGACCATTATTTATCATTTGTTAAAGGATTTCCTTTTTGGTTGCGTGAACTTTGTATCCAAGCGATGCAAGGAACGAACGTACAATTGGGATTGAAGGAAAATTGGAAACAATTTACCTTATTGGTGATCATCAACGCCTTTGTTGGTGGGATGGTTGGATTGGAACGAAGTATTCTACCGCAAATTGCCACCGAAGAATTTGCCATCGCCGCGAAAACAGCTATTCTCTCTTTTATTGTTGTTTTTGGGATCGTGAAAGCCATTACCAACTATTACACGGGGGCACTCGCGAATAAATTTGGTCGAAAAAACCTACTTGTTCTTGGGTGGATTATTGCCATTCCCATTCCCGCAATCTTGATGTATGCACCATCTTGGAATTGGATCATCGCAGCAAATGTACTGTTGGGAATCAATCAAGGTTTGGCCTGGTCGTCAACGGTTGTCATGAAAATTGACCTTGTGGGCGACAAACAACGTGGTTTTGCCATGGGACTTAATGAATTCGCTGGCTACATTTCAGTGGCGCTTGTATCCTTCTTAACTGGTTGGATTGCTTCGAATTACGGTGCACGCCCCTACCCTTTTTTCATCGGTTTTGTCTTGGTTTTTCTCGGATTACTCGGAAGCATTTTCTTGATCAAAGACACCCGTTCGCATGTCGCAATGGAAGGTCAACAAAGTTCCCTTCCCCGCTTAAAAAACATTTTCTGGGATACCACTTGGAAGCATAAGAACCTGGGATCGGTCACCCAAGCTGGATTAATCAACAATCTTAACGATGGAATGATTTGGGGGATTTTTCCCATTTTATTAGCTGGTAAGCATTTTTCAATTGGCGAAATTGGTATCATAACGGCTGTTTATCCAGCTGTTTGGGGCTTGGGGCAATTAGTCACCGGTAAAATGGCGGATCTTTTTTCAAAACGCAAAATCCTTTTTTGGGGAATGTTTCTACAAGCGATTGCCCTGTTCGTTCTCATATTTGCCAATTCGATGCTTGAATACCTGCTAATTTCAGCTGTTCTGGGTTGGGGAACCGCTATGGTGTATCCAACTTTCCTAGCGACCGTTGCCGAAAACACACATCCACTTGATCGTGCGAAAAGCATCGGTATTTTCCGCTTATGGCGCGACTTGGGCTATGCCATTGGGGCCATTTTAACGGGAATCATTGCCGACGTCCTTGGTTTAAACGCAGCAATTTTCTTCATTGCCTTTTTGACGTTAGTATCGGCGGTGATAATTAAATTGAGGATGACGGTTCATTGAAAACGATGAATAATTGAAAATGAGAGTTAATTTGAAAATGATATAATATGGACACAAGTATTTCTCAAATAGCATTAAAAGATCTTTTAGAAAAAGATATTCCTATCGCCATTATTGATGTTAGGGACAAAGAAGAGTTTGAGGCACTTAATCTTCCACTATCCATGAACATACCACTCGAAAAATTAGAAAAACTATTGCCATTTTTATCCAACAAATTTCAATACATCACTGTTTGCGGGAAAGGTGGAGGTCGCTCGATGAAGGGCAGTGAACTATTAATTTCTGCGGGATTAAATGCAAAATGGTTAACTGGTGGAACCTTCGCTTGGTACAATGATTAGTTTAACCTCTTCTTCGTTCTAATAGCATCATCATCATTAGCGCTAACAACAAACGTTCTGAATCGCCTGATTTAAATTCGGCTAATTTTTCCAATTTAAAGGTTCTTCCGAAAAATGATTTTTCTTTCGATAAACGAGCTACAACCGTTCCATCCGCTGCAACAATTTCATATTTAGGGTTAAACATGTATCCTGTAAACATCCCAAGAATTGGAATTTCACTAAACAAAACATCCGCTACCTTGGCCCATGGGTTTTGTTCTCGAACATGATATTCTTGTAGTTTATTGGCATCGAAAATTTCATAATGCGCTTTCCACAACGAACGCATTCCTTTGCGTCCAATGCTTCCTAAAACAGTATCATTTGCATCCGTAAATTCGTAACTCGCATTGAAATCGATGATACGATCTGCCTTTATGGTGTAAAGTTGATGGGTCTTTGTTTCATCTGAAAAAACCATAATGGCATCCTTCAGTTTGAACATTTTTTGTCGCACGTAGGCAATTGTTCGTCCACTGCTATCCTTCGCCGCGAAGTCATTTGAAATTGTTCCTAATTTGAATTGAAACGTAAGTGGGAAGTCAAATTCTTTGAAATCTGCTCTTGTTTTAGTGTGGGTATCTAGTAATTCTTCGTGCGACATGGGATGTAGTTTGGTACGAAGGAACGAAAAAAAAACATCTTTGTTCTTTTTCCTTGATGAAAAAGGAACGCCACGAATGCACGAATGAAATAAATAGTATTGTTCTGCGGAACGGCTTCCCTCTTTGGAGGGGGATTGAGGGGGAGGATTTAATTCAAAAGGTATTCACATCAATATTGTACAGAAGTTTTTTCTATTTCAATTGCTATTCTTGCTGATACTGTAGTAAAAAAAAAGAAAGCGAATCTTAGAATGAGATATCCATTTTTCATGGATCTAATAATAGTTTGTTGTGTCCTCCCCCTTAATCCCCCTCCAAAGGGGGAGACCTTGATTCACATTCTTGTTTGAAGATTTTGTAATTATCAAATCCCTTACTTCGAAGTACCCGAAGGGAAACAACGCTCTTCCGTTAATTTATCACGCAAAAAAAAAGAGAAAGAAGAAAATCTGTCAAAAACAAATCTTCTTCTTTCCCTTCACTTCATTAAAAGAATGTGGTTTTTATCTGCTTAACGTACAAGCAACTTACCAAATTCACGTTGATTCGTATCTAAATCTACCACTTCGTAGATGTAAATTCCATTCGTTAAATTACCTCTGTTAATTTTGATGATCTCAGTATTGTTGTACGTTTCATTCAACATTTCTTTACCAGAAAGATCAACTAATTTTAATTGAACATTTGCTGGAACTTGACCATTGTTGTTAATCTCAAAGTGAACAAATTCACTCATTGGATTGGGGAAAGCATCAACTGAGAAATCGTCATCATTGTTTGATAAATCGTCAAGTCCTAAAGGAAATGCAATTGTGTTCAAGGCATAATTTGTTACAATTGGTGGATTGAAATCAAAGTAAATTTCTGCCTTGTTTTTGATTTCTGTTCCATAAGCCAATCCTTGTACCATATCGATTTCAAAAGTGACATAACCGTGACTTTCTGCTTCATTTGATGTGCTATCAGGTAAATTAATACCATTAAACATAAACGAAACAACATTTACTCCTGTCCATTGTGGAGTCATTGTATGACTTGCATCAATGATTCTCAAGGTGTTCGGGTAAACATGAACTCCAAGTGTATCAATCACATTGATGTTTAAAGCTGGAGCATTACCCGTATTTTGGAAGTGAACTGTATATCTAAGTTTTGGTGTTCCAACATAAATGTATCCTTCTGGACCGATTCCTTTTGGCTCTACCTCTTTGATGTTTGGATCATACGAATTGACAACCGGCAAACAGAAATCCAATTCATTGTTCCCAATGTTCACATCGTTTACAGGTACATCAGAAATCACTTTAAAACAAAGTGTATCACCAATATTCACGCTAATTGATGGTGTTAAATTCACTCCTCCAAAGAAAGAATTCCAAAATCCACTTCCGCTGGCATTCGTTAGGTTTGAATAGTTCCAATACAAGGTATCACCATTGATACTTGTCGCTGGATTTGTGCTATTCGCTGCATTATACGTAACGTTCGGGTCTAAGACCAATTTCAAGGTTCCAGATACTGGATCACAACCAATATTGGAAACATTTGGATAAACATTGAAAGGAATCATTGGTCGCACTGACCCATTACTTCCCATGTAAACAGAAGCATCTACATCAGCACATTGAACAGCAAAATCGACATTCGTTTGAGGCAAGGTTGTAAATGTATACGACAAAGGAGAACAAGTCGATGGTGGGAAAATAAACGCATAGATACTTGGCATACTCAAGGTATAATTTTGCAACCATGATTCTTGTAATTGTCCACTAAATGTCCCTGGTAATCCAGTATAAAAACCAGTTGAATTTAAATAGCTTCCTCCAGGTGAAATGTAAGAAGCATTCACTCCAACAGCTACAGATGAAACAGCAACATCGCCAGAATTGAAAATACAATCTGTATTGTTATCAATGTAAACTGAACCGCTCACATTTCCGTAAGTACACGGATTAGTTACAACTTCATTAACAAAGATGATAGGATTATAAAGTGTATCGGGTCCAGAAATGATTTTCCATAATTGCGAAGGGGCAACCGTATTAAGCATGCCTCCTACAATCATATCATCCATAATTATACCTCCTGAAAAGATCGGAGGATTAACCATCCAATTTGCAGTGCCTGTTGTGTTTTCTTCTTCGTACATTAAAAACCCACCCCATCCTATAAATTTAATGGAATCCCCTAAAAATGAATTTGAAATTATTGATTGATGATTTGCACTTATGTTTGAAAGGCAATTGTTTTCATCATGGGTAAACATGTAACCACCAAAATGGTTAATGTCACCATCAATTTGGCTTTGTACATTTCCTGATGCCAAACAGCAAAATGAAATGAGTAGTAGTGTGATTTTTCTCATGGTATGAAGATTTAGGTAAGTAGTATACCTATAGAACGAAGATCTAAAAAATGCGTTGCTTTTGAACTAAAAAAAAAGTTCCAATAATTGAAAAACGTCCTTCTTTCTTGCACAATAGATGTTTTATTTCTTTGAAGACGGTTAGTTAACTATTCTGCGTTAGATACAATTTTATGTGTTGGATCTTCCAATACATTTACTTCAACAATTTTATCGGCCTTTGAAATTAATTTTAGTCAGTCTTCGCTTAAATACTTTAGATGTAGTTTTTTACCTGCAGCAAAACACTTTTTAGTTAGAACTTTTAACGCTTCAATAGCAGACATATCCACGACTCTACTTTCCGTAAATCAATTATAATTTCTTGCGGATCATTTTCAATTTCGAATTTATCGTTTAAATTGACCAAAAAAGTGAATGTCGTTTATGAAATTAAAGAGTTGTTTTTTCAATTTTCATTAATTGCTTGGCTATCTTTACGCTTTACGAATCAGGATTCTTAAATTAACGATCAAAAAAATGATCCATTGGATTATTAAGCGAATTGAAATGGGTGTTAAATGGGCTCAAAACCGTTTAACAAAAAAGCAATTCATCATTCTTTCAAGTATATTGATTGGTTTAACAGCTGGTTTAGCAGCCATACTGTTAAAAACATTCGTACATTATATTTTCCTTGCTGCAACGTATGAAAAACTAAGTGACTATCGTTTCTTGTACTTGTTATTACCTATGATTGGATTGCTCCTAACTGTTTTAGTGGTAAAAAAAGTACTGAAAAACAAATTAGTTAAAGGCTTATCCCAAGTGCATTATGCCATTGCTAAAAAATCCAGTATCCTTCCTAAAAATCAAACCTACGACCAAGTGATTACAAGTTCAATTACGGTTGGTTTCGGTGGATCAACAGGTTTGGAGGCTCCAATCGTCATTACAGGAGCAGCTTTGGGCTCAAACTACTCTCGAAAATATAAACTTAGCAGTAAAGAACGAACCCTGCTCCTAGCTTGTGGTATAGCAGCGGGAATCGGTGCTGCTTTTAATGCTCCAATCGCTGGGGTACTTTTTGCATTGGAAGTATTGCTATTGGATTTGACCATTTCAGCCTTTACGCCATTAATTATTGCATCAGCATCCGGTGCTTTAATTTCAAAAGTAATCTTGAATGATGAAATTCTCTTGTCATTTAAAATGGAACATTCTTTTGATTACATCAATGTTCCTTTTTACGTTTTGCTCGGAATTCTTGCAGGAGTAGTTTCTGTTTATCACGCTAGAATGTTTATTCGAGTCGAGTCGCTTTTCCATCTTAAACAAGGTGGAAGGTATAGAAAAGTCGTTCTTGGTGGACTTGCCCTTGCAGCATTGATTTTTGTTTTTCCATCCCTCTTTGGGGAAGGATATCAAAGTATTAAATCACTCGCTACACAGCATCCAGAAGTTCTGTTGGACAGTAGTTTATTTCAAGGATTCAAATCGAATGAGTGGTTTGTACTTATTTTTATAGGTGTATTAGTATTTGTAAAATCCATCGCAACGGGATTAACACTTGGCGCAGGTGGAAACGGCGGAAACTTTGCCCCTGCTCTATTTGTTGGAGCGTATTTAGGTTATTTCTTTTCTCGCGTATTCAATTTACTTTTTCAATCAGAACTACCTGTCAATAACTTTACAATCGTAGGAATGGCAGGAATTTTAAGTGGACTTTACCACGCTCCTCTGACCGCAATTTTCTTGATTGCAGAAATTACTGGTGGTTACACCTTAATGATTCCTCTCATGATTGTTTCATCCATAAGCTTTGCCATTTCTCGCTATTTTGATCCTTATTCGATGGATATGAAAAATATTGCTGAGAGCGGTAATGCATTGACTTCGGACAGAGATAAAAACGTTTTATCAGCCATAAATACTGCTGATTACATCGAGAATGACTACCCACTCTTATCACCAAACACAAGTTTAGGAGAATTGGTAAAAGTAGTTTCCAATTCTACCCGCAATGTATTTCCAGTAGTTGACTCCCAGAAACAACTTCTTGGTCTTATTTGGCTCGATGATATTCGCGATACGATGTTCAAAACAGAGTTCTACTCTTCTGTCAAAGCACAAGATTTGATGGTAAAACCAACGGAGTTAGTCCTCCACAGTGATCCAATGGACATTGTTATGCAGAAATTCGATGATACCGGAAACTGGGTACTTCCTGTTGTTGACGAAGGTATTTACGAAGGATTTATTTCCAAATCAAATGTTTTTTCTGGTTATCGCGAAAAATTAAAAGTTTCAACAATAGAGTAGTTTTTCAGGTCATTTTAAACTTTTTTTGTCGTTTTAGGATTGTATTAGATTACTTTATCGTAATATTGCAATATCTAAATATTTAAATTTTTAACTATTCCAATAATATCAGCATATGGGAGCCTCAAAATCAGATTTCTTTTCACCACAACAAAACCAAACTGCAGATATCTTCAAAGCCCTTGGTCACCCTGCCAGAATAGCAATCATCGAATATATTCTTTCAATGAATACTTGTATCTGCGGTGACTTAGTGGAAGTACTTCCGCTATCTCAAGCAACGGTTTCTCAACATTTGAGAGAACTAAAAAATGCAAACATTATAAAAGGAACTATCGAAGGAAACGGTGTTTGCTATTGTTTGAATGAGGAAACGATCAAGCATATCAAAGCCATCTTGGAACTTTACATCGAATCTTCAGAAAAGAAAAATACAGGATGTTGCTAAAAACAAGTCCTTTCAATTAACAACAATAACTTTTAAAACAACTCAACATGAAACTTTCAGAAATCAAACACATTCTTACTGACCTAGACGCAGTTATCTTTCAATTACCTAACAAATCATTCGTTCCTGAACACTTCCACGTGACGGAGGTTGGGGTTATCACTAAAAACTTTATTGACTGTGGTGGAACAGTTCGCGAGGAAAAAGTGGTCAATTTTCAATTATGGGAAGCAGGTGATTATGACCATCGTTTAGCACCAACAAAGCTGAAAAACATCATCGAACTATCAGAACATACGCTTAACATAGACCCGGAATTAGAAATCGAAGTAGAATACCAAAGTGATACAATTGGCAAATATGGTCTCGAATACAATGGAATTTATTTTCAATTGACCTCAAAATTGACAGCTTGCTTGGCACAAGATGCGTGTGGTATTCCTGTAGAAAAACAAAAAGTAAAACTCTCGGAAATCGGAAATCAATCTTCCGCTGCTTGTTGCACGCCTTCTCCTAATTCAAAATGTTGTTAAACCCTAATCCAAGGCATGTTTCAAAAAATCAAAACACACTGTGACCAATTAGTTTCGAAGTTCGAGACAATCACTGCCGAAAGAAAAGAATTGCTCTCAATAATTTCGAAATACATTCAATCGAAAATCGCGCAAGATGAAGCAATCAACTTAGTGTATGTGTGCACGCACAATTCGAGAAGAAGTCATTTTGGACAAGTGTGGGCAGCTGTTGCGGCTAACTATTACAACATAGCAAATGTCTATACTTATTCAGGGGGAACAGAAGCAACTGCTTTCAATCCAAATGCAATTAATGCTTTAAAAACAACAGGATTCGATATAAGTTTCGATTCGACCGATGCAAATCCCACATACATTGTTCGCTTTGGAGAAAATGAATCCACCACTTGTTTCTCGAAGGTGTATGATAACGATGTTAATCCAAAATCGAACTTTGCAGCCATCATGACGTGTTCCGACGCAGAAGAAAATTGTCCGTTTATACCTGGTGTTGAATTGCGTATTGGAACAACGTATGATGATCCAAAAGCATTTGACGGCACCCCCCAACAAGACGAAAAATACGTGGAACGCTCCAATCAAATCGCCATGGAATGCTTGTATGTTTTCTCATTAATTAATCCTTCGACAAGCTCAGGAACATTAATTCATAACTCATAATTCATAATTCCCTTCTTTATGTCATCAACAAACTGCGCCCCAGCGGCAGAACGCAAAAAACTAGGTTTCCTAGATCGCTATTTGACCCTATGGATTTTCCTCGCAATGGCGATTGGAATTGGAATTGGGTATTTTATTCCAACAGCAGATGATTTCATCAATTCATTTTCGGATGGTACAACAAACATTCCTTTGGCCATCGGATTAATTCTCATGATGTATCCACCTTTGACGAAAGTGCAGTTTTCAAAAATTCCAAAAGTGATGGCTAAACCAAAGTTATTGGCCGTTTCATTTTTCGTTACATGGATAGTTGGACCTTTTTTAATGTTTTCCTTAGCGGTTCTTTTCCTAAAAGATTATCCCGAATACATGACAGGCTTAATCATCATCGGGCTCGCACCTTGCATTGCAATGGTCATTGTGTGGAACGAATTGGCGGAAGGAAACCGCGAATTAGTGGCAGGATTGGTTGGGATCAACAGTCTATTACAAGTATTCTTCTTTAGTCTTTACGCCTATTTCTATTTGGAAATTGTATTGCCTTTGTTTGGAATTGATGCGCTTAAAATTGACATCACCATTGTAGAAATAGCTCAAACTGTCGGTATTTATCTTGGAATTCCTTTTGGAGCAGCTGTAATTAGTCGCTTTGTCTTAATAAAAGTCAAAGGAGAAGAATGGTTTCGTAAGAAGTTCATTCCATTTATTTCGCCTATCACCTTGATTTCCTTGTTATTTACAATTGTCGTAATGTTTAGTCTGAAGGGTGAAATGATCGTATCTATTCCGATGGATGTTGTGCGCATTGCTATTCCATTGGTCATCTTTTTTGCCATCATGTTCTTTTTGATGTTTCTCCTTGGGAAATGGACTGGTGCTGATTATGCAGATAATGCGGCGCTTTCTTTTACTGCCTCAGGAAATAATTTTGAATTGGCCATCGCAGTTGCAATTGGCGTTTTTGGAATCAATTCAGGTCAAGCGTTTGCAGGAGTAATTGGACCTCTTGTGGAAGTCCCAGCACTAATCATTATGGTGAATGTGGCTTTTTGGCTCAAAAAGAAATTGTACAAACAATCATGACCAAGGTCATTTTAATCCAACTCAATTAGTAGTAACATTGTCAAAATAGGTGAAAATGAGAACAATTAAAGTCTTAGGAACTGGTTGCTCTAAATGCAACGTAACCTATCAAAACGCCCAAGAAGCAATCAAACGATCAGGTATTGAAGCGACAGTAGAAAAAATTGAAGACATCGAAGAATTAATGAACTATAATGTTTTGACAACTCCAGTTCTTATGATTGATGAAAAACAATTGATTAAAGGTCGTGTCGCAGATGTCAACGAAATAATTGAACTTTTAAAAAATTAAGGATGAGTGCACAACAATTAGTAAAAGAAATTTGTCCAACAACCACCCAAGAATGGGTGAAAAACGGAGCTCTTTTGGTGGATGTGCGTGAGCAAGACGAAATTGAAGCATTGTCTTACGACGTTCCGAACATTATGCATGTTCCTTTAAGTGAGTTTGAAGATCGTTTTACAGAAATCCCTAAAGATAAAGATGTTGTAATGGTTTGTCGCAGTGGCGGAAGAAGCTTGCGTGCAGCTGGTTTCTTGGTGAATCACGGTTACGACAAAGTCGTGAACATGCAACATGGTATGATTCGCTGGGCAGAAAAGGGATTCCCTACAAAAGGTGATACCTCAGCAGTTCTTGGAAATAAAACTTCCAGTTCTTGTTGCACACCTTCTGCTGATTCATCATCAAAATGTTGCTGATTTAGGTCGACATGTTTGTTTGGACCCAACATTTTGCAGATTGGTTAATCTTTGGTCTTTTCGGAATCGAAAAGGGCTCAAAAATCGGTGATGCCTTAAACTTTTTTGTATTCGATACTATCAAAATATTCATTTTGTTGTTCATCGTTACAATGGTTATGGGGGTAATCAATTCCTATTTTCCAATCGACAAAGTGCGCAACTTTCTGACAAAACGAAAATGGTATGGATTGGATTATTTCCTTGCCTCTTTCTTTGGAACGATTACACCATTTTGTTCTTGTTCTTCCGTTCCACTTTTCATTGGATTTGTAAAAGGAGGAATTCCGTTGGGCGTGACCTTAGCATTCCTTATTTCATCACCCTTAGTAGATGCTGTTTCAGTAGCAATGTTCATTGGTATGTTTGGTTGGAAAGTGACAATGGTTTACGTTGTAAGCGGAATTATTTTATCAATGGTTGCAGGATATATTCTTGGACGCATGAACTTGGAACGTTTGCTCACACCTTGGGTTCAAAAAATACTTGAAAACAAACAAATTCTTGATCAAGAAGAAGAATTACACCATCAAACGTTTCGTCAACGCGTTCCCGTAATTGTTAAAGAAGCACTGGGAATCGTAAAAGGTGTTTCAATTTATATACTCATTGGTATTGGTATTGGAGGCGCCATGCATGGCTTCATTCCTACTGGATTCTTCGAAGAATACATAAAGGCCGATAATCCTTTCGCCGTTCCAATCGCAGTTATCATGGGTGTTCCAATGTATAGCAACGCAGCTGGAGTATTACCTATAATGGAAGTATTAGTTCAAAAAGGAATTCCAATTGGCACAGCAATCGCCTTTTCAATGGCAGTTGTCGGACTATCAATACCCGAAGGACTTCTTCTTAAAAAAGTAATGACAACCAAAATGCTGTTTATTTTCTTCGGAGTAGTCGCAGCATGTATCATCGTTTCAGGCTATGTATTCAATTTAATCCTTTAATTCAATATGAAAAATCTACTTTTTATCGCACTAATCACTTTACTAGCTGCTTGTGGAAACAAGAACAACGAATCAGCAAAAGATGCGAGTCCGACCGACTTAAAAAACGACCGACTAGAAGTGTACGCTTTTCACGGAGTGCGGCAATGTGAAACATGTAAACACATGAAGGCTTACAGTAAAGCAACCTTGGAGAAACATTTTAAAGCAGAATTGAAATCAGGTGCCATCGTTTATCAAGTTATTGACGTGGATGATGAAAAAAATGCTGAATTGGCAGAAAGATTTGAAGCGACTGGTACAGCTTTAATGATCAATCGTGTGCAAAATGGAAAAGAAAACATTGAAGACTGGAGTGATTTCGCCTTCGAATATGCACCAGGTGAACAAAATGAATATGAAGTTGAGTTCAAAAAAATGATTGAAGAAAAACTCAAGTAAAATGGATTGGCTGCACAACCTTGTTGACAATACTTCTTGGCCTATTCTTTCTGCATGGGCACTCGGAATTTTAACAGCAATTAGTCCTTGTCCCCTAGCGACAAATATTACGGCGACTTCCTATATTGCACGAACCTTAAACGGTCGCAATAAGGTACTTTTAAGTGGCTTACTTTACACGCTGGGATTGGCATTCACTTATACAATGATTGCACTCATCATCTCTATGGGCGCAAGTAAATTCCATGTCGCTAAATTCTTTCAGGGCAATGGTGAGAAGTTTGTTGGTCCAATTATGATTATCATTGGATTAATCATGCTGAATGTCATCAAGTTTAATTTTTTAGGAAAATCTGATTTAAAGAATAAGCTAGGAGATAAATTCAAGGACCGAGGACTTTTAGGCTCCTTCCTACTCGGTGCACTTTTCGCCATGGCATTTTGTCCATACAGTGGAGCTATGTATTTCGGAATGCTCATTCCGATGACAATTGAAAGTGAAATGGGAATTACCCTCCCTCTCTTTTTCGCCTTGGGAGCTGGGTCTCTAGTCTTGTTCTTTACCCTCGTCATTGCTTTCAGCATTCAAAAACTGGGAGCCTATTTCAAGCGAATTACACAAATTGAGAAGGTAACGCGCTACATTGCGGCTTTTCTTTTTATCGGAACTGGTTTATACTATGTTTTAATTTACCTCCAAGTCATTCAATAATGGAAACGACAAAATACTTTTACGATGCTTATCAAGAAGCGAGAACACGTCTGCAACTTGTTCTGAATGTTCTTACTTCCGAGGATCTCGCAAAAAAGCTTCAACCCTGTCCAAACAGCTGTGGATTTCTTCTTCGCCACATTGGAGATGTAGAATTGTTATTCTCCAAAAACGTATTCAAATTGGATGATGTGCAAGTGAAGGCCAAAACGGTCATGGATCAAAGAGATACTGGTGAATGGATAAACTTGAGCGAATTAGAAGAATATTTGTCGCACTCCTTTAAAATGGTACTTTCTGCAATTGCTCAACAAGACGATGAATCGTGGGAAGAATTGATTGAAACAAAAGAATTCGGAACCAAAACAAAAGCAGAAGCCTTCGGTAGAATCATTTCTCATACCGCCTATCATGCGGGCCAATTGGCAATTATTCAAAAATATGGCGCTTAAACCTTGAAATAAGGTAATGCGTTGAAGTTTATTTTTGTTTCCTAGAAACAAACATTTTGCGATATTTGTCGCATGAGTCTTGTATCATCTAAATCTGCACTAGTTTTTATTTTAATTACCATTTGCCTTGACTCTATTGGCTTAGGAATTATTATTCCTTCCTTCCCAACACTTGTTTCAGAGACTGCCCACGTTTCAATAGATGATTCTTCAAAATATTATGGTGTCGTAATGGGATCGTATGCTTTGATGCAGTTCCTTTTTTCGCCATTAATTGGAAATTTAAGTGACCGATTCGGTAGAAGACCAGTTCTACTAAGTTCAGTTCTTGGAATGGGCTTGGATTACATTGTTATGTTTTATGCGCCAGATCTTTTTTGGTTAGTGATGGGACGAGCAGTTGCAGGTATTTTTGGAGCAAGTTATACGACAGCAGCAGCTTATATTGCTGACATATCCACACAAGAAAATAGAGCGCAAAATTTCGGAATGATTGGTGCTGCTTTCGGTGTAGGTTTTGTGGTTGGTCCCGCAATTGGTGGACTTTTAACCGATTTTGGTCCAAGAGCCCCCTTTTTAGCTGCAGCCATTTTCTCACTTGTGAATTTTGTATACGGCTTCTTTGTGTTGAAAGAATCATTACCTCCAAGTGAACGCAGAAAATTCGAATGGAAAAGAGCAAATCCACTTGGGGCAATTCTTCAAATGGGTCGTTTCAAAAAAATGAAATATTTGTTCATAGTGAGTTTCTTTCTCATTCTAACTAACATGTCCGTTCATTCTGCTTGGAACTATTTTTCCATGTCAAAATTTGGTTGGACAGCAAAAGATGTTGGTATTTCACTAGCTGTAGTTGGAGTTTGTTTTGGTGTTGTTCAAGGTGCCGCATCTGGATTTTTAGTAAAAAAACTGGGAGAAAAAGGTGCTGCAACCTTAGGACTTGGCGTTTTATTTATAACCCTCATTGGCATTTCATTTATACCGAGTGATATGGGTTGGATGATGTACCTTATTATATTGCCTTATGCCTTGTCAGGTATTGTTGATCCAGCTATACGTACAATTGTATCGAGTGGCACAGCCAACAATGAGCAAGGTGAACTCCAAGGGGTATTTACTAGTATGATGAGTCTAGGTGAAATTATTGGTCCGCAATTATTCATGTGGATTTTCTACACATCACGTACCAATTATCCCAATGAAGATTGGAGTTATGGATCACCATTCCTAGCCGCTTCAATTTTGGCAATCGCTGCCTTTATCTTACTTCGCTGGACCCTCAAAGGATTCAAATCTCAAAAATCTTAGTAAGCCAGGACTTTTCCGAATCCCAAATCCCGAATCCCGAATTCATTTTTATGTAACTAATTACCAATTCTGTATAAGACTTTGTACTAGGAAGTAGCGCACTTTTGTCATGTGAAAATTACTTCATAACTAAAATTAACAAGATGAAAGATCTTACCGAATTAAAAGGCAATTGGAATGAAACCAAAGGCAAATTGAAACAAAAATTTGCTGATTTAACCGATAACGATGTGTTAATGGAAGAAGGCAAACAAGATGAAATGCTTGGTAGACTTCAAATCAAGTTAGGGAAATCGAAAGAAGAACTTCACAAAATCATCAATGAATTATAATCAAATCTTACAAACAATCAATTAAAACAAACAGTATGAAAAAGTCAATTTTAGCAATTACACTATTCTCAATTTTTATCGGTTTAGGAGTAACAAGTTGTGGTTCACCGTCTGAAGATGTGAATGATGCTCAAGAAGAAGTAAACGATGCGAATGAAGATTTAGAAGAAGCGAAAGAAGCCTTGAGAATCGACATGGAAGTTTACAAGCAAGAAATTCTTCTTAAAATCATGGAAAATGATGCGAAAATCGCAGAACATAAGGAAATGCTTGCAACTGAAAATGGTGCAGACAAAATTAAACACCAAGAACAAATTATCGATCTTGAAGCACGTAACGCTAAATTGAAAATCAAATTAGAAAGTTACAATGGTGAAGGAAAAGACAATTGGGAAAAGTTCAAAACAGAATTGAATAAAGAAATCAATGATTTGGGTATTGCATTACAAAAAGTTAGTTCAAAAAACTAATCATGTAATCGAATATCGAGAACGTCGATTTAAAAAGGGTAATATGTTCTATTACCCTTTTTTTTATGCTTTCTAGTTTCCCAATAAATATGTAACAAGCTATTAATTTAATACAACAGTTTAGCAGGTGAAAAGCTGAACCTTTGTGGTGTGAAAATTAATTCACATCAAATATAACAAACATGAAAAAGACATTAACAATCGTTAGTATTATTACATTGACATTTGGTTTAAACCTCAGCGCACAAACAGATAATCCTCGTGAGAAATTTACAGTTGGAGCAAAAATAGGAATGAATTATTCAAACGTATGGGATGAAAAAGGTGAAGATTTTCAAGCAGATGGTAAACTTGGTTTCGCTGGTGGTGCGTTCGTAGGTATTCCTTTAGGTGAATTCTTTGGTTTACAGCCAGAAATAATGATTTCTCAAAAAGGATTTCAAGGATCTGGAACGATGTTTTTTACACCTTATTCATTTACACGTACAACAACTTACTTAGATATTCCATTGCAAGTTCAATTGAAGCCTGCTGATTTTATCACGATAGTAGCTGGCCCACAATTCTCTTACCTGTTGAAAGAAAAGAATGAATATACGTTTGGATCGAATAGTGCATTACAAGAAGAGGAATTCAGCAATGAAAATCCAAGAAAAAATATTCTAGGATTTGTAGGTGGTTTAGATGTAAATATTTCACACTTTGTCGTTTCAGGACGCGTTTCTTGGGACTTTCAAACAAACAATGGTGATGGTACTTCATCAACACCACGTTACAAAAATCAAGTGTTACAATTGACTGTAGGGTACAAATTGTAAGACGAACAATGAGTTATACAAGAAGTGGTTGACCAAAAGTCAATCACTTTTTTCATTATATCCAAATTCTGTAACTTTAGTTACCTTTAGAACCTCATCAAACAATTAGCTTTGTTTAAAAAATAGAAAACATGAAAACAAATAGACTATTCCCAATTTTTATCCTATTTCTCATTTTCGGGACCGTAAGTTGTGCATCTATCTCACAAGAAGAAACAAGTGCAGCAAGCTACAAAAACATTCAAGCAACAGAATTCAATAAATTAAAAACAGATCCAAACACTATCATCATTGATGTGCGCACTCCCGCAGAAACAGCAGAAGGTGTGATTGAAGGAGCATCTCTTTTCGTTGATTATACAGCAAGTAACTTTGGAACTGAAATCAACAAGTTGGACAAAACTAAAAACTACATTGTATACTGCAGAAGTGGTGGCAGAAGCGTTGGTGCATCTGAACAAATGATTGCTGCAGGTTTCAAAAACGTTTACAACCTGGAAGGTGGAATTTCAAATTGGAAAGGTGCCGTTGTGGCAAAACCATAAGAATGAATAAACTACTAAATTATAAAGGGGCAGTTCTTCCACTCGTGGTTGGACTTGCCTCTTTTTTTCTTTCTGCTTATACCCCATCTGCAATTAACAGTGTTTTAATTGCATTGGTCATCGGTATTGTAATCAATAATTTCATTTCTATTCCAAAATCCTTCGATTCAGGTATTTCATTTACCAGTGGTAAATTGTTAGAAATATCACTTTTATTCTTGGCTTTTGACATTGATTATCGCAGCATCGCTTCATTGGGAATTGGAAGCTTTGGAATATTAATTTTAGTCGTTTTCTCAGTACTCATTATCACTTATTTTCTAGCTATCCGATTAAAATGTCCTGGATCTACTGGATGGTTAGTTGGTTTTGGAACAGCCATCTGTGGCTCTTCTGCAATTGCAGCACTTTCTCCGAGTGTATCCAAGAACAAAGAAGATGTTGCCATTTCAATGGCAGTTGTAAATTTGTTAGGCACTCTGGGAATGATTGTTCTACCAATAATTCTATTGAAAATGAACTTAGGTGCTTCTGAAGTTGGACTTGTTATTGGAGGATCTCTGCACTCCGTCGGAAATGTTGCTGGAGCAGGTTACTCGCTAAGTCCAGAAGCAGGTGAAGCCGCGTTAACATTTAAATTGGCGCGAGTTGCATTGTTATCACCAGCCTTAATTTTCTTCAATTATCTCGTAAATCGAAACACTGTTAAATCTTGGAAAGAACACTTCCGTTTGCCTTGGTATTTAATTGGTTTTATTCTGATTACAATTATTAGCTCCGCTTTTCAGTTCCCTGAAACAATACTTTCATCTATGGAAGTTATGGGGAAAATAATCCTTACCATCGCAATGGCGGCTATAGGTTTAAAAGTAAATTTTCAAAACCTAATTAAATCAGGAAAAAGTGGCCTACTCTTCGGAGTTATCATCTTCGCCATTCAACTTGGACTTTTAAGTCTTTTCTTGTTGTTTTAAA
>Ga0075012_10002511_pt1 | contig 18016 bp, 14 predicted proteins | sample All_14_2_FD_71474 | JGI IMG/M metagenome (GOLD analysis project Ga0075012, IMG submission 71474) | Freshwater microbial communities in response to fracking from Pennsylvania, USA - Allegheny Zone_MetaG_DW_15 | ecosystem: Environmental > Aquatic > Deep subsurface > Groundwater > Drilled... | reverse complement strand
TCATCCACGCGGGCGCATTCGCCCAGAAAGCTGTCGATGGTACGGTACAGGCCGCGTCGCATTCGAATCGTCTTTGCTGGCAGGGACTGCCGGTTGTCTCACACCGCAACGCGGCGAATCACCACTGGATTCGGGCTTGGTCAAAAAACCGTGACATTGCACGCATGTTGGCCGGGATGCGCACGGCAGGGGCGTTGCTGAAGGAGTATTGCGCCCCTGCCGTGGTTTTTCAGGGCTTTAGCGGCAGAGCACGCGCCTCGGCTGCGGGCAGCGGCACTTTGAGAATTGCGGCGAGCGTCGGGGCGATGGCGCGCATGTCCACTTCGCCCAGATCGCGCGCTGCGGCCACTCCGCGGCCCATGACCATGAAGGTCGAACGCATCTGCGGCATGCCCGGAAAATACCCGTGCATCCCCCTGGTGCGCGAAGGGCGGGCCAGCGGCGTTTGCGCCGAAAAGGGACCGGCCAGTGCGCCGGGCGCAAGATCGACAAAGAAGGCGGCCTGCGGGTTGCCACCCATTCGCGCGATGTCGTCGCGCCCGATGACGCGGGCGATGCGCGCCTGCGGATCGGCAGCAAGGCCGCGCAGCAGCGTTTCCACCCGCGCGGCAAGGGCGGCATCGTCCGGGCGCGCCAGCACCACGGCAATCGACCCGCCCGAAGGCCAGGGCATGGCATCCCAGGCTTCCACCTTGCCATCGGCATCCAGCCGGATCAGCCCGGCGTCGATGAACGGGCGGAACAGGTTGATTTCGGTATCGGTGGCAACAAAGCCGTGATCGCTGACAATGGCGATGGCGGCATCGGGGCGCGCGGCGTGTTCGGCGGCAACCAGCTTGCCCACGGCGGTGTCGATGCGTTCCAGCACGGCGTTGGCCTCGTCCGAACCGGGGCCGAAGCGGTGTTCTTCATGGTCCAGCGCGGCAAGGTACACGGTCAGGAAATCGGGCCGCTTGGTTTCGATCAGCCGCACGGCAAAGGCGGCGCGGGTTTCATCGCCGTCGATGCCTTCGTCGATGCCATCGGCATAGGGGCCGCAATCGTGTTCGAGCGCGGCATAGAGATCGGGGGTGGCCAGCGCCTTGATCAGCTTGCGGTCGTCTTCGTGGCCCGACCGCCAGATTTGCGGCATGTTCCAGGTCAGCGAAGCCACGCCGACGCTGACCGGCCAGTGCACGTTGCCGGTGGAAAGCCCGCGCTTGTAGGCCGCATCCCACAGCGTTTCGGCGCGGATATCGTCGGCATACCAGAACCAGCCGCCATAGTTGATCTGGCGCGGATCGAAGGTCGTGTTCGATACGATGCCATGGCGCGCCGGGGCGACTCCGGTGAGCAGCGTGGTGTGGTTGGGATAGGTTACCGTCGGCAGGCTGGCGGTAACCCCGGTGGCGAACGCGCCTTCGCGCACGAAGCGGCGCAAGTTGGGGATTTTCAGGCCGCGCCGGTCGGCCTCCAGCACGTCGCCGGGGCGCAGGCCGTCGATCGAGATGAGCAGGACGGGTTCGGCCATCACGGCGACAGGCGCCGCGCTGCACAGCAGCGCGACGCCCGCGACGAGGGCCTTTGCGGGGGAAAGGCCCGCCACGATCAGAAGCCCGCCCGCAGGGTCACGAAGACCTGGCGCGGCGCGCCCGCAAGCAGCGTCTGCCGGTCACCGCTGAAGCCGAACCCGGCCGAACCGACCGTGGCGACATAGCGTTTGTCGAACAGGTTGACCGCGTTGAGCTGGATTTCCACCGGCTGGCGCTGCCCGATGTCGAGGCGATAGCCGATGGTGGCATCGACCAGCGCCCGGCCCGGCACCGACTTGTCGTTGGTGTAGGTGAAGTACCGCTTCGACATGTAGTTCACGCCGATGCGGCCGAACACGCTTTCGCTGTCGTAGTTGAACTCGCCGCGCAGCAGATGCTTGGGCGAATCGACCACTGTCTTGCCCGCGGTGGGCTGGATCGTGGTGACCCCGCCAACGGTGAAGGCCACGTCGTCACGATAGGTCGTGTCGTTGTAGCTGTACGAAGCGAAGGCGCCGAAGCCCATCGGCAGCTTCACGTCCACCGCCGCTTCGACGCCCAGCGCGCGCACTGCGCCGACGTTCTGCAAGGCGTTGGCCGCGCCGACGATGCCGATCGAGGTCGGGATCACCAGCAGACGGTCGCGGAAGTTGACGTAGTAGCCCGCCAGCACGGCGTTGATGACGCCGGTGTTGAAGCGCAGGCCCGCTTCGTAGGTGTCCGAGCTTTCCGGCTTGATCGTGTCCTTGATCGCATCGAACCCGGCCTGGGTCGACGAGAACGGGCCGGTCGTGGCGGCGGCCTGGAACGCGCGGGTGACCTGGGTGAACCCGGCAAAGGCTTCCAGCCCGTTGCCCAGCTTGTAGTTCAGGCCGGCGTGGGGCTGGAACCAGTCTTCCGTCCTGATCTTGCCGGTGGCAAGACTGCTGGTGTTGACCAGCGAAAACGCCTTGGAATCGACGGCATAGCCCTTCCAGCCAAGGCTGATCTTGAGATCGCCCAGTTCGATATCGTCCGAAACGAAGTACTGCACGGTGTCGGTTTCGAAGGCGATCGACCATTGCGTGAAGAACGGGTTGCGCTGGAAATCGCGGTGGTCGCGGCCCGGATTGGTACGGCTTTCATAGCCGTAGAACTTGCGCGACTGGATGAAGTCGTTCTTTTCGTACCAGCCGCCGATCTTGATCGCGTTCATCCCGTAGGTGCCGGCGAACGATGCGAACACGCCCTTGCGCTTGATATCGTATTCGGTGGTGCGCAGCGCCATCGGCACGCCGCTGGGGCTGTTCACGTAAGGCGAACCCCAGGTGCCCTGGCCGTCGTTCTCGTGGTAATAGCCCTTGATCGAAAACACGCCGCTGGCGCCCACCGGCACTTTGAGGCCCAGTGATGCCAGCGTGTCCTTGCGCAGGCCCGAAGCATCGTAATAGGCATCGTCGGCCGATGCGATCGGGGCGGGGTAGGTCGTGCCTGCGGCGGGGTTGAGCGGGGTGGTGCCGGTTTCGCCGCGGTTGGCGGCAATATCGGCCACCTGCACGGCCAGCAGGTAGTTCGACGGGCCGAAGTTGTCCCAGTCATAGCCAAGACGGCCGATCATCTCCAGGTTGAGATCCTGGTAATCCTGTTCGGCGCGGTCGGAATAGCTGATGTAGCCGTCGAGTTCGGTGCCGCCGCCCAGCGGCAGCACGCCCCTGGCATTGGCCATGAAGGTGCGCTGCTTGCCATCGCCCTTCCACTTGTCGCCATCCTGATAGTGCACCGAGGCATAGCCGCGCGCGCCATCGGCGGTGCCAAGCCCGATCCGGGCAAAGCCGCGCCAGGTGTTTTCCGACCCGTAGGTTCCGCTGGCGGTTACGCCGAGCGCGTCCCTGGGGTCGAGCGAGAAGAACTCCAGCGTCCCGCCAAGGTTGTTGGTCGATTGCGCATCGAGCGAACCCGACCCTTGCGCCACGCGGGTGACGCCGATGTTTTCGGGGCTGATTGCGCGGCTGATGTGCAGGCCGTTGTGGTTGCCATAGGACATGTCGCCCAGCGGAATCCCGTCGAGCGTGAAGCCGAGCTGGTTCTGGCTGAAGCCGCGGATGGTGATCCGGGTCGACCATTCGTAGTTGCCGAAGGCATCGGCGGACTGGAAGTTGACCGAAGGCAGCTTTTCCACGGCCTTCAGCGGGCTGGTGCCCGAAGCCAGGATGGTCAGTTCCTTCGTCGACAGTTCCTGTACCTGGCGGGTCTGGCCCGCGCCGAGCACGACGATTTCGCCCGCTTCGGATGCGGCGGGCATGGCCTCTTCGGCAGGCGCCGTCTGGGCGAGCGCGGGCGTGGCGGCAAGAAGCGAGGTGCTGGCAAGCAGCAAGGTTGCGATGCGCATGGTGTGGTATCCCTCATGAGCCAGTTTTGCTCTGGCGCTTCGCCGCTAGGCTTTTGCTGTTGCAGCATCGTGCCATTTCGGGGACATTTCAGGGTCGGGAAGGTGACCGAAACATGACGAATGTCGCACTTGGCCCGCCGGGGCCAAGCGTGTAACCGGATGCGCGATGGCGAACGATGTGGCGGCAAACGATACGACAGTGCAGGGCAGCAGCTTGCCGCCGGTGCAGGAACGCTTCTTCAACCGGGAACTGAGCTGGCTGGAGTTCAACCGTCGTGTTCTGGCCGAAGCGGTCAACCGCGATTATCCGCTGCTGGAACGGCTGCGCTTCCTGTCGATCAGCGGCAACAACCTTGACGAGTTCATGATGGTTCGCGTCGCCGGGATCGCCGGGCAGGTGCGCCGCCAGATCGACGAACTGTCGGTCGACGGGCAGACCCCGCAGCAGCAGCTCGGCGCGCTGTTCGATGCGGTGAAGGGGCTGGTCGATGCCCAGCACGAGGTGCTTTCCGGCCTGCGCAGCGAGCTGGCCGTGGCGGGCATCCGCCTGATCGAGGACGAGCCGGTCAACAAGGGCGAGGCCGAATGGCTGCGCGACTATTTCGAACAGCACGTCTTTCCGGTGCTGACCCCGCAGGCGATCGACCCGGCGCACCCGTTCCCGTTCATCGCCAACCAGGGCACCGGCATCCTGTTCCAGATGCAGCGCGTGGCCGATGGCGCGGCAGTGACCGAAATGATCCTGGTGCCGCCCGCGTTGCCGCGCTTTGTCCGCCTGCCGGGCGAAAAGGCAGTGTGGATCGGGATCGAGGAACTGGTACGCCGCCACGCAGGCTTCCTGTTTCCGGGCTTTCGCATCCTTGGCCACGGCATGTTCCGGGTGCTGCGCGACAGCGACATCGAACTGGAAGAAGATGCCGAGGATCTGGTGCGCTATTACCGCACCGCGATCCAGCGCCGCCGGCGCGGGCGGGTGATCCTGCTGCATCTGCAGGAAAACTTCGATGCCGATGCCGAACGCCTGCTGCGCCAGCAATTGCGGCTCGACCATGCCATGGTCATCAAGAGCCGGGGGCTGCTGGCGATCAGCGGCCTTGCCAGCGTGGTCGATGAAGACCGCCAGGATCTCAAGTTCGATCCCTACAACCCGCGCTACCCCGAACGCGTGCTCGAACACGATGGCGATTGCTTTTCCGCGATCCGCGAAAAGGATCTGGTGATCCACCACCCCTACGAAAGCTTCGAGGTGGTGATCGACTTCCTGCGCCAGGCCGCCGCCGACCCGGACGTGGTGGCGATCAAGCAGACGCTGTACCGCGCGGGCAAGCAATCGGCGGTGATCGCCGCGCTGATCGCCGCCGCCGAAGCGGGCAAGTCGGTGACCGCCGTGGTCGAACTCAAAGCCCGCTTCGATGAAGAGCAGAACCTGCTGTGGGCCAGCCAGCTTGAACGCGCGGGCGTGCAGGTGATCTACGGCTTCGTGGACTGGAAGACCCACGCCAAGGTTTCGATGGTCGTGCGGCGCGAAGGCGGCGGCTACCGCACCTACTGCCACTTCGGCACCGGCAATTATCACCCGGTTACCGCGCGCATCTATACCGATCTTTCGTTCTTCACCGCCGATCCGCGCATGGGCCGCGATGCCGGGCAACTGTTCAACTTCGTCACCGGCTATGTCGAACCCAAGCAGACCGAACTGCTGGCGATTTCGCCGATCAACCTGCGCGAAAAACTGTACGAATGCATCGACCGCGAAATCGCGCTGGCCAACCGGGGGCGTCCGGCCACGATCTGGGCCAAGATGAACCAGTTGACCGATCCCGACCTGATCGACCGGCTCTATCTTGCCAGCCGCAACGGTGTTGAAATCCGGCTGGTGGTGCGCGGCATCTGCTGTTTGCGGCCCGGCGTTCCGGGGCTTTCGGAAACGATCCAGGTCAAGTCGATCATCGGGCGCTTTCTGGAACACAGCCGCGTGTGGGCCTTCGGCAACGGCGCGCGGCTGCCCAACCGGCGCGCCCGCGTCTACCTGTCTTCGGCCGACGGGATGAGCCGGAACATGGGCCGCCGGGTGGAAGTGCTGGTGCCCGTGCGCAACCCCACGGTCCACGATCAGGTGCTCGATCAGGTCATGCTCGCCAACCTGCTCGATACCGAACAGAGCTGGGCGCTGAATCCCGATGGCAGCTATGCGCGGTTCGAAAAGGGCGAACAGCCGTTCAACCTGCACCGCTATTTCATGACCAATCCATCGCTTTCCGGGCGTGGCGCGGCGCTTTCCAGTGGAAGAAAGGTTCCCAAGCTTGCGCTGCGGCGCGGCGTGCCCCACCGTAGCTGAGTGAACGGGCAGGCACAGCATGGCAGGGCTTTCGCGTGGGAAGATGCCCGCGCGATCATCGACATCGGCTCCAACACGGTGCGGTTGGTCGTCTATGGCGGGCCGCCGCGCGCGCCCGCGATCCTGCTGAACGAAAAGGTTACCGCCAGGCTCGGCAAGGGCGTGGCCGAAAACGGGAAGTTGAGCGCCAAGGCGGTGACCAGCGTGATCGGCGCGCTGACCCGCTACCGCACGCTGATCGACCTTGTCGGCATTCGCCAGGTCGATGTCGTCGCCACCGCCGCTGCGCGCGATGCGTCGAACGGCGCGGCCTTTCTCGATCGCGTGCGCGATGTCGGGTTTGCCCCGCGCCTGCTGTCCGGGGTGGAAGAGGCGGAAACCAGCGCCACCGGCGTGCTTGGCGCCTTTCCCGAAGCCAGCGGCATTGTCGGCGATCTGGGCGGCGGCAGTCTTGAACTGGTCGATGTGGCGCAAGGCGCAACCAGCCACGGGGTCAGCCTGCCGCTGGGTTCGCTGCGGCTGGGCGCGTTGCGCGCGGGCGGCGACCGTGCCTTCGGGCGCAAGATCGGCGCGATGCTGGCCAAGGCGGACTGGGCGGCAGAACCGGGCGCCACGCTCTATCTTGTCGGCGGTTCGATGCGGGCCTTTGCGCGCGCGGCGATGGTGCGGATGGACTGGCCGCTGGAAGACACCCATGGCTTCACGCTCGATGCCGCGCAGGCGCTCAAGCTGGCGCGGCAACTGATGCGGCGCGGGCAGGTGTTGCGCCCGGTCGAAGGCGTATCGTCGAGCCGTCTGGCGAGCATTCCCGATGCGGCGGCGCTGATCGCGGTGCTGCTGCGGCGGCTGGAGCCGGGGCGGATCGTGTTTTCATCGTGGGGCCTGCGCGAAGGGGTGCTGTTCGGATCGCTCGATGCTTCGGTGCAGGCGCTCGACCCGCTGCTGTGCGGGGTGGAGGATTTCGTTGCGCAGATGGGCGTGACCCTGCCCGCCGCGCGCGACACGGCGCGCTGGATGGGCGCGGCCGTGCCGTTTGCCGATCATCCGGTAGGGCTGGCGGCGATCATGCTGTGCCTTGCCGCCGGACGGGTGGAGCCTAACCTGCGGCGCGATCTGGCCAGCGACTGGGGCCTGCGCAAACGCTGGATCGGGATTGACAGCGAAGGGCGCGCGATGCTCGCCGCTGCGCTGCATGCCAATGCCGGGAAGGCCGGGATGCCTGACAATATCGCGCTGCTTGCCCCGCCCGATCTTCTGGCGCGCGCGCGCGGATGGGGGCTGGCGGCGCGGCTGTGCCGCCGCTTTGGGGCGGGTGCGGCGGCGGTCCTGCACGGCAGCGCGCTGGTGGTGGAGAACGGGCAGGTCGTGCTGCGGTGCGATCCGCCGATTGCGCCGCTGTATCAGGATGGCGCACGCCGCGATCTGAAGGCGCTGGCCGCACATCTTGCGCCGGACGGCGAAGCGGAAAAGCGCGCTTAACGAAAGGCGTTATTATACTTGACGTACCCATGCTGTTGACTCCCCCCTAGCGATGGGACCAAAACCCGCCAACCACCGGTGGGAAGATGCATGGTAGACCTGAAAACTATCCCGTCCGAAGAGGCGGAAACTATCATTCACTTCGAGGAGGGCCACTACCTCGATGTGAAGGCTATCGAACTCAAGCCAGCTAAAATGACTCGTAGCGTTTCGGCGTTTGCAAACACCGCCGGTGGCGAGATATTTCTGGGGGTCGCTGAAACTGAGCTTCCGGACGGTTCAAAACATCGGGAGTGGATTGGCTTCCCCGACATGGAAGCTGCCAATGCTCATTTCCAGGTGCTGGAAACGCTCGGACAGCTCGGCAACCATTTTAAAGCCGTCTTTTTGCGGTGCGACGGCAAGCCGGGGTACGTGCTGCATCTCACAGTCCCCAAGACCAAGGACATCATCAATTCGACCGAGGGGAAGCCCTACAAGCGCAGTGCCGCCCAGAATCTACCAATCGAATCCGAGGAGGGCCTTCAGCGCCTTCGTTTGGATAAGGGCGTTGTCACCTTCGAAGATGAGACGGTCGTCATACCGGCAAAATTCGTCACGAATAGCGAGACGATGATTGGGTTCATCCTCGACGTTGTGCCGAGCGCAGAGCCGGACCAGTGGCTCGAAAGCCAGTTCCTACTCACCGGTGACAAACCTACCGTCGCGTGTGTCCTGCTATTCGCAGACGAACCGCAAGCTGCTCTTCCTAAGCGATCTGCGATCAAGATTTTCCGTTATAAATCGCGGGATGAGGAAGGCACTCGCGACACGTTGGCGGCCGACCCAATCACGATTGAGGGCTGCGCTTATTCTCTGATCTCAAAGGCAGTCGAGACGACTAAGCAGCTCGTGGAAGAAATCCAAAAACTCGGCCTTCGTGGGTTGGAGAAGATCATTTACCCTGAGGAGACTCTGCACGAGATCGTTACCAATGCGGTGCTGCACCGTGACTACAGTTTCCCCGCGGACATTCAGATCCGGATTTATGACAACCGGATTGAAGTCGAAAGCCCAGGAAGACTCCCTGGGCACGTAACGCTCCAGAATTTTCTCTACACCCAATCGGCCCGCAACCCCAAGCTGATCCGCATTATTTCCAAATTCCCGAACGCTCCGAACAAGGACGTAGGCGAAGGCCTGAACACCGCTTTCGAGGCGATGAAGAAGCTACGTCTGAAAACCCCTGAGCTTGAGGAGACGGAAAATTCTGTTGTGGTCTACCTCGATCATGCACCGCTCGGCTCCCCTGAGGATGCAGTCATGGTCTACCTCAAGACGCATGACGAAATCACCAATCGCGCAGGCCGGGAGATCACCGGCATTCGGTCTGAAAACACGATGAAGGAAGTTTTCTATCGGCTCGCAAAGCGCGGCCTGATTGAGCGCGTTCCTGACAAATTGGGAAATTTATCTGCTTGGAGGCTCGCCACCGGTGGCACCGGAACCGCCACCGGTGGTGGCGAACCGGGTCTGTTCGACATACCGCCGGTGGCGAATTAACGCTTAAGTCGATCCTTCGTTACCAGACGCTCGAACGCGGCGTCGGCTTCGTTGGGGTTTAGTTCGCCAGCGTCGATTAGCTTTCGGACCTCGCGTTTGAACCGTTCCGATTGCTCCACCGGTGACTCTGGATTTTGTTTCTTTGGCATCAGGCGCACTCACTAGCTGACTTATAAGTCAGGCGCTTGCCAACGATACCTGTCAGCAAGGCATCGGCGCGATCAGCGTCATTGCAGCCCAGCGCCACGCGGTTGTTATAGCGGAACTCGAACTCGGCCAGATAGCGGTGCAGATGGTTTTCGCCGCAGAACTGATAGACGCCCTTCATCCCGCGCTTGAAGATGCTGAAATACCCCTCGACAGTGTTGCTGTGGATGGTGCGGTCCTCAAAGTTCACGTACTGACCTTTGCCGTGGCTGGTCGTGCCATGGCTGGCGAAAAAGCGCTTCATGTCGCGGTAGCCGCTGTGTTCGTCGGTCATTACGCGGGCTTCACGGGCCACGTTTTCAAGAACGATTGGCATGAGGGTGGACGCGTTGACGTTCTCAATGACCATGGTGCGGGCCTTGCCGCTGTCGCGATCGACAAGCGCCAAAACCTTCATCTTGTGGTGGAATGCGCGCTTCACCGGTGCGCCCTTGAGCTTGCCGATGAAAGTTTCGTCCACCTCAACAATCCCGCCACCGGTGCCAAACAGGTCGCCACCATCCGAGCGCATCGCCTCGCGGATGCGGTGCGACATGAACCAAGCAGTCTTGAGGGTGACGCCGAGAATGCGGTGAAGCTGGTTGCTCGAAATGCCCTTCTTGCTGCCCGCGATCAGGTACATCGCTTGCAGCCAAAGACGCATGGCAACCTTGCTGTCCTCGAAGATGGTGCCGATCTTCACGGTGAAGGGCTTGCGGCACTGGTAGCACTTGTACGCGCCAACGCGGGTCCTCTTTCCCTGCAACTTACCGATGCGATCCACGCCGCCGCAGTGAGGACACACAGGGCCTTCCGGCCAAATGCGCGCTTCAACGTAAGCGTAGGCGGCTTCTTCGTTGTGGAAGTGTGGGGCGGAAAGGGCAGACGACATCGGGGGAACTCCAACTATGGATTCACCCTACGTTCTCAAGGTGGGTACGTCAAGTATAATAACGCCTAACGAAAATCCGCCAGCCGGAACCCGGCCATAAAGGCGGCGGCAAGGGTTTGGGCGTCTAGCCGGTCCAGCATCGGCAGGCGGCCCAGCCGCGCCACCTTGCCCATCGCGCAGATCGTCGCTTCGCTGTCTTCGTTCGCCGGGCCGACAAAGGCCACGCCGTGGATCGCCACGCCGCGCGCGCGCAGCGCCTCGATCGTCAGCAGCGAATGGTTGATCGTGCCGAGCGCAGTGCGTGCCACGATGATCGCGGGCAAGCCCCATTCGGCAAAGACATCGGCATAGACCACCGTGCGGGTGACCGGCACCAGCGCGCCGCCCGCCCCTTCGATCACGAGCGGGCGCTGGGCGGGCAGGGCCAGCCGGGCGATGTCGATAGTCACCCCGTCAAGCTCTGCCGCGCGGTGGGGCGAACAGGGCGTGGTCAGGCGATAGGCTTCGGGCAGGATGCGCGCGGGATCGACACCCGTCAGCGCCGCCACGGTATCGCGGTCCGCGCCATCGTCCAGCCCGGCCTGCACCGGCTTCCAGTAGTGCGCCTGCAACGCGCCGGTCAGCGCGGCGGCAAACACCGTCTTGCCGATGCCGGTATCGGTGCCGGTCACCACGAACGCGCTCATCCCAGCGTTTCGCCCAGCGTCCGGGCCAGCGCATCGACATCGTCGGCGGTGGCGTTGAGGGTCAGTGAAATGCGCAGGCGGCTGGTGCCTTGCGGCACGGTTGGCGGGCGGATGCCGCGCACGTCGAAGCCTGCCTGTTGCAGGCGGCTGGCCACGTCCATCGTGCGGGCATCGTCGTGCAGGATCAGCGGCAGGATCTGCGATCCGGTGGCCAAGGCGCCGTGGCGGCGCAAGGCCCGCTCGGCGTGGCCGATCAGCGCGTGCAGCCGTTCGCGGCGGCCCGGTTCCTGCGCCAGCATGCGCAGCGCCTCGCGCACGGCGGCGGCGATCAGGGGCGATGGCGCGGTGGAAAAGATGAATGGCCGCCCGCGATTGACCAGAAAATCGCGCACCACGCGCGGGCCGAGCACCAGCGCGCCTTCGCAGCCCAGCGCCTTTCCGCAGGTGCGCAGAACGATGGTATCGGGCCGCCCGTCGAGCTCGGCGGCAAGGCCGCGCCCGTCGCGCCCGAACACGCCGGTGGCGTGTGCTTCGTCGATCAGCATCACCGCATCGTGGCGCTGCGCCACGGCGGCCAGTTCAGCGACCGGGGCCATATCGCCGTCCATCGAATAGAGCGTTTCGAACGTCAGCCAGATTCGCCCGGTATGCCCCCTGGCGCGCCACGCCCGCGCGGCATCGTCGAACGCCTGCGCATCGTTGTGCGCGACGCTGACCGCGCTGGCACGGGTAAGGCGCAGCCCTTCGTGCATTGACGCATGGACCAGTTCATCGTGGACGATCAGATCGCCGCGCTGCGGCAGCGTGGCCAGCAGGGCGCCATTGGCGGCATAGCCCGATGAAAAGAACAGCGCGGATTCGCTGCCGAAAAAGCGCGCGGCCTCCTCTTCCAGCAGTTCGTGTTCGGGATCGTTGCCGCGCAACAGGCGCGATCCGCCCGATCCCAGCGGCACGCCACGGGCGATGGCATCCTGCACGGCGGCGGCAAGGCGCGGCGCACCGGACATCGCCAGATAATCGTTGGACGAAAAATCCACCCCCCGGCGCGGGGCAAGCGCGCGCAACCGGGCCTTTTCGCCCAGCGCCGCCAGATCGGCGGTGTGGGCGCGCCACAGCGGCGGGGCGGGGCGGGTCGGCGTCTGGCCCATCAGGCCGCGCAGCCTCCCCCGCAGCCTCCGACCGCTTTCATCGCGCGCAGCGGTTCCTCGGCTTCCATCGGCTTGAGTCCGAGCCGCGCAAACATGGCGGCATCGGCATCGTCGCCCGCGTTGGCGGCCGTCAGCAGCTTGTCGCCGGTGAAGATCGAATTGGCCCCGGCCATGAAGCACAGTGCCTGCGTCGCCTCGCTCATCGCCTCGCGCCCGGCGGACAGGCGCACCATCGACAGCGGCATGGTGATCCGCGCCACCGCCACGGTGCGCACGAACTCGATATCGTCGATCTTCGCCATCGGGGTATCGGCCAGCATGTCGCCCAGCACGGTGCCCTTGATCGGCACCAGCGCGTTGACCGGCACGCTTTCGGGGTGCTGTTCAAGCGTGGCGAGCGCGTGGATGAAGCCGACACGGTCGGCCCGCGTCTCGCCCAGCCCAACGATCCCGCCCGAACAGACGTTGATCCCGGCGTTGCGCACCGCGTCGAGCGTCTGCAGGCGATCGGCGAAAGTGCGGGTGGAAATCACCTCTTCATAACGTTCGGGCGAAGTGTCGATGTTGTGGTTGTAGTAATCCAGTCCGGCGTCGGCGAGCTGCGCGGCCTGCGCCGGGGTCAGCATCCCCAGCGTCATGCAGGTTTCCATGCCCATTTCACGCACGCCCTTCACCATGGCGATGATCGCGGGCATGTCGCGGTCCTTGGGGTTGCGCCACGCCGCGCCCATGCAGAACCGCTTCGACCCGGCATCGCGGGCCTGCGCCGCCGATTGCAGCACGGCCTGCACTTCCATCAGCTTGGTCGCTTCCACGCCGCTGTCGGCCTTGACCGATTGCGAACAGTAGCCGCAGTCCTCAGGGCAGCCACCGGTCTTGATCGACAGCAGCGTGCAAAGCTGCACTTCCCCGGCGCGGTGATGGGCGCGGTGGATTTCCGCCGCGCGGAAAACCAGCTCGGTGAACGGCAGATCGAACAGCGCGGCAATTTCCGCGCGCGTCCAGTCGGTCCGGGCGGGAGAGGTCTGCGTGGCGGTTGCGTCTCGCTCCTGAAGCGCGGTGTCCTGCACGGGCGGCGTCCTTTCTGCTGAAATGGGTTGGGGCGCCCATAACGGAAAAATGCGCGGTGTGCGCATGCAAATTGCACAGGTGGGGGGTAAGAAAATGTTGCCGCCACGCCGATTGAGGGTGAACGCTGCGGTTCAGGCCCGCAAAGCGCCTGTCGAGGGGCCGTTCGGGGCAGCGCGCGCAACGCCAGGGGCGGTTCATGTCGGTTTAGGTGTCGTTCAGGACGCGCCGCCGGTGCAACGGATTTCGCCGCATCGGGGCTACAGCTTCGCGCAGCGCGGCGCTATGCCATGGCGATGACCGGCGCCCCGCCTCCTTCGCAACGCTATGCCGACCAGCCGCCGGGCGGGCGGCGGAGGCTGGTGGCGATTGCCCTTGCGATCGTGCTGCATGGCGCGGTGCTGTGGGCGGTTATCCAAGGGTTCGGGGGCGTTTCGGTGCTGGCCGGGCTGGCCGAGGAAAGCTTTACCACGCAGACCTTCGACGTTCCGCTCGATCCGCCCAAACCGCCGCCCAGCCCGGCCGCCCCGGAACCGGCAGGCGCGTCCGGGGCAGAGGGGAAGAAGGCGGTGGCCAAGGCCGTTGTCGCCAGGGCGCGCGTTCCTGCCAGGCCGGAGCCGGCCCCGCCCGTCGCCTCCACGGGCGACGATGTCCGTTCCGGCGCGGCGGCGCAGGGGCAGGGGACCGGCGGCGGCGGTGAAGGCATGGGGACCGGCAGCGGCGCCAGCGGAAACGGCGCGGGCGGCGGGCTGGCGCGCAAGGCGGAAAAGATTGCAGGCGATATCCGCTCAACCCGCGATTATCCGGCCAAGAGCCAGACCGAACGGATCGGCAAGCGCGTGGTCATCGTGCTGACCGTCGGCACGGACGGGAAGGTATCCGGCTGCCGTGTCCATCGCGCCAGCGGGGTGCCCGATGCCGATGCGATTACCTGCAAGCTGGCCAGCGAACGCTTTCGCTTTCGCCCAGCCACCGATGCCGCCGGGCAGCCCGTGGTTTCGACCTATGGCTGGGAACAACGCTGGTTTGCGCCGTGACGCAGTGTCGTTCCCGGCCATGCAAGGCCCGCCGGATTGGCCATTGATTGATCGAAATTGGTAACCGATCCTATGGCAATACTGCCGCTTTGTCCCTAGAAGCCCGACGGCACGCCCTCCGGGGAAATGCGGATCGTAGACGCAAATGATTGAAACAGTTCCAGTAGTTCTGTGCGGTGGAAGCGGGACGCGGCTCTGGCCACGATCACGCAAGGCAATGCCCAAGCCGTTTCTGCCTTTGGTTGGCGACAGCACGCTGTTTGCTGCAACGATCCTGCGTTGCGATTCCGCCGCCGGATTTGCCCCGCCGATCGTGGTCACTGGCGCCGAACACCTCGGCCATGTCGAAGCGCAACTGCCCGGCCGCATCGCAACCCGGATCATCGTCGAACCGCAGCCGCGCAATACCGCGGCGGCCATTGCGCTGGCGGCGCTTTCGCTTCCCGCCGATACGATCATGCTGGTCTGCCCCAGCGACCATCACATCGGCGATACGGCGGCGTTTCAGGCGGCCGCCCACGCCGCGACGGAGCTGGCGGCAGACGGTTGGCTGGTGTCGTTCGGCATCGTGCCGACTGCGCCGGAAACCGGCTTTGGCTATCTCAAGCAGGGCGCACCGATCCCCGGCACTGCCGGACGCAAGGTGGAACGCTTTGTTGAAAAGCCGGACCTTGCCCGCGCGATGGAGTTCCTGGCGAGCGGGGATTATGCGTGGAATGGCGGCATCTTTGCGTTTCGCGCCGGAACCTTCCTTGATGAACTGGGCAAGCATCGCCCGAAGATTCTGGCCGGAGTGCGCGAGGCGGTGGAGCACGGGCGCGCCGATGGCATGCGGTTTCATCCCGATGCGGCCGCTTTCGCCCAGGTGCCAAGCGAATCTGTGGATTATGCCCTGATGGAAAACACCGATTTGGCGGCAATGGTGCCCGCCGTGATGGGATGGTCCGATATCGGCAACTGGGCGGCGCTGTTCGAAGCGCAGCAGCGCGACGCGTGCGGCAATACCGCAATCGGTGCGGCGGAATTGCGCGATTGCAGCAACGTGCTGGTGATGAGCGATGGCCCGCGCGTTTCCGTGGTCGGGGCGTCGGACCTGATCGTGGTTGTCGATGGCAACGAAGTGCTGGTCTGCACGCAGCAAGGCGCGCAGAACGTCGGCAAGCTTGCGGGCGCGCTGAACCAGTGAGCCGCCTGTCCCGGCGCTTTGTGGAAAAGCCGTGGGGGAAGGATACTCTCCCTGCGCCGTTCGTCGCGCCTGCGGGCGAACGGATTGGCGAAGTGTGGTTCGATCCGCCGCCCGAAATGGCCTCGATCCTGGTCAAGTACATCTTCACCAGCGAACAGCTTTCGGTACAGGTCCACCCGTCTGATGAACAGGCGGCGGAGCTGCACGAAGCCGATGGCGGCAAGGACGAATGCTGGCTGGTGATCGACGCAGAACCGGGCGCAAGGCTTGGCATCGGATTCAAGCAAGACGTTGATATCGAAACGATTCGCCGCGCCGCGCTGGACGGTTCGATTGAAGGGCTGCTTGCCTGGCACCCGGTCCGCGCGGGCGACTTTTTCCACCTGCCTGCAGGAACCGTCCACGCCATCGGAGCCGGGGTGACGCTGATCGAAGTGCAGCAGAACAGCGATATAACCTATCGCCTCTACGATTACGGCCGCCCGCGAGAACTGCATCTGGACAAGGGGCTGGCCGTGGCCAGCGGCGCCCCGCACGATCCCGCGCTGCGCCGACATCTATCAATGTCCGAAACCGTGGAACTGGTGCGCGGCCGCTATTTCACCGTTAATCTGGTCAGCGGTGCGCTGCCCGATTTGATGCGGGCTGTTTCCGGTCAGTCCTGTCTTGTGATCCCGCTGACCGGCCAGGTCGCGCTTGATCCCGCGTGCTTGCTGGTTCCGGGCGATTGCGGGTTTGTCACGCCGGCTGCGAACGTCGGTTTCGAACCGGCGGGCAGTTGCCTTGTGGTGAAGCCTGCTTGAACTGTATTGCAGTGTGCAGGCGAGGGACTGGCACCCCCTCGTTTGCGCCGATCAATTCTTCAGTGTCTGCACCGCGGCGGTGACTGTCACCAGCGGGGTAAACAACTGGCTGACAAGTTGCAGCAGCTTGCCGGGCTGGTTGGACGCGGCATTGCCGAAATACAGCACATCCTTGTCCCGCATGGCGAACCGTTGCGCGAGGAAATACGAACCCGCGTTCATCATGTTCACATGATACACAACGGGCGTGTCATTGCCCTCGTCGTCCTTGATGTACCGGAACAGGAAGATGGCTGCCGGATCGCCAGAGCCGGGATTGACGCCACCGGCGGTCGCCATGGCTTCGGCCAGGGTGATGCTGGACCGTGGGAACGCAACCTGTTCGACCCTGCCTGGCGCGCCGAGCACGGAGAATGACTGCGGGCTGCTGATCAGCATGAATCGATCACCGGGATAGGCCGGGACGTCGAGCAGGGGATTATCGACCAGATCGTTGAAGCGGATATCGACGTTGCGGTTCTGCCGCACCACGCGCAGGGTAAGATCCTTGGCATTGCCGCGATAGCCACCGGCCAGCGCCACCACATCGGACAGCGTTTCCCGGTTGGTCTGCAGCACGAGCCTGCCGGGACGGTTGACTTCGCCGCTCACGATCACCGAGTTGGTGATCGACTGTGTAAGCGTGACCAGCACTTTCGGGTTCTGCGAAAGGCCGCGCAGCGCCCGCTGGATCAGGGCTTCGACCTCGCCCACCGTGCGGCCGACAACCCGCAATTTTCCGGCGTAGGGAACGACGATATCGCCGCTGTCGTCGACGCGGCTTGGGGGTAGCTTCTGGACTTGAACGCCGGGGTTCATGCCCACCGGACTGGCCGCGCCGCCAGCGCCAGCGTTGCCTGCAAACAGCGTAACCCCCGCTTCGTAGATGCTGATTTCAAGCACATCGCCAGGGCCAACCATATCGGTGGGTGGCGGCGCGAGGTCAGGCAGGATCGACGATGGCGCGCCAGCGGGGTCGACCGGGACATCAGCAATTGTTTCGATCGGGACCAGCCGGATCGGCAGTTGCGCATTGTTCGCCAGAACGCTCTTTTCGATTTGCTTGCCCGTGGGGCCGCTGGTTGGCAGCGTGGCACACCCGGCAAGGCCTGCAAGCAGGACCAGAGAGACGTATTTCTTAAGCTGCATTGCGGACGAAACTCGATAACCGAAAGGTCTTCATGACGGCGCGGCGGTAGCACCAAGTCTGTGCCGCGGACAATAGCCGCAGGCCCGCGGGGCATTCATATCGTCTGATTTCTGGTCCATAAGCGTGTTGGTTTGGCGCAGCTCCAGTTGCCTTCAGCCACATTTTTTCGTGCAGCGGCGTGCAGGTTGCGGCGATGTGGCAAGGCAAATCCCACCACGATGGTTTCGTCTTCACCAGATCGCTCCGCCCAAGGTGGTGCACGCCATCTGGGGAAATCCACATTTCAGCGCTAAGTCAATGCCTGGAAGCCATTTTATTTGCCGGGTGCGGTAAAATCAAACGCTGCATTGTGGAGCAATCATGATTTGTCACGCCATTTGTTCAGTAATACCTCTGCCGCGACGTTAATAAGCCTGCGGGCATTGGCGTCGGATTTTCGTCTGGATACAGGGGTCTGTTATGGCACTCAGAGGCCGTTTCGAAAGGGGTTGAGCGGCTGAGGTTCCTGTGATTCCGGGGGTTTTGCAGACAACCCGGAGATTTTGATGTGGACCCCAGCCACCCGCGCACAGCATACGCGGGT
>Ga0075012_10002506_pt1 | contig 18036 bp, 18 predicted proteins | sample All_14_2_FD_71474 | JGI IMG/M metagenome (GOLD analysis project Ga0075012, IMG submission 71474) | Freshwater microbial communities in response to fracking from Pennsylvania, USA - Allegheny Zone_MetaG_DW_15 | ecosystem: Environmental > Aquatic > Deep subsurface > Groundwater > Drilled... | reverse complement strand
GCACATCCACCGAGACTGCGGAGCCAGATCTTGCCCTCACGATCACTGCTCTTGCCAGTAATAATAGCAGCACCCCCAGTGCGCCTCAAGAAACCGCGACCCCAGAATTTACGGCAACAGCAGGTCCAACGTCCACGCCTTCTGTGCCGGAGGTAACCGTCAGCCAGAATACGAACTGCCGTACAGGTCCGGGCGTGCAATATGACAATATTGGCGCATTGCTTGTTACTCAAAAGGCAACCGTGGTTGGAAAAAACACCGCAACTGGCTACTGGATCATTAATAACCCGGGTAAGACTGGCACATGCTGGCTCTTCCCCCAATATGCAACTGTTTCTGGCAATACTTCCAATCTGCAGGAATATTCAATTCCACCCACACCCACTCCTTCAGCTACCCCCACATTCACTCCTACATCCACACCTTCTGCTCCTGCAGCAGTAGAAAATGTAGCAATGAACTTAACAACTTGTGGCGGTGCCGCGCCTTACCAGCATGGTGGTACTTTAACTTGGGAAGATAAGTCCAGCAATGAAGATGGCTTCAACATCTATGTAAACAATGCTCTGGTTGCCAGCATCCCGGCAAATAGCACATCATACAATGTTGCACCCTCTGGTTCGTTTGCCGCAGGGATTGCATCCAAGTTCGAAGTAGAAGCTTTCAATGGAGCTGGAAAAGCTGCCAAGAAGAGTGTCGCGAAGGGCTGCCCATAAATAATTTCTGTTTCCAAAGCCTTGCAGAGAATCTCTGCAAGGCTTTTTTATTTTGTATAATTTGTACATCATGTCAACATTTCACACACCACAGACCATTTTCATCCCAAAAGACATCGAAAATCAGGCGCTTGAATTTTCCAAGTTAGTCATAAATACGGTAAATTACCGAGATAGCAATCAATCTGTCAAAGAAAAGATAAGAGATGATCATTTTGTGTCAAAGCTTGGCGAAGAATCGGTGCGGATTCTGTTTCAGAGTAGGGAATGCTCGGTTGAAGGACCAGACTATGGCGTGTATGAGGCGAGGCGCAAGTCATGGGCGGCGGACTTGAAAATCAACGGGTTGGACGTGGCAGTCAAGACTCAACGTCGATCCGCTGCGAATAGATATGGTCTCTCATGGACATTCCAAGACTCCCCTGAACGACGCGATCCCATCCTAGATATGCCAGATGCATGGGTTTGCTTGGTAGTATTTGAGGACTTGGCAAAAGATTTAGAATGTTTAGTATATCCGCTAAGAAAGATTAAACAACTTATCTTTGAAACACCTCGTCTTTCAAAACTTGCAGGAAAAAAACAGGCTGTTTATTTAGAAACATTGATCAAGAACGGCATCTTGAAAAGATAATAAAAACCCCACGATGACTCGTGGGGCTTAGTCGTAATTCTACAATCCCAAATCGTAAATCGACTTAGGTGCCTTCTTCCCAAGAGTTGAGGTAGTGAAGCTGTTCGTCAGTGAGCTTGTCGATCTTGACGCCCATCGCTTCGAGCTTGAGGCGGGCGATCTCGTTATCGATCTCTGTCGGAACAGAGTAGACCTTCTTCTCGAGTTTGTCGGCATTCTTCGCCATGTATTCAGCGGAGAGAGCCTGATTCGCGAAGGACATATCCATCACAGAAGCAGGGTGACCTTCTGCAGAAGCGAGGTTGATGAGGCGACCTTCGCCGAGGATGTTGATCTTGCGACCATCCTTGGTAACGTACTGGTCCACAAATGGGCGGACGAGGGTCGGTTCGCCCTTGCTCATGGCAGCCAAGGCAGGGATGTTGATTTCCACATTGAAGTGACCAGAGTTGGAAACCAATGCGCCATCCTTCATGACTTCGAAGTGATGCTTGTCGAGCACGTTGATATCGCCGGTGACGGTACAGAAGATATCACCGATCTTTGCCGCATCAATCATAGACATGACCTGATAGCCATCCATCACCGCTTCAAGAGCCTTCATCGGGTCGGTCTCAGTGACGATGACATGAGCACCCATACCGCGAGCGCGGGAGGCGAGACCACGTCCGCACCAGCCATAGCCAGCGACAACAAAGGTCTTACCAGCCAACAACACGTTGGTTGCGCGGATGATACCGTCGATGGTGGATTGACCGGTGCCGTAGCGATTATCGAACATGTGCTTGGTGAGTGCATCGTTCACAGCAATGACCGGGAACTTGAGCACGCCATCGGCTTCCATCGCCTTCAAGCGGATCACGCCGGTGGTGGTCTCTTCGGTACCGCCGATGACGTTCTTGAGCATCTGCTTGCGTTCTTCTTCACTCAAGCCTTTCGCCCAGGAGGCGAGGGAGGGTTCAAGCTTCTCGAAGCGTCCCATTTCGATGAAGAAGAGGGAAGAAACGAGGTCGGCGCCATCGTCCTGGGTCATGTGGGGTTTGTGTTCCAACGCGGCGCGGATGTGCTTGAAGTAAGTGACCTTGTCTTCACCCTTGATGGCGAAAACAGGGATTTCGTAGTTGTTGACCAACGCAGCAGCCACATCATCCTGTGTGGAAAGCGGATTGGAAGCGGTGAGGACAATGTCCGCGCCGCCTTCCTGAAGGGTGATCATCAGGTTCGCAGTTTCGGTGGTCACATGCAAACAACAAGACAGGCGCATACCCTTGAGGGGCTTTTCCTTCTTGAAACGTTCGCGGATGGAACGCAGCACAGGCATTTCACGTTCCGCCCAATCGATGCGACGGCGTCCGCCTTCTGCTAATTGTAGATCTTTGATATCGTAATTGCTCATTATTACTCCTTTAGGCTTTATACAAGGAATGTGATTTGGAAACCCGTTCGTGTCCGCAAAAAGGGGATCCAAACCACGGACTAATATTTATTTTAGGTTGGTCTCAACAATTGGCACTGTCTAAGCATGACGACAGAGCGTATGTACGGCAACATTCTGCGAACACAGCCAGCTTAACCAACAAATCTAAATAGATTTTACTTTAATAACGCGTCCAGCTTACCGCCATCATCAAAATGCTTGCGGAAACGCTTGACGAATTCTTCACGAGTATAGGAATGATTCTGGGTGCCGCGCTGTTCGAGGCAGTACACCGCAGAGAGCGAACCGATCTCACCGCACAACTTCCAGTCGAAGCCGTGAGAATAACCAGCAAGGAAACCGCCGCGGAAGGCATCGCCCACGCCAGTTGGGTCCACGACCGCGTCTTCGGGTACGGTTGGGATGTGAACAGAGGTGCCATCAGAGTACAGGTCTGCGCCGTCTTTGCCGCGGGTAATGACCAGAACTTTGACATGGTTGAGAATTTGGTCGAGGCTCCAGCCAGTCTTTTTGGAGATCAAACCGAATTCATAGTCGTTACAGAACAGGAAGTATGCACCTTCCATATCGCGGGCAAGCTCGGTACCTTCAAGGCGCAGAACTTGCTGGCTGGGGTCATACAAATACGGAATGCCCAATTCACGGCATTCAGCGGGGAATTTCATCATCGCATCAGGCGAGCTGGGAGAGACGATGACAAGGTCTGGTTTTTTATCGAGTTCTTTGAGAGATTGAGTGGCAGAGTAGCCCATCGCTCCGGGGTAGAACGAAGCAATCTGAGCGGAAGCATGATCCGTTGTCGCGAAGAATGAGGCGGTGAACACGCCGGGAACAACCTTCATCAGCGAAGTATCCACACCCTTAGAGTCAAGCCATTGACGGTAATCGCCAAAATCTTCACCGACAGTCGCCATCACGCGCGGCTTTCTTCCGAGCAACGCCATGGTATATGCAATGTTAGGAGCAATACCTCCACGCTGCTTAGACATAGAATCAACCAGGAACGAAAGGCTGATCGACTCCAAACGTTCAGGGAGGATTTGTTCCTTGAAATGACCGGGGAAGGTCATCAAATAATCGTAGGCTACAGAGCCAGTAAGAAGTATATCCATGCTGTTTCCTTCTCGCAGTAAATGGCGCACTCGTTTGAGTGCGCCATGAAATGTCGAACGGGCAAAAGTTTATCACGGGGTTTTGTGAATGTAAAGTTTTTGACCTTACAAATTAAGTGTCCTTACACGCACTTCACTCCGAGATTATTGCTTGATCTCTGTCCAAATCTCGTCATACAACAAAAGGGCTTCGCCAATATCCTTCACGTCATGTCCCTTTGCAAATTCATCTGCGGGGGTGTTCGTGATCGGCGAAGAGATGTATGCCTCGTAAACTTCAGGCTGGTTTTCCTTGGCATAATCCAGCGCAGCCTTGTTCGGGTTGGTATATGGGTAATCTACAAGAGTCAACCAGTTGACGTCACCCTGCAGCATGTAGTTGAACCAGGCATAAGCAATATCAGGATGCGGTGCCGTGGTCGGAATCGCCATCCCGTCATAGAAGATGATCGAACCTTCTTCCGGGAAGACATACTCAAACTGCGGAGCTTCCGTAGCCGTCAGGAAGGCTTCACCGTTCCAAACAATGCCAAGATCAACATCGCCAGCCACCAACGGCGTCTTCGGGCTATCGCTATCAAAGACACGAATGTTCGGCATAAGCTCAAGCAGTTTTTCTTTAGCTTCTTCAAGATGCTCTGGGTCAGTATCATTGACATCGTATCCCAAGGTCAACAATGCCGCGCCGATCACAACTCGGCTGTCATCCACAGAAACGATGCGTCCTTCATATTCAGGGCTCCATAGGTCTGCCCATGAAGTTGGCGGCGTTTCAACAGTCTCAGTGTTATAGATGATCGCCTGCGTTCCCATCTGATACGGCACAACATAACTGGTCGTATCGCCATAAGCGCCCGCCAATCCCGAATCAAGGTTAGACAAATTCGGTAATTTGGCTGGGTCTAATTCCTGCAGCAATCCCTCGCGGATCAACACAGCGATCATGTAATCACTGGGATGAATAACATCGTATGGGTCAACATCTTCACCCAATGAGATCTTGGAGTACAACTCTTCATTGGACGAAAAATAATCCACGTTCACTTCCACGTTATATACCAGACCAAAACAATCGATCATATCGGCTGGCACATATTCGGTCCAAGTGAAAATGTTGATGGTATCGCTTTCAAATTCAACACGCGGACTTGGCTCCGGGCAAGCGAAACCGTTGGCGGTTACCAATTCATCTGTAGAAGCGGGTTCCGCTCCTGCGGCGCAAGCTGTCACGGCGATCAACAGCACGCTCGACAAAATCAACCCCACCCAACGATGGATTTTGTGATGTGTGTTCATTTTTCTCCTTAGGTATATAAAAATAAGATAACAAAAGGATTATAGTGCAAGCCAAACGTGAATACAACAAGAGAAACAAAATTACCCCGCTTGACTCGCCCCCTCTTTGCCGTTATAAAAACGGGATGAAAAACCTGCGGCTCCTACTCGGACTTTGGCTTGCGACATCCCTCGTGGCTTGTTCAACACTCGAAAATTTTCCTGCCATCCCCCCCGGCTGGACGGTTACTCCCAGCATCTCCCCCACTCCCGAAGCGACGTTCACTCCCACCGTCACCCCCACGCCACTTCCCATTGCACGGGTCAGCGAAGGGGATCAGGCATTATTCAATGGAGATTTTGACCTGGCGCTTCTAAACTACCAAGTCGTCTTGCAAGACTCGCCAGACCCATTGGTTCGCGCCTCCGCCAAATGGGGTGAAGCAAAGATCTATTATGCACAAGGGCGCTATAACGAAACCCTCACCGCACTCCAAACCCTGATCAACGAATATCCGCAAACGCCACAACACCCGCAGGCATACTTCCTGCAAGGGTTCGTGTACTACAAATTAGAGAACTATCCTGCCGCCGCAGACTCTTGGCAAACCTATTTAGTGCTTCGTCCCGGTATCTTGGATGCCTACGTACAAGAACTGCGCGGAGATGCCCTATTCAATGCCAAAGATTACGCTGGAGCCTTGGCATCCTACACCACTGCTATCACCGCTCCATCGCTCGGCGACGATACAACTCTCGACCTCAAGGTTGCATCCGCACAAACGCAACTTGGAAATTACGAAGACGCCATCGCGTTATATGATGGCATCATCGGGCGCGCGTCCAGCGACTACATTAAGGCTCAGGCGTTGTATGAAGCTGGGTTGGTGAACCAGACCCAAGGTCAGACAGCTGAGGCGCTTGAACGGTTCCGTTACGCTGTTGAAAATTATCCGCTATCCTATTATTCCTATCTCAGCCTTGTTGCGTTGCTCGATGCCGGCGGAACAGTCAGCGACTTGGATAGAGGGCTCGTCGACTACTTTGCCGGTCAATACGCAGTAGGCATCGCCGCGTTTGACCGTTACCTGCAAAGCAACCCCGCTGACAACGACGGTACCGCGTACTATTACCGCGCGTTATGCAAAAGCGCTTTGGGTCAATACGACGAAGCATTAGTCGATTATCAAAATTTTATTTCGAATTTCTCGGCACATCCGCGCTGGGGCGATGCTTGGGGTGAAAAAGCGTTCATTGAGTGGGCACAAAAAGGGGATTACACCAAAGGCGCGCAAACGCTGTTGGAGTTTATCAACCTTGCACCAACATCGCCGCAAGCCGCTGAATACTTGATGAGCGCGGCGCGCATCTACGAACGAGATGCACAATACGACAAAGCCATTGAAACCTGGGCACGAGTCATCATTGAATATCCGGGTTCTCAACAATCTTCATACGCTGCATTTTTATCTGGCATTGTGGAATATCGCCGTGGAAATCACCAAGCTTCTCTCGAACTTTTCAAGCGCAGCCTTGCCCTGTCAGTCGCAGTAGAAGAGAAAAGCCGAGCCTTACTTTGGATCGGTAAAGCAAACTTAGCATTGGGAAATCAAGGTCCAGCTGAAGATGCCTGGCGTGAAGGACAAAACCTCAACCCAGGTGGATATTACAGCGAACGAGCGCGAGACATGCTGGCAGGGATCGTTCCATTCACCCCCGGTCCATCTGCCAATTACCAAGTGGATTACGCAAAAGAACGCGCCGACGCCGATATTTGGATGCGCCTGACCTTCAACATCCCAAGCGATGTGGATTTGAGCAATCTCGGTCCGCTGGCTTCTGATACGCGTATCATTCGCGGAAGGGAATATTGGGAAATGGGCATGTTGGATGAAGCTCGCCTTGAGTTTGAAGATCTACGTGAAGAACTTGAAACTCTCAACGACGCTGTGGGAAGTTATCGGCTTGCAAATTATTTGCTTGAGCTTGGCATGTATCGTTCTGCCATTTTCTCAGCGCGGCAGGTGCTGACCATTTCTGGGTTGGATGAACACACCGAATCCATGATGGCGCCGGTATATTTCAGCCACATCCGCTACGGGTTGTATTACTCTGAACTTGTCCTTCCCGCCGCCCAACAAGAAAGCTTTGACCCGCTGTTCATCTTTAGTGTCATCAGGCAGGAAAGTCTGTTTGAAGGCTTCGTCCGCTCGAATGCTGGTGCGCATGGATTGATGCAGATCGTTGCCCCCACAGGTGCGCAAATCGCCTCTGAACTTGGCAAACCGCTGAATTACTCTGAAGAAGATTTGTATCGTCCGTATGTAAGTGTGTTGTTCGGTACACACTATCTCGCCCGCAATCGCACCTTGTTGAATGGCGACCTGTACGCCACCCTCGCCGCCTACAATGGCGGACCCGGTAATGCCATCGCTTGGAAAGAACTCTCTGGCGAAGACCCTGATCTCTTCCTCGAAAGTGTACGGTTCGAAGAGACACGCAACTACATTCGAAACATTTACGAGATATTCATTGTATATAGGCGGTTGTACAGCTCTCAAACCGGGAGTTAAAAAACGAGGGTTGAACAGACTCAAAAAATGAGCCTGCTCAACCCTCAAATTGTTTTGAAAGATAAACGCCTAATCCATGTGCGCCACAATGCGCTGATGGGCAGTCTCCACGTCCATATCCATAATTGAAACGAGCTTGTCTCTGCCGCTCTCGCCAGCCACAACTTCCACGCGTGATTTTGGCACACCGAGAACTTCGGCAAGGAACGCAACCACTTCCTTGTTCAAATTCTCATCATCTGGCTCTGCAGCAATGGAAACCTTAACAGTGCCGTCATTCAAAACTCCGGCGATCTGATTGCGGCTGGCTCGCGGGGTCACCCGCAACGCCAACGCCGAACCGCGCTTACCATCATGAAGGACATACTCTCTGGACATGGTTCACCTCATTTGATTTTTACAAAGATAGAAGAATAGCAATAAAAATTCGGGACAGAAAATCAAGCGCCAGAATCAACACCAACGGGCTAAAGTCGATCGCGCCGGTATTTGGCATCAAGTTACGGATCGGGTTCAAGAAAGGCGCAACAATTCGCTCCAAGGCTTCCCGCACCGGATGATACGGGGAAAGAAAGAAAGACAACAACGAATTCGCGATCACGACCCAAATAAAGGTCTGTGTGATAACGCGGATCAATAAGATCAAAAAATCGACACTCATGCAGGCTCCGTTTTGTAGGTTCTCGGTCCAACGATCGCAGTGCCAATACGCACGAACGTGGCACCCTCTTCCACTGCAACTTCATAATCAGAACTCGTTCCCATCGAAAGCTCTGAAAGATCAACCTGGGGCAGTTGGCTTGCAAGATAATCTCGCAGGCGTCTCAACTTCTGGAAATACGGACGAGAGAACTCCGCATCTTCCCCAAGCGGCGGCATGGACATTAATCCGCGTACACGCAGATTCGGCATGGTAAGCACCTCAGAAATTTCCTCCGCCAGCCCTGCCCAACGCGTTTCATCTGAAGCCTCCCAACCGCCCTTGCTTTCTTCGCCGCCCACGTTGAACTCCAACAAGACCGGCAAAACCCTGCCTGCCTCACCGCAGAAACGATCCAGCTTTTTTGCAAGTTTCAGGCTATCCAACGAATGCATGAAGTTAAAGTGCCCCGCCACAAGTGGCGCTTTTCGGCTCTGCACGTGACCGATCATGTGCCATTCTACCGCAGAAAAATTTTGCAAAGATTGAATTTTCGTGACACCCTCTTCAGCATAATTTTCCCCGAGGATGACCGCCCTCGCTTCGATCGCCGCCTGAGCCACCTCTACCGGCTGAGATTTGGTGACCACGACCAACTTCACCGCATCAGGACTCCGCCCAGACCTGCTCGCTGCGGATGCGATCTTATCCAACGCCGCCAAATACCGCTCCCGAATGGACTTGACCATTTCATTCATATGATTATTTTAACTCACCTGATGGTATTGAATCGGGATTCTTACAGCATTGCTAACAACGCACCAAAGCGACCTGTCTTACCTTTTTCAGCACGGTGGGAATACCAGTCATCTAAATGGCAAGCGGTACATAAACCAGAGATCTGGATCTGCTCCACGCCCATTTTTTGCAACTGCAGGGCATTTGCCGTCCACAGGTCGAGGTAGATGTGACCATCGCGAGTTTGAACGACCTGTTCTGCCTCGTTTCCATATTTCTCGCGGAATTGAACAGCAACTTCCTCGCCCACTTCGTAATGGTCTACGCTAATGGATGGACCAATTCCCACCACAATATCCTGCGGATCAGACCCATAACGCTCTTTCATGGCTTGTACGGAAACCTCCGCAACACCTTTCACGGTTCCCATCCAACCGGCGTGGGAGATGCCAATGACGTGTTTCTTCGGGTCATGAAATAGCAAAGGGACACAATCTGCAAAGCGCATGAAAAGCGAGACTTCGGGATTGTCGGTGAAGATGATATCGGCTTTTTGAGTCGGCTGCTCGAGCGAGCGCGGGGCGTCGGCGAAGATAACGTCTGTGCCGTGGACCAGCCATGCGTCGTGGAGAGAGGCGGGGTTTCTTCCAAGCGCATTGAACGCATGCTCACGGTTCTCCGCCACTCGGGCGGGATCATCCCCCACGGATATGCTCAAGTTGAGCGAATTCCACGGTTCAGGGCTGATGCCGCCATGACGGGTGAATACGGCGTTGAGAACGTTCTTGGAAAAAATGTCGAACTGGTAGTAACGCAGTCCGTCTGAATGATCGAAAGGCATTATTCAGACGCCTCGATCACTGCCGACTTTTTGATGTAATACTGGCGGGTTTCATTCATGGACTCTTCGATGTTTGGATAAGCGAACCAAGCGGTGAAAAGACCAAATAATGAGCCAGTGAGCACACGCAGGAAAGGCGTGCTTTCACGATATGGCAGGAGGGCGTTGAGCCAATCCCAATTGAATTGACTGAAGAGCTGCGAAAAACCATCCAAGCCTATGGGTGCGATGCCAAGCAAAATCCACGCAAGCCAATGCAAAGACTTGAAGCGGCGTCCTGTCAGCCCAAAGACAATGCCAAAAAGAAGAATAGCGATGTAAATGGCAACGTCGCGTTCGCAGAGCGCTACTTTATAGCCAAGGGTTTCATCACCAACATAGTTACGCGCGTCAAAGCGGGCTACATTATAGGGATCATCCACACCGGCAATGCCAGTTGCCTCTTCAAAGGTTTTGTAGCCAGATATGTTAGCTTCTGCCAACGGGTAAAACGGCTGTTCACCAAACAAGAAGAACGAACGGAAAGCGAATTGATGGCAAAGAGGTTTATATACACGGTAAATGATCTGAGCAGGCATTTCTGCACCCAACTTCATGAGCGTGGGCGCCAAGAACGGCAAGCCGACATAGATCAGCATGAACAGGTTCAACAAAAGCAAATAACGCTTTGCGATCCAAAATGAAACGCGGTCTCCAGTAGACAATTTTTTCCCTTTCTCCATTTTATATTTATAAACGGGGTCGTCGAGTTTTTCGAGCTGGTTCTTACGGTCTGATGCTGCGCCGAGGGTCATCTGCAATTTCTGGCGCGAGATGGGAGCTTGAATTTTATAAGGTCCTACTTCCACCACGGGAATGATGCTTTTATATTTTTCATAAATGGCGGCATCGCTTTCGATATCCACTTCTACCAATCGGTGAGGATACTGTTCCTGAAGTGCCTTCAGGTCGGCTTTGACCTCATCGCAGAGTTTACATTCCTTTTTGGTGAAAAGTGTGACATTGAGCATGTGATGTATTCCCTTTTGCAGATTTCAAAATAATTCCCGCAGGGTTGGTGAAGACCACAAAACCTGCGGGAGGAAAAGACTAAGATATCTTTTTATAGACCGAAGTCAATGAAGAAGAACTGTCCGCGTTGGGCGATGAGCTCGAAGGTACCAGCAAAAAGCATCACGCCGATGATGACGAGGATAACACCCATTGCAATCTCAACATAGCGCATGGTCTTGTTATATTTACGAAGAATGGTGGAAACCCAACCAATGCCGAGGGCGGCGAGAAGGAATGGGATAGCGAGCCCAGCCGAATAGAAGGAAAGAAGCGTCGCACCTTGAGAGACCGAACCGCCGTTAATTGCGAGAGTCAAAATCGCGCCGAGGACGGGTCCGACACAGGGTGACCATCCCGCTGAGAAAAAGACGCCCATCAAAGCGGAAGAGAGGTAGCCCAATTTGGGGTCTGGGGCTTTTTGAACGCGGGTATCATACGCAAGGAAGGGAATGTGGAAGACACCGATCATGTGCAAGCCGAAGATGATGACTACCACCCCACCGATCTTTGCCAGCCAATAACGCAGGTCATAAAGCAGTCCGCCTGCAAAAGAGGCGGCGACACCAAGCAAAACAAACACAATGCTGAAACCAAGCACAAAGGCAAGACCATGCGAAAAGGTCAACCAACGACTGGGCTTTTCGCCGGGCACACCGCTGCCAGCCGCAATACCGCCAAGGTACCCTACATAAGCTGGAACGAGAGAAAAGACACAAGGGGAAAGGAAAGAAGCCAACCCTGCAAGCAGAGCCAGCCAAACGGTGATATTAGAAATATCCATGATGAAAGCCTTCTTTAGAACTTAGTTTCAGTTGAGGTCACTACGGTGCCATGGTCGGGAAGTTCACGGCGCTCTTCACCTGCTGCGAGTGATACAAAAGGCATCGTCCAGCGGAAGATCCATTTTGCATCATCGGGCAATACGTTGACACAGCCATGAGAGCGGCGTTCGCCAAACGCGTTATGCCAGAATGCTCCATGAATGGCGACGCCTCCAGATGCGATGAACGTACACCACGGCACAGCCGGTGTGGAATACCCCGAGCCTTCATTCCCTGCCGTCATGTTCTTTGAAATGATCTTCCAGTATGTAAGCAATGAACCTGCCGGAGTGGCATAAGCATCGGTGACCAAGCCCGTTACAGGGTCATACTTCTTGCCCGAAGAAATGCGACAGAAGAAGACTTCACGCCCACCTTCAAAACAGGAAAGGGTCTGATAATCCAAGTCGATGGAGATCGTCTTTTCGTTGGGGTCCACTTCAGGGCTGATCGTTGCAACATCGGCTTCGGTGATGATCTTCAAACCGGCGCCGTCTGCCCAGAAATATTCGCCATAACTGCCGCCGTAGCCGTACCCACGTCCACCTGCATCTTCATTCCAGCGATATTCAGGGAAGCCATTATTTGTGCGGACTTGGTCGATCCACACCACTTGCCCATAATACAAACGCGGTGGGAAGTTATATGTAATATGGTCTTGCAGCCAGGGAGACGCAACTGTCCCTTCGTGAGCAAGGTCAATGTATGGAACGGTCACTTCCGCCCAGAACCCTTGTCCGTTAGGAAGTTCAGTCACAGGAGTGTTGGGAAGATTCTTGGTCGGTTGCACAACTGAGGCGTACACATATCCCTGCGGGGTCTCAATATATCGTTGATTCGGCAAACCACCGATCACGTTCCCGATCACTTCGCGGTTCCATTCCACCAACGTATCGGCATTGAGCTTACCGATGGAAGAATTCAAATTCGGGTCGTTGGTTGGACGATTGCGAATGTCCACATCGGGTTCGCAGACACGCCCAATAATGGCACTGCCCGGGAACTGCGGCAAACGTTTAGGCTGGCTAAAGATCTCCCACCGATAATCAACATCACTTGGGGAAAGACGCGTGAACGCCATGGCGCCCATGCCCAACCCTGCTAATTTTATAAAATCGCGTCGCGATAAATATTTCCTCATATTTTCACCTTATATGGAAAAGATAACTTCGACAAGCATACCTGCAAATAAAAACAGCGTCAACAGCGCGGTGAGAAACAGATTAATCTGTAAGGTACGCTTCCAACGCCCGCAAACAATTCGAGCTCAGCTTGTGCCCTACTTCATCCTCACAATACGTGATCGATGCCCCCGCCTGCTCCAGCAATTGTATCGACGCCCGAGCGCGGCCAATTGGCACCATTTCGTCCTGCGTGCCATGCGCCACAAAAACATGCTTGCCCGCCAAAACCCGTCGGCTCACATAATCATCCAAGCCAGATGGCACAAAGCCTGCCAGTACCCCCATCTTACGAACACGACTCGGATACAGCATCCCCAAGACGTTGACCATCGCCGCGCCCTGACTAAAACCGATGGCATCGAAGACGTCCGCCTCTACCTTGACCGAAGCTGCATACTCATCAATGAGCTTTATCAACGCCTCAGCCGATATCCGCAACGCATCCAGCCCTGGACGATTGGTTTGGTTTGCGCGAGCCTCATCAATGCTCAGCGGATTTGGACGCCAAGAAAACCCCTGCGGGTTGGCAGGGTGCGGCGCACGTGGAGCGATGATCCAATAGTTCGGTGAAAATCTGCGAGCGAAGACCCACATCGAGTTCTCGTCACCGGTCAGCCCGTGGATCATCACCAACAACCGCGGATTTGTAGTTTCAGCCGGACGAATCCGCATCGTCCAGCCGTTGAATTCAATCGTTTCTGTGTTCGTCTGGGTTTGCACGTTTTACGAACCAATCCATTCCAAATAAAAATAGAAATACCAAGCCAATGGGAAGAAACGCAGCTAAGATGCAAAGAAGACCTGTCACCGCTGCGCCAAAACCATAGATCATCCAAATCAGCCCAAGACCAACAATGAACAACAATAGAATCGCACCAATGACGATCCGCGTGTTCGTGTCTCGCATGTATTTTCGCAGGTCACGGGTCATCGTCAATTCGCTCCAAACACACGTCGTCCAATGCGAGCAGTCCATGAGGTCTTGCGTTTCAGATCAGGTAATACCTGCTCCAATGCCTGCTCTCCCAACTGAGCCACCTCTTCGACCACGACCTGATCCAGCAATTCGATATCATGCACATCCGGGCGGACGATGATCTCAGGCTTATCCAATTGCAAGCGCAAGTGTGAGACATAACGGCTCGAAACATCCACTGAGCGTAAAAAGACATCCAACGATTGAGCAAGGGAGATTCGCGCAAGGCGTTCGGCGATCGTCCGCGGAACGATGCTTGGAATCGGAAGGTTGTATCCACGAACCGGCTTGTCGATGGGGTCATTCAAAACAACAGCAACCACAGGCAGGTCTGGAGATAAGAGCCGTGCAACCGTCACAGGTACAGGGTTCAAGACTCCGCCATCCACCAGTTCCCAATCATTGAGCTTTTGCACCGGAAAAATGCCCGGCAAAGCAATCGTTGCAAGTACAGCGCTTCTGAGGCTGCCTTCATTTAGGATCACCTCGCAGCCTGTGTTTATATCCACAGCCGTCACCGCGCAAGGGATGCGGGTATCTTTGAAGGTCTTCTCGCCGATCACCCGATTCAATAATTGATGGACACCAGCCATCCCAAGCAGAGAAGGTCCATCATGCGGAGACCGTCCATACAAATTCTTCTGGTCAACCGATTCAAAAATCGCCTGAATTTCTCGTGGAGAATAACCGATGGCATACAAAACAGCCACCATGCCGCCAAAACTTGTTCCTGCCACCGAGCGAATCTTATATCCTTCTTTTTCAAGGCGGCGTAACACACCAATGTGCGCATTGCCCTTGGCGCCTCCACCACCTAGTGCCAATGTAATATCCATGTTCTTCAATGCCTTTCCAGAGTTCAAATAACTGACAGGTTGAGCGCGAAGGATTATACCCTTGGGGTAACAATGAGTCGCAAAAATTCGGTCAGTTCCCCGGGTCACGGATCAACCAAACTGCCATCCCTGCACCAACGAAAGCCGCCACAATCAGCACAACGATCAACGCCCTTGAAGAGGCAGGTCTGGGAGGGCTACTCTCTTCAACAACTTCCACCGTTGGGGTGACAGTCACTTGCTCGGGAAGAGATGTTGGTATGCTGGTCGAAGTTGGCGCGAATGTAGCTGTGACTTGCGGCGTCACAGTCGCCTCTAATGACGGCGCTGCAGCCTGAGTGGCACCTGTGACCACAAGCAACTCCTCGCCTTGATATACGGTTGACTGCTCCCCAAGGTTGTTCAAGGCTTGAATATTCTTGATGGTTGTTCCATAGGCAATGGCAATACTCCAAAGTGATTGCCCATATTGCACTTTGTGATAGACATTTCCATCAGGGCGCGGCGTACTAAGGGTTACCGGCACCATGAACTGGCTCACGCCGCTCGATGCGCTTGCTCCGCCGGGAACGCTCGTTAGAACCGTTGCAGCACTCTCCTGCTGTTGACCAGAACCAGTCGCTGCAGCCGTATCTACCGCATAGTAATAGCTCTCCCCAGATTGAGAGATGCCCGCCCCAATATGCGTGAAATTGCCCGAAAGCATCGTGTTCATGTGTTGAGCATCCTGCCATGCAGGCGGAACTCCATTCCACACAAGCGGACCATTTGTATTCAAGATATTCTCAGAACGGAAACCGCCTTGCGAGAGATCACCTGCCAATGGAAAACCAAGTGCAAGCAATTGCTGCGTATACGTGCCACTAGGACGGGCATGCGTCACTTGACCCGTTGCCGCCATATAATCCGCTTGCGATTGCGCCGATTGCATCAGCGCAGAATGAACGGCTAGTGGAGCAAGTCCGTTTGCAATGCGTAAATTATTCACCGCGTCGATCAACTGAGATGGCGAGGTGATGTTTGCTTGAGGTCGCGCTCCAACCGTTTCTTTAGGAGACACGCTCAGAACAAGCAGGATAAACAAGATAGAAAAAAACGTTCTTCCCATATTCACTTTCATTTCAACAGCATTTTCAATGCAAATAATAATCGATCCATGTCACGGCGGGAATTATATCCTTGCACAAACAGGCGGATTAATTTCTTCTCATTCCACGCAATGAGCGGAATTTCAATTCGATATTCATCATACAAACGTGACTTGAGGGCGATGAGATCAGAATCCGCTGGCAGGGTGGCGACTGCCATTTGGGCGAACCAGGCATCGGGGTTGGAATGAAGCGGGGCAAGTCCTGTCAGATCGTGGATGCGTTGCCACGTCTCCACTGCCAGGCGATGACACGCGCCTCTCACCTCCACCCAATCCTGCTCCTGCTAAAATTGAATTGCCTTCGGGACGGCGAGGAATGCGGCAATGTCACGAGTTCCCCACCATTCATGATGACCGATGAATGTCGAATCTCCCGGCGTTTCAGACTCGTAGCCCCACGAAACAACTAATGGTTTAAGTAAATCTTAAATCGCTCTACTACGCAAACGAAATCAAATAGCAACTTGAGGCAAAAGTACTTTTAGCGAATTTACCAACAATTCAATATCTTCTTGAGAGTTATACCCCTGTACCGAAATGCGAATAAATTGTCTGTCTTGCCATTGGATCAGAGGTACTTCAATATTATATTCATCATACAAACGTTTTTTTAGCACGGCGAGATTAGATAAAGGAAGTGGGGCAATGCCCATTTGGCTGTAAAAGTCTGAATCGAGCGGGTACATAGGAGACATGACGACCAAATCGCAAATTTTTTCAATTGCATTCTTTAACAGCACATGACATTCTTTCCGAACTGAATCCCAGTGATGGTCGTTCATGAATTGGATAGCATCTGGGACGGTTAGTGCGGCAGTGGGATCTTTGGTTCCCGTCCATTGCAAAATGTCTATAAACCGGGAGCCTGTGGTGGTTTCAGGGGTTGGGTGGTAACCCCAACTGACAATTAACGGGTCAATTATATGTTGTAGATTGCGTCTCACATATAAAAAGGCAGACCCTTTCACATTGAGCATCCATTTGTGGCAATTCCCAAAAACGATATCTGCTCCCAATGCTTGCAAATCAACAGGGATCTGCCCTGGCGAATGGGCCGCGTCGATAATGGTTAATATTCCAGCCTCTTTTGTGCGTCGACATATTTTCTCTACGGGCAGGCGCAGCGCCGTTGGTGAGGTAATATGGCTCAAATAGATCGCTTTTGTTTTAGGGGTGACACTTTGCCAGAGGGTTTCAACGATTTCGTCTTCTGAATCAACTGGCAATAAAATAGGGCACCGAATATATTGCGCACCTACCCTGCCACAGGTAAATTCCCATGTGAAGTCACATGCTCCATATTCATGGTTAGTTGTTAATATCTCATCGTTTTCCTGAAGCTTTAATGAATGGGCAATAATATTGACTCCATGGGTTGCATTTGGGATGTACACCAATTCATCGGAATCGCAATTAAGATATTCAGCTAACACTCTGCGGGACTGTTCGAGAAGACTATCAAGTTCACGCCCAAGAAATAGCACAGGTTGCCGCTCCAGCCGTATTTGCCAATTTTTACGAGCTTCGAATACAGATTTGGGAGTTGCACCAAAAGAACCATGGTTGAGAAAAACGATTTTTGGGTCAAGCAAAAAATGATCTTTGAGGTTGGGCATCCAGAGAATTATACGGTACACAAACAAAAAGACCTCGGAAACCATGAATATCTCTGAGGTCTTGCAAACCGGTTTTCAATTTCCTTCAAACACCCTGGATTTTGGAGTGTGGAAAATTACCGATTTGCACGATGACAAGTTGGAATATGTCGCTAGAAAAATCCTGTTCGGAAAGTTGTTGCAATGCCTGCTCTGCAAGCAATAAGGTTTTAGGCGAATCATTGCTAACCGCACGGGCGATATAACTGCGAATGATATGGTGGTAATCGTCCAGCACCAGAACAATGCTTTTGCTCGAAAATTCAGAAAGGTCATTGAGTAGCGCAACTCTCAATTCGCGGGGATTGGCGGAACCAGCTTCTAGCAGAGAACCCAATGCGGGAACAGAAGCGGCGATGTAAATGAAAAAGCGACTCGGTTCATTGTCATCTTC
>Ga0075012_10002502_pt1 | contig 18046 bp, 15 predicted proteins | sample All_14_2_FD_71474 | JGI IMG/M metagenome (GOLD analysis project Ga0075012, IMG submission 71474) | Freshwater microbial communities in response to fracking from Pennsylvania, USA - Allegheny Zone_MetaG_DW_15 | ecosystem: Environmental > Aquatic > Deep subsurface > Groundwater > Drilled... | reverse complement strand
GAGTAAAGTTCTTGGATTAGGAAACGCCCTTGTGGATATTATGACCAAATTGAACAATGAGTCAACACTTGATCAACTTGGATTACCTAAGGGTAGTATGCAATTGGTTGACGAGGTATTTATGCAAAAAGCTGTTGAGCACACCAAACATATTCCACAAACATTAGCTGCTGGAGGTAGTGCTGCTAACACTATTCACGGCTTGGCAAATTTAGGTGTTAATACTGCATTTATTGGCAAAATTGGAAGCGATACCTTTGGGAGTGCTTTTGAGTCCGACATGCGTAAAAATAATATCAACCCAATTATGCTAAAAGGTAAAGCCGAGTCGGGTAGAGCTTTAGCTCTGGTAAGTCCAGATTCAGAGCGAACGTTTGCTGTTTACCTTGGTGCCGCAATCGAAATGACAGCCGAAGATTTAAAGCAGGAAATGTTCGAGGGATACTCATACTTCCACATTGAAGGCTACTTAGTTCAAAACCACGATTTAATTCGCCGTGCGGTTGAGATTGCTCATTCAAAGGGTCTAAAAATATCGCTCGATATGGCAAGTTACAATGTAGTTGAGGATAACCGTGAGTTTTTGAAAGAAATCATTGAGAAATATGTTGATATTGTTTTCGCCAACGAGGAGGAATCTAAAGCATTTACAGGAAAATCACCGGAGGAATCTTTAGATATACTTGGCAGTATGGTGTCTATCGCAGTTGTTAAGTTAGGTTCGTCGGGTTCGTTAATTAAACGTGGTGAAGAAAAGGTCAGTGTTGGTGTTATTGATGTAGATTGTATCGATACCACAGGGGCTGGCGATCTTTACGCCTCTGGATTCATTTATGGCCTAATCAAGAATCTTCCTTTGCATAAATGTGGACAAATTGGCGCGGTATTATCTGGACACGTTATAGAGGTTCTTGGCCCTAAAATGGACGGAAAGCGATGGGATAATGTAAAGAAATTGGTCGATTCTATCGAGAAAGAGTAACCCCATAATTGGAGTGAAAGAAGGTTGTTTCATCTGAAACAACCTTCTTTTCTTTATAGTAAAGTCCAAATAAAAAAATTTCTTAAAAAATCATTGTGCTTCGCTAGGCTAACTCTTCATTTCAAATAATTAAACTAAGAATGTATTTTTAGTTATATTTGACCTGTTTGTTATTTAAAAAGTTATGATAAAAAATAATATGTTACAAAATAAAATAGGCATAGTTTCTATTCTACTTTTTGTTTTCGCGTTTGCTTCATCCTTTGCATACTGCCAAACCAATGCATCTATCGATGGTTTAGTTAAAATGCTAAACAGGAACGATGATTCAACCAAGGTTGTTGTGTTAAAACTTCTTTGTTGGGAACATAGAAATATTGACACAGCCAGTGCATTAGATTATGGTTATAAAGCAGTTGATCTTGCAAAAAAACTTAACTTACCTTACGAACTCGCCGATGTTTATAATAGGTTGGGAGTGGTTAAACGAAATCAGAGTAAATATGCTGATGCTTTAGACTTCTACTTCAAAGGGTTGGAAATCTCCCAAAAAAACAATTACCCAAAATTGCTTGCTTTGGAATACAACAACATTGCGGACATCTACAATAGATTAGGAATTTACGACAAGGCACTTGAATTTGGAAAAAAAGGCTTAGAAATTACCAATAATCTTAATGATGATTTGACCCTTGGTTATGTTTACAACATTTTGGGTGTTGTGTATAAAAACATGGATAAACTAGACTCTGCTCTTTACAGCTTCAACAAATCGTTACAGATTCGACAAAAAATTTTCTTTACCTCTGGAATTGCAACATCATACCTTAACATTGGTACTGTGCATTTTTTAACGGGTAAGCACGACAGCAGTTACATTTACATCAACAAATCGATAGACATTTACAACGATAAAAACGATCAAACCGGATTGGCTTCATCGTACAAGCAATTAGGCCTTTACCATAACCATATGAACGACTACAATAAGGCCATTCAATGTTTCAACAAAAGCCTAGAACTAAACAAAGGATTTGGAGATTTACCTCTTGAGAACGAATTGTATGAAGGATTAAAACACTCATACGAGAAACTTGGAGATACTAAGAAAGCATACTATTACCTTGATTTGGCTTCAAGGATTAAGGATAGCATTACCATTAATATCTTCGTTGAAAGGATTACACATCTAACAGAGAATTTTAAGTTCGAAATTCAGAGGCAAGAAGAAAAACAGCGCGAGGCATCGCTTACTGACCGAATAAGTCATCGGCGAACAATTATTGTTTTAAGTGTAATAATACTTATCCTTACTGTCGGGATGATCGTGTTGTATAATCGATACTCAAAACTAAAGAAAGACTTAATAAAGCATCAAGCAAACCTTACAAATCATTAAATTTTGCTGACAACCACTTTTATTGTATCAGTTTAATTAGAGTTATCATTGTATTAGACCTCATAATTTTTACTTACTCCAAGGTGATGGATTAATATTTTCATCAACCGTAAAATCGCCGTAGCGATTGGCTACTTCGTTTAACAATGCAATAATTTCATCAGGGTCGTTTGATGTTACCAACTTAAGCCGAATCTCTTTAAAGTGTGGTAGTCCTTTAAAGTAGCACGAGAAATGCCTGCGCATTTCTAGAATTCCAGTTCTTGCTCCCTTTATCTCCATCGATTTGGCAAAATGCTGCTTTGCAATATCAACCTTTTGAAGAGTGGTTAATGGAGTCATCTTCTCGCCTGTTCGCAAGAAATCTTTTATCTCTTTAAAAATCCAAGGTCTACCGTAGGTTGCCCGTCCAATCATTATTGCATCAACTCCATACTTTTCAAAGTTTTCCTTCGCAATCTCTGGGCCATCAATATCTCCGTTTCCAATAATTGGGATATTCATTCGGGGATTATTCTTTACTTCGCCAATTAATGTCCAATCGGCTTTGCCTGTGTAGAGCTGCGCTCTGGTTCTACCGTGAATGGTTAACGCTTTTATTCCAACATCTTGTAATCGCTCTGCTATCTCAACAATATTTTTGGACTCATCATCCCAACCAAGTCGAGTTTTTACTGTAACGGGCAAATGCGTGGCATTAACAATTTGCTTGGTCATCTCAACCATTTTTGGAACATCGCGCATCATTCCGGAGCCTGCGCCACGGTTGGCAATCTTTTTTACAGGGCAACCAAAGTTGATATCGATAATTTCAGGGTTTGCTGCGGTGGCAACTCTAGCAGCCTCAACCATACTCTCAATTATATGACCGTAAAGCTGAATACCAATTGGTCGTTCGTAATCGTAAATATTGAGCTTTGCAACGCTGCTCCCAGCATCGCGAATTAAGCCATCGGCATTAATAAATTCGGTGTACATCATATCTGCCCCAAAGTGCTTGCACATAAAACGGAACGAAGGGTCTGTAACATCCTCCATTGGAGCCAAAAGTAAAGGCCTATCGCCCAAATCAACCGAACCTATTTTCATACTCTTTATAAAATTTCGATGCAAAAATACTAATTTGTTGGAGTATTAGAGTAATGGATAAATGGAGTGACTCAAAACATTACTCCAACACTCCATTACTCCACAACTTCGCTTCGCCCAATTTTGTTCTCCGGAAATAAAGAATTAGGTTTGTGAATTAAAAATCAGATTTATGATAAAAGCATCGTTAGCCTCTCTTTCCGATGGAAAGAAACTTCTTGTAATGTTTTTTTTGGCTCTATTTAGCGCATTCCTTTTTTCTTTTCTTGGTAGTGCTCTCATTGTTGCAATATACGGAGTCGATGGTTTAACAATGCTCTCAAGTATGGCTATTAATGAAGAATCCATAGGAGCGCTTAAGGTTATGCAAATAATGCAATCAATAGGAATGTTTGTTTTCCCTGGATTCTTGTTGGCTTTTATGTTTTCTCTGGAACCATGGAAGTATATTGGATTCAGAAAGTTCAACCTAAAAAGTTTGATTCTTGTATTTTTCACAATGGCTGTTGCATTGCCAGGAATTAATTTTCTTGGTTCGTTAAACGAGCAAATTCCATTGGCTCAGTGGATGATTGATATGGAACTAAAAGCCGAGGAACTCACAAAGGCATTTCTTACCACAGATAGTATAGCGGTTTTATTTCTAAACCTATTTATGATTGCAGTACTGCCAGCCATTGGCGAAGAGTTAATATTTAGGGGTATTATTCAGAAGCACTTTGCAAATATTACCAAAAGTCAAATTTGGGGAATAATTATTTCCGCCTTAATATTTAGCGCATTTCATATGCAATTCAAAGGATTTATTCCTCGTTTTGCACTAGGAGTTATGTTTGGGTTTATGTATAGTTGGAGTGGAAGTATTTGGTTACCAATAATTGCTCATTTTGTAAATAACAGCATTGCAACTGTTGGATATATGATGCTTGGCACAGGTGCATTAGACTCAAAAGTAGAAGATTTTGGCGGATTAACATACCTGTGGCCAATTGGAATGATTAGCATCGTTACAGTTGCAATTTTGCTTATGAAATTGAAGGAGCAAAATACCGAAGTTCCAAAACAAGAATTAACTGGAGGAGAATAATTCCTCACAAACTAGCATACTTCGATAATCTAAAATCAATTAACTGAACAAGCTGGGCAGCGACCTATCGAGTAACTTAAGTCCTTTTATTTCGTTTTTGCGGTAAACGTAAGTTAATCCGTACTCAGTTGCTTTTTCGCGTCTTTCGTCATCGGGCAACTCTGTGTAACTTGCCTCAACCTCGTTCCAAATGCTAAGAATTATTTCGTCGGCTTTAGTGCGCAGGGTGTTTAACTCCTTAAGTGTACGTTGAGTATTCTGCTGAAGTATCTTTTGATGATTGTACGATTCAATAAACTGCTCGTAACGTACTTTTACAACAGCTATTGTTGGGTTTGTAATTGGAGCTTGGTTTTTGCGCATACGAGCCATTTCGCCATCAATAATCTTTTTTCCCCACTCAATCAAATCTTTTTCGGTATTGAGCGAAGGAATTCTACCTTCATCCAAATCCATCCCATAAATCTCCCGCACTGTAGGCTGTAACTCTCCCCTGTTAATGGCCATATTCAAAACCTGAATAAAATGCGACAGGTAAAGCTTGGCCTTTTTCATCAACTGTAAGTAGTCCTTACCCCGTTCAACCTGATGGTTGTATGCCGCCTTGTAGTGCGCCATCGCCTTCTCGAACGAGTTTATAAATAGCTCAACCTTTGCAAAGGTACTTTGTGAGTATGCTAACTGAAAGGGAGGAATTGATTTTCCCTTATCGTAAGCGGCCTTTAGAGCCCTAATCCTGGCACTATCGGTGTTGGGTAAACGACGGTAAGGCATATTACATCTGTATTTGAAAGTTTAGAACCTGTTTATGAAAGGCTTACAACTTGCGAATATAAGTAATATTATTAAAAATGCAACTCTATTCGCAAATAACTTTAATTTTTTGTTCTCTGATTGCTAACTAGTTACCCCTAAAATCTTTTAAAACGCTTATTTTTACTGATATTCATAATGTTGTAGAATACTAAAAAAAATTATCAGTGGAAATATATTTCTTTTACCTTTGTGTGCATCTGACAAAATAATCTGAATTATGTACGGAAAAATAAAAGAAGATCTGCAAAAGCAGCTTGAATCTATAAAAAGCGAGGGTCTTTACAAGACTGAGCGTATTATTAGTACTCCACAGGGAGTTGAGATTATGGCCAATGGCAAAAAGGTTCTCAACTTCTGCGCGAACAACTACCTAGGTCTTTCATCTCACCCAAAGGTGATGGAGGCTGGTAAAAAGGCTCTTGAACAATGGGGCTTTGGCATGTCGTCGGTTCGCTTTATTTGCGGAACGCAAAGTTTACACAAGGAACTTGAGAATAAAATCAGCGAATTCCTTGGAACCGAGGATACAATTCTTTACTCCTCAGCTTTCGATGCAAATGGTGGTATTTTCGAGCCAGTATTGGGCGAAGAAGATGCAATTATTTCAGATGAGCTGAACCACGCATCAATTATTGATGGCGTGAGACTTTGTAAAGCTCAGCGTTTCCGCTACAAAAACAACGATATGGCCGATTTGGAGCGCGTATTACAGGAGGCTTCAAAGTGCCGTTATAAGATGATTGTTACCGATGGAGTATTCTCTATGGACGGTATTATTGCTCAGGTTGATAAGGTTTGCGACCTAGCCGATAAGTACGACGCTATGGTAATGGTGGACGACTCACACGCTACTGGTTTTGTTGGTAAAACCGGTCGTGGCACACACGAGTACTGTAATGCAATGGGTCGTGTTGATATTATCTCAACTACATTCGGTAAAGCGTTAGGAGGAGCATCGGGTGGATGTATCTCTGGTCGTAGAGAGATTGTTGATATGCTTCGTCAGCGTTCACGCCCTTACCTATTCTCAAACTCATTAATGCCTTCAATTACTGGAGCAACTTTAGCTGTGCTAAATATGCTATCGGAAACCACTGAGCTTCGCGATAAACTTTGGGAAAATACCGAGTTATTCCGCAAAGGAATGAAAGAGGCTGGATTTAGAATTGTTGATGGTGTTCATCCAATTACTCCTGTGCTATTCGGTCATCTACCTAATGATGCAAAATTATCGCAGGAGTTTGCTGCTGCTTTGTTGGAGGAGGGAATCTATGTAATAGGGTTCTACTACCCAGTTGTTCCAAAGGGCAAAGCACGTATCCGTGTTCAAATTAGTGCCGCTCATAGCAAAGAGAACATTCTGTTTGCCATTGAGAAGTTTACTAAGGTTGGAAAGAAGCTTGGCGTGATTTAATTCATTCCTAATCCTTTTATATTTTACAAGAAAGCGCCAATCAAAAGATTGGCGCTTTCTTATTAGCCACCCCTTCAAGGGTTCAGAACCCTTGAAGGGGTAATTTATCCTGCAAAAAAATAATTTGACGTATTCTTGCGTCATATTATTTTGTGACGTATATTTGCGTCATAAAAAATTAAATGCAAAAAACACCATATGGTTTTAGCTAAAACAGAACTTTTCGACAATGAACTGCAGAGCTGCGCAGAACTTTGCAAGGCATTGGCACATCCAGCCCGACTTGCTATTCTAAAATTTTTATCGGACGCAAAGATGTGCATCACCGGTGATATAACAGAGGAATTGCCCCTTAGTAGAACAACAGTAAATCAGCACCTTAAAGAGCTCAAGGATGTTGGTTTAATTGTTGGCGTTACCGAGGGTGTCAAAACCAACTACTGCCTAAACCCTAAAAGGGTTGAGGAATTAAAGAACGCAATTAGAGTCTACTTAGATATGCTAGACACAACAGGATGCAATTGCTGCAAGTAAAACTTATTCATTAACAAAATTAAATCGTTCAACTATGGATCAAAAGGATATTAAACAAACCGTAAAGGAGAAGTATAGCCAAATTGCAATGCAGTCGAAACAGGAAAATGAAACATCGTGCTGTGGCGCAACTGGATGCTGCTCAGGAGTGGATTATACAATTTTTAGCGAGAATTACAATCAGGTTAAGGGCTATAGCGCCGATGCTGACTTAGGTTTAGGCTGTGGTATTCCCACAGAATACGCTAATATTAAAGAAGGTGACACTGTGGTAGACCTTGGCTCTGGCGCAGGTAACGATTGTTTTGTAGCTAGAGCAATTGTAGGCGAATACGGAAAAGTTATAGGTCTTGATATGACCGAGGCTATGATTGCTAAAGCTCGTGAGAATGCAAAAAAACTTAACTACAGCAACGTTGAGTTTGTGCTAGGCGACATAGAGAGTATGCCAATAAACACAAAGGTTGCCGATGTTGTAATTAGCAACTGTGTGCTAAACCTTGTTCCCAACAAACAAAAAGCATTTGAGGAAATATATCGGATTCTTAAGAATGGCGGACATTTTTCAATCTCCGATGTTGTAATTAAAGGCGAACTCCCTGAAAAAATAAAGCAAGCAGCCGAAATGTATGCAGGATGCGTTGCTGGTGCAATTGATAAGGACGAATACATAAGAATTATTGAACGCAGCGGCTTTGTTGATGTGATGATTCAAAAAGAAAAACAGATCACCGTTCCTGATGATATTTTGCTAAACTATTTGAGCGATGCAGAGTTAAAATCGTTCAAAGAGGCTGGTACTGGAATATACAGCATTACCGTATACGGTAATAAATCTAAAGGATGTGGTTGCGGTTGCAACTGCTAAGAATAAGTAAAGGCCACTTTTAGTGGCCTTTACATTATATTTCATTTTAGAATAAACCATGAATTTGAGCATCTATCTTGTTGATAATCAGCCTTAAATCTTCTGGTTTTTCGGGAAAATTCAAATTATCAACATCAATTATCAACAGTTTTCCATTTTTATAACTCTCAATCCAGGCCTCATAGCGCTCATTTAAACGCTGCAGGTAGTCCAACCTTATGTTTTTTTCATAATCGCGTCCGCGTTTCTGAATTTGCCTAACCAAAGTTGGAACAGTTGCACGTAAATATATCAACAAATCTGGAGGTTGAATGAGCGATGTCATTAAGTTAAAAAGTGCAAGGTAGTTGTTAAAGTCCCTAGTGGACATTAAACCCATTTGGTGAAGATTAGGCGCAAAAATATTTGCATCCTCATAAATGGTTCTATCCTGGATTACATCCTCTCCTTTTCGGTGAATATCAACAATTTGGCTGAAGCGACTATTAAGGAAATATATCTGCAGATTGAAACTCCAACGCTGCATATCCTCATAAAAATCATTTAGATAAGGATTATCGTCTACGTCCTCATAATGAGGTTTCCATTTATAGTGCTTCGCTAACAAACCCGTTAGGGTTGTTTTTCCTGAGCCAATATTTCCGGCAACTGCAATATGCATATTGTAATTATTACTGGTTAAACAGATTTAAGAAATCAACTTGTGGCTTTTTAAAAGTACAAATAGTTTTTAAATCCGCTTAAGAATGTATTGCAGATTTTATTAACAATCAGAATAAAGTGACAAAAAATCTACTTAGATACTTTAATTGCAGCATCAATCTCGATAAGCTGCTCAACATATTCTCGGGTGTTCGATAAACGCGGAACCTTATTCTGTCCTCCAAGTTTTCCACGTTGTCGCATCCATTCAAAGTAGGTTTGCTTTGCGACACTTCGAACTATAGGCATTTTAAGAGTAACACCTTTATAGCGCTTGGCCTCATAATCGGAGTTAATGGAGCATAGAGCCGAATCGAGTTCTATAGTAAAGGCATTAAGATCGGCAGGTTCCACCTCAAATTCAATTATCCATTCATGACTCCCGGTTTGACTGCGATCCATATAGATTGGGGCAGCTGTATACTCTCTTATTTGTGCACCTGTTCTATCGCAAGCAATCTTTAAAGCGTTCTCTGCATTATCGACAATAACTTCTTCGCCAAAAACATTTATGAAATGACGTGTACGACCGGTTATTTTAATTTTATGAGGCGCCTTGGAAGTAAAAGTAACAGTATCACCAATTAAATATCGCCACAGTCCAGAGTTAGTGCTTATAACCATGGCGTAGTTTTTCCCAACTTCAACATCGGCAACAGTTAAAACCCGAGGTTTTTCCAACGCCATATCCTCAACAGGAATAAACTCGTAGAATATTCCATAATCGAGCATTAAGAGCATATCGTCGGAGTTAGGGTTATCCTGCAATGCAAAGAATCCTTCGCTGGCATTAAACGCTTCGAGGTAGTTCATGTTGGGCGATGGAATTATCTGCTTAAATTGCTCACGATACGGAGTGAAACTAACGCCACCATGCATAAACAGCTCCAAATTTGGCCAGATTTCCAAAAGATTCGATTTTCCAGTATAATCTAACAAATGCTTAATCATTACAAGGTTCCACGATGGAACACCAGCAATACTGGTAACATTTTCTTTCAACGTTTCGTGGGTAATCATATCGAGCTTTTCTTCCCAATCGGGGATTAAAGCTACTTTTTGACTTGGAGTTCTAATAAAATCAGCCCACCAAGGTTGATTTTCAATCAAAATTGCGGATAAATCTCCGTAATATGACTTCATGGAGAAATTATCGATTTGATGACTTCCTCCCAATGTTAAACCTTTACCCGATAAGAGATTGTTGTTAGGATGAAAGTCTGTGTAAATGGCAATGATATCGCGTCCTCCTCGGAAATGACAATCCTCAAGAGCATCGAAGCTCACAGGAATAAACTTACTTTTATTCTGTGTAGTACCAGATGATTTAGCGAACCACTTAATTTCATTTGGCCAGAGCAGATTTTCTTCGCCCTGTCTTAATCTATCAATATATGGCTTAAACCCCTCGTAATCTAAAATTGGAATACGCCTTTGAAATTCCTCGAAACTCTTTATGGAATCGAAACCGTACAACCGACCATACTCAGTATCCTTTGCCTTTTCCAATAGACCCATTAAGGTATCGAATTGAACCTCGGCAGGATATTTTCTAAACAGGTCAATTTGATATAATCGTTTGGTATTAAACCATCCTAAAATTGAATTGAGAAACGGCATAAAACATGTATTTTCTTGTCAATTCAAAACTACAAGAATAATTAATTAAAATCTACTCCTATAAAATAAATTAACAAAAATTAAGCAGCCCGAGAATCGTCTAATTAACTAATTTATGGGGCTATAGTTTGGATAATCGATGCGCGGCCTCAACTAAATCGTCGTAACCAACTCCAAGGTTCACCCTAACTTGCTGCTTGCAAATTTTATCGTGGTAAAATACTGACATAGGTGCAACGGCAACGCCATAATCCCTTGCAAGTAATTCTATAAAATCAATGTCTTTTGATGTGGAAATGGCTGAGTATCCAAGAATCTGAAAATAGCCACCATTGCTTGGTAGTAACTTCAGTTTTGTATCTTTCAATATTTCATGAAAAGCATTTCGATTCCTTTCCAACAATTCCATGTTTGGAAAAAGAGTGCTGTACCGAGCAATATAATCGGCTATGGCTAACTGAAATGGATGATTTACCGAGTTAACCAATGCTCTTTGAACTTTCCTATACTTATCCATCAAGGTTTTTGGGGCAATGCAATAACCAATTTTCCAGCCAGGAACTCCCAGCGAGTTACTTAGAGAGCCAACAATAAAAGAGTTGTCGGCTAGTTTAGGGTAAAAAGTGGCACTCGATGCGGACGTTTCGGAATATACAATATCAGCTAAGGATTCGTCACTGATTATTCTAATTTTAGTTCCATTAATTAACTTCTGCAGATTCTCCATATCGTCGGAGGAAAAAACCCTGCCTGTTAGATTGTGTGGCGAACAAATGATTATGAGCTTCGTTCTGGTGGTAATTGCCTTTTGAACTTCAGCCCAATCAACAGAACTTTCTGCATCTTTTAACTTGATAAAAATTGGGCGCGCACCACATATCTCAATAGCAGTTGCATAGTTATCGTACGATGGTTCAAAAATAATAGCCTCATCGCCCTCCTTTACGCTCGATGCTATTGCAGTAAAAATTGCCTGCGTTGCTCCAGCGGTTATCGTAATCTCGTTCTGAGGACAATAGTTCCTGAAGTATTTTTTGGTAATAAAATCCGCCAATGCATTTCTTAGCTCAATGGTGCCCTCCGATGGAGCATTTCCTGTAACAGATTTTAAGTATGCAAAAGCTTTCTCTCCAAGGATTTCGGGAAATGGGAATGATAGATAGTTACCCGAAAGGTCAATCGCATTATACTCTAAGGCCAACTTAGACATGTTTCCTTCAAACGAAAAATCTACATCAAAATTTGTCTGTCTGGTCATATTTTTCTTTTCTTAACGTAAAGATAACAAAATGGTGCGTTTTGCAAAGCATCTTTTTGACATAGTTGTAAAAATGTAGGACGAAGAATCAATATTAATCAAAAAGTTGGGTTAAAACCGTCAGTGATGTAAACTCTAAGTTACTCCCTAAATTAAATTTATAGTATTGGAGTATTCCGCTGATAATCTGTTGCCGTTGATTATGACCAAACGATAATTCTTCGGCATTATAAAAGGGAGTTGATATAACTTGGCTAATCATTTTACTTACATCGGATTCTAAATAGAAGTTGTGTTGAGGGATATGCGGAATAAACGAGCCACTCCTATAATCGAAATACTTGTTCGCTGCTGACCATAAATTGGATGGGAAAAAACCCAATTGCCTAGAATGTTGCATCAAAAATATCAGATGAAAGTTGGCCACTCCCGATTGCATAATATCCAATAGATGAACTGAGTTTTCGAGAAAATTGTAAAATGTTGGATTTGGCTCTTCCTCTCTTACTGTTCTATAAATTACCTCGCTCAGGAAAAGGGCTATTGTTCTTTTGGTATGATCGAATGAAATTGATGATTGACCTATTGCAATGGAAACTTCTTTTAAACGGCATAAATCGGAGCCTGGTTTTCTATAAAATACAACATCCAAAATAGAAAATGGTTGAAAATAGACAGCCTTACCAGGTGACTTTCCTCTACTATATGCGCTATTTACTACAAACGAAATTCTTCCAAATAGTTCGCTATAACAATAAGCAATCAGACTATTATCCTTATATCTGACAGTATGCAGAACTATTGCCTTGGATTTATAGAGCATTTACTACTTTATAAAAAGAATTTTGGTGACAGCAGAATCGGATCCTGTTTCGTCGGAACAGAACACAAGGTAAACACCAGTCCCAACCTTATTCCCTTTTAAGCTTTTGCCATCCCAAGTGGCCATTCCTCCCTCCGATCTCGTTTCGTAAACTAAATTTCCACTAATATCGGTGATTTTAACGATTGTATTGTTTACCAATCCGACAATTGAAATTTTTCCAGAATATCCTGGGGGTACAGGGTTCGGGTATGAGTACACTTTCCCAAACTTTTGCGAAGGTTCTGTTGAATTGCCTCGATATGAAACAAGACCCTTTTCTGTCGCAATAAAAACCTCCCCACTCACAGGATGTACCTTAATGTCGAGAATACTATTTGATGGTAAAGGACTATTTTCGGCAGTAAAGTGCAGCAGTTCTTTTGTACCATCAGAGTTGAATAAGAACACACCCGACTTAGCAGTTCCAAACCATTTCCGGTTGCCTCCATCAACAGATATTGTTGTAACAACTTCCGTTTCTAAAAGATATACGGCTAAACCCGCAATTACATCGGGAATCTTTATTTTTTGGAAGTAAAATCCTGAATCAAAAACTCTTTCCGGATTATAGCTAAGAAGAACGCCTTGCGATGTTCCGAGCCAAAGATATCCATCGTTATCGAATGCTAGCGTATTTATATCGATATTGAATACATTGCCATCACGATCGTAGGGTTTTACTTTCCGATACTTGTCGTCGTCCTTAGAGTCAATATTACTCCCAGGATGAAGAGCAAAAAGACCCTCGCCACGAGGTAAAACCAACCATAATGAACCATAAGGAGAAAATCGAAGCGTCGAAATTTTATCCGCATTAATTGCTGTAGCGTAAGGAAATGAAACCCATGTTCCGTCGGTTTTTCGAACAGAAATTGGGTTAGCCACCATGGCATTCGAAACCCAAAGATTGCCTTTTGTATCGAACGCTAACCCACTAATTCTACAAAATGGTGCATTGGGAAATATCGATTGTAAACTGCTATTCTCAGGAGTGAATCGATTAACCATCTCATTGTTGGAAAACTGAAATATTCCACTGCCCCAGCTTCCCACAAAGTAACTGGATGGATCCATTGGATTGAACTCTGCCACAACTGCATCGTGAAATCCCCAATTTTGATAATCGACCCACTGTTCGTTTTTGAAACCATGTACAGTAAAAGCATTCCAAAAATTCGAAAAAGTAGCATCGTATGCGCCCGATACCACAACCACTCTCTCTTTATTCACTGCAATTGAGAAGCTAAGGTTGTTTGCAGGTCCTTGAGGGCGAGAATAGAACTGAGTTGTTGTTGTTCCAATAACAAGTCCCAACTCACCGTCGGCAATGGCTATTCTATCCTCATCTATCTGGATCGACGAATTAGGTTTAAATAGATAGACAAATGAATACGCAGAAATTGTTGGCCCTTTTAATCCCGACAAACTATATGTTGCTACGCCCAAGTTTGAGGTTACAATTAACTTATTTTCCCCAGCATTTATGTTTTTGATTTCCAAAAAGGGTCTATCTACTTCCCGCCATGTAGCTCCGTTAAAAAGCCAAAGAATATCGGCAACACCCTCTTGTTTTTCAACAGCAAATAAAACATCACTTGAAGATGTTACACCTACACATTCAGCATTTGGATTAGAGAATGAACTAATTTTAGTCCATCGCTCATAACTAACAAGCAGTGGATCGGAAACCGATGCAAATAACAATCCCCTCTCTGTGGCAGCCCAAAATCTGTTATCAAAAACAACTAAATTGTTCACTTTTAAATTACTACCACCAATACCTAAAAAATAGGTGTCCTTTATTTCGATCTTCAAAGGATCAACCACAACTATACCGAAATCTGTTGAGACGTAAATTTTATCCTGATGAAACAAAAATCCATTTATTGCTTTGCTCCCCGACAATGATTTCTCCTTAATATCTACAATATTCTGGATCCTATCGGGATATACCAGATCAATGTTACCACTCTCGTACCCAACAGCAAGAATATTGGCTCCGTCTAAATAAACTAGGGATGAAATACCTACATCGGATAATCCATTGACCTTAGTCAACTTATCAATTTCAGCATTAGATAAATCGTAAGTAAATAAACCCATTGAAGATGCGCAGTATATTTTACCATTCCCTTTGCTAACGAATCGCCCATCGTTAAAGGAGAAATGGTCGCGCCATGCACCGTGTGGTATTTGGGCATTACATAATAAAACGAAGAAAAACGATAAGATTGTAATTAGAATCCTAAACATAACCTAAGTTTTAGGAATAAACTCTCAAATTAGAGAATTATTATTAATACGTGAATTTTATCTGGATTTTAGGAATGTAATTAACTTTGACACAGCAATACCCCTGTGGCTAATTCTATTCTTTAACTCTAAGGGCATTTGTGCAAAAGTATTATCATAACTATCAGGCAAGAAAACAGGATCGTAACCGAACCCATCGGAGCCTTGTTCTGTTTCAATGATAGTCCCCCAAACCTCTCCCTCAAACAAATATTCCTGCTTATCAAAAATTAATGCAATAACTGTTCTAAACCGTGCTTTTCTATTTTTAACTCCCTCCAGATTGGCTAAGAGTTTCTTTATATTGTCCTTTGAACTCTTAGACTCTCCGGCGTAACGAGCGCTAAATACACCTGGTTCACCATTCAGAGCATCAACTTCAAGCCCTGTATCATCTGCGAAGCAAGAGTGCCCAGTTCTGTTATATATATACTGAGCTTTTTGCAGTGCATTCTCCTGAAGAGTATCAAAATCCTCTGGAATATCAACATTAATTCCAATTTCGGAAAGAGATAGAACTTTAAAATGATTACCCAAAAGTTCCTGAACTTCCCTGAGTTTGTGTTGATTATTTGTGGCAAAAACCAACTCTATTTGTTTATCCAGCATAAATAACTTAACGAGGATTTACGCTCATTACAGGAATATGTCTTGAATTGGCAAGGATGTACTGTTCAAGAGGCTCTACAATAAACTCTCCTTCTTTATCTAAAGGTGTAGTCATAATTACAATTAAGTCTGCCCTAATATTAACAGCCATTTCGAGGATTTCCTGATCGTAAGGTTTAACTCCTGGTGTTGTGTACTCAAAATACTTTGCACCCTTTTGATCGAGAAATTTACGAGCCGATGCCATGTTAATATCTATTTTGGCTAACAGCTCAGGATCGTTAACACTCGGTTTTATCAAGTGAAATCGAGATAAATAGTAATCGCTGAAATAAGAAATCCACTCATGCTTCTCCCTATTCTCAGTTGTAAAATCTATTGGAAAAACAACATCGTCGTAACGTTTATTTACTGGGGGCTCCTGAATTGTGACAAAAGGTACCTTACAACTTGTAATTACCTTAAGAGTCCAAGAAACTCGGCTTTCGTCCATATCCTTGATAGTGGACGATCCCATAATAACAATGCTTGCATTAATTTCGTTTGCAACATTGGCAATATCGGTAAAAATACTTCCAATTCTAACAATGGGATTAGGTGTAACCCCATACTTATCCTTTATAGAAGCAATTACTTCGTTAAGTTTATCCATTGCAACTCCAACCTCTGCCTCCGATTGTACAATATGCAAAATAGAAATTGGTTCCTTAACCACGTTCGAAACCCTAACAGCGTGCTGTAAGGCATACTCTGCTACTTTAGAAAAATCTGTTGGAACCAGAATTGTTTTGTTTGTTCCCTTCATACTAGTTGAAATTTGAAAAATTTAACCATATCTTAACAGCCAGTTAAATAAAAAAGCGAGCAAAATACGGTTATCTGTTTCTAATAAAATTGGACTAATGTATGAATTTTATTACTTTTATCCTTAATTGACACTCACTTTTTTTGCGAAATAAGATATAACAATCTGTTTTATAGGGGCTTTTTGTTGATTACAATTTTTAAGTAAATGGCTTTGTTAATTACAGCAGTTTTATTCAATATCGCATCTCTACCTCAGCAAAATCTGATTTATTGGATTATTGCTGCATTTTTCATATCTACCCTAATCCTTTTATATAGCCTAATAAATTACTCAAGCGCAAAAATTATAAGTAAGTTAGAACTGCTAATTTACCAAAGAACGGAGGAGTTGCTAAGAGAAAAGTCAAAAGCAGAAAACCTTCTTACTCGGGTTCTTCCTAGAGATGCCGCCGACGAGTTAAAAGAGCATGGAAAGGTTAATGCTCAGAAATTCAAAATGGTAACGGTTCTTTTCTCGGATATTCAAGGATTTACAAAAATTACCGACGAGATTAAGGCCGAAGAATTGATTGACCAACTGGACAGATTCTTCTACCGTTTCGATACTGTGGTTGAAAAATACCACATAGAAAAAATTAAAACTATAGGTGATGCATACATGTGCGCTGGAGGCATCCCCAAGAAGAATAGAACAAACCCCATCGAAGTTGTTGCTGCTGCGCTTGAAATGATGAATCATATGAAAGAAATTAATAATCAGCACCAGCCAGGGGAAGAAATTTGGGAACTAAGAATTGGAATAGATACTGGTCCTGTTATTGCCGGAGTGGTTGGAAGAAATAAGCTTTCGTACGACATATGGGGTGGAACAGTTAATACGGCAAGCCGAATGGAATCGGCAGGTTTACCGGGCAAAATAAATATTTCAGAAAACACCTACATTTTAGTTAAAGATTTCTTCAATTGCATTTACAGAGGTAAGATGCCGGTAAAAAACAAGGGCGATATTAAAATGTACTTTGTGGAAGGCATTGTGCCCAACCTTTCCGAAAACTTTGAGGGTTTTATTCCCAACGAGGATTTTAAAATTGAATTACAGCTTATCCGATTAGGCGATTTAGAGGAATTTGTTCTTGAAAAGTTAGAGGTTGGCCTTCCGAAAAACCTTTATTACCATAACTTAAAGCACACCGTGGATGTTTACACCCAAGTTGAGTTAATTGGTCGTTCGGAAGGCGTATCGAAAAAAGAATTGCTAATACTCAGAACCGCCGCTCTGCTTCATGACTCTGGACATCTTATCGATTATTCTACGCACGAAGAAATGGGTGTAAAACTAGCCCACGAAATCTTACCTGAGTATGGTTACTCCCCAGAACAAATCGAAGAAGTCTCAAAACTTATAATGTCGACCAAGATGCCCCCCGAGCCCAAGAATCTGCTCGAGCAAATTATCTGCGATTCTGATCTGGATTACCTTGGACGAACAGACTTTATCCCAGTTTCGAACATGCTTTACAAAGAACTGCACGAGCACGGTCATATAGCAACGCTACACGATTGGAACTTAATGCAGATTAAATTTATTGAGAAACATCAGTACTATACAAATACTGCCAGACGACTTCGTAACGTTAATAAGAATAATCAACTTGAAAACATTAGAAAATGGATGACTGAAATTGAGAAAAATGAGATTTAATT
>Ga0075012_10002501_pt1 | contig 18048 bp, 12 predicted proteins | sample All_14_2_FD_71474 | JGI IMG/M metagenome (GOLD analysis project Ga0075012, IMG submission 71474) | Freshwater microbial communities in response to fracking from Pennsylvania, USA - Allegheny Zone_MetaG_DW_15 | ecosystem: Environmental > Aquatic > Deep subsurface > Groundwater > Drilled... | reverse complement strand
TTTCATTACCTTGTACAGGCATGGGATCCATTTGAACACTTTCGTGTTTGTTAAAATTGTATTTTTTACTAAATTGAATTTTGTTGTGCGCACAACTTGTTGAACACGCAACGATTATTATTAGTCCAGTTAGCTTTCTCATAGTTTATTTATTTTCTTCTACAAATGTATTTTTGTGAAGTATCATATGATAATTGATTTGAACAACACTATTAACCTAATCTGTGCAAATCGCAACCCGGGAAAAATCATCAAATTATAATTTTACAAAACAACAATCGTTCAAAGGTGCTCATTGCATCTTTTTAATTTTTTAACCCTTCCACTTTTTTCAGATTGCGTACTTTTGTAGTTCATCATTTGATAAATGAAAGTAACAGAACACTTAAAAACAGCTAAAGAGACCCTTTTCTCATTCGAAATTCTTCCTCCATTAAAAGGTAAGAGTATACATTCAATCTATGATGGTATTGATCCCTTAATGGAGTTCAAACCTAAGTTTGTGAATGTTACCTATCACCGCGAAGAGTTCATTTACAAAGAACGCGACAATGGTTTGTTAGAGAAAATTGCCATTCGTAAGCGCCCAGGAACAGTTGGTATTTGTGCTGCTATTATGAATAAATATCATGTTGATGCAGTACCTCATCTAATTTGTGGTGGATTTAGTAAAGAAGAAACTGAAAATGCATTAATAGATTTACAGTTCTTAGGAATTGATAATGTGCTTGCATTAAGAGGTGATTCTATTAAGACAGAAGCTACTTTCAAGCCGCACAAAGAAGGACACAAATATGCTGTTGATTTGATTCATCAAATTTCAGACATGAATGCTGGAAATTACATGATGGATGATATTCAATTGGAACCTACTGATTTTTGTATTGGTGCAGCTGGATATCCTGAGAAGCATTTTGAAGCAATGAATTTAACCACTGATATGCACTACTTAAAAGCAAAAGTAGATGCAGGTGCTGAATACATTGTTACTCAAATGTTTTTTGACAATCAAAAATATTTTGATTTTGTTGATTATTGTCGCGCTATTGGCATTACAGTACCAATCATTCCGGGTTTAAAGCCTATTAAAACGTTAGAGCACATTACTTTTTTACCTAAGTTCTTTAAAATTGATTATCCAGAAGCTTTATCAAAAGAATTGTTGAAATGCAAAGACAACAAGGATGTTGAGGCGCTTGGAATTGAATGGGGAATTCAACAATCAAAAGAATTGAAAGAAAGAAATGCTCCTTGTATTCACTATTACACAATGTCGAATTCATCCATGGTGAAAGCGATTGCTAAAGAAATTTTTTAATTCAATATTATGAAGCTATTCACACTATTTTTTGCCTTGGTTCTTTCGATTACTTCTTGGGGTCAACTAGAGCTACTTGATTTAAAAAATGCCTTGGTTGTTGGACAAATGGACAAACCTGAAGATCGTTTTTCAGTAGAAATTAACATTACTGAATTACTAACGAATGCAGGAGTTAAAGCAAGTCCTTCATTGAATGTGTTGAAACTGGGTAGCAGCGCGGAATTGTTAACTACAGACTCAATCAAGGCGGTAGTTGCGTCAAAAGGTTATGATACTTATTTGTTAATATCTGTAAGAGGTTATGACAAGAAGTTCAAAGCAACCGACAAAAAAGATGATTTAGCAACGGCTTTAGGTGCTGGTAATTTATTCCAAATTTACCGTGATGAAGTAACCTCAGTAAGTTTTGAATTCATGTTTTTCAGAAACAATGTTATGGTTGCAAGTGATATCGTTCGTTGTTCCAATGTATCCAATCGTGATACGGTCGTTAAAAAGTTGCGAAAAGCTGTAACAAAACGCATTGTAAAAAAGTGGAAATAAAAAGAATTTAGTCTTCAAAACCAACTTGTTATAGGCGTATAAAGCACTTTTTCAAAAATAATCGTACATTTGAAACCTACGATTATTTATGAACCTCATTCAGCATTTATCAAAACTACTATTTGCACTTTTTGTTAGCTTATTCAGCTTTCAAAGTTTAGCGCAATGTAATGCGAATGCTGGTCCAAATCGAACCAAATGTGCTGGCGATCCAGTGACACTTGGTGCGGGGACACCTGCTTCCGGAAATGCTCCATTTACTTATAGCTGGTCACCTGCGACTGATTTATCATGTACCAATTGTCCGAATCCAATTTGCACTGCCACAGTCAACACAACCTATACTCTTACCATAACGGATGATGATGGTTGCACTGATTCGGATAATGTCAATGTAATAATTTCAGGTAATCCAGTCGCTAATTTCACTTTTACTCCAAATAATACTTGTGCCAATATACCAGTGCAGTTTACATCAACATCAACTGGTAGCGGATTAACGTATTCATGGAATTTTGGAAACCCTGCTTCCGGAGGAAGTAACACATCTAGCCAACAAAATCCAATTCACGAATTCATTTCAACAGGCTCGGGAACACAGACTTTTCCTGTAACCTTAACGGTTACCAATGCTTCAGGTTGCGTGAGTTCAATTACACAAAACGTCACAGTTTCTCAAACACCAGCACCTCTATTAATTGACCCCATTACGCTCTTTAAAAATTGTGATGGATCCAATTTCAACATCACTGTTTACGACGGCACTCCGAATCCTGGAACAAATTATACGATCGTTTGGGGTGATGGTTCACCTAACTATACTGGTTCAGCTTTCCCAGGAGGTGGGGTAAGTCATTTGTACTCAACTAGTGATATTTTCGATTTGCTATACATTGTTGAGGGAACGAACGGATGTATCGACACGATGACGCAATTAGTCTCCAATATTACCAATCCTGCAATTGGTGCTGCCAATCCAGGTGCAACAACAGGTTGTGGTCCAATGACACTTTGCTTTCCATTGAGCAATTACGCAACCAATCACAGCTCAACAACTTACGAAGTCAATTATGGCGATGGTTCTCCAATCGTCATCCTACCCCATCCACCACCCGCAGTTATTTGTCACACCTACACTACCTCCTCTTGCGGTCAGCCGGGTAATGCCTTTACCTTCATTATGAAAGCGGTCAACTCATGTGATAGTTCCTTGGCGAGTATTTCACCAATTCGTGTTTATGGTGGGCCGCAAGCCAACTTTACAGCAAGTCCTTCAACACAATGCGTGAATGCCCCCATAACTTTTCTTAACACATCCATTCTTGGTTTCAACTCATCTTGTACTGCTTCCACTGTTTTTAATTGGAATTTTGGTGATGGACAAACACTTACAACTGTTACGTTGACCAATCCAGTGCATGTCTATACTTTACCTGGGACATACACTGTCACGTTATCAACAACAAACTCATGTGGCACAACAACATTATCTCAAAATGTGTGTATTGAAGTTCCACCGGCTCCCAATTTTACCATTACTCCAACCATTGCTTGTGTTCCTTTCAATGCTGCAGTAACAAATTTATCACCTTCGATTAATTCATGTAATACGACAAGTGTTTGGAGTGTTATTTTTAACGGAAGCACGTGCCTTCCATCAGCTGGAACGTGGAATTTTGTTAATTCAACCAATGCAACTAACTCAAACCCAGAATTTGAATTTATTGGTCCAGGTCAATACACTGTGCGCTTAACCATGACCAATTCGTGTGGAACTTTCATTTACGATCAAATTGTTATTGGTCAAGCACCACCGCAAATTACCTTGGCTACATTACCAACTATTTGTGCGGGCGAATCGGTTAATCCAAGCGCTGTTGTGAACGATTGTTATGAGCCTGCTGACTCTTATTCATGGACTTTCACAGGTGGTTCACCATCGACTTCTTCCCTCCTTACTCCTGGTTCAGTGCAATATTTGAATCCTGGTACTTTCAATGTACAATTGCAAGTAATAAATCTGTGCGGTAGTATCACTGCAACAACACCTATTATTGTTAATTCTCCACCTATTGCAAACGCTGGGCCTGACATTGCATTTTGCTCTGGTGGAAGTGGCGCAATTGGCGCATCTCCAGTTGGTGGAGTTACGTATGCTTGGAGTCCAACACTTGGTTTGAGTTCTTCTACTAATGCTAATCCAAACATCACATTAACCAATGCTACAGCATTACCGATTGTAAATCAATATGTTGTTACTGCATCTTTTTCACCCACATGTTTTACACGTGATACTGTTCTTGTTACTGTTAATCCAATTCCGGTTTTAACTGTTATTTCACCAACAATTTGTATTGGTACTTCAGCTTCTTTAAGTGTTTCTGGAGCTGGCATCGGCGGTACTTACAATTGGTCACCAGCAACTGCATTAAGTTGTACCATTTGTTTTGATCCAACAGCAAATCCCGTCACAACAACAACATACACCATTTTAGGAACCTCTTCTTTAGGTTGTATAAGTTCTGTCAACTCAACTGTAACGGTGAATCCTTTGCCTATTGTAGGTGCAGGACCTGATTTAAGTTTGTGTGATCAAGCTATACCAGTCAATTTAAATGGAACACCAGCGGGAGGTATTTGGTCTGGTTCACCTAATGTTACCTCTGGCGGAATCTTCACTCCAAACGGAGTTGAGATTGTAACTTTAACTTACACCTATACCGAGCCTACCACTTTGTGTATTAATTCAGATGATTTGGTGGTGACAGTTGATCCAGCCGTAATACCAACAGTTGATCCTATATATACACTTTGCGCAAACGATGCAAGTATCAATTTAACAACCAGTTTAAATGCTAATCCAACGGGAGGAATTTGGTCAGGAACAGGTGTGGCAAATCCCAATTTTAACCCGGCAGTAGCTGGTGTGGGCACACACACTGTGACCTATACATTTGGGACTGGGACTTGTTTAACAACTGCTTCAAGTGATATTACTGTGAATCCTGTTCCAACTATTAGTGTAAATAGTGGAACGATTTGTACTGGTGAAAATATCAGTTTGAGCGCAACAGGTGCAGGAGTTGGGGGTGATTATAATTGGTCACCAGCTAACGCACTTAGTTGTACCAATTGTTTTGATCCATTGGCTAATCCAACATCTACAATTGTTTACACTGTTTCAGGAACAACTTCACTTGGATGTATCAATTCTGCAGTTTCAACTGTTATTGTGAATCCTTTGCCACTTGTCAATGCTGGTCCTGATCTCGTTTTATGCGACCAACCAATTCCAGCAACAATCAATGGAACACCAATTGGCGGAACTTGGGTTGGTTCGGTAAATGTTACAAGTGCTGGCGTTTTTACACCAAATGGTCCAGAAATATCTACTTTATATTACACATATGTCAATCCAACGACACTTTGCGTGAATGTGGATAGTATGATTGTTACTGTGAGCGCACCTGTCGTGCCTGTTATTGATCCAACATTTTCTATCTGTGAAAATGAGCCTGTTATAAACCTTTCGACAACGCTGAACGCAAATCCATTGGGAGGAACCTGGTCAGGTGCTGGAGTGACGACACCAAACTTCAATGCTTCCACAGCTGGAGTTGGAACGCATACCTTAACTTATTCCTACGGAAGTGGCACCTGTTTAACCTCCGCTACAAGCGATATTACTGTAAATGCTGCACCAACAATTTTAGCCAGTAATGGAACAATTTGCGCCGGCGAAACGGTCGCAATTTCAGCTTCAGGTGCTGGACCTGGTGGAACATACAATTGGACTCCAGCAACCGCTTTAAGTTGCACCAACTGCTTTGATCCAATCGCAAATCCAATTTCAACAACCGTTTATACTGTAGCTGGTACAACTGTATTTGGTTGTATTAATTCTGCGACATCAACCGTAACGGTAAATCCGCTTCCTATTGTGAATGCTGGTCCAGATATGACCTTATGTGATCAACCGATTCCAGTAACTTTAACAGGCACTCCAATTGGGGGAGGCTGGACAGGTTCTATAAATGTTAGTGGTGCAGGAGTTTTCTCGCCAAATGGCTCGGAAGTTTCAACGCTTTATTACACGTATTCAATTCCTTTAACTGGTTGTACTAGCGTTGATTCGATGGTTATGACAGTGGTTCCGCCGGTCGTGCCAACAATTGATCCCACTTATTCGATTTGTGTCAACGAGCCACTTGTCGATTTAAATGTTGTTTTGAATCCATCTCAACTTGGCGGAACTTGGTCTGGACCTGGAGTTACAAATCCAAATTTTAATCCAACAACAGCTGGAGTCGGAACGCACACAGTTAGTTATTCTTATGGGGCAGGCACGTGTTTAAATGTTGTCACTTCAGCTATAACAGTTAATCCTCAGCCAACAATTTCAGTCAATAGTGGTGTTATTTGTGATGGACAGAGTATTAACCTAATTGCTTCAGGCGCTGGAGCTGGCGGCAATTACAATTGGTCGCCAACAACAGCATTAAGTTGCACGAACTGCTTGGATCCAACTGCTAATCCAACAACTACCATTACCTATACTGTGAGTGGAACGACCGTTTTTGGCTGTTCAAATTCAGCGAATTCAACTGTAACGGTCAATCCTCTTCCAATAGTTAACGCAGGTGTAGATACCATAATATGTGACCTTCCTTCAAGCGTTCAACTTATTGGGACTCCTGCTGGTGGAGTTTGGTCAGGAACAAATATCAATGCTAGTGGCTTGTTTACTCCTGCTGGAATAGGAAGTTTCCCTGTTGACTATACCTTTACTTTAGCAACTGGCTGTACTGCAACAGATACTCGAATTGTTCAAGTTGTGGCGCCACAAATAGCAGATGCTGGCCTAGATTTAGAATTTTGTATTGATGCACCAGCAGTATCTTTAAATGGTTTGCCTCTTGGTGGTACTTGGTCAGGAACAAACATTACAAGTGCTGGAATTTATACAATTACGAGTGCAGGAACCTTCCAAATGACCTACTCCATAGGCACTGGAAACTGTTTAACAACGGATGTAATGGATTTAATAATTCATCCGTTACCAACGGTTGTTGTAGGTCCAGATGAAGATTTTTGTTTTTCTGATGCAGCGACAAACTTCACGGCAAATTTAGCTGGTGGTACATGGACTGGCACTGGCATTAGTGATGCACTAAACGGCACATTTGATCCATCTATTGCTGGAGTTGGATTGCATACAATCGTCTATACTTATACTGACCCAATAACGACTTGTGTAAATTCTGACACGTTGATTGTTGATGTACATCCGCTGCCGGTTGTAAGTTTCACATTTAATCCAATTGTTTGCACTGGCACACCAGAATTATTTAATAACACAAGTACTTTCTTGAACACGACCGTTTGGGATTTTGGAGATGGAAATAGTTCAATTGTAAATTCCCCTAACAATACCTATTCGACAATCGGAACATATGATGTTCAAGCAATTGTTACTTCTCCGTTTGGTTGTATAGATTCCTTAACTCAAAGTATTGAGGTGCGAGAACCGCCTGTAGCAGATTTTACATTGGCACCTGATTCTGCATGCGGACCTTTAACCGTTTCATTTAACAATCAATCTACTGGTTTGGGAATGAGTTATGCGTGGGACTTTGGGAATGGGCAAACGAGTGCTCAACAAAATCCAGCTGACATGACTTATTTCGCAAGTAATATTGCAGATACAACCTATTATGTTGTCTTAGATGTTACAAACATGTGCGGAACTGTTTCACACACTGAAACAGTAGTGGTAATGCCATCTCCAACAGCCATTTTTGGTCCTGACTTCGATTCAGGTTGTTCACCTTTCACCGCAAATTTTGCTAGTACTAGTTTAGGCTTACCAGATAATTACTATTGGGATTTTGGAAATGGTGTGACTTCAAGCACTACAGATTCACTTTTCCAGCAAGTCTTTACAACTGGTGCAACACCAACTGATTATACGATTATGTTAGTTGTATTTAATGAGTGTGGTCAAGATACAGCCTACCATACTATCACAGCATTGCCAAATACAGTGAATGCGTTCTTCAATACGAGTGCTACAACATCTTGTTTTGATTTAACCGTCAACTTCACACAATATACGTTAGGCGGTACATTATACAGTTGGGATTTTGGAGATGGAACAACTTCTTCTCAATACAGTCCATCGCATGTTTATCCAAATCCAGGAACGTATACCGTATCCCTATTTGCAAATGATGGTTGCAGCTATGATACCACTTCGGTAACAATTACGGTAAATGAACCCCCTGTTGTTGGATTTAGTGTAGCCCCTGATTCAACTTGTGTGAATGTTCCTTTTGACTTTACGAATCTATCACAAGGAGCAGTAAGTTCAGTTTGGGATTTTGGAGATGGTACCACTTCCAATCTTACCAATCCAAGTCACGCTTACGCTGCCTCAGGGGATTATACAGTTACATTAACAGGAACAGATTTATTCAACGGATGTACATCAACTGTTACTCAAACCGTGCATGTAAGTACAAATCCTATTGCGCAATTTATAGCGACACCAACGAGCGGTTGCGTTCCTTTAACGGTCCAATTCACCAATCAAAGTGCAAATGCTAACTATCAATCGTGGGATTTTGGAAATGGAAATACGAGCGCATTGATGAATCCAAGTTTTACATTTACTTCACCGGGAGTTTACACCGTTCAATTAATTGTTGAAAATGTCAATGGTTGCACAGATACTGTAAGTCAAAATATCACCGTTTATTCCCTTCCTCTGGCGGCGTTTACTTCAACTTATAATTGTACCGATCCAGTTACTATCAACTTTACCAATCAAACTACTGGAGCAATAAATTATTCATGGGATTTTGGGAACGGTCAATCTTCTAGCCTTACCAATCCCACAGAAACGTTTACAACACCGGGTAATTATACCGTTCAACTTACAGCGAGCAATCAATATGGATGTGAACATGTTTACGAACAAGTCATAACTATTTATCCGCTCCCAACGTTAACTATTTCTGCGAATACTGTTGCCGAATGTGCTAATGTTCCAATTACATTTAGTTCACTTAGTTCAAATGTGGATTCCATTGTTTGGAACATGGGCGATGGTACTTTTATCAATGATACCGACTTCGATTACACTTATTCAAGCGTGGGTAATTATTCAGTAAGCGCAATAGCATATGGCAGTGCGGGTTGCACAACTCAAGCATTCGGACAAGGAAGTATTACTATTTATCCTGCAGTTCTTGCTGATTTTGATTACCTCAATGTACAGAATTCAACATCGGATAATGGTACGATTGTATTTGACAATCTTTCCATCAATGCCGATTCATATACATGGGACTTTGGCGGTGGAGCAGGATCAACAGAAATGAATCCGAGTTATACTTTTGGTGCTGCTGGGACCTATTCAACAACATTAATTGCTTCTAATCAATATGGTTGTATCGATACAGCCACTATGAATATTGATGTTATTTTCTTGAATGGTTTGTTCTTAGCAAATGCCATGTATCCTGGACATTCAAATTACGAGGTTTCTCATTTCGTGCCGAAAGGTGTTAATTTGAAAGAATTCGAATTATTAATCTACGATGATTGGGGAAATTTAATTTGGAGCACAACTGCACTAGATGCCAATGGCCGACCAACTGAAGCATGGGATGGAACCTACAATGGTGAGCCTGTTCAACAAGATGCATATGTATGGAAAGTCACAGCGGTATTCAGAGATGACGCTATTTGGGAAGGTAAAGAGTATGGAAATAAACGTTTCAAAAAAGCTGGAACAGTAACAGTAATAAGATGATAGGAAAGCACTCCATAGTTTTGATTCTGTTCAGTCAACTTCTTCTTTCAGTAGTTGATACAACAAACGTGTACGCGCAAGATCCGAATTTTTCACAATTCTACAACAATCCTGTTTACTACAATCCTGCGATGACAGCGATTGGAAAAGGATATACTTTCCGTGCCAATGCGCGCAATCTTTGGTCGCCCATTCCAGGTCGATTCAATACCTTTTCTGGTGCTTTCGAAGGAGAAGTATTGAATAAATTAGGTATTGGAGTAATGGGATTCTCAGATGTCGCAGGTGAAGGATTGTTAAGAACAACTGGTGGTTATCTGTCTTATTCTTATCGTCCAGTTGAAACGAAAAATTTCATGATGCAATTTGGAATTACAGGTGGATTAATCAATAAAAATATTGATTGGTCACGCTTGACTTTTTCAGATCAATACAATGAAATTGCAGGAAATATTTCTCCATCCCAATTTGTTGCTCCAAACTACAACAGTGTTTTGTACCCTGATTTTGGAACAGGAATGGCCATTCGTTTCAATCAAACGAGCAAGAAAAAAGGTACTTACAAAAAAATGATCGCAACGGCAGGATTTTCATTTCAGCACTTGAATCAACCAAAAGATGCCTTTTTGTTAGAGACACAGTACCTTCCTTTGAAATTTGTATTGCATGGAAATACTGCTATTTTACTTGGTGATAACATACTATCTCCCGGATTCATTTTTGAGCGTCAACGTGAATTTCAAACCTTTACTTTAGGAGCGTCATTGGTGAAAAAACCCATTGTTGTTGGAGTTTGGTTTAGAAATCGAACGTATCTAATGTCAGTTAAAAGTTATGATTCCTTCATTTTTTCTGTTGGGACAAATCAAACCTTTTCTAAAGAACGTAACTTAAGAATTACATACAGTATAGATTTTACCATCTCACGTTTACGCACTTCTTCGTTTGGTTCACATGAACTTAGTTTGATCTTCGATTTAGACAATCGTTATTTATTAAAGAATCATCAGCGCAAGAAAAGCAGAAATAGAATGTATAAATGCCCAGATGATTTCATGGGCTATGATTAGTTATTTGTTCGCCAATAACTTCGCCACGTACTTTCCAATAATATCAAATTCTAGGTTTACACTATCTCCAACCTTCAATTGGTGGAAATTTGTGTGCTCATAGGTATAAGGAATTATACAAACTGAAAAAGATTTCGGAAGCGAATCGACTACGGTCAAACTCGTTCCATTTATGGTGATTGAACCCTTTTCAACTGTTACTTGGTCAGTAGAATATTCAAATGTATATTTCCAACTTCCTGATTGATCTTCGATATTCACACAAGTGGCAACCGAATCTACGTGACCTTGAACAATATGTCCATCTAAACGTCCATTCATTTGCATACAACGTTCAAGGTTCACTTTTGTACCGATGGTCCAATCTTTCAAATTAGTTTTATCCAAGGTCTCTTGAATAGCCGTCACCACGTATTGTTTTTGATCAATTTCAACAACTGTCAAACAACAACCATTATGAGCAACACTCTGATCAATCTTTAACTCGTTTGTAAATGGCGCTTCTATGGTGAAATGAATGTTATTGTCTTCCTTACGGATAGATTTTACGATTCCCAATTGTTCGATGATTCCTGTGAACATATGCAATTTTTTACAAAGATAATGGAATGTTACTCAATGATTGAATTGACACTTAATTATCCAGTTTTTTCAACAAGAAAGTATAACGAGTTCCGCTGATATCAGAAATGCGATCTGCTTTTCCATCCATTTGTTCTGTCAACATTTCAATCAATTGTAATCCAAATGAATTATCCGATGCACTTTCCTTCCATTTACCATTATCGATATAAACCAGTTCTAACGAATCTTCTTTATCGTAAATCCCTATAAATATGCGACCAAAATCTTTAAAAGCATGCTTCAATGAGTTTGAAACTAATTCACTTATCAATAGGGCTAAAGGTACAATTGATGAAGATCCAATGGATTTTACTTCGGCGTTTACAATTTTCTCGACTGGAATTTGAACGGATGACGAACGAATTAATTCATCCACTAAGGTTGAAAAATAATCGGAAATATCGAGTTCTGCCAAATTCTCAGCTTGATACATTTTTTGATGAATCAACGACATTGTCATTACGCGGTTAATCGCATCCTCAAAATGAATCCGAGCATCATTCGACGGTAATTCATTCGACTGTAAACGTAATAAACTTGTAATAACTTGTAAATTATTCTTGACGCGATGGTGAATTTCTTGCAACAAAACCGTTTTCTCTTCATTCTGAGAAACAATCATTTTATTCTGTTTGTTTAATTCATCGTTTGCTTCCATGTAACGAGTCTCAATAAACTCGGTCGAATGAATAGCATTGCACAAGAAGTAACCGATTACTGAAATGCACAATAAAAATTCGGCAATTATTGCCCCAAGTTGTAGACTTGTTAAGGGGTAAGTAACAGATTTCGGAATATTGAGAAAGAACCAAATATAAACAACACCAAAAACCGTGATGAACGTAAGCAGTATATTACCCCATTTCATTCCTACATTATAGTAAACAAAAATCAATAAGGTAATTAACCAAAGTGGCTCGATGAATTGCGGTACATCATGAATAATGAAAGGAGAAAGTAGAATCAAAAAAGCAGTCGAAAAGGCTACGACAATTGAAACAAGTTTATAATTGAAACTTGATTTCAAATAAAACATTCCACCAAAATAAACCGCTGAACCAATAAAGTATTGTACGGCATTTACCACATTTACAAAAAGGAAAAAGATTCCAAAGGCAAAGAGCGCAAAACTCATGTAAACCATGATTTTCCAGGCTACCTTGAAACGCGCAATATCATAGAAATTGGTAAAGTTCGTTTCGGGAAACTTAAAAATATTCGACATATAGTTTTGATAGCGGGCAAATGTATCAAAAATCTAGGGATTTACGGTGTGTAATATGATACATAGAAAAGAGATTATCCAGTAATATTTTGTTTTTTATCTTGGTTCTTTAACTATCTGCATTCGAATTGATTACAAATTTTTGTGTTGATTTATTAAAAATATCAAGTCTTATATTTAAAATTTATCCTGTTGTATTTCAACATTTTATCCAATTATAACCGTTTACATCCAACTGTTATTCGACAGTAATCAATTAATGACCAGATAAAATTTTGAGATGCCCACAACTTTGCATCGTCGAATTCAGGAAATGACTTCTGAAGGGTAACAAAACAAATTTTTTCAAACTTTTAATTATTACAAACATGAACACATTAAGAAACAAAGTGAGTTTGATCGGTCGATTAGGTGGACAACCTGAAGTAACAACATTTGACACGGGACGTACCTTGGCACGTTTCACAGTTGCAACCAACGAAAACTACAAAGACAAAAACGGACAATGGCATGAAAATACCCAGTGGCATACGGTAAATGCCTGGGGTAAAATTGCCGAGCGAGTTCAAAAAAGTCTGCAAAAAGGACAAGAAGTGATTGTTGAAGGAAAACTGGTTCACCAATCGTATGAGACCAAAGCTGGTGAAAAACGCTACGGTACAATTATCGAAGCAAGCGAATTTCTTCTTCTGACACCAAAAGCTGACGCTGAAAAAAAATAAACCCTAACCTCTAACCACTAGGGGTCGGATTCCCGGCCCCTTTAATAAATCAACAGCATGAATCACGTAAATTTAATAGGTAAAGTATGTTCAACACCTAAAATAGTTGAACTTCCAAACGGAAAGAAAATCGCACAATTCACCATGTCAACAAAAGAAATGTACTTGGATGAAAACGGTAAAACACAATCACGCAGCAATTGGCATAGACTAACTGCCTGGGGCAACTGGGTTAGAGTGTTGGAGGAACTTGGTGCTGAAGGAATGAACTTGGCAGTTGAGGGTAAATTAGTGACTCGCTTCTACCAAAACCAAGGAAAGAAAAACTTCATTTCTGAAGTCGAAATCAATGACTTAGTCATTTTGTAAAAAACACAATCAATCAATTTTTTAATAAACACACACATTTAATTTCAATCACATGACAACAATTCGAAATCACGTAACACTTATTGGCAACATCGGATCTGCAGCAGAAATCACTCAATTCGACAATGGAAACAAAGTTGCTCGCTTTAACTTGGCAACGGACAAAAACTTCCGAGCGAATGATGGAAAAATCAAAAGTTCAACAGAATGGCACCGCATTTTTGCCTGGGGAAATCTAGCTCAATTTATCGAAACGTATGCTGAAAAAGGCAAAAAGGTAGCAATTCATGGTCGTTTAGTAAACAGAACGTATTTGAGCAAAGAAGGTAAAAAACGAAATGTTACGGAAGTAGAAGTACGTCATATTATCGGTTTATAAATACAAATCGATATGCAGTTAAACGGTCACTCTTTGGGTGGCCGTTTTTAATTGCTAATAATTGCGGTAATCATTCCACAACTGACTTCTCAAACCAATTATTGGTAGATACTTTAAATCGCCTGTCATAGTATCGTAGCGCAATTGATTTTCAAAAAATGCTTGTAAATCTGCATGACGGTGCACCTTAAAGGCAACTGTTGCCATTATTCGCAAACCATTGTTTCCTTGACCTTGACCAGTAAAATGTCCATATTCATATGGTCGATTGGTATACGGTTGATACAAATTGCCTCCATAACTCAAGCCATCTTTGTCTTCTCCTTTCAAAAAGTAACTTGCAAATGCTTTTACAATCCATCGTCTGTGCTGAAACTTCACCTCACCAAGAATTTCCATAAAATTCGAAGCATATGGATGAGCAAGTGTGTTTCCTTGGTTTCCATAGTTTTGACCTTCGTTCAAATGTGCATATGTGTAGGGACGAACAGCATTGTATTCCAAGCGGTAAAACCAATTTGATTTGTTCGTAGCGAATCGACCTTTAATTCCAAGTTGTCCTCCATATTTGTTGGCCCACCATCCCGTTTTAGCTTTGTATTCGGTTAATGAAAATTCATCTAAAATAAACTGACCATACAAGTTGTGTTGCTTGTGTTTCGCACTAAAACTCACACCCAACAATACATTATCAGACGAACCCAGTGCGTACTCTTGTGGTCTGTAAAAAATAACTGGATTCAAATATTCTACATCGTAACCTCTATTCAATAAAGTGTCTTTTGGTTGGAAAACGACCGTTTCAAAAATTCCAATATTCAACCACTTTGTAGCATTTAAACTAATATGATGTGTTGCTCCATTCTTCCGCTTCCATTCCGTCCCTTCTTCTTCTCTAAAAAATTGATATAACACACTGTACTCCACACGCCAAAATTGTGCGCGTATTTGTCCAAATGGATGCGGTTTACCATAATCACTTAAAAACAAACTTCTATTTCCTTCACCAATAAAATTATGGTCAAGCCCTACCTGAAAATTAAAAATTCGGTTCGGTGTATATGATAATCTACCGCGCAAATCCGCATATGAATAGCTGGTCGAATCGGCATTGTACCAATATGATTTTGAATGAAACAAGGAATCACCCGCGCCAATACCTCCCATAAAACTCGCTCTCAAATACCATTTTTTAGAAAAAGAACTTTCTAGGTTCAATCCACCACCTGTTCGGTACTGACTCGTTTCATTGTATCGGTAATTCAAATCTGCGATGGGAGTGATATGTGCAAAATACAGTTGTTCATTCAAGCCAATATTTATGAGCCCGTCGATTGGTCGTTGCATTCGAATTGCTGGTTTCACAGAAGAATGGTGTTCAACCGACAAAGGAAGAATCGTATCCATTGGCATTTCCTCATATAACAACGCTACACTCCCTTGACCAAAGGAAATCAAACGTGTAAAAAGTGCTATGATTATTAAATACCTCATCAAAAATCCGTGTAGCGATTGTTAATACCTGTTCGTAATCCAATAAAAATGTGCTGCGTGTTTCCAATGCCCCCATTTACATCTGAACGTAGATTCATACCTCCGAATAAATTCAAGTTCATTTTTCGGTTGAAACGGTAACCTAATTCAGTCGTAAACAGAACAACTTTTCCTGTTTCGAGATTATCTATTTTATTAACAGGTAGTAAATCAGTAGAAGAATAATTAGACAAAATATAAACGATTGTTTTGAAATCAATGTAGCATCTTTTCCATTCATAATTCGACCGCACAATAAATTCATGAAAAGAATTTCCCTTGATATGAGCAATTGGTAAATTGTAATGACTATAATTCAAACGTGCATTACTTGAGTGATACATTCCTTTTGTTACTGAATTGAATTCAACTTGTAACATGAAATCTGTCAAACCAAAATAATTATACCCTCTGAAACCCAATTGCATTGCCGCATTTTTAGAATTCAAATCCCCCATAGCAATTTGACCATAAAAACGATTATTATCATTCAGAGCAAACGAAATATTGAAACCAAGGACTGAGTATATATCTTCTTCAGACAAGACAAAGGGCGCAATGAGAGGAACAGGATTATAAAACAAGGGATTCACTTTTGTTGATGTGATTGAATCTCCTTTGGACCAAATAATTCCTTCATAAAGGCTAAAGCTCCATTTCTCATTTGGCTGAAAAGTAAGGTAATTGCTCGAGTATCCCTTTGTTTCATAATATGCTTCAACGGTCGTGCTAACTGGTTTACGCATTAAATTTATCAAACGAGTTCTCATTGCATTGAACTGCCATTTTTTTAAAAACTGTGTACTAACACGAAAGAACGGAGAAGGAACCCCATTATCTGAAAGCAAAATAGATCGATATCCATCTCCTACAAAATGACTTGAGTTACCCGCAGAAAGAAGTAACCATTTCGTTGGTTTGTAAACAATGTTTCCTACTGCATAGGCATAATCAAATCCATCTACCTTAAAAGGTTTTGTTCTGGCGCTTCCAGGCACAACAGCATTTTGGGTATTGTATTGACCAAGCGTTTGATTGGGATACAGTTCTCCAATTTCAGAATAATAAGCAGATTCGTATCGTGTAAAGCGCGCTTGATTCTCATAAAAAGAGGTAGAAAAAGAAAAATTCTTCAACAAATCACCTTCAACGAAAATTCCTCTTGTATTTTGAAACAAACGTCTGGTACTTGTATCTTTTTGATCTGTTCCAAGATTAAAATCAAGTATTGGCGAAATCGTTAGAAAATAATTTTCCCCTTTCACTTCAAATAAGTGTTTCTTGAATACCATTTCAGTTAATTCATAGTATTGTTTGCTTGAATCCCTAAGTGTTGTATTCAAACTAAATTGAGATTCGAAAACAGGTAAAAAGGAACCATTCGGTACAACCCTGTTTTCTAAATGTAAATACATTCGATCCTTGAAAAAAGAATTTAATAGCACAGTATTTTGTTGCCCCAATACGGCGCTTGAACAATAAAGAAAACAAATAACTATTATTTTTTGAAACATCAAACGTTAACTTGAATGCAATAATGTGTGGCAATTGAAATCAAATATAGTAAATGGAGTTGGGCTAAAACAAAAAAGACCGCTAAAAGCGGTCTCTTTCTCAATTCGTTTGAATTATCAATGTTTGACAATCAATTTTCTATTGATTGTTTTTCCATTTGAAGTTTCAATTGTAATGAAGTAAACTCCATTTCTGAAATTTGATAAATCTATTTTCTTCGTTCCTGAAATTGTTTCTTTCGAAACAACATTTCCTAACACATCAACTATACGGATTGTCCCGCTATCTGCATTGTTCAACGTGATAATTGCATATTCGCTCGCAGGGTTCGGTTGTACATTAACTGTTACTTCTTCTTTCACTTGCTTAATCGAAGCAGTAAAGTCAATAAATAAATCAACTGAATCTGAATAATTAACACCGTTATCACTGATATAATATCTGTAATGTGCAGTCCCGCTCATCACGTCATCAGGATCAATTGTTGCCTTTAACTTACCATATTCACCATCAGCAATATCGAATAATACATTCTGAGTTCCTGGAGTTGTCCAAGGATTTGTTGGCATTTGATCTGACGAAAAACATGTTCCACCGAAAGGATCTGTTGAATGTCCCCAACATAAGAAATCTGTCCAACCAGTTGGCACATCAATTCTCCAACGAGTAATTCTCCAAGCATGTGTTGAACCAGTGCTATTGTGAACATCTAAAGGAACGTCAAAAGCTGCACTGCTTGGTGCCGACATAAATATAGTATCTCCTGAATAATCTGTTGATTGTCCTGATTCATATATCTCAATACCATTCTGCGCCTTCACAGCCGCTGATATTAAAATGATTGATAAAAAAGAAAGTATTGCTCTTTTCATAATGTGCCGAATTTGATTCTAAACAAATATAAATAAAAAAACGTACGATATTCACATTT
>Ga0075012_10002500_pt1 | contig 18051 bp, 11 predicted proteins | sample All_14_2_FD_71474 | JGI IMG/M metagenome (GOLD analysis project Ga0075012, IMG submission 71474) | Freshwater microbial communities in response to fracking from Pennsylvania, USA - Allegheny Zone_MetaG_DW_15 | ecosystem: Environmental > Aquatic > Deep subsurface > Groundwater > Drilled... | reverse complement strand
GGTTCGCCGATCTCTGGTTCTTCCTTATATTTCTTTCCCCGCGTATTTGGTTATAAAGCTTTTGGCTGGTTAACCTATCATAACCTTTGGATCTACAAAGGGTTCTATCGAATCCTTTCTCCTTTTTACTCAAAAGATAAGAACTGGGCAAAGATGATGGACCGCGATGTTTCGCAGGTGTCATTGGAAGCTTTCTTTTCAAGCATCGGTTCCTTGCGCCGCACAGATTTGCGTCCCAGCCTGCATACCGTCCAGGCGCCAGTGTTGGGCATGTATGGCGACAAGGATATTGTGGTGAACCCCAATCAATGGAAGCCTCTGTTGGAAGGCGCTCCAAAAGCGCGGATCGAACGTTTCCATACAGCAGGTCACTTCATTATGTTGGATGAACCGATCACGTTCAATCAGAAACTCAAAACATTCCTCGACGAAGAAATACCAACCTCATGAGTGAAACAACCTATCATTATCCCCAAAAGATGGGAAGGATCATCCTTCTCGGCATGGAGGAAGTGATCGGCAAGGGCGGGGTGGATGCCGTCCTCGACCTTGCGGCGTTGAATGACTTGCAGCCGTCCGCTACCAATGAGCGGACGTTTTCATTCGAAACGGTGAGCAAACTGCATCAGGTGTTGGAGCAGGTGTATGGTCCGCGTGGGGGGCGGGGATTGGCGCTCCGCTCGGGACGTGCCTGTTTCAAATATGGAATCAAAGAATATGGCTCGATGCTTGGTCTGACCGAGATGGCATTCCGCTTGCTACCTTTGCCTACCAAGTTACATACTGGGGCGCGTTCCTTTGCTGACTTGTTCAATAAGCACACCGACCAAAAGGTGCGTGTAGAAGAAACTGAAACGCAGATCCTGTGGCATATTGAGCGTTGTCCGCTTTGCTGGGAGAGAAAGGCAGCAGAGTCGGTTTGTCATCTTGCTGTTGGGTTGTTGCAAGAGGCGTTGTATTGGCTGAGTGGGGGGAAGGTGTTTAGCGTGGAAGAGACTGCCTGCCACGCGCGCGGAGATGACCATTGCGTCATCAGCATTCAGAAGACCCCATTGACCTAGATTGCATAACAATTTTGTTTTTTACGTAGCGCGCCGGGGGGCACGCTTTGATTTATAATTCCGCCCATGCTCAAGATCATTCTTCATGCGCCAACCCCCATCATGCCCTTTTGCGAACCGGCGCGTGAACTACGAATCCAAAATACTCCCCTTTGGCTTCATCAACGTAACCTGCTTGCTCCTTACGTGACCCGTGAGATGGAGTTGAAGCAGGGGGAACGCCTTCAGCCGGTGCGCGAACCAGCTATTGTTTATCGCGATAATTTATTCTTTGATGAGCCTTTTATTACAGAGTTCATGAAACAGGCGTTGAAGCTTAATCGCCCTGTGCGAGCTGCCTTCCGCGCTGATGACCCGGCTTTCCGTGAGCATGCTTTGCCATTGTCCACATCTTATACTCCCGCCGGAAGTTTGTATCTTGCAGATCTCTGGTATTACCCGAATGGTCCGGTGGCAGGTGCAGAGCCGCTTGTTATTGATATGCAGGCAAAAGAGATCGGCTACTACCATGTGCCAACTTATATGGCAGACCAAAGCGGTGACTTGGTCTTTCAGGTGCCGCTCCGCTCGATGATCGCCATCGATTCTTGGGTTCATATTTTCATTGCCGATATGGTGTTTGGCCAATTCGCTCGCGGTGCTCGTTATGAGAAGCGCGCGAATGAAGAGCTTGCTTTCAAACTCAAGATCCTTGGGAAAGCCATTTACGAAGGACGTCAGGTTCTGGAATGTTCTGAGGTTGTGATTGTTGGAAAGAATTGCATCATTGACCCCAGCGCCGTGATCAAAGGTCCGACGATCATTGGTGATAACGTTACCATCAATGCCGGTGCTGTGATCGATAACTGTCTGATCGGTAACAATGTCAACGTTTCGCAGGATGTTCAATTGATGCTTTCGGTGGTGGGAGATGGCGCGTTTCTTCCGTTCCGCACGGCTTTGTTCATGACCACTGTGATGGAAAACAGCATGGTGGCGCAAAATACTTGTCTGCAGATGTGTGTGGTTGGACGTAATACCTTCATCGGTGCTGGTTCTACGTTCACAGATTACAACCTGATTCCCGCACCGATCCGCGCCCGGGATGGGAACGGAAACTTGAGCGTTTCTAATCGTCCCGTGTTGGGTGGGGCGGTGGGACATAATTGCCGCATCGGCTCAGGCATGATCATTTACCCGGCACGCACCATCGAGTCGGATGTGGTGCTGGCGGCGTCTGCCGAACGACGTGTGATCGACCGCGACATTACCTTCGACCAGAGTGACCACCACAAGTTGAAATTGGCTCACCTGCATCAGACCCCCTATCATCGCAACCGAAAAGCAGAAGTTGAGTCATGGTAAATGGATAGTTTCGCCTTCATCATTCACCCCATCGATCCAAAGCGCGACGTCAGCCGAAAATACCCGTTTTTGGGCAAGGTGCTCAACGAGAAGCAGATCGACTTCTTTTCCACCTTTTTCCCGCCGGTTTACATTTCTGAAATCGAGGGAATCACCTCTCAGGCGACCGGAAAACAGATTAAAGGCTGGTTCCTTGCATGTCCGTATACTCCAAGGCGTATGATGCAGTTGCCTGAGCGCACGGTCTATCGTAAAATTATCCAAACTGGTCACGCGGCTGAGAAACTTGGCGCGCAAATTCTCGGGCTGGGTGCCTTTACCTCGGTAGTGGGGGATGCCGGGGTGACCATCGCCGACAAACTTGATATTCCTGTCACCACCGGCGATTCCTATACGGTGATGATGGCGGTGCAAGCCATCCGTGAGGCGGCAAAGGTCATGGATATCAACATGGCGGATGCGACAGTTGCTGTTGTGGGTGCCACCGGCTCGATCGGACGCGTCTGCGCTGAACTGATCGCTGGGGAGGCCGCCCGGACCTTGCTCATCGCCCGGGACGAGAAAAAGCTTGAGGTCTTGCGAGACAGGCTCAAGGTCCACGCGAGAAGCGAGCTGTGCATCAGCACGAAGATGGATGTCTTGAAGGAAGCGCAGCTCATCCTGACGGTGACCAGTGCGATTCATGATGTCATCCGACCGGAACATTTGCAGCCGGGAAGTGTGGTCTGCGATGTGGCACGCCCCCGCGATGTTTCTGCAATGGTCGCGGCGGTGAGAGATGATATATTAGTGATTGACGGCGGTATGGTGGATGTGCCTGGCCCCGTTGATTTCCACTTTAACTTTGGGTTTCCCGAGGGCAAGGCGTATGCTTGTATGGCAGAGACAATCGCTCTCGCGTTGGAAGGTCGCTTTGAAGATTATACGGTTGGTAAGGATATTACGTTGAGCCGTGTGCAAGAGATCACAGCGATCGCCGAGAGACACGGGTTTCGAATGAGCGGGTTCCGTTCGTTCGAACGCGAAGTGACAGAGGAACAGATCGAAGCCGTTCGCCGCAATGCTCGTCGAGGACGTGCTTACAAAGTAGAACAATAAAAAATGCAAGGAACAATGTTGTTTGTTCGAAAAGAAAATTTTGACAAACAGCAGGAGGCTTACATGGGAACTGCTCGCCTTTTGGTAGTGGAAGACGATGTCGACATTGCCAACATGCTAAAAATCTATTTCACGGGTCTGCAATATGATGTTGATGTTGCCAACCGTGGACGTGATGCGCTGGAGAAGACCCGGCAGGTTTTGCCGCATCTCATTGTGTTGGACATTATGCTGCCCGACATTGATGGGTATGAGGTCTGTCGCACGTTGCGCACTAACACGCGCACCAGCCATATCCCTGTGATCTTCCTGACCCAAAAGGATGAGCGCAGTGACAAGCTTCAGGGCTTGGAACTTGGTGCCGATGATTACATCACCAAGCCGTTTGATATTGAAGAGCTGAAATTGCGCGTTCAAGGCGCGATCCGCCGTGCGGAACGGGAAAGCCTCACCGATCCGCGCTCGGGGTTGCCGGCTGGACGTTTGATCGAAGAGCAACTGCGCCGCATCATCCGCGAAAAATCGTGGGCGTTGCTGGACCTGCGCATCAATAATTTTGAAGCATTCAAAGATGTATATGGTTTTGTGGCAGGCGACGATGTGATGCGCTTTGCTGCGATGTTGATTGGTGAAGTGGTGGATGAATTGGGCACGCCAAATGACTTTATTGGTCATGCTGGCGGCGATAACTTCATTATCATCACCACCACAGAAGCGGCGCCATTGATCAGACAGAAGATCAAGGATCGTTTTGCAGAGGAAGTTCAGAGTCACTATAACTTTATTGACCGTCAGCAGGGCTTTATTCAGGCGCCCAAAGCAGAAGGCGGCGTTGAAAAAGTGGGGTTCATGACGTTCTCTGCGGGTCTTGTCTCTCCTGACCTGCACTCCTTTGCAGATATTCGAGAAATCACAGAACTGGCGGCTGAAGCACGAAGACAAGATACGGCAACAGCCACTGGTGTGTAACAGCAGCGAGTCTTAAATGTCAATTGGGTTGGGCGTTGGTGTATTCATCGCCGGGCTGGTGATCGTTACACTAGCTCTTCTGTTGCTGCGCCTTGTTGCGCGCACCCATGCCGCCCCCCAAGAAAGTTTAACTTCCCCCATTACTACAAAATCGAATTCACGCGATGCCGTCATCGTCATTCAACCTGGCGGGCGCGTGGAATATATCAGTGCGGCGGCTCGCCCTTTTTTCAATCTGCGTGAAGATGAGCCGTTCGACCTCGAACGGCTTGCACGGCATGTGCGCCCGTCGGATGATTTCATTGATCTGTGTGTAACGCCCGGTGTAAAGCGGGTGTCTATAAGCGGCAAACCGGCTGAGCTTGCTTCGTATGAAGTGCCAGGGGCATATCCGCGCATGTTGATCTCTGTGCGTGGAAAAGATTCCATCGCGGTTGCGGTCGTGAATGAGACGGAAGACTCGGATGAAATCCTGCGTGTGGCAACCGAGTTCAGTCAGGGCATTGCTGCCAGTCTCGACCTGGATACAACGGTTCGGACGATCCTCGATCATGTAGGGCGGCTTGTTCCTTCAGATGTATTGGAATTAAAACTTTGGAATGCAGAGCGTAATACACTCACTCCGTTCCGCTTCCAACATACTACATCGAGCAAGGTGATCACAGCGTCGCTTTCGCGCTTTGGCGGGCTCACCGACCAGTTGGCGGCGCGGAGAGAACCGGTCATCTTTAATGACCTCGCATCCATACAGGAATTTTCGTCTGGCAATGAATTGAATCCCATTCATTCCTATCTGGGCATTCCGCTCATGGCAGGTGGAGAATTGGTCGGCACGTTGGAAGCCGGTCAATTAAGCAGTGGGGCATTTGGTCAGCATGATCTGAATCTTTTACATCTGATCTCAGGGCAGGCGGCGGTTGCGATCCGCAATGCGCGCTTGTATGAAGATGAACAGAAACGCCGCGCCGAGTTGACGGGGCTTGCAAATTTGAATCAGGCGCTTGGCTCCGTGCGCGATGGACAGGATGTTATCGCGCAGTTGGTGGAAAGCATTGCGCCGTTGTTCGATGCTGAGATCGTCGGCTTCCTTATCTATGACGAAAACAAACGCACCCTCGAAGGCAAGGTTCCTTTCCGCGGGCTGCCTGCACATTTTGTAGAGATCTATCGCACCAATGTTCCAGCTGATAGCCCGGCAGATGCGGTGATCGCGCGACAGGAACCGGTCATTACATCGAATGCAATGGCGGATGAGAGTTGGCGCGCGCTCGGGCTGGCAGATATTGCCACCGCAGCAAGTTTGCGTGACATAGCATTGGTTCCGCTTCTTTCTTCGGGACGCATGCTCGGCTATCTTCAAGTTGGGCACCACACTCGAGGTGTGACCTCCTTCACGGCAGAAGAACTCCGCTTGATGAGCATTGTTGCCAATCAGGCGGCTTCCATCATTGCCAATGTGATGCTGGTTCAACAATCACGCACTCGCGCGCAACGAGCTGATGCTTTGCGTCGCATCGCCAGTTTGGCGGCTTCATCTGCAACGTTGGATGAAATCTTGAAATACTCCATACTTGAGTTGGCGCGCCTATTCAATGCAGATAGCGGCGCTGTTTTTCTTTTGGATGAAACGCGCGGCATGTTACTCTTGAATCCGGCATCCATGTATGGTGTTCCTCAAGAGATCGGCGATAACTTCATTCAGATATTTTTGGATGACCCTGACTACCGCCATACAGTTTCTGGCAGCAAACGTTCTTTCCTCTCCGGGCACATGAGCACGGAGCGACGTATCCTGCCAGCTTATCGTCCGTTGGCGACAGCGCTTGCAATGGAATCGGCAATGGTCGTTCCATTGGTGGTACGTGACCGCAGTGTGGGTGAGTTGATGCTCGGAAGCAAACGTCAGGAGCATTTCAGCTCTTCCGACCTTCAAGCGGTATCGACCGCGGCAGGTCAACTTGCGGCGGCGATCGAGTCTGCGGGTCTGCTTTCTCAAACCGACGACACTTTGCGTTCGCGGCTTGACCAACTGACCATGATCACACGCGTCAACCGCGAGTTGATCTCTTCGCTAGACCTGCGCCATTTGTTGAATGTACTACGTGACGAAGCGGTTCGTATCTCTCATGCCGATTGCGCTTCCACGATTCTATTCGAACAGGCATCCTCTCCAACTGAACCCGTCATTCAATTTTCGGTTGGATGTGAGCGTCCTGCAACCGTCACATCTCCCGAATGGACTGTGCTGAAAAGCGGCGAACCGCTTGTTATTTCCGATTACGCTCGCGAGGCGATTCTTCCACCGCATGATAATGCGGTTTCTGCTGTCATTCTGCCGATCATGTTCCAAGCGCGGAATTTGGGCTTGCTCACCGTTCATGCAAGCCGCTCTGATTTCTTCACGACAGAGATCGTGGAACTTTTGCAGATGTTGGCATCTCAGGCAGGCATTGCAGTCAACAATGCCAGTCGCTATCAGATCGAAAAACAGCATAGTGATCTGATGCGCCGCCGCGCTGAAACCCTCATGCGCCTTACGGATGTCAGCTACAACCTTGGGCATGACCAACCTCTCGATCAGGCACTTCAAATGATCGCGCGCGCCGTCCGCGATGCGACACCTTTCCGAGTGGTCTTGGTCAGCATTCTCGAAGCAGAAACGGGACAGTTGCGCCGTGTGACAGCGGTGGGAGTCAGCCAGGAAACCTGGAACGAACTCTCTGCACGCAAGCAGCCATTATCCAGTTTGCAACAATTGATGCGACCTGAATTTAAGGTCAGCCATTCCTACTTCATTCCAGCCGACCAGACTCCGATCATCCCGCCGGACGTTCACAGCGTTGTGCTCGATGTCTCCAAACCAACAGCGAAGAGTTCGAATGCCTGGAACCCTGAAGACTTCCTACTTTTGCCGCTGGAAAACTCCGAAGGGCAGATAGTGGGACTCATCAGCGTGGACGATCCTTCTGATGGGTTGCGCCCAGATAAGGCTACGATCGAAGCGGTGGAAGTCTTCGCGGCACAGGCGGCTTTGCTCATCAGCAATACGTTGCGCCAAGCCGAATTACGTTCACGCATCGACTCGCTTTCTTCAGCTTTTGACCGCCAGCAAAAACTTATCAACATGGCGAAGGATGATCTGCCGATCTTGCTCCGCAAGGACCTTGAGCAGACCATCTCGCTTCATAATTTGGATCGACGCGCTCAACGCGTCCGCGCGGGATTGGCGATCACCGAATCAGTCAGCCGCCAATTGGATGCCGGTTCGGCTCTTTCTGCGCTCGGGCGTGAAACTCTGACCCAACTTGGGATGTCCGTTGCGCTGGTCGCTGAAAACACGCCAGATGGTCCGCGCCTTATGCATGTGATGGGCAGCCTGCCGCGTGCCACCAACGTGGAAGCCTTGTTCGGTCAGCGTAATCCGTTGCGCGCCTGCTTGCAAAATGGACAACCCATCTTGATTCCAAATCTCGATGAAGACGATGAATGGCGTGATGCTTCGCTACTTACTTCGTTGCGTGCCAAAGGTGTGATCTGTCTGCCCATTGTGGTGGAGAATAAGCCTGTCGCTGCGATGCTCGCGGCGAGCCCTGAGGCGATGCCATCCTTCACAGATGAAGACCGCCACGTGTACACCCAGATCTCCCAGCAGACTTCGGTCATTCTGCAGAACATCTCGCTCTTGAACCAAACCCGCCGCAGATTGGACGAAGTGAACCTGCTGCTCGAGTTCAGCCGCGGCTTATCTGGCATGGATGCTGACTCTGTGGTTGAGTCGCTGCTGGTGAGTGCGCGCCGCGTCATTCCGCATGCGCATGCAGGTGTGGTCTTGGTTTGGAATAACAAGACGGAACAGCTTACCCCGCGTACTGTTTCAGGCTATGCCGATAACGACAGCATGATGAAGATCAACTATCGTTTGGGCGAAGCGTTGCCTGGTACGGCGTTCATGAATCGCAAAGCTCGCCGCGTGGACGAAATTAACTTCCCGCGTGATTACAACCTCAATACTGAGAACCTTGCTCATTACCGTCAGGCAACGGGCGGACGTTTGCCAGTATCCTGTTTGATCGTACCCATCGTTTCAGCGGAACAGAACCTTGGCTTGCTTGTACTTGATAATTTCAATACCACGGCAGCCTTCCGTCCTGAAGATGAAACCTTGTTGATCTCTCTCTCTCAACAAGTTGCGCTCTCGCTCGATAACATGCGTCTGGTGCAAACATCTCAGGAGCGCGCCGGTCAGTTGCAGGCGTTGAATGATGCATCCGCTTCGTTGACGACCAGCTTGAGCACCGAGCAATTGATCCACTCTCTGTTGGACCAACTCAGCCCAATCCTGCCTTTTGATACGGCAACTTTGTGGCTGCGTGAAAAAGATCGCCTCACTGTGGTTTCTACCCGAGGCTTTTCCGATGTTGAAGAGCGTCAGGGTCTGTCCATCTCTGTGAGTGATAGTGCCTTGTTCAAAGAACTTGCACAAACGGGTCAACCCATCTTTATCAAAGATGTACGTGAAGACCCACGCTTCCCGCCAGTGGATGCGCCGCGTCTTTCATGGCTCGGTATTCCGTTGATCTACAAGAATGAGTTGATGGGTGTGCTTGCCGTCGAAAAATGGCAGGCAAATTTCTACACTCGCGAACAGATGCAAGCGGGTCTTACCTTTGCTTCACAAGCAGCTGTGTCTCTCGATAACTCGCGTCTCTTTGAAGACAGCGTGAGACGTGCCACCGAACTTGACCAACGTTCCCAGCGTCTTACTGCGCTCAACCGCTTCACATCCACCTTGACCCGTTCGCTGGATACCGATCAGATTCTCTCGGCGACGGCGGAAGAGTTGTTCCAAGGTTTGGGTGCCAGCCGAGTTTCACTGGTGACCTTTGAACGTGGTCAGAACCTGTGGAAGTACACCCTGCCGCGCATTCGTGCCAAACTTCCGCGCATTTTGCCAGATGCGCCCATCTTCAGCCGCTTGCGCGAATCACAAGGCATCTTCAACACCGATGATGTCCGCAATGAGCCGGATCTTGTTTCCATCCTCGAAATGTTGGGTGAGCAGGCTCGGGCGTTGTTGATCCTGCCTTTGGTCAGCGGCGGTTCATTGACGGCGTTGGCATTCGTGCAGTTGGTGGGGGAGGCGCGTTTCAATATCAACGAATTGGAAGTGGCGCGTACGATCACCAACCAGGCGAGCATTGCGCTGGAAAACGCCCGCTTGTATCAATCATCTGTCCGCATGGCAGATCGGTTCGCGGTGCTCAATGAGACCAGCTCACTCGTCAGCGCCAGTCTCAACCCTGAAGAAGTGTATGTCTCCGTACACCACGCGGCAGAACGGCTCATGCCGCTCGACTCTTTCGTCATCACATTGTTGGATGCTGCCACGAATGAAATTGATGCCGTTTATCTGTATGACCGCGGAAAGCGTTTCCCCGGTTCACGTGTTCCATTTGGTCAGGGCTTGAGCAGTGAGATCATTAGCAGCGGCAAAACCTACCTGACCTCTGACGCCAGACAGGAATCACAGATCGATTTCGTAGAAGCAGGCGATGAAGAAGACAATACCAAATCCATCGTTGCTGTTCCCATGATCCTCGGTGGTAAAGCATTAGGCATGCTTTCTGCTCAAAGTTATCAATCGGGCGTTTATACAGACGAGGATGTTCAACTGCTGGGAACGTTGGCAAACCAAGCCATCGTCGCCATCCAAAATGGACGTCTCTTCAATGAGACACAAAAACTTGCCGCTGAACTTGAAATGCGCGTGCTAGATCGTACCGCTCAGTTGCAGCGTGAAAAACAGAACACCGATACCCTCCTGCGCATCTTGACCGAGGTGTCTTCCAGCCTCGATCTGGACCGTGCGTTGAATCGTACACTTTCCTTGCTGAATGATGCCACTGGCGCGGAACAAGGTACTATTTTGCTTGTCCATGCGGAAGATAACCTGCTGCATTACCGTGCCGGTTATGGATATTTATCCGACCGCAGTACATCATCGAACAGGGGCTTTACACTGAAGATCGGCGAAGGTTTGGCGGGTTGGGTCGTGAAGAACCGCGAGGCGGTGCTCATCAACGACTTGTTCGAAGATCCGCGTTGGGTGCGCAGCACAGCTACAGGTCAAGACCACCGAAGCGCGATTGCGGTCCCAATGGCGGTAGGTGAGGATGCCATCGGCGTTTTGATGGTCTTCCATCGCTCGAAGGATTTCTTCAGCCCCGAACTGCTTAACTTGGTGACTGCCATTGCAGGTCAGGTGGCTGTGGCGATCAACAATGCCCGCCTCTATGAATTGATCCGTGACCAGGCAGAACGCCTCGGTTTGATGCTGCGCAAGGAACAGGTTGAAGCAAGCCGCTCGCAAGCCATCCTTGAAGCGGTGGCAGATGGCGTGTTGGTAACGGGTGCTGATAACCGCGTGTCCTTCGTGAACTCATCCATTACCCGCGTTCTCGACGTGGAAGATACTCAACTGCTCGGAAAGTCGCTGGAAAGTTTCACAGGTCTGTTCGGAAGTTCTTCTGCCGAATGGATCAAGACCATTCGGCGCTGGTCGGAAGATCCGTCCACGTATCAGATCGGCGAGATGTATGCGGAACAGCTCGAATTGGAAAATGGACGCGTCGTCCTCATCCACCTTGCGCCGGTAATCCTCATCAACGACTTCCTGGGTACGGTATCCATCTTCCGTGATATCACCCGCGAAGTTGAAGTGGACCGCCTCAAATCAGAATTTGTGGCGACGGTCAGTCATGAACTGCGCACACCGATGACAGCCATCAAGGGTTATGTTGATATTCTCACGATGGGCGCCGCGGGCGCTTTGAATGAAAATCAGATGCACTTCCTCGAAGTGGTGAGGAACAACATCGAAAGACTCAACATCCTTGTGAGTGACCTGCTCGATATTTCCCGCATTGAGTCAGGTCGTGTGAAATTGGAACAAGGCAAGGTTAACCTGTACGACATTGCCGAAGAAGTAGTGGCAGAAGTATTGCGCCGCTCTCAGAACGAAAGCAAGCCCATTGCACTTTCTCTGGATGCGCCAAAGGACCTGCCGCCCGTCAACGGTGATGGGGCACGCGTCCGTCAGATCATCAGCAATCTCGTGAACAACGCGTTCAACTACACTCCCGAAAATGGCGCGATCTTAGTGAACATTCGCTCTACCGATGGTGAAGTGCAAGTGGATGTACAAGATAACGGCATTGGCATCAAACCCGAAGATCAGGAACGTGTTTTCGAACGCTTCCATCGCGGCGAGCACCCCTTGGTCCTTTCCACACCGGGAACAGGTCTGGGTCTGCCCATCGTCCGCCAGTTGGTTGAGATGCACAATGGACGCATTTGGATGAAAAGCACAGGCGTACCGGGTGAAGGCAGCACCTTCTCCTTCACTCTACCCGTCTATAAAAACGGAGCATAAACATAAATGGCAAGAATTTTGATCGCAGAAGATGAACCTGATATCCGTGAACTGGTGGCGTTTACCTTGCGCTTTGCCGGTCATGAGGTGACCACTACTGCCAACGGTGAAGAAGCTTACCTCAAAGCTCAGGAGTTGATTCCTGATCTCATTATGATGGATGTGCGCATGCCTAAAATGACAGGCTACGATGCCTGCCGTGCCATGAAGCAACTTCCATCTCTCAAAGACATTCCCGTGGTCTTTCTTTCTGCCAAAGGACAGGATTCAGAAATTCAAACCGGGCTCGACGCAGGCGCAGAAGAATACCTGCTCAAGCCATTTGCCCCCGACCAGCTTGTGGAACGGGTGAAAGCCATCCTTGCGAAATTTGGAAAATAAATGAGCGCAATCATTCTTGACGGTTCGATGGTGCATTATGAGGCGTTGGGACGCGGTCGTCCCATCATCTTCCTGCACGGCTGGGTCGGCTCATGGCGTTATTGGATCAATGCCATGCAAGTCGCATCCACATCGTTTCGCGCCTATGCCATCGACCTCTTTGGCTTTGGTGATACCGTCCGCGACCCAAACCGTTACACCCCAGAGCGTCAGGCTGAATTGCTTAATCGCTTCCTCGATGAAATGGGTATCGGCAAGGTTGCACTGGTTGGTCACGACCTCGGCGCGCTGGTTGGTTTCCACTTCCTGCGCGGACGTTATGAAAGCGTAGACCGCATGATGGCGATCAATGTGCCATTGGAATACGACATCCTCAATGCTCGCATGCGGACGGCTCCCGCCACCGAACTTGCTGAATGGTTGACTGGTAAACAACCCGAAGCCATGACCGCCCTTTCAGACGCCTCAAAAGTGGACCCGGCAGCTGTCACCACCTCGATGAGCAGTTTACAAGCCGACAACATTTTCTCGCACATCCGAGGCTTTGGCGTTCCCTGTTTGTTCGTCTACGGCGCGAACAACCCAGCCATGACCATTCCATCGGCAGAGAACAACAACCTTAACCTGCCCATGCACATGCACCAGATCAACCTCGAAGGTGCGGGTCACTTCCCCATGCTCGACAACCCTGCCCAGTTCAACCGCCTGCTGACTGACTTCCTCGCCCTCGACTCGGGTGTCACGCCCAGAGAATTGCAGCTCAAAGAAGAATGGAAACGTCGCGTTCGCTAAGAGTACCGTGAGAAAAATCATCTCACGGTATTTTTTTACTTGACATTCCATTTGCACAGTCCTATACTCAAAACACAATTGAACGGAGAGCCTTTACGAAAGGCTGAGAGGAGCGTGAACGCGCTCGATCCGCATTACCTGATCTGGTTAATACCAGCGGAGGGATTTCTCAATACACCTGCCAACATCCTCCGCTGCCGTGAGGATGTTTTGTTTTAACCGACGATTGACGATGGACCATAGACCATGGGTTTCCATCGTCAATCGTCCGTGGTCAATCGTCTACCTATGAGAATCATTATCTTTGCCAACGGCAACCTGCCTAACCCCGAAAAAGCCCGCGCCCTCCTCCGCCCCGATGACCTAATCCTCTGCGCGGACGGCGGCACACGCCATGCCCTCGCACTAGGGCTCACTCCCAGCCTCATCATCGGCGACCTCGACTCAACGACCTTTGACCTTCGACCTTTGACCGAAAAAGGAACGCAAGTCATCCAGCACCCTGCGGATAAAAACGAAACCGACCTCGAACTTGCCATCAACCATGCCCTCACCCTCCACCCAAGCCAGGTCCTCATCCTCGCCGCCCTCGGCGGTCGTATGGACCAGACTCTCGCCAACATCGCCCTCCTCTCTGACCTGCGACTTTCGACCTTCGACGTTCGACTCACCGACGGCGTAGAAGAAATTTTCTTTTGCAGAGACCAAGCCAAAGTCGAAGGAAGAAGCGGAGATATCGTCTCGCTCATCCCCTGGCAGGGTGAAGTGACCGGCGTCTTCACCGAAAACCTGCGCTGGCATCTTCATCATGAAACACTTTACCCTGAGAAGACCCGCGGCATCAGCAACGAAATGACGGCTGATGTTGCCACGGTTTCAATCACGAGCGGCTTGCTGCTCATCACTCACATCACTGGTAACTGAACACTGGTTACTAAAAAGGAACACCCATGAAAAAACTTACCCTCCTTCTTTCTTCTTTTCTCTTTATTTTGGCTGCCTGCGCCCCCAAAGGACCTGCCACTCTTACCGTTATGACCCACGACTCGTTTGCGATCAGCGAAGATGTTGTGACCGCCTTTGAGCAAGAGAACAATGTTGATGTTGTTTTTCTGGCGAGCGGAGACGCGGGCACCATGCTCAACAAAGCCATCCTCGCCAAAGACGCCCCGCTTGCGGATGTGATGTTCGGCGTGGATAACACCTTCCTCTCGCGCGCCCTTGAAGCGGACATCTTCGATGCGTATCAATCGCCCGCGTTGAGTGATGTGCCCGCTGAGTTCGTGCTTGATTCATCTTATCGCGCCCTGCCCGTGGACTATGGCGATGTGTGCATCAACTACGATAAAAAATATTTTGAAGAGAATAATTTAGCTGTGCCTGCTTCGTTCGAAGACTTGGCGAAGCCCGAATACAACGGCTTGCTCGTGGTGCAAAACCCCGCCACCTCTTCGCCCGGCTTGGCGTTCATGCTTGCGACTCGTGCATATTTTGGTGATGGCTTCCTCGATTACTGGCAGAGCCTCAAGGAAAATGGGGTGGTGGTGGTCGATGGTTGGGAGACGGCTTACTACACCAACTTCTCCGCCTCCTCCGGGCAGGGACCGCAGCCGATGGTCGTCTCGTATGCTTCCAGCCCCGCCGCGGAAGTGTTCTTCGCCTCCGAACCGCCCGCTGATGCTCCGACTGCTTCCATTATCGCTTCGGGCATGTGCTTCCGTCAGATCGAATTCGTGGGCATCCTCAAGAACGGCGAGAACCGTGACCTTGCCGAAAAATTCGTGGATTTCATGCTCGGCAAGCAATTCCAGGAAGATATGCCGCTCAATATGTTCGTCTATCCTGTGAGCCAGTCCGCGCAACTGCCGGAGGTGTTCACACAGTACGCCCAAGTCGCTGACCAACCTGCTGACATCGCCTACGCTGATATCGCCGCCAACCGCGACGCATGGATCGAAGCGTGGAATGAAGTGATGAAATAAGAACTTTATTCACCACAGATGAACACCGATAAATGCGGATAATAAAACCTCCAATTCATCTGTGTTTATCTGTGGTTGATATTTCGAATGAATCTTTCATCAGCACTTTCCACTAAAACACGTTCATACTTATCTGCCAATTCGCGGATTCTGCTTTGGATTCTGACCCTTCTATTTCTGCTTTCTTTTTTCTTCTTTCCACTTTTCAAAATCCTCGCCCTCACCTTCAATCTCGACACCCTCGCTGACTTCGACAACCTCCTCGTCGTTCGCGACTCATTGCTCTTCACCTTTTACCAAGCCGCCCTCTCCACCCTCCTCACCTTCGCCCTCGGACTCCCCGCTGCTATTCTATTTGCTAAATTCGACTTCCCCAGCAAATCTCTGCTGCGCGCCCTCACCGCCGTCCCTTTCATGCTGCCGACGGTTGTCGTTGCTGCTGCCTTTAATTCCCTGCTTGGAGAGCGCGGACTGCTCGCCACAACCTTCAACCTTCAACCTTCAACCTTCAACTTCATCCTTATCCTCATCGCCCACACCTTCTACAACACCTCCATCGTCATCCGCATCGTCGGCAACGCCATCTCACGCCTCGATCCCAAACTGGAAGCCTCTGCCCGTGTCCTCGGCGCGGACACGTTCCACGTCTGGAAAGATGTCATCCTCCCGATCCTTCGTCCTTCCCTTCTCGCTGCTGCCCTGCTCGTCTTCATGTTCGACTTCACCAGTTTCGGCGTCATCCTGCTGCTTGGCGGATCTCAATTCGCCACCCTCGAAGTGGAAATTTACATCCGCGCCTTGCAACTTCCCAACCTCAACCTCGCCGCGCTGTTATCCGTCATCCAACTTGTCTTCACGCTTATCTTCTCCATTCTCTACTCGCGAACCATCAACCAAGTCAGCACCCAAACCGCTCCTCGATTCTCTCAAGCCCGTCCACCAAAAACTCTAACCGAACGCATCTTTGTGTTTGCTCTTTCCTCGTTACTCGTTACTTTTTTCTTTCTCCCTCTCATCTCCCTCCCCATCCGCTCCCTCACCCGCCTCGAAGCCGACCGCGGACAACGCACCGAAGTTCAATACGGCTTCACCACCGACTACTACGAAGAACTCTTCATCAACCGTCGCGGCTCGTTGTTCTACGTCCCACCGGTGCAAGCCGCCCTCAATTCACTTGGCTTTGCAGGCATCACCGTCATCCTTTCGCTGGCGCTCGGTTATCCCGCTGCCTATGCTCTCGCCAAACCGACTCGTCTCGAAAAGTTTCTCGATCCTTTCCTCATGCTTCCACTCGGCGCCTCCGCTGTGATGATGGGACTTGGCTTCATCCTCTCGTTCGGGCGACTCATCGCATCTCCATTTTTCATTCCCATTGCGCATACGCTCATTGCACTTCCCTTTGTGATTCGCACACTGCAACCTGCGCTTGCATCCATCCCTGAACGACTGCGTCAAGCCGCATCAACTCTCGGTGCATCCCCTCTGCGCGTCTGGCAAACCGTAGACTTTCCCATCCTTTCACGAGCCACGCTCAGCGCTGCCACTTTCGCATTCACTGTCTCGCTCGGCGAGTTCGGCGCGACCCTGCTCATCACCCGCCCCGAATATCCCACCATCCCCATCGCCATCTCGCGCTTCCTCTCGCAGCCCGGCGGTCTCAACTACGGTCAAGCCATGGCAATGGCAACCGTCCTCATGCTGCTCACCACGCTCAGCATTTTGCTTATCGAAAAATTGCGTTTCAACAACGCCGGAGAACTCTAATGCTCGAACTTCGCAATGTCGTCAAATCCTACGAAGACAAACCGCTGCTCACTGACATCTCTTTCACTGTCTCGCAAGGTGAAACCATCTGTCTGCTTGGGGCATCGGGTAGCGGCAAGAGCACTATTTTGAGGATGATCGCTGGTTTAGACTTTCCTGAACGTGGAGCGATTCTGCTAAACAGCCTTGACCTCGCCCAAACACCGCCTCACCTCCGTGACTTTGGCTTGGTCTTTCAAGACTATGGGCTTTTCCCTCACCTGAACGTTTTTGACAACATCGCATTTGGTTTGCGAATGCGTAATGTCCCTGTGGACGAAATCAAACAGCGCGTCTCCGTTTTGCTTGAGCAAGTCAACCTCTCTGGCTTTGACTCTCGCAAAGTGACTGACCTCTCAGGCGGCGAGCAGCAGCGTGTAGCTCTTGCGCGTGCACTTGCACCCAGTCCGCGTTTGCTGATGTTCGATGAACCCCTCGGCGCATTGGACAGGTCACTGAAGGAAGACCTGCTCAACGAAATTCGTGGCATCTTGCATAAGACAAAGATCCCTGCCATCTATGTCACTCACGATCAGGAAGAAGCCTTTACCATCGCAGACCGCATCCTCGTTTTGCACGAAGGGACGATTATCCGTGATGGAATGCCAAGTGAAATTTGGAAAGACCCACAGTCTGCTTTTGTGGCGAAACTGCTGGGAATCGGGAACGTTATTGATGGGGAAGTGGTGGAGGTGAATAAGGTCAAAACAGTGTTTGGCGTTTTTGCACTTGACTGTAAAAAACGAGTTGGAGAAAAAGCTCAATTGCTGATTACCGTTGGGGATGGAAAGGGAGAGGAGATTCAACTCACAGTGGAGGATGTGCTCTTTAAGCAGGACCAGTTTCAAGTCAAAGGCAGAGGCGAGCTTCTCATCCACATGAAAGACGCGCCCCGTATCGGCGATGTCATCACCGTGCGGGTTCAGGTAAAATGCCTGTCATGAAAATCCTGAAAAAGAATCTAGCCGATGAAGTGACCTGGCAATACGATAGCGAAGTGCTGCGCCGCAATGAAAACTCGATCACGGTTGAGGCGTTTTTCAATCGAGATGATATGCCATTTCAAGAGATTGTCTTGAAACGCAATGACCGCTTCGTGGAAACCTTTTATACCGATAAGTGGTTCAACATTTTTGAAATTTACGACCGTGACGATGGCAAGTTGAAAGGCTGGTATTGCAACATCACC